>Ga0335075_10004016_pt1 | contig 23080 bp, 26 predicted proteins | sample Lox_Sample_24_FD_206723 | JGI IMG/M metagenome (GOLD analysis project Ga0335075, IMG submission 206723) | Soil microbial communities from Loxahatchee National Wildlife Refuge, Florida, United States - Lox_Sample_2.4 | ecosystem: Environmental > Terrestrial > Soil > Wetlands | place: USA...
GGCCATCGGCTTTCACCACGTACCCAAAGTATTCAGCAAGGTTGGGCTGGCTTTACGGGTCCTGGGAGGGTTTTTATATTAGCTCCTTTGGATAGGGAAATAGATTGTGCGAGATTTTCATGCATAGACATAAAGTTTCTAGGGAAAGCCGGGTCTTATATAAAGGAGTATCAATTACATGATCTTTCCGAACAATTCGTGCTCCTTCAGTATCTATACCGCTCTCTAAGTTGTGACGTAACTTTGGAGCATTCTTGTCAGGATGTATTGGAAGTCCATAATTCCCGGCTACTCCCAGCCTTCTCGCTCTATTATTACCAACATCCGCGTTATATATTATTATGAAAAGTCGCGACACAGAACGCTCTAAGAGCATTCCCACGGATATAGAGCTCGTAACAGGAATTCAGAGGGCCAGTTCCAACTAGTGGCTTCATTGCGGTAGAATACTCGTATTCCAAAGTCAAAGTATGGTTACCTGGGTTAGCGGCAGTTTCAAACCGAACATTCCCATCTCCGCTCTATTTCTTCTCCAGCCGGGCCTAATCCTCACGTCTTAGCATCAATGCCACTAAATTCCACCAGCATGCAGACCGGACATTTTCAGCTTCGACTTCGAATGTGTCAACTACTATCACGCAAGGCATCTATCTCACATCTCTGTAAATTAATCTCCCCACGTAATCTGACAAAAGGGTTGTATTCTTCAAAAATGGTGAGATAAGATTAAACCATGCAAAATTCTTTAAAGAGGAGAGATGAGATTAGAAATACCAGACATACCCACTAAGTCGGCCGTCTATATTTGCTCCACTCATGGCCTCTTTCCTCCCACCCCACCCCTTCACCTAGATGCCCCTCCTTCCAACACCGCGCACAATAGAGCATCTCATCACAGCCATGGCAGAGGACTGTCGCGTCGTCCTGGCAGATGACGCACCAATCTTCGATAACCTCGGCCTTGCGGACCGGCGCTGCATGCTTACCTATGGCAGATGTCGGTGCAGAAGGCAATCCGAGACCGTCAGTTTCACTACTACCAAGACCTCTGAGAGCAGCCATTCGCGCAGCAATGTCGGATTCGAAATCAAGAGATTTCTTCCTGGGGACTTCGGGCCCTATGACTGATTCTGGGTCTTTTGATGGGACGCCGGGAAGGATGATGATTTGTTCTCCTTGAGCGGCAGCGGCAGACTGCACTTTTTCGCGCATTTTTTCGACATCGCTATCGGCTGCTTCAGGCACATTCTTGCGATCTAATTCCATTTCTTCGAGAAGTTGTGTGATGATGTCGTCTGCTTCACGTGATTCCTTCTCTAGTAAGTCATCTGATTCTCGGTCGGATATCCCAGGTTCTTCTGGGGGCGGAGGCTTGGTTGACGGTTTCGTGTTCCTTGCGAGAGCGTCTGATTTCTTGGGAGTTTCGCTATTTTCCTTGTTTCCTTTGGCCAGCACTCTTTGGGCTTCGTCGAGGATTGAGCGGACTTCTGTTTCATCTATAGAGTCTGGCTTCAAGTCCTGAGGAAGCTCAACATCGGTCACAAATGGCCGCAATTCATCCTCTCTACTCCTGAATGTGATATCCGGATGGAGAGGTATTTCTTGTGGGGCTACCCAAGGTTTTGAGGGGGTGTCTACGCTCGCTACTGTCCTTGCGCTGGTGCTGGGGCAGTGGCTTGGGCTTACACTCGTGCCTACCCCATCACGCAAGGAACGCAACCGGGACGCCAGGTCTGTTTCTGGGGTTGGGCGAGTCCGGGGGATAGAAAGGCTCGGACTGCACGACTTTCAGCTGCAGAACCAAGGCATATTGGTATTCCTACATACTCATTCGTGTCTAATGTGATGCTCGACTTCTTTAATGCATTTAAACGATTGAGGAGATCTTGGTCATAGCTAGGTGGGTCTGTCATTTTTGTAGAGTTCCGTATAATAAGATGTCGAACTTGGAAATGATTCGATGGCCGACGGCGTTAAGACGGGAGGCGCGGTTACGGGGCTACTTAGCTAAGCAAACTTCTCGTTACGATTGGCTGCAATTACGATATCCCTTCGTTCACTATGATGGACGAAAATTCCTTGGCACATTCTATATGTTTCCCAGCCCTTCCGTCTCACATCAGATATGCAGAGTGGCTTGCAGAAAAGCTGTCATTTAACGCTGACCTATCACCTCTCTGAACCCCACCATCTTACTACACGAATCCCGCCTCGCCATGTCGGCCTTAAGCCAGAATTATATGCACACATAAGTATGGTCCAAACCCACCAAGACTGTATCCCAACCTTGCTATAACCACTCCCACGAACATCAGCAACTATGGCAAAGCCCACCATAGTCTTCGTCCCAGGCTTTTGGGAAGGCCCCGCTGTCTTCGCCTCCATTGCCACAACCTTGGAGTCCCCGCTGCACGATTACCCCACCCTGAGCATCACGCTCCCCAGCACAGGCAAAGTATCTCCCGCCAATGAAAACTTGCAAGCAGATGTCCGCAGCATCAGGAAGCAGATCAAGCCCCTGGTCGACACTGGCAAGGACGTCATCCTCGTGATGCATTCCGCAGGCGGCTTTCTGGGCAGCAATGCCATCGAAGGCTGGAGTCTTGACGCGAGGAAAAAGGCCGGGAAACAAGGCGGCATAAGGAAGCCGGTGTTTTTGGCCGCGGGCATTTTCCCCGAGGGCACCATGCATGCGGATGCCCCGTTTTTCGAAAAGGATGTGAGTGGTTTTGTGTTTACCCTGATTACCCTTCCATTCCCCGTTACTGCTGCATCCAGTCGCCTTTGTGCCCTCCTACCCCAACTTCCCAAATTTCCGTCTTCAACCTGCACTGAAAACTGCTATGGCATCTCATCTCCTCCCTGTTCCTCCCGTCCCTACCCCAATCCAAGGCACTAGCTCCACATCCCCACTGCCAGGGCGCCGGCCGCCTGTACTGCGCCTCCCCTCGGACGCTCCTCTTCTCCGACCTCCCGGACGCCGAGGCCGAGCAGTGGATCTCCAAAATGCAATGCCAGCCCGCTGAGGGCTGGAACGACGTTATTACCTACGGTGGGTGGAAAGATGTGCCTTCTGTCTTCCTCATTGCCGAAGAAGATAAAATTCTGCCTCTAGAATTGCAGCGGCAGTTTGCGGCCATAGCTGGTTCAGAGGTGGAGACTGTTAAGGCGGGGCATATGGTAATCTTGAGCCAGCCGGGGAAATGTTTGGAGGTTATTTTGAAGGCTGCAGAAGCATAGAGATGAACAGGATATGAGTTGAGGCGCCAAGGATGATTTTCTCATTTTAAAGCTTGTCAAAGTTATCGGTTACTCTAGACAATGCAAAACAGCTTTTCCATTTTGTGTATTCCAGGCAGCTGCCCCATCTCTTCAGGCAATTTTATAGCGTACATCCTATGCTCGTCCGTCTGCTCTTCCATTCCTAGCCAATATATACGCACATAACCCAGACAACGCCGAAATGGAAACAATGTAGATTTATACACCAGCTATGCATTCGTCAATCATCTACATCACCACGCACTCCTCTCCCCGCAGCTCCTGTACTACCTGGATTCGGCCTCGCCCGTCCGGTTATGTCCTGCCACGTCGCACCAAATCTCCTCCCCGTACTCGCCAACAAGCCTTCCTCCTCCTCAGCCTCCGCATCCTCATCTAGTTCGGCTAGGTCTAACTTAGGGGTGCGGAACAGCGCCGTCACAAACACGATCAGGAAGATGGCCAGGAAGGCGAACTGTGCCCAGAAGTCGAGCACGCCATAGAAGGGGAAGTTGACGGTAATGCGGTTCAGGAAGGTGGATACGACGCTTGGCGTGCAGATGTTTCCAGAGGAGTGGGATTGGGAGAGTTCAGTGCAGGGCTTGACGAGTTCGGGTTGTTTGGTGCAATTGGGTTGATCGCCGGGGTGTTTGGGTGTGTTGGAGCAGAAAGTTTGCGGGCCGTAGATGGCGTATTGGGGTGCTACCATCATGGCGATGGCGTAGTTGATAGCTAGGACAATTAGGGATAGCATTACGGTCGCCAGAAGAAGTGCCTGGGGAGGGGTGTGGCCTTTTCTGATTTGGAATAATCGAATCCAAAGAAATCTGATGCCTATGGCCGCGATTCCGCTGATGGAACTAGCGAAGAAGAATAAGACCAATAGCATCATTAGGATATAGTCCACTGGGAAGACTTCTGCTGCCTTCACGAACATGAGGTTGATAGGTTGAGCAATGTTGATTCTGCCGAGTACGTATCCGCAATGTTCTTTGCAAATCGAGTTTTTCGCTTTATCGATGCCTGTTATCAACATCGAGACCCAAACGACGATAGCGACAAGAAGCAGAAAGATACCGCCTAGTAGCTTGATGGGGCGGAATACTGCACATATCCTACGATCTCTGTTAGTCGTTGAACACTTCCATTTTAATCAATTCAACCTACTTCACCCATGCCTTCACGATCGCGCTCTTTCCCTGACCTTGAGCCTCTGCTGCCACTCGTTCACGACGAACTAAAGTACGTTCTTCACGTACCAATGCTTCAAGCTCGCGTTGGTCCTTTGGGGCTGGTCCTTCTGGGCGGCCAGCATTCCGGCCTTCAAGCTGGCGCTGCCTCTCTCTGTTCCGTTCGAGAGCAGAGGCAGTTGATTCTGATAATTGAGGAGCCGAAATAGACGGTGCAGATTTGATGAAAGATATTGGCAATAATGCAAACCCAGCCGCCGTATACAAAATATAGAGAAGAGTTCCAAGGGATATTAGAAGACCGAGAGCAAAAGTCAGTGCGCGTTCTCCACGGTTCTCGGCGAGAAGCTTCCGAAAGTAGTCCAGGTCCATGTGAGCACCCTTGCGGTCGATGATAGGTATGAAGAAGCCGACAAGGAAAATGATTATGACTAGGAGGATGAAAGCAATGGTGTATTTGAATGCAGCCCAAAACCTCCCACCAAATGTTTGAACTCCATCATCATTATCGACCTCGTCATATTCCTCGTACCAGAAATAGGTGAAAGGACAGATTATGAGGCAGAGAATCGCATCGAAGCTGTACAAGGCGTAGTAGACGATTTTCAGAGATAGCAAAATGCTCTCTACGTGCTGTGGTGTCGCCCAGTCCTTTTTAACTCCCAGCTTAATCGAGGTTGTTGAAGACACAAGCGCAATGTCAACAGGAAGTAACAGGATTGTGGCCAATAACGACGTCAATGTTATTATAGTAACAGTTGAGATGACGGCAGAGCGCTCGCGAGGGGTTTGATACGTGTAGACAAAGATAGCTGCGATCAGAGCGACGAGAGCAATTGCAACTCCGTATGCTACCCAAATGAAAGCTGTCTGTAGGAGCGCCATTTTGAGAGCTCTTGCGATGTATTAGTCTTGGAGCTATGAAGATATTCTTGGAATTTTATGACCAACTTACTCGAAAGAGCTATAAAGCCAATATTGGTAACAGCAACTGGTGATGTTCTGAGGATTGGAAAGTTCAGTGGTGATGTTTGCGGGGAATCGAAATCAGGAATGCGAGACAAAGCTTGGACATCGTCATCGGCGGGTCCTTAGCGTGAATGCGCGTGTTGTGTTGGCTGCCGCATACGACTAAGGAAGAACATTTCACCGATGAATTCAGGTACATGTGGCCGAGCAGGGCTGCTCTCACTCTAGAACAACAAAGTTCTCGATAGCTTCACTCAACGAAAAACATGAGCTTGCTAATGCAGAATCCTCGGTCATAATGCAATGCTTTACGGAGCTGACGCCTCCAACAGCCGTCACACATTCTTTAAGTTTTCCATTTCTCTCCGCTGACGCTGTCAATCTGGTCGTCGCAAAAACCTCTTTACTGCAGATTTTCAAAATCAAGACAGTCTCAGTTGAGTTGGATGTCTCAGCTAGTAATGGCGCGCAATCCGCCGAAGATAGCAATGTCAGCGACCGACGTATCAACGATGATGATGGCTTCGAGTCTTCATTCCTTGTCGCCGACTCCCTTATGCTTCGGTCTGAACGCGCCAGCAATACAAAGCTTATTTTGGTCGCCGAATACGCGCTCTCTGGGACTGTCACTTCAATGGTGCACGTGAAGACACTGCAATCAAAATCGGGAGGTGAATCTCTGCTGTTAGGCTTCAAGGATGCCAAGCTCAGCCTTGTGGAATGGGACCCCGAACGATACGGCCTATCTACGGTATCGATTCATTACTACGAACAGGAGGATATTGATGGAAGTCCTTGGGCCCCAAGACTAAGTGACTGTGTCAATTATTTGGCCGTTGACCCAGGCAACAGATGCGCGGCACTGAAATTTGGCGTTCGCAACTTGGCTATTTTGCCATTCAAACAAGGGGACGAAGATACTGCGATGGATGATTGGGATGAGGAGTTGGATGGGCCGCGCCCTATCGGTAAACAGGCAGCAAACCTTACGAATGGCGATGGTACGTATGAAGAGACGCCATACATGACCTCTTTCGTTCTACGACTATCTTCGCTTGATCCAAATCTGATACACCCAATACACCTTGCATTCCTCTACGAATATCGAGAGCCCACTTTCGGTATTCTTTCATCGAAAGTTCTACCATCTTCTGCATTACTTCGCGAACGAAAAGACTCACTGTCTTACATGGTCTTCACACTTGATCTGCAGCAACGAGCGTCTACAACCATTCTCGCGGTGACCGGCTTACCATACGACTTATTCAAAGTCATTCCACTGCCTCCTCCTGTAGGCGGTGTGTTACTTGTGGGTGGGAATGAGCTGATACATATCGATCAGTCCGGGAAGGCGAATGGTGTTGGAGTCAATCCCTTTGCGAAGCAGTGCACATCTTTTGGCTTGGCTGATCAGGCTGATATTGACCTGCGACTAGAAGGATGTATGATTGAGCAGCTCTCACTGGATAATGGGGAGATGCTTATTATCCTTAGCACCGGCGAGTTGGTCATTCTAAGCTTCCGAATGGATGGACGATCCGTGTCTGGTTTGACAGTGCGACGAGTTGCGGAAGAGGCTGGAGGACTTTCCCTATCTGCTAGAGCGTCGACTACAAGCTCACTTGGTCGCACAAATTTGTTTGTTGGTAGTGAAGATGCAGACTCCGTTATTCTTGGTTGGTCCCGAAAGTCCAAGGAGATTAGTCGACGGAGATCTTCTCAAATTGGGCTTTTAAGCTCAGTTGGAACTGGATTTGACGCTTCTGATGAAGATGACGAAGAAGAAGAAGACGACGACGACTTATATGGGGATGAAGACACTACTCTTCAGAAGCAGAGCGGTTCCTTAGCGCGAATTGACTCAACAAACACCAAGTCTAACGACTACGTCTTCCGAATCCATGATTCGCTTCCTAACTTCGCACCGCTGAACGATATCACTTTGAGCAAGCCCTACCGTCTCTCTGAGGACGAGCGCGAAATATCGGGAGGTATCACCAGCAATTTGGAACTGGTCTCCGCTACTGGTCACGGTAAGAGCGGAGCATTGACTATTTTAAAGAGAGAGATTGAACCCAAGGTTATCGGGCGGTTCAATTTCGAAGAAGCCCAAGGGGTTTGGACCATGAGTGCTAAGAAGCCCATCGCAAAGACGTTACAGTCAGATCAATCCAAAATGTACCTGGATGGAGAACATGGGCTTGAAGCTCAGTTTGATAGGCTAATGATCGTATCAAAATCTGCTAACAATCTCTCTGAAGAATCAGCCGTTTACGCATTAACTTCGGCCGGTTTCGAGGCTTTGTCGGGGACGGAGTTTGACCCTTCTGCCGGTGGAACGATTGAAGCTGGGACTCTTGGGAATGGAATGCGAGTCATCCAAGTCTTAAAGTCGGAGGTCAGAAGTTACGATGGAGGTGAGTTTTTGAGATCTCCTTTTCCGCACCCCGCTTGTCAACGAGAAATACCTACCAAAAAGAAAACATTGGGTGGCGGATTTATTGTTCGTTACATATATGTCCTCTTTTATAGATCGTTATACACGACTGTAACAGTCACCTTTACATGTTCCATAGCATCAATGGAAGCATTTATCATAACCAATAAACTCCGCTGTTTGCCATGCCACCTGTCAACCGCTAAACCCAATGTATGTATTAGGATAGCTGCTGATGGTGCTTTGTAACTTAGACCTTGGCCTAGCGCAGATCCTGCCTATGCTTGATGAGGAAACTGGAGCTGAGCCAAAGATCGTCAAAGCAAGCTTGGCTGACCCATTTCTGCTTCTGATCAGAGATGATACAAGCATATTTGTTGCGCGATGCGACGATGACAATGATCTGGAAGAGATCGAAAAGAATGATGAAGTCTTAATAACGGCAAAATGGCTCACGGGGTGCCTATATAGAGACACCACTGGCTCCTTTACCAGTATTCAGCGCGACACTCGCTCGAACGATGCTGGGCCAGTTTACATGTTTTTGTTTAATGCCGAAGGAGAGTTATACGTAAGCGTCCGCAACCACGAAACTAGCGTTGATCCTGACAGCAGCTCAGGTATATGTATTGCCAGATCTCGGAAAGCCTGTGTATGTGGCAGAAGGTCTTTCTTTCATCCCCGCAACGATATCACCTCAGTATACAGCTCGGAGGTCGGCTTCTAGAGAAACATTGACAGAGATATTGGTTGCAGACCTGGGCGACGCTACGTCAAGGGCGCCTTATCTTATCGTAAGATTTTACTGGCCTGAATCAAAGTTGCACACGCTAATACACAACAGCTTCGGGCGGCAAATGATGACCTAACAATATACGAACCTTTTTTTGTACCAGCCTCAGAAGGAACTACTCCAGAATCAACTCTCCACTTTCTAAAAGTGAACAACCCACATATTGCCAAGAACCCAGATGTATCTACCGAGGAAACAGCTGAGACCATGACACCGCTAAGAGATCATCCTATGCGGGCAATTGCAAATGTTGGAGGCTACAGCACTATTTTCTTACCCGGAGGATCGCCTAGTTTCGTCATAAAGAGCTCCACAACACGCCCAAGAGTGATGAACCTCCGGGGTGTAGGAGTGAGAGGAATTAGTGGCTTTCATACAGCTGGCTGTGATCGGGGATTCATATACGTCGACATTGACGGCGTGGCTCGCGTTTCGCAGCTACCATCCGACGTTAACTTCACTGAGCTCGGCATGACTGCTCAGAAAGTCAGTATCGGCGAGGATGTGCGTGTTGTTACTTATCATCCGCCAATGGATGTATACGTTATTGGAGCGGGTGTCTGGGAAGAATTTGAGCTCCCAAAAGACGATGACTATCACCGAGAATGGCAACGAGAAGAAATTGCATTTAAGCCTCTCGTCGAACGCGGCTTCATAAAGCTCGTGAGTCCTGTCAATTGGTCAGTCATAGACACGATAGAACTCGACGCGGGCGAAATGGTGATGTGCGTCAAGACGCTCAATCTCGAGACATCAGAAACAACACATGAACGAAAACAAATGATAACCATTGGGACAGCGATCTCAAGAGGTGAAGACCTTCCTATCCGGGGCTGCATATACGTATATGACGTTGTTATCGTGGTCCCTGAACTCAACAGACCTGAAACAAACAAGAAACTAAAGCTCGTAGCAAAGGAGGAGATTCCACGAGGTGCTATTACAGGAATATGTGAAATCGGCACTCAAGGATGCATGGTGGTTGCTCAAGGACAAAAATTGATGGTACGAGGCCTAAAGGAAGACGGCACTCTTCTTCCAGTAGCCTTCATGGACATGAACACCTATGTGACCTCCATCAAAGAGCTTCCTGGCACTGGTCTGTGCGTACTTGCCGACGCCCTCAAAGGCGTCTGGTTCGCCGGCTACGCCGAAGAGCCCTACAAAATGACACTCTTTGGGAAGCAGACCCACGATATGGAGGTCATCGCTGTAGAAGTCCTTCCCATCGGCAAAGAACTGTATATAATATCCGCAGACGCAGACTGTAATCTCCATGTCCTGCAGTTCGATCCTGAACGTACGTCCCCTTTCACTCTCCTACCCTTTAGCCTTATTATTTTTTTTTTTTTTTTTTTTTTTTAAAAAAAGGTAATCCTATACTGACGCTGTTCCGTGACATCAGACCCCAAATCCCTACACGGCCAACTCCTCCTCCATCGCACCACCTTCTCCCTAGGCGGCCACTTCCCCACAACGCTAACCCTTCTCCCCCGCACCCAGCCAACCACCATCCTTCCAGCCTTACAGAATGGAATAGAAGCCGCCGCGCAATCCACAGTCCCCGATTACGAAATCCTCGTAACAACCACAACAGGCGCCATCTGTCTTCTGTCCCCCCTTTCCGAACAAGAGTATCGCCGCCTCGGTACATTAGCAACCCAGTTATCAAACACGCTTTATCATCCTTGTGGCCTTAACCCGAAGGCGAGCAGAGTTGCTAGCAACGCGCCGGAGCCCGTACTAGGCGGGAGACCCATTGTTGATGGGACATTACTGATGCGCTGGGGTGAGCTGGGCAGCCAAAGAAGAGCCGAGATTGCTAGTCGTATGGGGGTGAGTCCAGAGGCGGTGAGGGATGATCTTGAGGGTTTGCAGGGGGGGTTGGGCTATCTGTAAGCCTGGATGGAAGAACCGGGCAGGGGAGGATCTTGTTGACCTTAGAAGAATGCGGCTGTGGCTAGGTAGCAGTGGATTTACATTGGAAGATCTGAGCATCAATGATTTTGCGTGAGGCTTGACGGTGGATAGAGAGCTCTAAGATTCCCTCCGCATATAAATCTCCTTGCTATTCTAATTTCTTTAAACCACGATCTATAGGAGAAGTTGTCGCATATCTGCTGCTGCCCCAAGGGCGAGCTGGAGCTTTGCGGCTGTTGCTAGCGACGATTTTTCTACTTGCAATTATTCGTATCTGCTGGAATCTGTCAAATTGGAAATATCTGAAGAGCTTAGTGAATATACTATACACGATTACTAGCTACCCATTCTATCCTACTACGCTTGATACCCCAGTCCTCTCACATTAAGTGCCTTATAATTAAATACAACCTAGACTGTTTCTAGGATTCCTTTAAAGTGTACGCGCTAGTGCCTAAAGCTATAGAGTATAACCGGCATTTCCTTGTTGTAAATAGGGTAGTTTAGCTCTACGTCGATTATAGTCTTAGAATAGCGAGCTACTAGGTGCCACTCCCCATCCAACTATTTCTGAAAGAGCACACTAGCTATTATACCGTCTAAAGCGTCCGTTTCTAGCATTATTGGCAGAGGAGGTTCAAAATGGCTAAGTAATGGTGCAGCTACTAGCTGTCTCTTTAGCTCATTAAAAGCTTACTTACAGGCTGTATCAAATACCAAAGGCTAATTCTTACAGGTTAGATAATTAAGTAGCCGTGCGATCCGTCCGTAATTCTTAATAAAGCGTTAATAGTAGTTATAGAACCTTAAGAATGACTGTACTGCCTGTACAGACCTCGATAATTCTTACTAGTCAATCTCAGAAGTCTTTTCTGGGCTGGCCCTAATACTGTTAGTGCTAATAAACCTTAAGTATTTTGTATGTTTAACGCTAAATTCCAACTTCCTAATATCTGCTTGGGGTCTTACTTTACAAAGCCTTTCAAGCACTTTTTGTATACGCTCTTAGTGCTCTAGTTCATTATCTAAGTAGATTAGGATGCTGTCTAAGTAAGTAGTGCAAAAATCATCTAGGTAGTGTGGAGGGATAGGGTAGGTGTGTCGTTGAAGTGCACGATCGTCAGGGCAATGGGTAGGTCAGTGAATGCGCTCGGCAGAAGGAATAGGACCCAAAACCACACAATAGGTAGCTGGTACAATAGCTAATAATAGCTAACATAGGGAACGACTGCATTCTGTGTCCGTAAAACCTATAATAGAGCCCGTAAAATCTCTACAGGCGCCCGTAAAGCTCAATCCATGTCTGTAAAGCCGTAAACCGTCCGTAAAAGCCTCCATAAAGGTCGTCATGATCTGTCTGACCCGTAAAGGATGAAGATCATGGTCCCCCAAGAACGAGGTCCTCGGACTAGCTATATACATCAAGGCTCTCGTTACAGGAATAACTTTGCCCAGAATCATGTGATTTTCTGGGGGACCACGGAATCTCACCACAATAGCAAGGCAGTTTTATTAAAAAAAGCGAGGCAGTAAGATAGTAGGATAGCAAGAGAGGATGGCAGTTGCAGATAGCGCATCCTAGTTGAGAGTGTGTATAGTGTAATAAATCTATAAGAAGCCTTCATTTCCCCTCTTCTTGCGCTTTGCAACACACATTCTGCATTTAGAAATTGCATTTCAAGTCTTCTATTTTTTTGTTTACGCTACTCTTCTAAATAGCCACTTTAACTGTTATTCTTTACAAACTACTATGCTATGTTATTTGCAAAACCTTCTTTAAACACGTTGCCTTGCAAATTAGCTTTGTTAAGAAGAATGCGCAGTTCAACTTTACAGATATGCTAAATAAAAAGCTGCGGGCCTTAAGAGGAGCAACAAGTACCAATAACTTGCAATAAAGGGCAGCTAGAGATAGTAAGGCTACTGTTTATATTATTTAAGCTTTTACTAATAATCCTGTTGGAACTTAAGGTATATGTTTAAATTGCAGCGTCTGTCTTTGTTCAATGTTATACCACAGCCTTAATTGCAACTCCAATAACAATACTAACTACAAACCTCCTTTATTACTTTGCTTACTCACTCTAAATTACAAGCACATAGTAGCAGAAGAGAGGCTGCTTATAAAGAGCATTCTTAAAGGAACAACGACTAAGCTCTAAATAACAATCTTACTAGTTCTTGTAGATTAAGAGATTCTAGCAGCTATAGTAAGTGTACTAATCTTTTTAGGCACAGTGCACAAAATCCTTACTAGTAATATTGTAAATGAACTAGTTATATTAAATAGCAACAACAAGTTAAAAGACAGCAATAACAATCTTAATACCAAACTTGCTCTTTGCAATCTTAATAGTAAGCAATTAAGCAATAGCGCTTGCAATTTAGAAACCCCTCTTATTCTTTTTAGTTGTAGGGTTAATAAGTTTGACAATGATTATAATATAAATAATAACAAGCTTACGCCTACAGCTAAAAGACAAAGGTCTGTCTCGCCTTGCTCTAGCACACGCTATGCAAGCATGCTACTGCTTTTGCATAGCAGAGATGTAAAAAACAACTAGGAAAATATCAACTACAGCAATCTCAACAAGTTAGAAGACGATAATGTCTAGTCAAAGCAGCAGAGACTTTCCACTCCCTTAAGTAGTAGGACTGCATTAAACCGCTATAAGAAGCGATCTTGGCGTTCTCCTTCACCAATTTTGGAAGGCGAGGTTGAGGACGAGGAGGAGGGCGGGATTCTTAGCAACTCTCTTAATAGCAAACTAGCTAGTACTGCTACAACTAAGCCTGCTGTATTTGGATTTGCTACCCTTATAAAACACAAACTTGCTGCGCAAGTAATCGACGTCGACCAGGATTGGGAGGTCTGCAAAATCACTAGTAAAGAGGTGATATCGCTGGTGGAGGGAGATTTAAGACGAAGAGAATGATTGAAGAGTAGAAAAAGGCTGGCGGGAGGGTCTGGAGCATGTTTGGTGCCGAGCAGATAATGGATGGAGTTAAGATGTCTGCGGCCCTTGACAAAGTCGCACAGGAACACGGCGGTGCCTCCATTACAGCTATCGCGATCGCCTATGCAATGCAAAAGACACGATATGTCTTCCCGCTCATTTGGGGGAGGAAAGTGGAGCTCTTGATGGATAACATTAAGGCGCTGAATATCCATTTAACTGATCAGCAGATTGAGTATATGGAGAGTGTTGTGCCGTCTCAAGTGCCGTTCCCGATTGTGCACATCGGGGATGATCCACATGAGACGGGTAAGAGTATGCTGGTGGCGTCGAGCTGAATGGGAAGCCAATAGGGCATGAATAGGTAGTTTGGGAGCCGGGACACGTGAAGTTTGTACGTTACCGACTTCCTCCAGTCAATTTTAGAAACTTCTCTATTTGTTTGCATTCTTGGAAGAATGTGCAACAATGGTAAAACAAAACTCATTAGCAGTGTAGTTGGTATTCGCCGCAATGTGCAAGTTATCTCCACGATATCACGTAGTGAGCCAACTAGCTTTCGAATCCACGATTTTACTATATTGTTGAGAAATACTCTTCGTTTGTCTGGAAGTGTAGGTGAATTCATTCAAATTTTGTCCAACCTCTATCTCTCTCCAAATATTTTACTTTTCTAAATCAACTTCCTCTTCTCAATATCTTCAATCAATTCCTTCATCTCCTCTTCCCCGTTCTCAGCCCTCCTCTGAAAATCCGCAAAATGCTGCCTTAACCAATCTCGATCATGTCCAGACTCTGGAATCATAACACCCTGCTCCCACCCCGCCACAATCGTGCCTTGAACAAAGATGCTCGTGAGCTGTTTCTCCTTGCCGGCATTCGGACCAATCGCATTCTTCCACTCTTCTTCGATTCTATGGCATAGTTCTACGTACTCCTCCCGAGGCCGCGAGACATTGCGCACATACGCCGTTACGGTGTTAATGGTGTTTGGTGCCCTCTTGCCGCCCGAATAGGATATGTATTGGCTTGTTGGTTGGAACGTCACGTTCACGAAGAGCACAGGGACTGAAAACATGGAACCGTGGACTTGGGTAATTGCCTGGGCAATGGCGGTGCGTTCCTCCTCGTTGATGTCGAATTGGTGCGATACGGTATAGTTTGGCATTTTAAACTGCTGGGATGTGGGATTGTGTAGAGAATTGAAGGGATTAAAGACGCTTGGGGCTATTAGCACTTAAAAAAGGAAGGAAGATGAGGTAATGTGCATAAATGCCATACAACTAATCTGCCTTGCTCATTTTGATATTAGTCTTTGGAATTGGACTGCGGGGATTATTGCGGCGTGGAAGTTAGTAATGATGCAGGAAGGTTGACTCATCTTCCTTTGGACACGACATCTAGCCCACAGCAGAAGTCCTCTGGCCATGCCCGACAAGGAGCGGGTGATCCTTGAGCAGCTCTAGCATCGATCTAGGCGGGGTAAGGTAGGGTATCACGAAATCTAGCTTTTAGGCACATATTCTAGGCGTTTCTAGGGTGTACATGCTAATTTCAGTCATATATTACTAGTTTAGGCCGAAATTGGGCCGAAAGCCCAATATTACTAAGCTGGTATAGAACTGTATAGAATGGAATGATACTATATTTAATTCGATAATTTAATACGTACAAAATACCACTAATAAAATACGAGAACACCAGTTAGCCGAATATTGTGCGCGGATACCTGTTACGAAATCCAATGCGGAGTTAATCGAGATCTACGATCGTTAATCGTCACGAGTTCTACTGCCTCCGACCAATCTTAAGCTAAAGGACTGCGGTGTGAAGTTCTTCTGCCTGGCAAAATTGTGGTGGGGAGAACTATAGGTTGAGGTTGTGGGCATTAGTGACCATGGCTATGCAGTTCCAGTTATTTGTTGCCGTTCAGCATGGGGTTGATATGTACATGGGTAGTTTCCGGGAATCCACCAGGGTTCCGAACCGACAGTTACCCCGCACTTTTTTCCAAGTGAGCAAGTTTTACCCCTGACTTTTAAAATTAACAAGCCACATAAATATTTATGATTATTATGAAAGCCGAGGCGACCAAAATATATTATCACAGGCATATATAAGCTGTGACGGCACGTACAAAGTAATCCGCTTTGTAGATTGCACTAATCGAAGATACTAGGCTGGGGAGAGGAGGAAAAGGAAGGAAAAGGGGAAGAGTAGCTCCTTATATACAAAAGCTGTTTATTTGCCCTCGCCACAGCCCTAAGGCTTGCCCCTAATAACTGCTTTTAGCAACTGCCCTTAGCTGACGCAGTTGAGGGATTCAGTGCCAGTCTGAGACAGTAGTTATTGCGTGCATGTGACGAACTGTCACATAAGCTAAGGCAGTAATACAGAAGTAAACTACAAGATAGTAAAGATCAAAAACGAAAAGTGGCGGAGATAAAGAGGTAACTAGTTGCAGACCGGGTTTCGGACTAGTGTAATTACTAAAAAAGAGCGGCAAGGAAGGTCTTAATAAGCTCTTAACCTTTTCTTGTTTAGTTGCAAGAAAATAACGTATTCCTAATTGTTAACTGGAAAGGTATAAGTTGATAGCAAATATTAAGTTTTATTGTATATAGCTTTATGTTTTTCCACTTTGAGAAGTACTTGTAACCAAGAACCTGCTTCGAACTAGTTATAAAGCAGTTGCTAGCTGCTTTGTAATAAGTTTCTGTTTACTTCTTTTTAATTATGTATATTATTTTATAAAAGCCTGTTTTTCTAAAGCTTTTTAAAATTGAAGGCTGGGAAACTGTTTGTATCAACTGCTCTTCGCTTATCAAGTCAAACAAACAAACAAACAAACAATGCAAACAACAACCAAATTCCGTGCCGGGTAAAAACGAGGCACTGGGCAAAAGCAACCCAAGTGGGTCCTCCGAAACTACCCCGACAACAATCCAAGCCGGCGGAAACTCTTAAAAGCTACAGGCCCCTGATTGGTGACATTTGGAGACCAGAGACTGGCCGACCTTAGGCGAGATAATTGGGGCTAAAAGGACTGAAAACCCCTCTTCGTTACTCTGCAAGGTCATGATTTGTAAGAGCAATCTAGGTCATCCGACCTTGCCTGATTGAAGCCCGTGGCTTCATGGTTGGGGTCCTCCAAAGCCTTTCAAGTTCCCACACCTCAGGAGCCCAATTGCATGCACCTCTGAATAATCACCTCCGGTCACTTTTGCCTGTAACAGATGCAATGGGTACAGGGTGCTATATGCATGTTATGTCACTACGGGCTAGATTAGCTCAAGCCATGCGCCCTAGTGCCATTTCTCAGAGTTAGTTCTATCGGCTCGGAGCTTGTGGACAAAGGATTAAAGATCCTTTCGATTCTCGAGTTCTTTAAGTGTCTTCATTCAAGCCATTTCCTTGCTTCTGAAATTGCATTTTTGTTGATATCAGCATCCATCACATATATTCCAAGCCAAAGGAACAATGCCTCAGGTCAAGATCGGTGATTACCTCTTCCAGAGGCTTCATCAATTGGGCGTCCGGACCGTGTTTGGTGTCCCAGGAGGTAAGAAACACGGTACCGACTTGACGCTGTCCCAATGCTTATTGGAATCGTACAGACTATGAGCTTGCATTGCTGGACCTTGTAACTGACAATGGCTTGGACTGGAAAGGCAACCCTAATGAACTTATAGCATCGTATGCGGCTGATGGCTATGCTCGAATCACTGGTGCAGCAGCCTTCGTCACGACATTCGGGCCTGGCGAGCTCTCTGCGTACTGCGGTATGGCTGGCCATTACTGCGAGTTCGTCCCCGTCTGCCACATTGTTGGATACCCTGGGGTGCCAGCACAAAAAGCGCACATGATCATGCATCACTCTTTAGGAACCGGAGAATTTGAGTGTGTTATCTGTTGTCTTGAAAGCTCCTTAAATGCACTGATATCTTCTATAGTATGTATGAGAAGATGGCCGTCCAGATTACTGCAGCTACTCTTGTTTTGAAAAATCAGGCTACAGCCGCCGAGGATATCGACCGCATCCTTACCACGATGATGGTCGAAAGCCGTCCGGTCTATGTCGGACTATCGGTAGATGTTGGCTACCTGGAGGTCGATAATGCACGACTAAAGACACCCCTCTCCATAGAACTGCCACCAAACGATAAATCCCTTGAGGCAGATGTTGTTGCAGAGCTTAGGGGCATGTTGGAGAAGGCGAGCCATCCGATAATTATTGTTGACGGAAGTAAGTGCTGATTGCCTACCCCGACACCCGTTATCTAACAGCTAGAAGTCACGGTTCGCAATAACCTTGTCGTGGAAGTTGCGGAATTCACCAAGCTCACTGGAATCGCAACTTTTACCACGGCAATGGGTAAAGGATCTGTCGATGAGGATACGCCAACATTTGGCGGTGTTTACAGCGGCGCTGGATCGTTCTCAGGAGTAAAGAAAGCTGTTGAGAGCTCAGACTTGATCTTCTGGTTTGGCCGCTATGGCGTAAGATCTTCGTGAAAGTGTTTTCAATTAGCGGATTGCTGACTAGCGGACAGAGTGATTTTAATACGTAAGTTAATTCTATTTCTCGCTCAGCATATATTTGAGCTTCTCATTGAAATGAGATGACCGACTTCAACAGCGGAGAATTCACCATGGATGTCAATGAGGACGCAGTTGTAGATTTCCAAAGATTCTTCGTTAAGGTAAGCCATCCACTATTTTACGTACAGATTTCGCTAACATATACAGGTTCACGGCCAAAAGATTGATCTGAAGTTTAAATATGTAAACCTAAACTATTCTATATAACTTAAAACGGTATCTGATTAGTTATCCCCAGCTCCTTGGGGCTTTGATCGAAAGCATTAGGCAATCTCCATTACAGAAAATAGTGAAGGCAAACATCACTTGGCCTCCGTACGAATACAGCCCGGCGGCTACTGGAAAACTTACCCAAGACTATCTTTGGCTTGTAAGCCATCGCAAACTACACTTCAAAGAACCAGACTAATTTTCGACTTCAGGCACTCGAGAAATTCATTAAAACAGGTGATTGCGTTATCACCGAGACAGGTACCTCAGCCTACGGCATCCTCGAAACGCGCTTTCCACCTGGCGTGCTGCAATTCAGCCAGACAGTCTACGGTAGCATTGGCTACGCGACCGGTGCAGCTGTTGGTACGTTCCAGGCCATCAAGGAGACCGGCAAGTACAAAAGGGGCATCTTGATCACTGGTGAAGGCTCCTTACAGCTCACTGTGCAGGCGTTTGCGGATTTGCTGCGACATAGCTTAAATCCGGTTATGTGAGTTTGACTCCTGTCCAATTTGGTACTCCTAGACGTAACTAATATGAAATGTAGCTTCGTTTTGAATAATGACGGATACACCGTCGAGCGTCTGATCCACGGTTTGCATGCTCACTACAATAAGGTCCCCATTTGGGATTATGGTGGGCTTGCCAAAGTGTTTGGTCCTAGCTTCCCGTCCAAGTACCACGGACCGGTCAAGACTTGTGAACAGCTTGCTTCGCTCCTTGCTAGCCCGAATTTTGGCAAAGGTGACGTCTTCGAGGTAAGAAGTTGCAACACTTTTCGTCTATTGAGATAATCGCTGCTGACATGCATAAACAGCTGGTTGAAGTGGTTCTTGACGCAACGGATGCTCCGCTAAATGTTCGCCTGTGCGGCGCTGCCATCGATGAGTTCAACAAGAGGAAGCAGACGTGATGGTAATGGTGATCAATTGGTGCTAATGAGACGTTCTGTGGCTGGAGACGAGAAGAAGCTCCTAGGAAATTTGTAGCAGGCACAAGTCGGATTTACGGACTTCCGTTCGACCAGAAAAACACAATCATCTGAATTTGGATGGCAACAAAGCCTGACAGTTAATCATGCAGAGTACTTTGAAGTGATTCTAACATGCCCTCGAAATGACAGTAGCAGCAAAGCTTAAAGTTGGAATTGGCGCCAAGGATCCTAGATTCTAGTTCTTGCGTTCCTTCCGTCCTTAACTCTTTTTGTTCCTGCTCCTGCAGAACAGGAGCACGCACCCGACCAGCCTTGGATCTATGGTGATTGTATCACGTTATCTTCATGCACAAAGACATGCACGTTCGCATTAGCAGCCGCCCGGATCTTGAAGGAACTGTCTAGCAATAGCACAACTAACCATCCCTGCCCGATCAACTCGTGCTAGACCTATATATAGGGGACCATGTCATTTTCGGATGACTAGCTTGGTCTGAAAGCTATTTAACTGCTGATAGTAAACGAATAATAACCAGTTATTCGTTTAATTGACCTTTTGGCTCATGTGTTTTCGCTCGTCTATCAGCTCGCTTAAACAACAATCACTTAGTAGGCAATATAAGAGAGAGAAATGGAACGTCATAATTCAACACTTTGCTTAATCAGGTAATTATCACCTGATACGAAGCTGACAAAGAAGCCCTTTCCCAAGCCATTGAGCAACTACAAGAGCTAGATGAAAGCGTATAGCAACATCAAAGTTTATCGACAACGCTGTACAAGCTCGTGATGCAAAAAGAGCAAAATCAGGTGGTCGTAGTGGCCAACTAGGCAGTCGTGGTAGTCGTGGTAGGCGTCAAGCAAAGTAGATAGCTTTATTTATTTTGTATGATTAATGCAAGAGTTCGTATACAACAATGCACAGACTGTACGTATGGATAAAGCTCTATGTTTGTGGCGTTTTGCAAGATTAGGATTAGGTGATAATTGCCTGATTAGGCAAAGTGTCTATATTTATCAGTCCCTTTGAAAAACTAACCCTACAGTACCCCGCTTCCGCCTAGCTACCATCAAATACAAGTTGTAGCTAGTCTTTGGTGGATCTGCCTAGTCATCTGCCATGAATATAGAAATAAGGCTTTAGCGCGTTTATATAGCTGGTCAGTATCAACATCGACGAGGATAAATCCGTAGTTCAACTACAGATGGGCTGGGATCGGATGAGCATGGCGAAATGCCTTTGCGAATTTAGAGTAAGGGCTTCAGGAGCTCCATAATCCTAAGACAGGCTTCGTCACCGTTGAAATATGAGATATTCAAGCTCCACTTGGCAAGATCATAACAAGTAACTCTGCCGTTTGAACAAGCTCTCACAACACGTGATCAGTTTTAGGTTGAGACAAGGGTCGTCGGCTAAACAGACCAGACTGGGAAACACGGCACGACAAGATTCCGACCGGGCTCGATCCGAGGAGATAAGCGACCTTCTTAAACCTACAACGCTATCAACCTCAGATATATTGCTTGCAGTATATATATACTGTATATGCTGTACATAAGGTAGCGAAGGAGGATGGATCCGCCGGTAGAAGAAAAGCAATTGAGCGATAGCTTGGATACCGCGAAGCAAGAACACGAAGAACCAACTGCGAAGCCGGAGCCCGATCTACCGACCGCGCGCTCGTCCCCTCGCGAGCCTGCGGCCGTTGAACAGGAAACACAATCCCCTCACACGGACTATGGAGGGAGTATCGAGGAACCTATAAGCGTGAGTTGTGCAGCAAGGTGTTCACACAATAGCTAACAATTGCTGCAGGTTGATAGCAACGACGACGATTCTGCCATCGGGGATTTGTCTCGACTGTAAGCGCTCCCATATGCGATTGCTGCAGAACTGGGGGCAGTGCGCTGATTTTAGGTTGCTGCAGGAGCTCCACTACCTCTGCAAGAGCAAGCGTGTTTGATTTTATAACAGAGGATGATGGCCGCACATATCATCGATACCGACAGGGCAGTGAGTAGTGGTGCTTAAGCATCCGAGAATGGGGCGAAATGGCTGACATACAAATATTATCTGTACAGAATACATGTTGCCCAACGATGAGGTGAGACTGCTATGGTCCTTCAAATGGTTTTCGTGGCTGATGTGTTGGCTTTTCTTGTAGATGGAACAGGATCGATTAGGTACGACCATGTCGAAAGTCCTTTCGTTACAAACTCGCTAATTGAACAAGATATGCAACATCAACTATGGCTTTTGACACTGAGCGACAAGTTATACCTAGCGCCAATCAAGCCAGACCCACATCATGTCCTTGATTTGGGCACTGGGACAGGAATCTGGGCAATAGATTTTGGTAGTCGACTCTCACTCGCGGGCGCAAAGTATTGCTAAATTAGTGCTAGCGCTGGCGCATCCCTCGGCGGCTGTCATAGGAAGTGACTTAAGCCCCATTCAGCCCAACTTGTACGACCCTCTCTCAGGTTCAAGATCCAGCCTGACATTCACAGCGTTCCCGTAAACTGCACCTTCGAGGTTGAAGATTTCGAAGACGAGTGGACCTATGAGCAGAAATTCGATTTGATCCATGGCAGACTCCTATTGAGCTGCTTTGCCAACCCAAAGCGAATGTTCGAACAAGCCTTCAGGCATCTCGCCCCAGGTGGCTATATCGAAATGCAAGACGCCGACTTCCCCGCCATCTGCATAGACGACACATTAGCTGGAAGCACCCTTAACAAATGGTACTTCAACATCATAGCGGGCGCTGCAGCGATGGGCCGCGACTTGGGTATCGTGAAGCACTACAAGCGCTGGATGGAAGAAGTTGGCTTCGTCGACGTCCAAGAAAAATTCTATCGCTGGCCCGTCAACACGTGGCCTCGAGATCCGCATTTAAAGAAGCTGGGCTTCTGGTTCCAAAATGATTTGCAGGACCTGACTGCAAGTCTGAAGCCCCCACTGATGAGAGGCCTAGGCTGGTCGATAGAAGAGGTTGAGGTGTTTTTGGTCGATGTGAGGAAGGATATAAAGAATCGGGATATACATGCTTATCACATCATGTGAGCTGTTTTCTCTTTCCTATGGTTACAGCAGAAGAACATTGTCTGATGAGATCTACAGTCGTGTCGTTTATGGGATGAAACCTGAATAGGCATGGATATATCTATTTTATTTATCTAGCATCTTTGGCATCCTACGGCCTACGGTTATTGGATTCTGGAACATCAATCAGTAGGGAGGGCAATGGATTCGAATGGCGTAGTCAAGGCGCTGTTTTGGATATCATGTACCTTGCATAGCCTTCATGGCTAAATGAAGCGGATTATCGCTTATATGATGAATGATAGATGACCTCATTTGTAGGTAGAAGCAGCGTTATGTCGGGCGTCTTTTAGTGTAGCTCCCTTGCTCGCGACATTGCCCCAGCGAGAAATCAAGACTAGCTTTCTTTCTCCATTGATACCCTTGCGCGAGCTTTATTACTTCGTTTTTAGTCCCTTATCAGTGTTCCTCCAATGCCAACCGTTCTTCTAGCCTCCCTTATTATAGCCCATACACCACAAGCCACATCTTCGCACTGTCCACTCCAACCTAGCTTTCCCTTCTAGCCCCACGACCTCTCACCCAGTAAGCGCACTCGCCCCCTGATTCTGCTACCTGTCAGCTATTACCTCATCCTCCCTATAGCGCAAATGCCTTATTCCAGCTAAGCTATTGCTCTGACCTGTGCTCTCCCGTCTACCTGTTCTGCATCTGAAATTGCTTAAAAAGTTGCTTCTCCGCTAGATATTCCATGTACT
>Ga0335075_10004017_pt1 | contig 23071 bp, 13 predicted proteins | sample Lox_Sample_24_FD_206723 | JGI IMG/M metagenome (GOLD analysis project Ga0335075, IMG submission 206723) | Soil microbial communities from Loxahatchee National Wildlife Refuge, Florida, United States - Lox_Sample_2.4 | ecosystem: Environmental > Terrestrial > Soil > Wetlands | place: USA...
CGCGACCGGCGCGTTCGCGGTCGCGCCGAGGACCGGGACGGTGACCCCGTCGAGCTGCGCGGTGCCGAACCAGCCGTTGGCCCACGCGGCGACCTCCGGGTCGTGGTCGAGGACGGCGGCCGCGTCGCGGACGGTGACTTGCCCGGAGGTCAGCGCGTACGTCCAGTTCCAGCCGTACAGCGCCGGGTGGGAGACGAGGTTGTTGAGGCTCGCGCCGAACGTGACGGTGGCGAGCAGGACCACGGTGGCCAGCACGGTCCCGAGGATGGCCGACCTGACCGGCACGCGGCCGCGTTCCGCGCGCGGGTCGAGGGCCAGCCGGACGCCCTCGGCCGCCGGCGCCGGCAGGCCGGCCGCCCAGGCGGCGCGCACCGCGACCGACCCGGTGGCGCGGGACGGCACGCCGCGGGCGAGGGCACGGTGCGGCGCCCGCCGGCAGGCGACCACGACCGCGACCGCGGCCAGCAGGCAGGTGAGCAGGGCGAAGCCGGCGCCGAGGACGGTCCAGTCGAACGCGACGCCGGGATACGGGTAGACGGCGCGGATCGAACCGAGCGGCGCGAGCGGCGACAGGCCGATGGCGACCGCGCAGGCCAGCAGCGCGCCGACTGCCACCGAGGCAAGCACGCCCGGCAGCCCGTCGGCGGTTGTCATCGCCGGGCTCGCGCCGACCGCGCGCAGCGTGCCGAGGTCGCTCGTGTCGAGGCGCAGCTGCCTGCCGATGACCTGGCCGCTGATGAGCAGCGCGGCCACCGCCGCGATCCCGCCGAAGACCGCCAGCGCGATCGACGTCGGCTCGACGGCCCGCTCCGCCTTCGCCTCGGTCTGCGCCGTGACGTAGAACTCGATCGGGAACTCCCTCGGCAGCACCCGCTGGATGCTGGCCTCGGCGGCGGCCACGCTCGTTCCCGCGTCCAGCTGCACGGCGGTCTCGGTGAAGCTGGCGCAGCACCGCGCGAGCAGCCGGGTCAGCGCGGGGCTGAACAGCGCGCCGCCGTCGCGCTGGACGTCGGCGTCGTCCTGGGTCACCTCCGAGCTGTAGACCGCCTTGCCGACGATCGTGACGTTCATCGTCAGGTACGGCTTGACCGGCTCGCTCCCGAAGCCGGGCGACGACACCTGCGCGTTGGTGAAGAAGCCGAGCGGGGCGACCGTGCCCACGTGCACCTGCGGCGGGGTGCCCTTGGCGTCGATCACCGCCTCGTCGAGGCTGCGCGGATCGGGCATCCGGCCCTGCACGACCGTCAGCCGGTCGGTGCTGAAGAACTCGCCGTCCAGGCTGCCGGACAGTGCCTGGCTGCCCGCGTTCGCGGCCGGGTTCTGTCCCGGCTCGAGGATGGCCACGTTGAGGCCCAGGTAGCTGGTCACGTGCCGGACGTGCGGCAGCGCGGCGATCTTCGCGATCACCGCGGGGTCGTAGCCCTGGCCGGCCTGCCCGGCCTGGCCGCCGGGTGCGCCGGCGAGGCCGGTCAGCACGGTCAGGTCCGACGGGTTGGTGCTCGCCAGGTAGGCGGGGAACGCCGACTGGGTGCGCCGGGCGGCGGCCACCGAGCCCAGGGCGAGCCCGCCCACCAGCCCGAGCAGCAGCACGAGCGCCAGGTACCCGCCCCAGGCCGAGGGCAGCGTGCACCGGAACCGGTACCACGCGACCCGGACGGCCCCCTCGCTCGCCATGACCGCAGTATGGTCAGCGCGCTGGCCCGGCGGCCAGGAGGTCAGCACGCCAGCGAGGTGCGGGTAGCACCACAGGCCGTGTCATGGCTGCCTCCTTGCCCGTGTGCAGGCTGGCCGGCAGCATGCTGGCTATGGCAACAGTCTGGCTCGCGCTGCGCGCCGACGTGCGCCGGCAGTGGCGCGCGCTGCTCGGCCTCGTGCTGTTGCTCGGCCTGGCCGGCGGCGTCGTGCTCACCGCGGCGGCGGGCGCCCGGCGCACCGACAGCGCCTATCCCCGGCTGCTGAGCTGGGCGAACGCCTCCCAGGTGGAGGCGACACCCGGCTCTCCCGACCCGGCCTACCTCGCCGCGCTTGCCCGGCTGCCGCAGGTAGCGGCGGTAGCGCCAGCGAACCAGTACACGGTCGCGCTCCCGGTTCCCCACGGCGCCCCGAATGCCCAGGTGCAGGCGCTGTCCAGCCCGGACGGGACGTACGGCGCGTCAGTCGACCGGGTGAAGATCCTGGCGGGCCGGATGTTCAGCCCGACGTCGCCCGACGAGGCCCTCATCGACCCGCAGCTCGCCAGCATGGAGCACCTGCGGCCCGGCGACACGCTGCGGCTGCTCGGCATCCCCGGCAACACGCCGCAGGGCCCGGACCTCAAGGGCGCCTTCCCGCTGACCTTCCGGGTGACAGCCATCGGCGTCTTCGACGACCAGGTGGTGCCCGTCACCGCGACCAACACCTTGCCGCTGGTGCTGTTCAGCTCCGGTTTCACCCGCACCGGCGCGGCCACCAAGACCTTCTACCTGTCGGAGGCCGGAGTCCGGCTGCGGCCGGGCGCCGACCCGACGGCGGTCATCGCCGCGGCCAAGGCCCTAGAGAAACGGTATCCGCAGGTCCAGGGCAACTACACCGTCTTCGTCAACCTGTCCGACGAGATCGCGGCCACGCAGCGGGCCATGCGGCCGGAAGCCGTGGCGCTGGCGGCCTTCGCCGCGCTCGCCGGGCTGATCTCGCTCGCCGTGCTCGGCCAGCTGCTCGCCCGCCAGCTCGCGCTCGACGCGGCCCAGTTCCCGATCCTGCGCGCCATCGGCATGACCCGGCGCAGCCTGCTCGCCCTCTCCGCGGCCAGGCTCGCCCTGGTCACCGTCGCCGGGGCGGTCCTCGCGGCCGCGATCGCGGTGGCCGCCTCGCCGCTGATGCCGATCGGCGCCGCCCGGGTCGCCGAGCCGGATCCGGGCGTGCAGGCCGACGTGACCGTCCTCGCCGTCGGCTTCGCGGTCATCGCGGTAGTGCCGCTCGCGCTGCTCGCCTGGCCGGCCTGGCGTGGGGTGAGTCATGCGATGGGTCCTCTCGGCGTGGCCGAGCCGGCCGCCGGGCGGACCCGGCCGTCCCTGCTGGCGACCGCGCTGACGTCGGCCGGTCCGGTGACGAGCGGCGTCGGCGTGCGGATGGCGCTCGAGCCGGGGCGCGGCCGGACCGCGGTCCCAGTACGCAGCGCCCTGGCGGGTAGCGTGGTCGCCATCGCAGCCCTGGTCGCCGCGGCCGTCTTCGGCGCCAGCCTCGCCAGCCTCGTGGGCACGCCGGGCCGGTACGGGCAGAACTGGGACGCCGAGCTCAACCTGGGCTTTTCCGCCGTCCCAGCGGCGCTGGGAGCGAAGGTGCTGTCCACCGTTCCTGGCGTCGCCGGGTACGCGCAAGGCAACACGGGCCAGCTCACCATCAATGGCACCATCGTGCCCGCGATCGGCGTGGACCCAGCGCCGGGTCCCGGCGCCGGACAGGGCGGTACCAGTCCGCTGGACGACACGGACGACGGCGGCTACCTCACGATGCTGGCGGGCCGCGCGCCGGCCGGGCCGGACGAGATCGCGGTCGGCGCGCAGACGCTGCGCGCCATCCACGCACGGGTTGGTGAGACCGTGCGGGTCGCCGTCAACTTCGCGACAGGGGTGGCCCCCGACGGCAGCGCCCGGCCGATGCGGGTCGTCGGCGTGGCCGTCTTGCCCGACTTCAGCCTGCAGGATCTCAGCGACACCGACCTCGGCAACGGCGCCGTGGTCTCCACCGCGCTGCTGTCCACGACGCAGCAGAACACCGGCTGCGTCCACGGCGTCACCTGCTACGACTTCTTCCTGCTCCGCTACCGGACGGGCACCGACGCGGCTACCGCGGCGACCCGGCTGCTCGCCGCCACCGCGGCGGCCGGCTGCCCGTTCGGCGCGTGCACGGTGACCAGCGACCAGCGCCCCGGCGACATCAAGGACTACGCCGCGATCAGCGGCACCCCGCTCGCGCTGGGCGCGGTGCTCGCGGTGCTCGCCATCGGGACCCTGGCGCACGTGCTGCTCACCGGGGTGCGCCGTCGCCGCCGGGACGTGGCGGTGCTCAAGACGCTCGGGTTCACCCGGTCCCAGGTCCAGGGGGTGGTCGCCTGGGAGGCGACCGCGCTGGCCGCCGCCGCGCTGCTCATCGGCATCCCGGCCGGCGTGATCGCCGGCCGGTGGGCCTGGGCGCTGTTCGCCGGCGCGGTCGGCGTCAACAGCCGGGCCACCGTTCAGGTCGCGTTCGTGCTGCTGGCCATTCCGGCCACGCTGGTCCTGGCGAACCTCATCGCCGTCTGGCCCGGGTGGCGCGCCGCCCGGCTCAGGCCCGCCGTCGTGCTGCGCACCGAATAGCCGCTGGCGGCCTGACCGGTCCAGTCGCGGCCTACAGGGATTGAAGTTCTGGGGTCTCCTCCGTAAGTGGCCGGGGGTATCCCGAGATATATCCCAGTTTGACCTAGATTCCGGCGCTGGTCGGCGCCTGGCTCAACTCGCGCTTCCATGATCGTGGGTACTTTTCAGCGATATCCGCTGAGAACTCCCCACGATCATGACGACCGCCACTTCTGTAAGTCCAGGAACCGGCCTCGCCCGCCGCGCAGCCGTTCGCGCCGGCGGTCCAGCCGGTCCCGGCGTCGCTCCAGCCGGTCGTCGAGCCGAGTGGCCCGGGCGGGCCGGCTCTGCTCGACCGAGACGCCGCCGAGCAGCGAGAACGAGCGAACATGGATGGTAGGGGCGCCCGGGCCTGGTTGTTCCGCGCCGAGGTCCATTCGGGTGCCGCCGAGCAAGCTGAAACCCGACCGGTCCACCCGCACCCCCGGCGGGACCGTGATGCTCGTGCCGCCCAGCAGGGACACCTGGGTCAAGGTGACCTCCGGGGCCGCCAGCTCGGCCTGCCTGAGGTCGAGGTTGGCGCCGCCGAGCAGGGTGACCACGACGACGTGGCGCTCCATCCGCCACGGCCCGCGGATCTGCAGGCCGCCGATCGGCCACACATGCCATGACGCCCGGCCCGCGGGCCGCGTGGCGACCGCGCCCGGGGCACCGCCGCCCTCGTCCGCGGGCAGGTCGGCCACCAGCCGATCCAGTTCCGCCCGGGTGCGGGCCGAACTCGCCTGGTCCATCCGCTGACTGAACTCGTCCAGGGTCAGCCGCCCGTCCCCGGAAGCCGCGCTCAAGCGTTCGATCGTCGCGTCCCGCTCGGCGTCCGACGCGCGCACTCCCTGGGCCGGCTCCTCGCCGCCCGGCGTTTCGCCCATGTCCAGACTTTATCGTTCAGAGCTAAGCAACGGTGCGGGCAGTACCACCATGGTCGTGGGGCCGCCATCATTGTTCCCGGCGACGCTGGGCGGTGGAATGCTGGCTATGACCACCGTGTGGCTCGCGCTGCGCGCCGACGTGCGGCGACGCTGGCCGGCGCTGCTCGGCCTCGCGCTGCTGCTCGGGCTGATCGGCGGCGTGGCGCTGACCGCCGCCGCCGGGGCGCGGCGTACCGACACCGCCTACCCGCGGCTGCTGACCTGGGCCAACGCCACGCGGGTCGACATCACCCCGGAGGGAACCGGGTTCAACGGGTACTACACGGCGCTCGCCCGGCTGCCGCACATCGCGGCGATGACCACCGCCGACCTCTACACCGCGGTGCTGTCGCCGCGCGAGCCGACCGACGTGAACGTCGCCTCGAGCCCGGACGGGGCTGAGGGCATCAGCGTCGACCGGGTCAAGATCGTGGCGGGCAAGCTCTACGACCCAAGGGCACCCGGACAGGCGATGGTCGACCAGCAGCTGGCCAGCCTGGAGCACCTGGCGCCGGGCGGCACGCTGCGGCTCTACGCGGTGCCGAGCACCGCGGCCGGCAAGCCCGAGTACAACCTGGCCGTCACGCTGACGTACCGGGTGACCGCCGTCGTCGTGCCCGACGACGAGATCGTGCCCACCGGCAGCAGCGCCACCATGCCGAGCGCCCTGGTCAGCTGGCCGTTCATCCCGCGTAGCATCCCGGACGCCAATCAGGTGGCCAGCGACCTCTCCGACGGCGACGAGGCCGCGGTCCGGCTCCAGCCGGGCGCCTCGCTGACCGCGTTCGTCAAAGCCGCCCAGGCGCTCGCCAAACCCTACGCGGGCACTCCGTCCCACCCGGGCACCGGCGGGAACGTCATCACCATCAACCTAGCGGACCAGATCAACGCGACCGAGCGGGCGATCAGGCCGGAGGCCGTCGCGCTCGCGGTGTTCGCCGGCCTCGCGGGGCTGATCGCGCTGGCCGTCATCGGGCAGCTGCTCAGCCGCCAGCTCGCGCTGGACGCGGCCGAGTTCCCCGTCCTGCGCGCGCTCGGCGTGCGCCGGGGGGCGCTAGTCGCCCTGTCGCTGGCCCGGCTGGCGATCGTCACGGTGACCGGCGCCCTCGTCGCCGTGGCCATCGCCGTCGCCGCGTCCCCGCTGATGCCGATCGGTCCCGCCCGGCTGGCCGAACCGCATCCCGGCGTCGAGGTCAACCTCGCGATTCTCGGCGCCGGGTTCGCCGCCATCGCGCTGCTCCCGCTCGCCGTGCTGATCCCGGCCGCGTGGCGGGCGGCGCGGCAGGCGCCGGGCCCGCTCGGCGCGGCCGAGCCCGCCCGGCAGTCGCGGCCGTCGCGGGTAGCGACGGCGCTGACCCGCGCGGGGTCGGTGACCGGGGGCGCCGGGGTCGCGATGGCGTTCGAGCCTGGCCACGGCCGGACCGCGGTCCCAGTCCGCAGCGCCCTGGCCGGCAGCGTCATCGCGGTCGCCGCGCTGGCGGCCGCGGCGGTCTTCGGCGCCAGCCTCGTCGCCCTGGTCAGCACGCCGCACGACTACGGGCAGAACTGGCAGCAGGAGGTCGACCTGACGTTCGGCAGCGCTCCCCTCGGCACGGCCACCCCGCTGCTCAACACGCTGCCAGGGGTTACTGGGTACGCCGCCGGGAACTACGGGGAACTCACCGTTGACCAGCAGATCGTGCCGGCGTTCGGGCTCGACCCGGTGCGGGGCAGCGGCTACCTCACGCTGCTGGCCGGCCGCGCGCCGGCCGCGCCGGACGAGATCGCCCTCGGCGCGCAGACGCTGCGCGCGATTGGCGCCCGCCTCGGGCAGACCATCCACGTCACCGTCAACCAGATCAACGGCAGCCCTGGTCCCTCGCACCTCATGCGCGTCGTCGGCGTCGCCGTCCTCCCCGCGTTCAGCCGGGGCACCTTCGCCCCCACCGGCCTGGGCACCGGGGCGGTGCTGCCCGCCGCCGTGCTGTCCCGCGGGGTGCTGAACAGCAGCACTCCGCAGGCCGGGTGTACCCCGCGGGTGACCTGCTACAACTTCTTCCTGCTGCGGTACGGGCCCGGCGCCAGCCCGGCCGCGGGCGCCGCCGTCATCACCGCGTCGCTGCAGAAAAGCGGCTGCCCGGTCGGCTCCTGCATCGTGGCGCCCGTCGCGGACCAGCGGCCCGGTGACATCAGGGACTACGCCAGCATCAGGGACACCCCGCTCGCGCTCGCCGTCGTGCTCGCCGTGCTCGCCGTCGGCACGCTCGCCCACGTGCTGCTCACCGGCGTGCGCCGCCGGCGCCGCGACCTGGCGCTGCTCAAGACCCTCGGCTTCACCCGGCGGCAGGTGCTCGGCACCGTCGCCTGGGAGGCCACCGCGTTCGCCGCCGTCGCGCTGCTGATCGGGCTGCCGCTCGGAGTCGTCGCCGGCCGCTGGGCCTGGGCGCTGTTCGCGAACGCCGCGGGCGTCTCCGCGACGGCCACTGTCCCGCTCGTGACCGTGCTGCTCGCCATCCCGGCCACGCTGCTGGCCGCCAACCTCATCGCCGCCGCGCCCGGCTGGGAGGCCGCCCGGCTGCGGCCCGCGCTCGTCCTGCGGACCGAGTAGCCGCATGGAAACGGTCTGGCTGACCCTGCGCGCCGACCTCCGCCAGCGCTGGCGGGCGCTGCTCAGCCTCGCGCTGCTGCTCGGGCTCATCGGCGGCGTGGTGCTCACCGCCGCGGCCGGCGCGCGGCGGACCGACACCGCGTACCCGCGGCTGCTGACCTGGGCCAATGCCAGCCAGGTGGAACTCATCCCGGCGGTCAGCGACTACCCCGCCGACTACTACGCGGCCTTGGCGAGACTGCCACAGGTCGCCCAGCTGTCCACCGAGATGCTGTACCACGCGATCGCGCTGCTCCCGCTCGCGCTGCTGGCCGGCGCCGCCTGGCGGGCCGCGAACCAGGCCGGCGGACCGCTGGGCGTCGCTGAGCCCGCCCGGCCAGGCCGTCGGTCGCGGGCCGGCGGGGCGCTCACCCGCGGCGGGTCGGTGACCGGCGGGGTCGGCGTCGCGATGGCGTTCGAGCCGGGCCGCGGCCGCACCGCGGTCCCGGTGCGCAGCGCGCTGGCCGGCTGCGTTATCGCGGTCGCCGCGCTGGCGGCCGCCGCCGTCTTCGGCGCCAGCCTCGTCGCCCTAGTTTCCACCCCGCACGCCTACGGGCAGAACTGGGACGCTCAGCTCGACCTGGAGTTCGGCGGTGCGCCCGGCCGCCTCGGCGCGACGGTGATCGCGGCCGAGCCCGCGGTCACCGGGTACGCGCCGGGCAACTACGGCCAGCTCGCGATCGACGGCCAGGTCATCCCGGCGATCGGCGTGGACCAGCCGCCCGGCGGCGGCTACCTGACGATGCTGGCCGGCCGGGCGCCCGCCGGCAGCGACGAGATCGCCCTCGGCGCGCAGACGCTGCGCGCCATCCACGCGCGGCTGGGCCAGACGATCCCGGTCACCGTCGAGGGCATCGCCGCCGGCCTGCCCAGCGTGCGGCGCGACATGCGGATCGTCGGCGAGGCCGTGCTGCCCGCCTTCGGCCGCGGCACGTTCACGCCCACCGACCTGGGCACCGGGGCCGTGACGACGGCCGCGGTGCTGTCCGTCCCTTCGGTGCCCGACGCGACCACGCTGTGCCTCAGCAAGACCGCCACCTGCTACAACTTCTTCCTGCTCCGCTACCGGCCGGGCACCGACACGGCCGCCGCGGCGGCGACGCTGACCAGCGCCATCACCAGGGCCGGCTGTCCCCTAGGCTCCTGCGCGGTGACCGCCGACCAGCGGCCCAGCGACATCAAGAACTACGCCAGCGTCCGCGACACCCCGCTCGTGCTCGCCGCCGTGCTCATCGTCTTCGCCATCGGCACCCTCGCGCACGTGCTGCTCACCGGCGTGCGCCGACGGCGCCGCGACCTCGCGCTGCTGAAGACCCTTGGCTTCGTCAGGTCCCAGGTGCTCGGCGTGGTCGCGTGGGAGGCCACCGCGTTCGCCGCCGTGGCGCTGCTGATCGGCCTGCCGCTCGGCGTGCTGGCCGGCCGCTGGGCGTGGGCCTACTTCGCCGCTGACGCCGGCGCCCCCGCCCAGGCGACGGTCCCGCTGCCCGCGGTGCTGCTCGCCATCCCGGTCACGCTGCTGGTCGCTTTCCTCATCGCCGCCGGGCCCGGGTGGCGCGCCGCCCGGCTGCGGCCCGCGCTCGTCCTGCGCGCGGAGTAATGCGGCGGGTGCCGAGGAGCCCGGGACCGTTCGGGATAATGATCTTTTTTATTCGGAACGGAGGGTGGCGGCTGCGGGAACCCTCGCCACCGACCGGGCGGGGGGCAGCGCGACCAGCGCGGCGATGAGCAGGGTCGCCGGGATCATCCACAGCACGGACAGCGGGGTGACCGGGTCGGCCGGCAGGCCCGCCTGGTTCGCGAACAGCTGCCACGCCCAGCGGCCAGCGGCGATGCCGCCCGGCCCGCCGACGGCGAGCGCGACCGCGGTCACGGTGGCGACCTGCCAGAACGCGACCGCGCTGATCTCGCGGCGGAACATCCCGAGCACCTTCAGCAGCGCGAAGTCGCGGCGCCGGGCGCGGGCCGACGCGAGGATGAACTCCGCGAGCACCGCGAGGCCGAGGACCGCGAGGACGCCGGCCAGGATCTCGGGAGTGGCGTCGATGGCGGCGTAGTTGTTCACCGTGTTCGGGCGCTGGTTGGTGACCAGGCAGGTGTTCTGCGCGATGCTCGCGCAGGGTTTCTGCCACGCGCGCTCGAGCGCGGCGATGTCCGCCCGCCGGTCCGGCCCCGGCGCGACGCTGTACAGGGCAAAGCTGTACCCGGCGCCGTTGCTGGTGGCGTTCGCTTGCGGCGCGAGCACGGCCGCGGTGGTCTCGGCGCCCTGCCCCGCGTCGGTGGGCGTGAAGCTGCCCTGGCCGAAGTAGGGGAACACGGCGCTGCCGGTGATCAGCATCCGGCGACTGCCGGCCGGCGTGCTGACCTCGACGGTCTGGCCGACCCGCAGCCCTAGCTGGCGCAGCACCAGGGTGCCGAGCGCGATCTCGCTGCCGGTGGCCGGCGGACGTCCGGCGAGCACGGTCGAGGACGTCATCGGGCCGGTTCCCGGCGCCAGGCCGATCGCCGGGACCACGGTCGTGCCGATGGTGACCGTGCCGTGCACGCCGTACGTCACGCCGGTGATGCCAGGCACATGGCTGATGATCTGGCTGAGCTCCTTCGGCGGCAGGGGGGTGAACTGCCCGTCGAACGCGATATCCCAGTTCTGGCCGTACAGGCTCGGCGTGCCGACGAGGCGCAGCAGGTTCGCGCCGAACGTGCCCGCGGCCGCCACCGCGGCCACCGCGACCGCCAGGCCGAGCATGGCGCTGCGCACCGGCACGCCGGGCCGCGCGCCCCGGCCGCCCCCGGCGCCCACGCCGGCGCCCGGGGCGAGCGCGAACCGCAGGCCGGTCACGGCGGCCAGCGGCGCGCCCGCCCGCGCCAGCCGCTCGGCGAGCCGCGGGTCGCGCCGCGACGGTTCCGCGGCCGCCGCGGCCCCGGCGGCGGGGCGGGCACTGGCCTGCCGCCACGCGGTCACCGCGACCCGGGCGGCGAGCAGCACCACGATCGCGGCCGCGCCCGCCCCGAGCACCGCGACGTTGACGCTGACGCCGGGATCCGGCTCGGCGATCCGGGCCGGGCCGATCGGGGTCAGCGGGGACGCCGCGATCGCAATCGCCACCGCCCCGATCGCCCCGGCGACCGTGGCGGCGGTGACCTCGAGCAGGCTCGCCGCGAACAGCTGCCGGCGGGTCATGCCGAGGGCCGCCAGGGCGGCGTTGTCTTGTGCGGCCGTGAGCAGGGTCCGGGCCGCGACCTGGCCGACGATCAGCAGCGCGGTGAGCGCGAGGGCGAGCGCGAACAGCGCGAGGGCCACCGCCTGCGGGCGGATCGCGCGCTCGACGGTGGCCGCCTGCGCGGACTCGTCGGTGACGAGGATCTGGCCGCCGGTGCTCGGGTAGCGCTTGGTGAGGGCCTGCGCCTCCGCGGTGAACGCGGCGACCGTGATGCCCGGCGCGAGCGTGACGTACGCGCCGTCGAACGCCTGGTAGGCGGGGCCGAGCTCACGGTAGAGCGCGAGGCTGGCGAGGATCTGCGCACCCTTGTCCAGGTCGGTCACCGGGAGGACGGAGCCGCGGGTGACGAACACGCCGACGACGCGCTCGGTCAGCGGGACGAGCCGCGCCTTGGGGTCTTGGGAGATCGCCGCCATGCGGAGCGCGGACCCGACGCGCACGTGCAGGTCGGCGGCGGCGATCTGGGTGACCGCGATCTCCCCCGGCGCGTCGGGTCCTGGCAGGCGGCCGGCGAGCAGCTTCGGGATCTCGAGCTCGCGGGCGAAGCGGCCATCGAGCGGGGCGACCGTCGTGGCGTCGCCGTCCAGGCCGCCGCTGGCGGTCACCGGCAGCGCCTCGATGCCCACCAGCGCGGCGCTGGCGGTCACGCCGGGCAGCCTGCCGGCCGCGGCGTCGTAGCCGCCGACGCCGGACCCTTCCGGCCCGACGAGCACGTCGGAGGCCTTGGAGGTGGCCAGGAACCGCGGGTAAGCGGTGTCGGTGCGGCTCGCGCCGGCCGCGGCGGCGAGCACGGCGCCGCCGGCCAGCGCGATGATGAGCGCGAGGCCGGCCCAGCCGCGCCAGCCCGCGCGCAGCTTGTGCGCGGCGAGCCGGAAGACAGCCTGCATGCGGCCGAGCGTAGAGGCGGACCGCGGGCGCCGGAAGGTGGGTGCCGCGCGGCCGGTGGTGTGCCTACCACCACCGCGTTTAGGGGTAGTCCGCACACTGGCGGCGGGCGTCCCCGGTGTGGGACAACTGGCATCGTGGAGGGGAATCCCGCAGCGCCGGACATGTCCGGGCAGACCAGCCGTGCTATCGACGTGTTCCTCGCGGACGACAACCTGATCGTCCGCGAGGGGGTTCGCGCGCTCATCGAGCGCAACGCCGACCTGCGCGTGGTGGGTGTCGCAGCCGACTACGACGGGGTGGTCGCCGGCTGCGCCGCCACCGAGCCGCAGGTGCTGGTGACCGACGTGCGGATGCCACCGTCGTTCCGGCGGGAGGGGATCGATGCCGCCAAGGAGGTGCGGTCGCGGTTCCCCGGCACCGGCGTGGTGATCCTCTCCCAGTACGACGATCCGGAGTACGCGGTGTCGCTGCTCGCCTCCGGGTCCGCCGGGTACGGGTACCTGCTCAAGGACCGGGTCGCCGAAGGCACGCAGCTGGCCGACGCGATCCGGGCCGTCGCCACCGGCGGCACGGCACTCGACCCGGTCATCGTCGAATCCCTGGTCCGGCCGGTGCTGACCCCGGGCGGGCTGTCGGCCGCCGAGGAGTCGCTGCTCGGCCTGATCGCCGAAGGCCGGACGATCAAGGCGATCGCCGCCATGCGCAAGGAGCCGCCGTCGGTGATCGACGCGGAGGTCGAGGCGGTCTTCGTGAAGCTCGCCACCGGCGTGTCGGCGGGCGACCAGGCGGCGCTGAACCGGCTGCGGATGCTGCACCAGGCGATCGTGGACCGCGAGGAGCAGGGCGAGACGCTGTCCCGGCTGCTGCCGTCCGGGCTGGCCTCCAAGCTGCGGAACGCGTCGGACCTGCGGATCGGCGAGACCGAGAAGGTGATCGTCACCGTGCTGATGAGCGACATCAGGTCGTATTCGACGATCGCCGAGCACGCCGACCCCTCGGAGCTGGCCAGCCAGCTCAACACGCACCGGGCCGCGATGAACCAGGCCATTCTCGGCGAGGGCGGCACGGTCATGCAGTTCGTCGGCGACGCGGTGATGGCCGTCTTCGGGGCGCCGTTCCCGCAGTCCAATCACGCCGACCGGGCCGTGGCCGCCGCGGAGGGCATGCACACGCTGCAAGCCGACATCAACGCGTCGTGGCGCGCGATCGGGCTGCCGGAATTCGGCCTCGGCATCGGGCTGTCGACCGGGCCGGCCGCCGCGGCGCTGCTCGGCTCGGCCGAGCGGCTCGAGTACACGCTGGTCGGCGACACGGTCAACCTGGCGCAGCGGCTGCAGCAGTTCGCGTCGGCCGGGGAGACCGTGCTGTCGTCGGCCACGCGGGACGTCCTGTCGGCCCCGGTGCCCGTGACGGCGCTGCCCGCGCAGCTGGTGAAGGGCCGCGAGACGCCCGTGGTGGCGTTCAAGATCTCATCGATGACTAAGGCGGGGACGCTATGACTGCTTCTGATGCTGCTTCTGGTGCTGTTGCCGGTGCTGCTTCCGGGCCGGCCGCGCTGGCCGTGACCGGGCTGCGCAAGACGTTCGAGGCCGAGAACGCCCCGGTGCGGGCGCTGCGCGGCGTGGACCTGACCGTGGAGTCCGGCGAGTTCACCGCGGTGATGGGGCCGTCCGGCTGCGGCAAGTCGACGCTGCTCAACCTGGTGGCCGGGCTCGACGTGCCCGACGAGGGCACGATCACCGTGGCCGGGGAGCCGGTGACCGGCCGGACCGAGGACGAGCTGGCGCGGATGCGCCGCAAGCACATGGGCATCGTCTTCCAGTTCTTCAACCTGCTCGAGGGCATGACCGTGCTCGAGAACGTGGTGCTGCCTTCGGTGATCGCCGGGCGGCGGCGGCGCATGGCCGAGACGCGGGCGCGGGATTTGCTCGACCTGCTGGGCATCGGGGACAAGGCCTCTTCCGTGCCCGGGGTGCTGTCCGGCGGGCAGCGGCAGCGGCTGGCGATCGCCCGCGCGCTGGCGAACGAGCCGACGCTGCTGCTGGCGGACGAGCCGACCGGCGCGCTGGACTCGGCGGGCGGCGCGGAGATCATCGAGTTGCTCCGCCGCCTGCACGCCGGCGGCCAGACGATCATCCTCGTCACCCACGATCCCGCGGTGGCGGAGGCCGCGGGGCGCATCGTCCGGATGCGCGATGGGCGGGTGGTGACGTCTGACGACGCTGGTGCTTCCGCCTCTGCCTCGGCTGGCGCGTCCGCTTCGGCTTCCGCCTCGGCTTCCGCCTCGGCCGGCGCGCCGGGGATGATATGAACCCACGGGCGGCGCCCGCGGCGCGACGGCTGGTCGCGGGGCTGCTACTGCCGCTCCTCGCCGTCGCGCTTGTTGTGGCCGGCCTGCTGATACCGGTCCCCGGCGGGATCAGCGTGCTCGCCGGGGTGACCGCCGGGCTGATCATCGCCTGGGCGCTGTGCGGCGCCGCGACGGCGTGGGCGCCGGAGCGGACCCCGCAGTGGCAGCAGGCGGCCGGCGCGGTCGCCGCGGCGGTGGCCGCCGGCGCCGGGCGGATATCCGGCCGGTACGCGCCCGGGTCGGCGCCGTATCACGAGGCGGTGGCGGTCGAGGTGCTGGCGGCCTCGCTGATGGTGGCGATCTCGGTGCACCTGCTGCTCGCGCTGCCCGACGGCAGGCTGGCGTCGTCCGGACGGCGGATCGGCGCGGCCGTGGCGTACGTGGCGTACCTGGCGGGCGGCGCCGGGCTGGCGACGACCGGTCACTGGGTCCCGGTGTGGCTCGGCGTGCTCGCGTGGTCGGTGGGGCTGGTACTGGCGCTGCCCGCCGCCCGGGTGCGGTACGACCGCTCCGCGGGCCGCGACCGGGAACGGCTGCAATGGGCCGCGATCGGCCTGGTCGTGGCCTGCGGGCTCGCGCTGGCCGTCGCCGTGCTGAACCTGCTCGTCGGCTGGCCGGCGCCGGTCGCCCCGGTGGCGGCGGGGGTCATGGTGCTGGTCCCCCTCGGCCTGGTCGCCGGGGACGTGCCGCGCCTCGGGCCGCGCGGCGGGCGGCTGCTCGTGCAGGTGCTCGCGGTCACCGGGTTCGCCGCCACCGTCGCGCTGATCTACCTGGTGGTCATCCTCGGCCTCGGCCGGCCGCCCGCCGACTCCGCCGACCGGCAGCTGCTCGGGCTGTCGATGGTCGCGGCGGCGGTCGCCGCGATCAGCTTCGCGCCCGCGCGGGAGCGGCTGGTCGACTGGGCGACGCGGGGCGTGTTCGGGGCGAGGCAGGCGCCGGACGAGGTGCTGCGGACGTTCGGCAGCCGGATGACGCGGGCCATCTCGATGGACGAGCTGCTGCTGCAGCTCGCCGAGTCGCTGCGCAAGACGATGGCGCTGACGTCCGCCGAGGTGTACACCGGCACGGGCGACGTGCTCGAGCGGACCGCCGCGGTGCCGGACACCGGGCCGCGGTCGCTGCTCGTCGGCGACCGGGAGCGGCAGGTCGTGGCGCGGGCCGGCGTGTCCGGGCACGCCTGGGCGTCGGTCTGGCTGCCGTCCCTGAATGGCGCGGGCCCGGACAGCGGACAGCTGCGGGTGGCGCCGGTCAGCCACGCCGGGGAGTTGCTCGGCCTCATCGTGGTGCGGCGGCCCGTCGCCGCCGACCCGTTCTCGGCCGAAGACGACCGGGTGCTCACCGAACTCGCCCGCCAGGTCGGCCTGGCCGTGCACAACGCGCGGCTCGACACCGAGCTGCAGACCACGCTGGACGAGCTGCGCAAGCAGGCCGACGAGCTGCGCCAGTCCCGGTCGCGGATCGTGGCCACCGCCGACGCCGAACGCCGCCGCGTCGAACGCGACCTGCACGACGGCGCGCAGCAGCACCTGGTCGCGCTGGCGGTGAACCTGCGGCTCACCCGCGACCTGGTGGGTGATGACCCGGAGACCGCGGGCGCCATGCTCGACCAGCTAGCCGACGAGGTCAAGGCCACGATCCAGGAACTGCGCGACCTCGCGCACGGCATCTATCCGCCGCTGCTCGCCGACAGCGGGCTCGGCGAGGCGCTGGCCGCCGCCGCGCGGCGCAACCCGCTCCCGGTCGCCGTGTCCGCCGACGACATCGGCCGGTACGGGCTCGAGATCGAGTCGGCGATCTATTTCTGCTGCCTGGAGGCGCTGCAGAACGCCGCCAAGCACGCCACCGGGGCGTCCGTGACGGTCCGGATCTGGGAAGAGTCGGGCGGCCTGCTGTTCTCCGTGTCCGACGACGGCCCCGGCTTCGACGTCGCTCGCGCGATGAACGGCCACGGCTACGTGAACATGGCCGACCGCCTCGGCGCCATCGGCGGCACGGTCCGCTGGGACTCCGCCCCCGGCAAGGGCACCCGTGTCCTAGGCTCGGTCCCCCTGCTCCCCTAAGCGGACCGCGCGGCGTTTTCCACGCGCCGCGACGCGGCACCGCCGCACGAGCCCCAATCGCCTCAGCCCGACCATGATCACGTTAGTGCTGAAAGTTATGCCGCTCTCAGCGGCATAACTTTCAGCGTTGCGGCGTTTCTTGGCCACCAACGCCCCGCTTCTTGCTGTTATCTGCGCCGAGCCCCGAGAGGGTTCCTGTCGATTGCGCAATCGACACCACTAGAGCAGGTCGATTGCGCAATCGACAGGCTCGCGCCCCGGGTCTCCGGACAGCGATGGAGCGTTCCCGGAACTAGTGCGGCATCTCGGCGAAGCCCTGGGCTACCGCGCAGGGGGCGCACAGGCCTACTTCCGCGCCGTCTATCCGGCGGGTCAGGATCGCGCCGCCGTCGCATACGTCCTTGTCCTGGGGATGCGCCGTGGCGCACTGGCACTGGCAGGCGCCCCAGTTCCCGGTGACCGCCGCGCGGGCGGCCTCGACCGCCGCGCGGACGGCCGGATCGAGCTTGTCCATCGCCTCGGTGGTCGCCGCCGACACCTGCTGCCGCCACTCGTCGAGCGCGCTGACGGCAGCCTGCCACGCGGCGGCGAACTGCCGCCTCGGGTTGCCGTAATCCCCCATGACCGTATTTTCTCACTTGATCGCGCCGCTGACCAGCGGGTCACGATTTCCGGCGAAGCGTACAGGTTGTTCGGTCACGATTTACGCCTTCCGGGTGACACCACCGTAAGGAGGAAACCGATGACCGTGGCCCGTGCGCGGACCCGGCAGGCCAGGCAGATCCCAGGGTTCCGCGGCGAACTCATCGCGCCCGGTGACGACCGCTACGACGCTGCCCGCGCGGTGTGGAACGCGGCGATCGACCGGCGCCCGTCGCTGATTGCCCGCGCGCACAGCACCGGCGATGTCGCCGCAGTGATCCGCCACACAAGCGACAGCGGAACACAGGTGACGATCCGCGGCGGCGGCCACTCGACGCCGGGCCTCGCCGTCGCCGACGGCGCGCTGATGCTGGACCTGTCGTCGATGAAGGCGGTGACGGTCGATCCCGCCGCTGCCGTCGCGGACGCCGCGCCGGGCCTGACCTGGGCGGAACTGGACGCCGCGACCCACGACAAGGGCCTGGCCACCACCGGCGCCGCGATCGGCTCCGCCGGCATCGCCGGGATGACCCTTGGCGGCGGGATCGGCCGCCTCGACCGGCTCGCCGGCCTGTCCTGCGACAACCTGCTCGAGGCGGAAGTCGTCACCGCCGACGGCCGGGTGCTGACGGCGAGCCCCGGCGAGCACCCGGACCTCTTCTGGGCGCTGCGCGGCGGCGGCGGCAACTGCGGCGTGGTCACGTCGCTCAGCTACCGCTTGCGGCCCGTCACTCATGCCTTCGGCGGCCTCCTCGGGTACCCCTTCGACCACGCGGCGCAGGTGCTCCACGCCTTCGCGGAATTCGCCGAGAACGCACCGGACTGGCTCGCCCTCTACGCCGTGCTGCTGGCCGCGCCGCCGCCGCTGCCGTCCATCCCGGAAGGCATGCGCGGGCAGCCGATGGTGGCCCTGCTCGCCTTCAGCTTCGGTACCGCTGATGATCATCCCGAACGTACCGTCGCGTCTCTCAAGACCCTCCTCCCCCCTCCGGCGGTCGACGGCACCCACCCCATGTCCTACCTGCAGACCCAGCAGATGGGCGAAGGACTCTCACCCCGCGGCATGCACCACTACGACACCGCGGAATGGCTCAACTTCCTCGACGGCACGGCCATCGACGCCCTGGTCGACGCGGCGGCGCGGGCCACGTCACCGCGGTCGACGATCATCCTCAAGCGGATGGGCGGCCGCACGGCGCGAGTGCCCGCCGGTGAGACCGCTTTCTGGTACCGTCAGGCCGCGTACAACCTCAACGTGCACGCGGAGTGGGCATCAGGCCCGCCGGACGCGCACCGCGCCTGGGCGAAGGCCACCCGGCGAGCCGCCGCGCACGCCTCGGCCGGCGGCGGCTACGTGAACTTCACCGCCGAGGACGAGGGCCCCGACCGGATCCGCGCCGCCTACGGCGGCAATTACGACCGGCTCATCGAGGTCAAGGCCGCCTACGACCCCGGCAACTTCTTCCACGCCAACCACAACATCCCGCCCGCCGTGGCCCCTCAGCTGAATGACCCACACAGCCGCCTATAACCGGCTCCGTGGGCCATATAGCCGAGCAGGGAACCGGCTCTGTGGGCCATATGGCCGGTGGGCCAGGTTTAGACGAGCCAGTGGTCGGGGCCGCCCGGGGCGGGGTCGTAGCGGCAGGATGCGCCGGTGCGGATCGAGGCGCGCAGGTGCGCGGCGGCGGATGGCGCGGTGGCTGCTATCCGCTCGATCGCGGCCCGCAAGGTCCGGGTGACGTTGACACGGGCCCGCTCGGCCTCCGGTGCCACGTCCCGGGCGCGGCCGCCGAGTCCGGCGGCGCCTGCCAGTTCGCGCAGCAGCGCGGCGCGCTCGGCCTCGGCCCGGTCCGCCGCCACCACGTCCCCGGCCCGGTCGGCGGCCTCGAGCGCCGCGGTGACCTCGGCAAGACGGCGCCGGTAGGCGTCGCGGGCGGCGCTGTCCAGGGCGGGTCCCGTGGTCCCGGGCGCCAGCCCGGCGCCGCCGGCGGCCAGGTCGAGGGCGCGGATGTCCCGGCCCGGGGCCGCGAGCAGCGCGCGCAGGTAGTGCAGGCCGCGGCCGTCGCGCAGCCGGGCGCGCTCCTCCCCCGCTATCAGCAGCCAGTCCTCGCCGTCCCGCACGAGCGACCACTCGCTGGCGGGCGCGCCGAGCCGCCGCAGCAAGGCCGTCATGCCGAGACGGCGCGCGATGTCCCTGGCCCGGCCCAGGCAGTCGGCCGCCCGCGCAGCCTGGCCGGCGTCGCCCGAGCCTGCCAGCGCCCCGGCCAGGCCCGCCAGGCTGTGCGCGAGGAAGGGCAGCGCGCCGATCCGCTCCTCGAACTCGATCGCGTCCTCGAAGTGCCGGACCGCCTCGCGCGTCTCCCCCTTCGTGGCCGCCAGCGCGCCCAGGTAATGGGATACCGGACCCCAGGTGGCGGCGGCGCCGCCGTACACCACGAGCCGCCCGCGGTACGGGAGCATCGCCTCATAGAGGCGGTCGGCGGCCCCGGCGTCGCCGACCGCCGCCGCGACGAAGGCGAGATCGGCCATGGCGCCGAGCCAGCGCGGCCCGGAACACGCCAGTGCGCGGGTCAGCGACCGCTCGAGCTCCGCCGCCGCTTCGTCCAGCCGCCCGGCGACCACGAGCAGCCGCGCGCCGGTCGCCTCGAGCAGGTGCCCTGGCCGTTCGCGGGCCGAGGCCAGCACCCGGTCGGGAGACCCTTGCCACCACTCCTCGTCCGCGCCGGACGCGCCGCGTTCGATGACCACGGGGCCCTTCAGCGTGAACGTGATCGCCGTGGCGTCCGGCAGGCCCACGCGGTGGGCCTCCTCCCCGACCTCCGCGGCCAGCCGGAGGGCCTCATCGAACCGGCCGCGCAGGATCGCCAGCATGCCGTGCCGCGCGGTCACCAGAACGGCCGCTTCCGCGTCGCCGGCCGCCGCGGCCTCGTGTGCGAAGGCGGCGAGCGCCGATTCGGCCTCGGCCACCCGGCCAAGCTCCATCAGCGCCATGAACCGCCAGAACATCCCGTGCCGCTCGCGCTCGCCGTCGCCGGCCACCCGCGCGAGGTCGATGATCTCCGAGCCGGCGGCGAGCCGGTCCTCCGCGCCGCGCTGGTCCCAGAGCGCGTGCAGCCGCGCGTCGAGCACGTCCGCCAGCGCTCCCGGGTCTCCCGCCCGGCGGGCCAGCAGCAGCGCCTCATCGGCCAGCGTCCGCCGCCGGGCCGCGGCCGTGGTGTCGCCGAGCAGCTCGCGGGCGAGCCGGGCGAGCACCCGCGCCCTGGTGGCGTCGTCCCGCGGCCGGTCGACGGCCGCCTCGAGCAGCCGGACCAGGGTCGTGTCCACCGTCAGGAACAGGGTGGTCGCGGTCGCCGTGAGCGCCAGGTGCACCACCGGGTCGGCGCCGTCCCCGCCGTCGAGCTCCCGCGCCAGCCGCTCGGCGACCCCGGGCAGGCCCCGCGACGCCAGCCACAGCGCGTGGCTCGTCTCCGGGTCGAGATCGCCGAGCGCCGCGGCGAGCTCCGCTTCGCTCAGCCCGCCGAGCCGCAGCTCGGTCCCCATCCCCAGCGGCCCGGTGGTCGTGGCGAGCACCGCGACCGGGGCGCGCTGGCAGCGGGCGGCGACCACCGACAGCATCGCCACGGCGTCGGGACCGCCTCGGTCCAGGTCGTCGATGACAATGAGCCGGGGCGGGCCGGACACCAGGTACGCGGCGGCGGCGTCCAGGTCGAGCGGCCCGGCGTCGTCGTCGATCAGGACGGCGGCCGCGCCGTCCGGCGCGCCGGCGTCGCGCAGCAGCTGGGCCCACGCCAGGCGTCCCGGCTGCCCCTCGGCGGGGCGCGCCCACAGCACCTCGAAGCCGCGCTCGCGCGCGGCTTCAGCCGCCGACTCGGCGATCAGCGTCTTGCCCGACCCGGCCGGGCCGGAGATGACCAGCAGGCCGCCCGCGCCCTTGCTGGCCCCGTCCAGCAGGCGGCCGACCTCCGCGAGCTCCGAGCGCCGTCCCGCGACAAGCACACTGTCCGGTATACCGCAGGTTCACGGCGGGAGGCTCATGAGGCCGGGCGGCGGTAGCGGCGGAAGCCGGGCAGCAAGCCCGACAGCAGGGCCGCTCCGGCGATGCAGGCCAGGCCGCCGGAGACGATGGAGAACCCGGCGGATGTAACGCTGGCGACGACGCCGGACTCCAGGTCGCCGAGCCGGGGGCCGCCTTCGACGATGGCGATCTGCACCGATGAGACGCGGCTGCGGAACTCATCAGCCGCCGACTGCTGCACGATGGTGGTGCGCAGCACCGCCGAGATCACATCGGCCCAGCCCGCCACGGCAAGCAACCCGAGGGCGACCGGGAGCACATGGACCAGCCCGAAGGCTACGATGGCGGCTCCCCAGACACCGACCGCGGCGATGACCGCGCGCCCCTGGCGGCGGATCCGGTCAAGCCGTCCGGTAAGCAGGCTGCCCAGCAGGGCTCCGGCGGCGGGGGCGGCGTACAGGTAGCCGAGGGTGCGGGCACCGCCGCCGAACACGGTGGCGGCCAGGGCGGGAAACAGCGCCCGGGGCAGGCCGAACACCGTGGCGCTCAAGTCGATGAGGTAGGCGCCTTGCAGCGGCTGGCGGCCTTTCAGGTAACGCAGCCCGTCGGCGATGGTACCGAGGCCCGGCCGCCTAGCCCCCGGCACCACGGGGATCGCGGGCATCCGCGAAACGGTCAGGGCCGTGAGCACGTAGCTGCCCGCGGCCAGCGCGTAGACCCACTGAAGGTGGACCGCCGCGATCAGCAGCCCGCCGAGCGCCGGAGCGGCCACCATGCCGACCTGGTCGGTGACCTGCATGGACGCATACGCGGCCAGCAGGTGCCGCCGCCCGGCCAGGGACGGAACCGCCGCGTTGCACACGGTCGAGAACGCCCCGCCGGCCCCGGCAGCAGCGGCGCCGATCAGGTAGATCCCCGCGACCGGCGGGCGGGCGAAGGCCGCACCGGCCGCCAGCGCCCCGCCGGCTAGCGCCAGCGCCGATGACGCCCCCGCCAGGATGAGGCGCCGGTCAACGGCATCCCCAGCGGAGCCGCCGAACAGCGCCCCGGCGACCAGCGGGATCAGCTGGGCCAGGCTGACCGCGCCGACCTGCAGGGAAGACCGGGTCAGCGCGTAGACCTGGAACGGGATCGCCACCATCATCAGCTGGCTGCCGAACATGCCAGCCAGCTGACCGGCGAACAGCATGCGGAAGCCACGGCTGTCCCGCAACGGAGTGAGATCGATCAGGATCTGGTTCGCCATGCCTACAGCCTGCAAGCTCAAGCCGGCTTGAACGCAAGGCGCGCTCGGGGGAATGCTGTTGGCGAGGGAGGGCAGACCACCATGACACAGCCAGCCGCCAGCGATGCCGGACTCGTGCCGATCGAACAGGTAGCCCGGCGCCTCGGCCTGCGCGCCTCGGCGATCCGCTACTACGAACAGCGCGGTCTGGTGAACCCGCGCTCCCGGCACGCAGGCCGGCGCTGGTATGGCCCAGCCGAGATCCGCCGCCTGGCGATCATCCGGTACTGGCAGGCCACCGGCCTGATGAACCTGGAGGAAATCGGTGAGATCTTGGCCGGCCCGGCGGCCGGCCGCGGGTGGGCACAGGTTGTCACAAGCCGGATTGAGGCGCTACGCGCGCAGGCCGAGCGGATAGAAGAAGCACGCGGGCTCCTCGAGCACATCCTCACCTTCCATCACGACACCGCGCCCGATGACTGCCCTCACTACGAGGCACGGATCTGGCAGGCCGGCCGGGAGAACGGCCACCACGGTCACGCGCACTAACGGGAGACGAACTCGCCTGAGGTCCTGGTCTCCCACAGTTCGCGGATGGTGTCGGCGGCCAGGTGCTCCTTGCTGACGTAGGCGATCGCTCCGCTGGCGGCGGCCTCGGCGGGCAGGTCCTTCGGGTCGTGCGTCGAGCAGAGGATGACCGTGATCTCGGGGTGCCCGGCGATGATCCGGCGGGTGGCCTCGATCCCGTTCATCTCCGGCATGTTGA
>Ga0335075_10004018_pt1 | contig 23068 bp, 17 predicted proteins | sample Lox_Sample_24_FD_206723 | JGI IMG/M metagenome (GOLD analysis project Ga0335075, IMG submission 206723) | Soil microbial communities from Loxahatchee National Wildlife Refuge, Florida, United States - Lox_Sample_2.4 | ecosystem: Environmental > Terrestrial > Soil > Wetlands | place: USA...
CGAAGGCGAAGGCGGTGACGCCCAGCCAGGTGATGCCGAGCGCCCAGCCGCCGAGCACGTCAGAGATGAAGTGCACGCCGAGCAGGAGCCGGCTGGCGCCGATCGCGACGATCAGCGCGCCGATCGCGACGGTGAACACGCGCCGCCACGTCCCCCGGGTCGCGGGCAGGAAGACCAGGTACAGGGCGCCGTAGCAGACGATCGACCCCAGCGCGTGCCCGCTGGGGAAGCTGTTGCCGGTCCCGTACGCGATCGGATGGGCGACCACCGGGCGCAGCCGGCCGACCAGCGCCTTCAGGACCGGGTCGAGCGTCAGCGCCCCGGCGCCGGCCACCAGCAGGTAGATCACGAGCCGCCAGCGGCGCCTGATCGCCAGCACGACGGCGGCCGTCCCCGTCGCCGTCCACAGCACGCCGTTGCTGCCGAGCCAGGTCACCGCCTTGACGACGCTGACAGCGGCCGCGTGGCCGGCAACGAGGCTGTTCAGCCCGGCTGCGGCGCGATGATCGGCCGCCTCGAGCGGGCCCCACTGCAAGCGCACGAGAATGAGCAGGAACGCGAATAGAAAGGCCGCCGCGGTGACGATAGCGAGCGGCGCGAGTGCGCGTCGGGTAACGGCGGCCGATGACATGCGCGCCCAACTGCCCATGGCCGGCCGGTTCATACCTAATGGCAGATCCCGACGATAAATGGCAACGGATCCCGCCATCCGGTTATTGCCGGATACCGCCGCGAGTAGAGGCCCATAAATGTTTATCGGCCCGGCTCAGAGGAAGTGACGGGTATGCACTCAACATCGGCCCCGAGCGCGGTGCGCAGCGCCAGGCGCGCTTCCGAGGGCCCGGCGGCGCACTTCCTGGCCCGGGCTGGCCTGACCGCCCGCGGTGTTATCTACGTCCTCATCGGCTGGGTCGCGGTGCTGGTCGCGCTGGGACAGAGCAGGCGCGAGGCCGATCAGCTCGGCGCCCTGCAGCTGCTGGCCGGCAAATCCTATGGGCTGGTCTCGCTCTGGCTGCTCGGCATCGGCTTCGCCGCCTACGCGCTGTGGCGGTTGAGCGAGGCCGCGTTCGGCGTCACCGGCGAGAAGCCGGGGGCCGGCCCCCGGCTCAAGTCGCTCGGCCGGGCGATCGTCTACGCCGCCTTCTCCTACCTGACGTTCACCGTGATTCACGGTACGGCCAAGAGTCAGTCCAAGCGGCAGCAGGACATCACCGCCACGGCCATGCGACACACCGACGGCCGGGTGCTGGTCGGTCTCATCGGGGCGGTCGTCGTCATCGCCGGCATCGTCCTGATCGTGGAGGGCATCCGCAAGAAGTTCATGAAGTACCTGCAGACGGGGCAGATGAGCGCCCGGACGCGCCGCATCGTCACGGTGCTCGGCATGACCGGGACGATCGCCCGAGGAGTGGTCTTCGGTCTAGCCGGCATCGGCGTGATCGCCGCCGCGATCACGCACAAGGCGTCGGACTCCGGCGGCATCGACAAGGCGCTGCTGACGCTCAGGAACCAGCCGTTCGGTCAGTTCCTGATGCTGCTGACCGCGCTCGGCCTTGTCATCTTCGGTGTCTACGGGCTGTGCGAGGCCCGCTGGCGAAAGGTCTGACCCGATGGCCGACAGCAGCAGGTTCGCGCCGACGGCAACGCCCAGCGGGAGTGGCTGGGAAACGGCCTCAAGCAGCCGCGGCCAGATCTGCCGCAGGTGCGGCCACACCGCGCAGCCCCTAGGCGCTGTCACCCGGCCGCCGCAGCCGCTCGGTGACGAGCGCCTGCAGCCGCTTGCCCGCCTGCCTGGAGGCGATCAGGCAGATGCCGATGGCGATGATGCCGGGGATCTCGGAGATCGACACGGCCCGCGAAACGCTGGTGTGGTAGATGATGACCACCCGCACCACCGCGTAGGCCAGGAACATCACGCCCCACAGGGCCGACAGCGCACGGTGGATCCGCAGGAACGGCTCGGAGTTCGCCGCTAGCCAGTCGACCGCGACGATTCCGTCTTGGCCGTTGCTCTTGGCCGCGAACGCCTTGCTCGTGCTGACCGTGACCGGGCGTCCGATGACCGCGCTTGCCAGCACCCAGATCCCGGCCAGCGCCACGTACAGCGAACTGCGCGCGAGCACCAGCCCCGCCGAGCACCGCGCGATCGCCGACTGGATCACGGCCACCACCGAGGCGCTGGTCGCCAACACCCAGCGGGTCATGAGCCTTGACCAGGCAGAAACCACGGTCCGTTCGAAATAAAAGATCTTTTCCCTCCGAACGGACCGAGGCGTCTCTCCCCTGTTAACTGAGGCCTGGTTGGCAGGTATGCAACCGGATGCACTACATCACACCCGGATAGTCCCAGATTCTCCTTGACCTCCGTCGCACTCAAGTGCGATGCTATGCAAACGGATGCACAACGTTGCACAGACTCCGCGATCACTGGAGGAAGACGGCATGGCGTACTACATCGCGAGGGCCTCGGAACGGGTCTGGACCGATTCGAAGGAGGTCCCGGGGCTGCGGGGAGCGCTGATGGTCGGCGAACAGCACGGCGCCCAGCACATGGAGGTGTCCCTCTACGAGCTCGCGCCGGGCGGGACCATCGGCTGGCACCGCAGCCCGTTCGAGGACTCCTGGTTCGTGGAGCAGGGGACGGGCAAGGTCTCGCTGGCCGGCCTCGAATACGATCTCGGCGTCGGCGACTACGGGGTCGCCCCGGTCGGCGTCGCGCACTCGCTCACCGCGGGCGACGAGGGCCTGCGGTGGTTCTCCGTGCACACGCCGAAGCCGCCGAACTTCGAGGGAGCACGGCACCACATCGCCTGCGAGCCGCTCGGCGGCGAGAACCTCGGGCGTCCGTCGGAGACCGACCCGCGGCACCGCCACGTCGGGCACTTCGGGCTGTCGGACATGGCCCCGGTCGGCGACATTGACATGCCCGGCTACCACGGGCCCAACATCAAGAACATCTCGATCAGGATGATGGTGGACCAGCTGCTCGGCGCCCAGCACCACACCATGTTCGTCGCCAACATCGCGCCCAAGTCCGGCCCCGGCCGCGCGGCCAAGGTGCACTACCACCCGTTCGAGGAGATCTACTACTTCGTCAACGGCGGCATGAGCGGGATGCTGGACGGCGTCCCCGAGACGACGCAGCCGGGCGACCTGGTCTGGGTCAGCACCGACGGCACCCACGGATTCGTCAACGAGAACGACGAGTACGCCCGCTGGATCGAGGTCCAGTCGCCGATCCCGCCGACGTCGGACGCGTTCTTCTTCCCCGACGACTGGCGTAACCTTCCGGCTGATCACTAGGCCGAGCCGCACCGACGAAAGAGATGCCGACCATGGACGCTCAGCGCGAGCCAACGCTTCGAGACGTCGCGCGCCTGGCCGGCGTCCATCCGTCGACCGCGTCCCGGTGCATGGACGCCGTGCAGTCGGCCCGGATCGGCGCCTCGACCCGCGAGCGCGTGCGTGCCGCCGCGCGGGAACTGGGCTACCAGCTCAACCCCGCGGCCAGCAGCCTCCGCAGCGGGCGCACCATGACCGTCGGCGTGCTCATCCCGGACTTCAGGAACCCGATCTACGGCTCCCTCCTCACCGGCATCAACGACCGGCTGGAAGACAGCGGGTACACCGCGGTCATCTTCGAGACCAAGGACGACGAACGGCGCATGGCCCGCGCCCTGCAGGTGATGCGGGAACGACGGGTCGACGCGGTGGTCAACACCGCGGCGCGCGAGCAGGATCAGCGCCCGCTCGCGCGATTCGTCGGTCAGGGCATCCCGATGGTGCTCACCTCGCGTGACCTGCCCGCCCTGGACGTCCCGAAGATCCTCAGCGACGACTTCGGCGGGGCCACGCTGGCCGCGGAGCATCTGCTCAAGCTCGGCCACCGCCGGATCGTCCAGCTCGGCGGCCCCCCGGTGATCGCCGCCTTCGCCCAGCGCGCCCGCGGATTCCAGTTCGCGCTGGGGGAGTCGGCCGCGGGCGCCGGCGCGCTGGAGAAGCGGGCCGGGACCGCCACGGTCGACGAGGGCCGCCAGCTCATGCTGGACGCGCTGCGCGAGGACGGGGCGCTGACGGCCGTGTTCGCCCACAACGACCTGCTGGCGATGGGCGCGATCGCCGCGGTCAGGCAGACCGGTCTCTCCTGCCCCGGGGGCGTCTCGGTCGTCGGGTACGGCGCGACCCCGCTGACCGAGTACCTGGACCCGGCGCTGACGACGGTGCTGTACCCCGCCGTTCAGATGGGGCGCTCGGCGGCAGAAACCGTGCTCTCGGTCTTGCGGGGCGACGAACCGCCGTCGGCCGTGGCGCTGCGGCCCCGTCTGATCGTCCGGGCCTCCACCGCCCCCGCGCGTGACCGGCCGCCCACCCGAACATGAAAGGCAGTCTCCTCCAGAGACACCACGATGAGGACTTACGAAACCGTCAGCTGGTTCGGCTACGGCCGGATGGGCGAGCCGATGGTCGACCGCCTGCTGGCGGCCGATGTGCGCGTGCAGGTGTGGAACCGGTCGCCGTGGCGGCTCGAGTCGCTGAGGACCTCCGGAGCGGCGATCCTGCGCAGTGGCGCGGAGGCGACCGCCCCGGTGATGTTCAGCATGCTGGCCAACGATCACGCCCTGGACGCGCTGGTCGACTCCGCCGACGGCCCGCTGAAGTCGGCCACCCCGCCGAGCGTATGGGTGGACTGCTCCACGGTCTCCGTTCGGGCCTCGCTGCGGGCTGCCGCCGCCGCCCGCGGCGTCGGCGCCCGCTTCGTGTGCGCCCCGGTCAGCGGTAACCCGAACGTCGTGCGGGCCGGAAAGCTGACCCTGGTGGTCTCGGGGGAGCAGCAGGCGGTTCGGCGCGTGCAGCCCCTGCTCGACCTGATCGGCCCGTCCACCCACCGCGTCGGCGCCGGGCACGAGGCGCGGGTCGTCAAGCTGTGCACCAACGCCGTGCTCGCGTCGCTGACCAATGTCCTGGCCGAGGTGCTGGTGGTCGGCGAGAAGGCCGGGGTCAGCCGCGGCGACCTGATGCGGTTCATCAACGACAGCGTGATGGCGTCCCCGTTCACCCGCATGAAGACGGGCGCCTTCGTCGGGCTCGAGCTGGCACCGACGTTCCCGCCCGAAGGCCTGCACAAGGACGTCCGGCTGATGCTCGACACCGCGGCGGACCATCAGGTCGCGATGCCCACCGTGTCCGCCGCCGAGCAGGCGCTCACCCGGCTTATTCATTCCGGCATCGGCCGCGACCTGGACTTCGCCGCGCTGCTCTTGCAGGCGGCGCACGAGGCCGGCCTCGAGGTCAAGCCCGAGCAGTCGAAGGAGTAACACGTGGCACTCGTACCGTTGCCCAACAAGGAAGACATGGACCCGGCGGATCTCCCCGCGATCGAGACCGGGCTCGCCGCCTTCGGCCATATGCTGCACACCTGGCAGGCGGTCGCCAACGTACCCGGGCTGTTCTCGACGTACTTTCCGTTCCTGCGCGCGCTCACCGGGCCCGGCGCCCTGAATCAGCGGGTCAAGGAGCTCACCGCGGTCCAGGTCGCCATCCTCAACCACTGTCGCTACACGGTCTGCCACCGCTCCTTCTCCGCCTTGGCCAAGGGCGTGACCGACGCGGAACTGGTCAAGATCGCCGCCAACGATCTCCGGTCGTTTTCCGAGACCGAGCGGCTCGCGCTCGAATTCACCCGCGCGGTCACCCTCGACGTGCCGGCCGTCACCGCCGCCGCGATCCCGGCCGGCGTCGACGAAACGCTGCGACAGCGCGTCAGGGACGCGTTCGAACCCGAGCAGCTGGTCGAGTTGCTGATGTCGATCAGCCTGTGGAACGCGATTGCGCGCTTCCACCGGGTCCTGGACCTTGACCTCGACCTGCCTGACGCTCCGGCGGAGGTGAGCGCCCTGCTGTAAGGAACCACGGGGAGGACGGAGGCGAGCGATGGCGGAACCCGTGCCTGGGCCTCCAGCGGGCGGTCGGCCGGGCCGGCCGATCATCAGGCGCAAGCTGGAGATCCCGGCCGAGGCAAAGGACGTCGTCGTCCGCGCGCGCCTCAGCCGGCGCCTGCGCGAACTGCTTGACCGGCACCCGGTCGTCACCGTCTTCGCCACGGCCGGCGCGGGCAAGACCACGGCCGTGGCGCTGGCCGTGCGTGACCTCGACCGGCCCATTGCCTGGCTGACCCTCGACGGGACCGAGCAGGCGGCCGGGCGCCTGCTCGTCTACCTGGAGGCGGCGGTCGAGGGCGCGGCCGCGGGAGTAGCGGGCGTCGCGACCGATGCCCTCACCGCCGGCCTCCAGATCGGCGAGGCGGCGGGGTTGCTGGCCGAGAGCGTGCAGGGCAGCCGGCTGATCGTGGTGTGCGACAACGTCGAGCGGGTCGCCGCCGACGAGAACTGCCAGGCCGTGCTGTCCTCGTTCGCCCGGTACCTGCCCGAGGATGTGAACCTGGTCGTGATCTCACGGGTCGACATCACGCTTGACCTGGGCTCGACCAGCGAGCGTGGCCGCCTGGGTGAGCTGCCGGAGACCGACCTCGCCTTCGATGTCGAGGAGGCCGGCCAGGCGCTGCGGGCAGCCGGCCACGATGACGTGGATCCGGCCCTGGCCGTGTCCGCCACGGCGGGCTGGGTCACGGGTGTCCTGGGCGAGGGGCCGCCGCCCGCGCCCGACCGGACGTCGGATCCCGATTCGCCGCTGTCGCCGGTCGCCGCCAACATCTTCAACTCGCTGTCGCCCTCCGAGCGCACGTTCCTGCTGCACACCAGCCTGCTCGACGAGGTCTCGGTCGACCGCGCCCGGGCGCTCGGCCAGGAGAACGCGGCTCGCGTCATGGCCGGGCTGCGCACTCGTCACCTCCCGGTGACGTGGGCCGATGACGGCGCGCGGATGACCTCGCACCGGGTGTTCCGCGACTTTCTCCGCGGCGCGCTTGAGCAGCAGGACGCCGAGACGATCGCCGAGGTCCGGCGCAGGCACGCCGAGGTGCTGATCGCGAACGGCGATCGCGAGGAGGCCGTTGACGAGCTGCTGCGGATCGGTGACATCGAGGCTGCCGCCCGGCTGGCCGCCGGGGTGCTGCCCAAACTCGTCGCGCGGATGGACCTGGCGCCCGCGGCGCGCTGGCTCGACGCCATCGAGGGATCGGTGCGGACCCTGACCCCGGCGATCGCGTCGGTGATCCTGCGCCTGGCCTTCGCCCTCGAGCAGTGCGGCCGCGGCGTCGAGCTCATCGACCGGCACGGCTGTGCCTGGCTCCCTGACCCAGTGGATCCCGACGCCGAGGAGACCTACGTCCTGGTCTGCTGGTTCCTGTGGCAGTCGGGCCGGATCACGCAGGCCCGCTCCATTGCCGATCGGATGCCCCCGGGCCGGAACCGGCAGATCGCCGACACGCTGATCGCGCTGGCCACCGGGGCGGAGCCGCCGCCATTCCCCGAGCACTCGGCGCCGCCGTCCGGCCCGCTTGACGGCCTGCTGATGCGGCTGGCGTACCTCCGCGGTCGGCTCGAGGGGCTCGACGACCCCGGATCATCCGACCCCTGGTGCACGATTGCCGGGGGCCCCTGGGTGATCGCCACCCTGCGGGCGACGGGCCGTCTCGACGCGGCGATGGCGATGTACGAGCATCGTCGCGAATCGCCGCAGCCGGTCTGGCTGCACGCCGTCGACGCGGTCGACCTGATGCTCGACCTCGGCCGGGTCGAGGAGGCGTGGTCGGCGCTTGAGCGCGGGCGGACCCTGATCGCGTCGACCGGCTCGAAGGTCCTTCGTAACATCAGCCTGCTGGCCGAGGCGAAGCTCTGGCTTCGCCTCAAGCGGGACACGCAGCGAGCCGATCGCGTGCTCGCGGACGCGGCGATGAACGCGGGTGCCTGCGACTACGCCGTGACGCGGGAAACGTGGCAGCTCTGGACGGGTCTTTCCCTGCTCCTTCAGGGCCGCGACGCCGAGGCTCATGAGCAGCTGTCCGGCTGTCTCGCGAGCATGGAAAAGGGCGACCGGCGGCTCCACCTTCCGGCCGCCGCCGTCTATCTGGCCGAGGCGCAGTGGAGGCTCGGCCTCGAGGACGAGTCCGACGCGTCGGCCGACCTGGCGATGGCCTTCGCGACCGCCCACGGGTCCCGGCACCTGCTGCTCACGGCGCTGGCGGACACGCCGTCGGTGGCCGCCAGGGCGGCCGACGCCACCCCCGGCCGGATGTCACCGTGGCATGCGATGCTCGCGGTGCTCTCCGGCCAGCATCCGGTGCGCGTGAGCACTGGCGCACCGCGCCTGGTCCTCGAGGAGTTCGGCGAGCCGTCGCTCACGGTCGACGGCACGGTGATCCAGCCGCGGCTGACCAAGAGCGTGGAGCTGCTCAGCTACCTGCTCGGCAGCCCCGAGCGGAAGGCAACCCGCGAGCGGCTGCTGGGGGCGCTGTTCGGCGGCCGCGACGATGCGGCAGGCCGCAGCTACCTCCGGCAGGCCCTCTACCGGCTCCGCGAGGTCCTCCCCCCGGAGCTCGGTCCCGGGCAGGAGGGGAACGTCTTCCTGGTCGCCGGACCCGAGCTCGCGGTGGGCTCGGCCCAGCGGGTGGTCGACCTGGTCGTGCAGGCGGGACGGCAGGACGGCGAAGCGCGGTTCCAGACGCTGTCGCAGGCCCTGGCCCGGGTCGAGCGGGGCGCCTACCTGGCTCCCTTCTCCGGGGAGTGGGTCGACGAGCGCCGCGAAGCGCTGGCTGAGGTCGTGCGGTCGGCCCGCGTCGACGCGGCCAGGCTGGCCTACCGGATGAACCGCTACCGAGAGGCGAAGGACCTGATCGACCTCGTGCTGCTCGAGGATCCCTATCGCGAGCAGGCCTGGCAGCTTGCCATTCAGCTCGCCCATGCCAGCGGCTGCGACGACACCGTGCTCGTCCTCTACCAGCGGTACGTCGCCCGGATGCGAGACCTCGGCGTCGCCCCGTCGGATGAGGTTCGCCGATTCGTGGCGGATCTGCGCAAGTAGCCCGGGCGCAAGTAGCCCCGGCGCCCGCGGGCCGCGCGCCGGGGGCCGGGCGCCCGGGGCCGGCGGATGGCCTCCGGGGCAGACCGGCTGCGGCTCCAGGTTCGCTACAGGGTCGGGTAGTCGGTGTACCCGTGGCTGTCGCCGCCGTAGAAGGTGGTCGGGTCGGGCGGGTTGAGCGCGGCCCCCGATCGCAGCCGGGTGGCCAGGTCCGGGTTGGCGAGGTGCAGCGCGCCGACGCTGATCGCGTCGGCCAGCCCGGTGTCGAGGTCGGCCAGCCGGGACTGCAGGTCCGCGCGGGCCCGGTTGACGAGCATCGCGTGCGGCCACGCGGCCCGCATCGCCGACACCGTCTCCTCATCGCCGTTGTGGACCACGTGCAGGTAGCCGAGGCCGAGCCCGGCCAGACGCCTCGTGAGGTACTCGTACTGCTCCCTCGGGGCAGGCTCGCTCATCCCGTTGAACGGGTTGCCGGGAGCCAGTCGGATGCCGGTCCTTCCGGCGCCGATCATGCCCGCCACCGCCTCGGCCACGTCATAGGCGAAGCGCGCGCGATTCTCGATCGAACCGCCGTACTGGTCGGCGCGGAGGTTGGTGTTGGGAGCGAGGAACTGGTGGACCAGGTAGCCGTTCCCCCCGTGGATCTCCACGCCGTCCGCGCCCGCGACGATCGCGAAGGAAGCCGCTTGCCGGAACTCGTCGATGACCTCCGCGACCTGGGCGGTCGACAGCTCCTGCGGGACCGGGTGCTCGGCCGGGCCGGATGCGGTCACGATCGTCCCCGGCGCCTGCAGCGCCGACGGCGCCACCGGCCGGTGCCCATCGGGCGAGTTCGCCGGGTGTCCCACCCGGCCGACGTGCATGAGCTGGATGATGATCTTGCCGCCGGCCTCGTGCACCGCCTCGGTGACCTCGTGCCAGCCGTCGACCTGGGCCTTCGTGTAGATGCCGGGCGTCTTCAGGTAGCCCTGCCCGCCGGCCGATGGCTGCGTGCCCTCGGTGATGATCAGGGCCGCGTCCGCCGCCCGCTGCGCGTAGTACGTGGCGTTGAGGGCGGTGGGGACTCCGTCGGGAGTCGACCGGTTGCGAGTCATCGGCGACATGACCAGCCGATGCTCGAGTTTGACGTCGCCCAGAGTGACGGGTTGCCAGAGCTTGTCGTACAACGGTTCCTCCGTGTGGTGTGTAGTCCACCGCACGTTAGCCAGCGGCTGTGAAACCCCCTGTTAGGAGCAAGGCGCCATTCAACCGGCCGCTGTTAATCGCCGCGGATACCCCGACCGCCTGACGTCCCCTAACACCCGATTAACACCGCGCGGGACATACTGCGTCAACAATTCGACGGTCTCGGCGGCCGGTATTCCCAGAAGTCACGGACAATCAGGAGCGAAGGAGCCTCGACATGGCTAATGACAGCGCGCCGTCACCCGGCTTGCGTGTTGCGATCGTGGGCGGCGGACTCGGCGGGCTGTGCGCTGCGGGCTTCCTGCGCCGGGGCGGCGCTCAGGTCACCGTGTTCGAGCAGGCGCCCGAACTCGGCTACGTCGGCGCGGGCATCAACATGGGCCCGAACGCGGCCCGGATCCTGCGCTATCTCGGGCTGGCCGAAGCCCTGGCCAAGGCCGGCGAACGGGTGGACACGGGTTGGGAGTTCCGGCGCTGGCAGGACGCGTCGGTGCTGTTCTCGCAGCAGCGGGGCGATCGCTCCCTGCGGCGCTACGGGGCGCACGGATACTTCATCCACCGTGCGGACCTGCTTGATATCTTGCGCACCGTCGTCCCCGACGAGACCATCGAGCTCGGCCGCGAATGCACCGGACTCGAGCAGGACGAGACCGTCGTCCGCCTGTCGTTCGCCGACGGTTCGACGGCCGAGGCGGACGTGGTCATCGGCGCCGACGGCATCCACTCGGCGGTGCGCAACGCGGTAGTCGACGACGCCAGCCCGACGACCTTCTCGGGGCTGTGCGCGTGGCGCTGCCTGGTGCCCGCGCGGCAGGCGCCGCAGTTCGCGCTCCGGCCCGCGCAGACGCTCTGGGTCGGACCGGGCCGGCACGTCGCGCACTACCCGATCAGGGACCGCACGTGGGTCAACGCCGTCGCGATCACCCCCGCGCAGGGGTGGAGCCCGGAGTCCTGGGTGACCACCGGGGAGGTCTCCGACCTGGTGGCCGAGTTCGACGGCTGGGACTCCCGGCTGACGGAGCTGCTGGCGGCGTCGGCCACCGCCACCCGCTGGCCGCTGCTCGAGCGCGAGCCGCTGCCGCGGTGGGCCGTCGGGCAGATCGCGTTGCTCGGCGACTCGGCCCACCCGATGTTCCCGTTCCTCGCCCAGGGCGCGGGCCAGGCGTTTGAGGACGCGGCCTGCCTGAGCGCCTGCCTGGCCGACGCGGGGACGGCCGATGTCGCCGCCGCGCTTGACCGCTATCAGCTGCTGCGGATGGCCCGGGCGACCGAGGTGCAGCGGCGCAGCCGCGAGGCCAGCGACGAGGAGCACCTGCCGGACGGGCCGCAGCAGCGGCTGCGGGACGAGCAGCTGGCTCGGCACGATCCGCTGGAGTACAACAGCTGGCTCTACGACCACGACGCCCTGGCCCACGCGGCCCAGGCCAACTGAGAGGACCCCCATGCCCATCCCCACCTTCGGCCCCAACGCAGTGGACTGGGAGACCCGAGTCGACCTAGACCGGCTGCGCGGCGAGCGGCTGACCCGACTGCGGGCGGAGCTCGAGAGGTCGCAGCTCGGCGCCGTGCTCGCCTTCGACTTCACCAACATCCGGTACATGACCTCGACCCACATCGGCACCTGGGCGATCGACAAGATGATCCGGTTCTCGCTCCTGGTCCGCGGCGGTGAGCCGATCGTGTGGGACTTCGGGTCCGCCGCCAAGCATCACCAGCTCTACAGCCCGTGGCTGGACTACTCGCGGGCCCGCCCGGATGCGGACCCGCACGCGCCGCACCACGGCGCCGATCCGCGTAATCCGGGCGGCGCGCGGGCGGGAATCTCCACCCTGCGCGGCGCCATCCACCCCGATGCCCAGATGGGCGAGACGGTGGCGGCCAAGATCAAGCGGGAGCTCGAGGCCTTCGGGCTGCTGAACGAGCCGCTCGGCGTGGACGTGATCGAGCTGCCGGTGCTGTTCGCCCTGCAGCGGGCGGGCATCCAGGTCGTCGATGGCCAGCAGGTGTTCCTTGAGGCGCGCCGGATCAAGACCGAGGACGAGATCAGGCTGCTGACGCACGCCTGCTCGATGGTCGACGCCGCCTACGACAACCTGTACCAGTTTCTGCGCCCCGGGGTGCGGGAGAACGAGTGCGTCGGTCTCGTCGCCAAGACCCTCTACGATCTGGGCTCCGAGTTCGTCGAGGGCGTCAACGCGATCTCCGGCGAGCGGTGCGCCCCGCATCCCCATGTCTACTCTGACCGCATCGTGCGCCCAGGGGACCCCGCGTTCTTCGACATCCTGCACAGCTACAACGGCTATCGGACCTGCTACTACCGCACCTTCGCGGTCGGCAGTGCCTCCGGCGCCCAGCGGGATGCCTACACGCGCTGCCGCGAGTACATCGACCAGGCGATCAGCCTGGTACGGCCGGGCGCCACGACGGCTGACATCGTCTCGGTCTGGCCGACCGCCCAGGAGTTCGGATTCGCCGACGAGGAGGCGGCGTTCGCGCTGCAGTACGGCCACGGCGTCGGGCTGTCGATCTGGGAGAAGCCGGTGTTCTCGCGCCTGGTGTCGCTTGACCACCCCGAGGTGCTCGAGGCGGGCATGGTCTTCGCGCTGGAAACGTACTGGCCGAGCGCGGACGGATGGGGCGCGGCCCGGATCGAGGAGGAGGTCGTCGTGACCGCCGACGGGTGCGAGGTCATCACGAAATTCCCGGCCGAGGATCTGCTGGTCGCGGGCCAGCGTTACTACACGGTCGCGGGCCCGCTCAGCGCCGAGCGCGACTCTCAGTCCCATCTCAACACCGAGGCCGGCCGAGGGCGGCCCCGGTCCTGACGGCCACCCGCTGACGGCCGCCCGCCGCGCGGCGGCCGCCCGCCGCGCGGCGGGCGGCCGCCGCGCGGCCGGGGCGGCGAAACCTCGCATTCATGCTGTTAAGGCCTGGCCGGACCGGGCAGGTATTCCGCGTCGGCTTCGCCCGCAGCCGGCAGCGGAGGGAAGTCATGAGCCAGCACACGGCGAGGTCCGACCGGCATGCGAGGTCAGCCGAGGAAGACGAGGACGTCGCCTTCGACCAGGCGCGACAGCCAGAACGCAGGCCGGGCGCGCACCCGCGCCAGCCCGTCGGGCTCACACCGCCCGGCGATGGCGGCGTGAGCCCGGACGAGCCCGACGACGGCGAGTTCGAGCTCATCGGCGACAACGACCACGGCCCGGCCGACCACGGCCCGGCCGCCCCCGGCGCCCGCGATCCGGACGCCGGCTCAGGACGAATGAGGAAGCTAACCCGGTAGCCCGTTGGCCGCCGAGCCGCACAGTTATGGAGGTACAGTTCCCAGAACTACGCTCCTATAAAGCGCCTCACCAGGAGACGGCCACGTACGTCGCCTCCAGGTACTCGAGAATGCCCTCCTGGCCTCCCTCGCGCCCGATGCCGCTCTGCTTGACCCCGCCGAACGGCGCCGCCGGGTCGCTCACCAGCCCGCGGTTGAGCCCGATCATCCCCGCCTCGAGCCGCTCGCTCACCCGCAGTCCCCGGGCCAGGTCCCCGGTGTAGAGGTAGGCGACCAGGCCGTACTCGGTGTCGTTGGCCAGCTGGATCGCCTCGTCCTCGGTATCGAACGAGACCACCGGGGCGACCGGGCCGAAGATCTCCTCGCGCAGCAGCGTCGCGTCGGCCGGCACATCGGTCAGCACGGTCGGCTCGTAGAAGCAGCCCTTCGTTTCCGGGCGCCCGCCGCCGGTGGCGACCACCGCCCCGCGCGCGACCGCGTCCCTGACCAGCTCCTCGACCTTGTCGACGGCGTCGCGATTGACCAGCGGTCCTACCTGCACGCCGGTGTCGGTGCCGGCGCCCACCTTGAGCGCGGACATCCGGCGGGCGAGCCTGCCCGCGAACTCCTCCGCCACCGGGGCCTGGACGTAGAACCGGTTGGCGGACGTGCAGGCCTCGCCCGCGTTGCGCATCTTGGCGATCATCGCCCCCTCGATCGCGGCGTCGAGGTCCGCGTCGGCGAAGACCAGGAACGGGGCGTTGCCGCCGAGCTCCATGGAGACGTTCAGCACCCGGTCGGCCGCCTCGCGCAGCAGCACCCGGCCGACCTCGGTTGAGCCGGTGAACGACAGCTTGCGGACCCGGTCGTCGTGCAGCATGGCCGAGACGACGGCGCCCGAGCGCCGGGCCGGCAGCACGTTGACCACCCCGTCCGGCACCCCGGCGGCGGCCAGCAGCCGGGCCAGGGCCAGCGCGGTCAGCGGGGTGTCGCTGGCGGGCTTGAGCACCATCGTGCAGCCCGCGGCGAGCGCGGGCCCGATCTTGCGGGTGGCCATCGCGGCCGGGAAGTTCCACGGCGTGACCAGCACGGAGATTCCGACCGGCCGATGCTGAACGACGATCTTGTTGGTCCCGGACGGCGCGGTCGCCAGCGTGCCAGGCACCCGGACGGCCTCCTCGGAGTACCAGCGGAAGAACTCGGCCGCGTACAGGACCTCGCCCAGCGCGTCCGGAAGGGCCTTGCCGTTCTCCCGCGAGATGAGCCGGGCCAGCTCGTCGGCGCTCTCGGTCATCAGCTGGAAGGCGCGGCGGAGAATCTCACCTCGTTCGCGGGGCGCGGTGGCGGCCCACGCCGGAGCGGCCTGCGCGGCGGCGTCAACCGCCGCGATGGCGTCCTGGACGGTCCCGTCGGCGACGGTTTCGATTACGTCGCCGGTGGCCGGGTCGATGACGTCGAACCGGCCGCCGTCCGATGCGGGAACGAGCTGCCCGCCGATGAACAGGTCTCTCATGGGTGTGCCCTTTCAGTGTGGGTTGGCCGCTCGCGCGGGCGCGGCTAGACGATCATTCCGATCGGGTTCTGCATGCGGGCGGTGAACGCCGACAGCCAGCGGGCCGCGAGGGCGCCGTCGATCGCGCGGTGGTCGACGGAGAGCACGCACCGCATGACCGTCGCCACCGTCACCGCGCCGTCGACGACGACGGGCTGCTGCCTGGCCGCGCCGACCGCGAGGATGCCTGACTGCGGCGGGTTGATGATCGCGGCGAACTCCAGCGTGTCGTACATGCCGAGGTTGGAGATCGTGAACGTGCCGCCCTCGAGCTCGTGCTGGCGCAGACGGCGCTCGCGCGCCCGCTCCGCCAGCGCCCTGGTCTCGCGGGCGACGCCGGACAGGCGCTTGTCCTCGACGCCGCGAAGCACCGGGGTGACGAGGCCGCCCTCGGTCGCCACCGCGATCGACACGTCAACCGACCCGTGCGCCACCAGGCCCTCCTCGCTCCAGGTGACGTTGGCCTCCGGCACGTCCGCGAAGGCGGCCGCGACCGCCATCACCACGAAGTCGTTGACCGAGATCTTCACCGGCGCGGTCTCGTTGACCCGGCCGCGCAACGCGATCAGCTCATCGACGACGCACTCGGTCGCCAGGTAGAAGTGCGGCGTGGTCGCCTTGCTCTCGGTCAGACGGCGCGCGATCGCGCGCCGGGTCGGCGTGTGCGGGATCAGCGTGTCGGCCGCGGACCGGCCGGCCGCGCTCACCGCGGGCACCGGGCGAGCCGGGGGAGCGGCAGCCGCGGGCGACGCCGCGCGGTCCGTGCTCGGCTCGACCGGCTCCGGCCGTTCCTCGAGGCGTTCCTCGAGGCGCGCGATGTCACGCCGCACGATCCGGCCGTTCGGCCCGGTCCCGGTGACGTCGGCCAGGTCGATGCGCTTCTCGAGCGCGATCTTGCGCACGAGCGGGCTGGCGAAGATCCGCGCCCCCGGGTTCCCAGCCGCCTGCCCGTTCGCCTGCCCGTTGGCCGGTGCGGACGCCGACGCCGACGCCGCTGGGGCCGCGGACGCCGCCGCCGCCGGCACTGACGGCGCCGCCGACGCCGACACTGACGCCGCCGCCGACGCCGCCTGGCCGCCCAGCGCGGCGTCGATGTCCGCGTCCGTCTCGCCCTCGCCGATCAGCACCGCCATCGCCGCCCCGACCTCGCCCGCCTCGCCCGCCGCGAGCACCAGCCGGCCGACGATCCCCGGCTCCTCCGCCTGGTACTCGACCAGCGCCTTCTCGGTCTCGATCTCCGCCATCGGGTCACCGACGGCGACGCGGTCACCCGGCGCGACGAGCCAGCTCGCGATGGCGGCCTCGGTCGCGTCCGCCAGCACGCTCGGCATCCGCACGACCGAGGCCATCAGACGTCACCGCCGCGCCCGAATCCCGCGCGGACCCGTTCAAGCCCCGCCACGACCTCCTCGGTCCGGGCGATCGCCGCCCGCTCGAGCACCCGCGAGATCGACGGGGACGCCTCGCCGCCGGTCACCCGCTGCACCGGCTGGTCGAGCCAGTCGAAGAACCGGCGCTGGATCTCGTCCGCCAGCCAGCCGCCGTACGACGTCCCGAGCGCGCCCTGCTCGACGATCAGCACCGCGCTGGTCTTCCTGATCGACGCGCCGACCGTGTCCCAGTCGAGCGAGGCCCGGTCGAGGAAGCGCAGGTCGATGAGCTCGGCATCGATCCCCGTCTGCTCGATCGCGGCCAGCGCGTGCCCGACCATCGACAGGTAGGAGAGCACGGTCACGTCGTTCCCCGCTCGCCGCACCGCGGCCGTCCCGAAGGGAATGACGTAATCGAGGTCATCGACCGGGATCTCTCCCTCCGACCCGTAGAGGTCCACGTGCTCGACCATCAGCACCGGGTCGTCGATCGCGAGCGCCGCGTTCATCAGCCCCACGTAGTCGTAGGGAGTCGACGCGGCCATGATCCGCCAGCCGGGCGAGGTGGCGAAGATCCCGACCGGGTCCATCAGGTGCTGCGACCCGTAGCCGGATCCCATCGCGACCTTCGTCCGCAGCACCAGCGGCACCGGGTTGCGGCCGCCGAACATGTGGCGGGCCTTGCCGATCTGGTTGAACACCTGGTCGGCGGCGACCCAGAGGAAGTCGGGGTACATGAACTCGACCACCGGCCGGAACCGGCCGTCGAGGGCGAGCCCGCCGCCGAGCCCCGCGAACGCGTTCTCGCTGATCGGCGTGCCGAGCACCCGGCCCGGGTACTTCGCCGCCAGCCCCTTGGTGGCGCCGTTGGTGCCGCCGCTCAGCCGGTGCACGTCTTCGCCGAGCACCACGATCCGCGAGTCCTCGCCCATCCGCCGGTCCATGACCCGCCAGACCGCGTCGATGAACTTCCCGTTCTTCAGCGCCCCGCTGAAGTCCCGCTGCTCCACCGCCCGCGCGTCCGCGATCTCGGACAGGTCGCCGCGCACTCCGACGTCCACGAAACCGGGGTCGGGCCACAGCGACGGCCGGATCCGCCGGCCGCCGGGCCGGGCCGCGTCCGGGTCCTGCTCGACCAGCGCGCCGACCGCCTTCCGCATCGCGTCCTGGGCCTGCGACCGCACCGCGGCGATCCCCTCGGCATCGATGAGGCCGAGCCCGGTCATCTCCTTCGCCGTCCGGTCGAGGGGGTCGCGGGCCCGCCATGCGGCCTCCTCTTCCTTGGTCCGGTAGCCGAAGGCGCTACCGGGGAACGGCCCGTTCTGGTGGAAGTAGCGGTAGACGAGCGCCTCGATGACGACCGGCCCGTCCCCGGCCCGCAGCCGCTGCTTGGCCCGTTCCATCGCCAGGTACACCGCCAGCGGATCCATCCCGTCGACCCGCCAGGCCGGGATGCCGAAGCCGATGGCGCGGCCGGACAGCCGCGGCTCGCCGGTCGCCTCTTCCACGGTGGTCGAGACCGCGTAGCGGTTGTTCTCGATGAAGAAGCACAGCGGCAGCCGCCAGGCCGACGTCAGGTTGAGGCTCTCGAGCACCGACCCGATGTTCGCCGCGCCGTCGCCGAAGTAGGTCACGGTGATGTCGGAGGTGCCGGACTGCCGCTGCGCCCAGGCGTTGCCGGCCGCCATCGGCACGCCGCCGCCGACGATGGCGTTGGTGCCGAGCGCCCCGGCCTCGAACCACTGCAGGTGCATGGACCCGCCGCGGCCGGCGCAGTACCCCTGCGCGAGCCCGAGGATCTCGGCCAGCGTGCGCTGCAGCACCTCCTGCATCTCGGCCGTGACCAGGTGCCCGAGGTCAAGCGTGCCCTTGGTCACGTGGGTGAGGGCCTTGGCCAGGAACTGGTGGTGCCCGCGGTGCGAGCCGTTGACCGCGTCGGTCGAGCGCAGCCCGACGATCGAGCCGACCGCGCCGCCCTCCTGGCCGATGCTGGAGTGCGCAGGACCGTGCACGAGGCCCGCCCCGGCCAGGTCCAGGACCGTCTCCTCGAACGCGCGGACGATGTGCAGCTGCCCGAGCATCGCCGCCAGCAACGCCGGGTCGGCGGCCTTCCAGTCCGCCGCCGTCGTGCTCAGTTCGTTCCACTCGGCTCCGGGCGCGACGCGCTTGACGCGTGGCATCGGCATCTCCCTCCACAAGCTGATGCCGCCACGCTACCCCCGCAATGCATCCATTTCAACCCAAGATCTCGCCATGTAACCCAGAATCTCCCATGACTGCCAAGTCATTGGATACATTCATAGCGCTGGAAGATCAAAGTCCAAATCAGTCATCTCGAACGGACCCTGGCTCCGCCCCACCGCTCCGACGTCCCTAGTCCCCCGGCCGGCGGCGGCCAGATCCGCGCCGATTCGGGAACGAGTCACGTCCAGGAGCCGGCCGACGTCGGCATCGGCGACGACGCCGTCACCCGCACCACGCGCAACACCCCCGACGCCTCGGGGCCATACCGTGGGTCGGACGCGTCGCGGGGTGCCCCCTCCGGTACACGATGACCCTACGGTCGCGAATCTGCGCCCTCAACGACACACGATCGCCGCGCCTGCCGTCCAAGACGCCGCCGCCGACCGGAAACGCAGGCAGTTCAGGCTCTCCCGCTGCTCCCCGTTGAGCCATGGTGGTCTTAGCAACGTAGAGAGCGTGCGCCGCACCCCGCTCGCGCGGTGGCGCCCCTCGCGCCGACCGGATGCGACATAATGCTCCATGTGGACGCTCGGGACAGAACGGGCAGCAGCGATGGCGATCAGGCCGGAGGCCGCCAGCTTGTGAACGACGCGCAGGAGCCGGACCGGCTAGCCGCTCGCGGGCTGGACGTCACGGTGCCGAACGTGGCCCGGATCTATGACTACATTCTCGGCGGTAAGGACAACTTCGACGCCGATCGCGCCGCCGCCGCGCGGCTCCTGGCGGTGATTCCGGGCGGTTCGGGGCCTGCCCGGATGAACCGGGCCTTCCTCGGCCGGGTCGTCCGTTTCCTCGCCGCGGAGCGGGGGATCAGGCAGTTCCTCGACATCGGCTCGGGCCTGCCCACCGCCGCCAACGTCCACGAGATCGCCCAGGCCGCCGACCCGGACGCGCGGGTCGTCTACGTTGACAGCGACCCGTCCGTCGTCCTGCACGCCCAGGCCATCCTCCAGGACCGGGCCAAGGGCGTCGCCGCCGTCCGCGGCGATCTGCGCGACCCGGCCGGCATCACCGCCAGCCCCGCGGTGCGCGAGCTGATCGACTCATCAGTCACTGGCCCGAGCCCGACCCCGGTGGCGCCGCGCTGCACTTCTACGGCGGGGTCGCCGTCAAACCGGCCGCGTTACCGGCGACGCACAGGTTTTACCTTGCCGGCCGGCCGACTAGATGGGCTTGTCGGCGTTACTTGCCGCGTCGATAGGCGCGGGAGCCTCGGTAAGAGAGTAGGGTCTCGGCATAGCCGTTTCTTCTTATTTTTGGGGGTTCCGGGTGGGTTTCTTCTCAAGGTTGTTTGTTCCGCGTAGTGTCCGTCGCGCTATGCACCCAGGTCGCGCCGTGAAGCGGGCGGTGACACCTAAGGCGGTCAAGAGGGCAAGTCGGGCCTTGCATCCTATTGACAACGCGGTGTATTCCATGGAGCGTTCGGCGGCACAACCATCCGATCGGGCGGAAAGCGCAAGGCTCCGGCCCCCGTTTTCCGGCATGGGAATTGCCCGGTCCATCATCGAAGTGCCGCAGCCGCGGCCAAGTGCCGGAACCCATAAAGCGCCGAGACCTATTTGGTACCGTCGTAGAAACAGGCGTCAGAAAGAGCAGGCACTGGGTTGCGTTGAAGTGATCAACCTTAGCGACGTTGTGCAGCTTGTCGCCTTGCGTCGGCGTGGCCGAGTCGCCTGATCCAGCGGGGCGGCGCCTGATCACGAAGGCTTTTATCTGGGTGAAGGATAATTGTCGTATAAGTGCAAAAATCCTCCGCGATAACAAAATGCTCCGCGATCGTGGCGCCTTTCCGGGCGTCTTCGCTAAACGCTGGGCGGCGGGGCTAGCGTCCGTCCGCCCCCCAGGGGCGACGTCCAACGCGGCGGCTGACGGCGCATCCACTCCGGAACGTCCGTCGCGGGAACCGGGCGACCACATTCCCGCCCCGGACGCGCAGAAAGAGCGGGACGGGCGCCAGCGGCCGCCCCGGCGGACCGCCCGGGCACGGGCTCTGAAAGGCTCAACCCATGCCTCCGCAGACCGCGACGTCCACCGAGGACGTCCTCAACGAGTCCGTCCGCGTCCAGTTCGAGGTCTTCCTCGACGAGCACCGCAGTGAGCTCAACCGCTCCCTCGACGGGCTGACCGAAGAGCAGGCGCGCCGCTCCCTGGTGCCGTCCAGGACCACCCAGTAACCTGGCCGTCAGCGAATATGTTGGCAGGGCTGCGACATCCACGCCGTGAGGAGGACCGCCTTGACGGTCATTGACGACTTCGTCGCGGAGGCCCTGCGGCTGCAGGGCATCCTCGGCCTGCTGACCCAGGCGCAGTGGCAGGCGGACTCGCGGGCCGACGGCTGGTCGGTCGCCGATGTCGTGCTCCACCTGGCCCAGTCCGACGAGGCCGTCGCGGCCAGCGCGGACGGCGCCGACCACCGCGAGGACGTCGCGGCGGCGGGCACGGTCGACGACTGGGCGGCCCGGATGGTGGATGCGGAACGGACCACGCCCGACCTGGTCTTCGCACGGTGGCGAGAGGCACGCGACACCGCCGTGAAAGCGCTCCGGGCGGCCGACCCGGAGCTGCCGCTGCGGTGGGTGGCCGGATCGATGAAGCCGGCCACGCTCGCCACCACGCGGCTGGCGGAGTACTGGGCGCACGGCCTCGACATCACCGACCCGCTCGGCCTCGACTTCCCCGACACCGACCGGCTGCGCCATATCGCGTGGCTCGCGCACCGCACGCTGCCGTACGCGCTGTCGCGCGCGGGCGAGGGGCCGGCCGCGGTGCGCTGCTCGCTGACCGCGCCGGACCAGGTCACCACGTGGACGTTCGGCCCGGACGACGCCGACTCGGAGATCACCGGGTCGGCCGGCGCGTTCTGCCGGGTGGCCGCCCAGCGCCTCGACCCGGCCGACTCCGGCCTGCGCGCGGCCGGCCCGCACGGCGCGGCCGCCCTGCGCGTCCTGCGCACCTACGCGTAACGCCTGGCCAAGGCGAGACGCCCGGGTCCGTTCGAAATTCAAGATCTTTCCCCCGAACGGACCGAGGCGTCTCACCTCCCGCCAGCTGACCCTGCGCCCCGCGCCGACCTCAACGGCTGACCGAGCCGGACTACGTCTTGCGGCATACACCGGCGGCGATGCTGTGGCCGCTCGGCCGACCACCCGGGCTGGTCGGCGCCGCCCTCGGGCTCGGCCTGTACTCGGCCACCCGTGTCGCCTACCTGGCCGAACTCCGCGACCGGGCCGCCCGGCTTGAGCGCGAGCGCGACCAGCAGGGCGCGCTGGCGGCGGCGGCCGAGCGGGCTCGGATCGCCCGCGAGATGCATGACATCGTCGCCCACCACCTCACGGCCATGGTCACCTTGTCCAACGCGGCCGTCGCGGTGTCGGATTCGTCCCCGGAGCGCTCCGAGCGCGCCACCGACGTGATGCGCCGCGTGTCGGCCACCGGACGGACGGCGCTGGCCGATACCCGCCGCCTCCTCGGCGTCCTGCGTGAGACCCCGGTCGAACGCTCCGCCGACAACGGAACGCAGAGCCCAGGCGGAGCGACCAGGGCCTCTTCCTCTACCTCGTCCTCGACCGCAGCAAGGCCAACCTCGCCCTCGCCCGCCACTCCCTCAAGAGGCTCGAGGGCGACATCTCGATCTGACCGAGCCGCACTGCCCGCCTTGACCAGGCGGGCTGGGCATTTCCGAGGAACTTCTGAACGCCGTCCGTGAGACTATCCCAGACATGAAGGGCACCCTCACCCAGAAAGGCGTCACCTCAGACGCAACCCCCCAGGCGATCGAGCAGGCAGCGGCCGGCGACGAGTTCTTCTGGCTCAACCTCGACATCCACGACCCCGGCCCCGACGACGACGTCACCGGGCTGCTGGTCAACACCTTCCACTTCCACCCGGTGGCCGTCGAGGCCGTCGAGCGCTTCGGCCAGCGCGCCCGCATCGACGACTACGACGACTTCGTGCACATCATCACGTTCGGCATGGCCGGGAACGGGCAGGACGTGGCCGAGGTGCACTGCTTCCTCACCGACAAGTTCATCATCAGCCTCCACCAGGGCGACTGCCCGGCGCTGAACTCGGTCTGCGACCGCGTCGCCACCCACCACTCGAAGACCGCGTCCGCGCCTCAGGTCGTCATCTTCTACCTGATCATGGACACTCTCATCGACTCGTTCTTCCCGGTCCTGTCCGTCTTCGACGACTCGATCGACGAACTCGAGGGCGCGATACTCAAGAACCCGACCGAGGAGCAGCTGGGGATCCTGTTCGCGATGAAGCGGCAGATCATGACCATCCGCAAGGTCATCACCCCGCAGCGCGACATGATCTCGAGCCTCAACGCCGGCATGGTCGAAATCCCGGGCATGGCCGACTCGGGCTCGGCCTATTTCCGCAACCTGTACGACCATCTCATCCGCATCAGCGACATGGTCGACGCCTACCGGGACCTGATCGGCGGCGCGATGGACACGCACCTGTCGATGGTCT
>Ga0335075_10004019_pt1 | contig 23058 bp, 22 predicted proteins | sample Lox_Sample_24_FD_206723 | JGI IMG/M metagenome (GOLD analysis project Ga0335075, IMG submission 206723) | Soil microbial communities from Loxahatchee National Wildlife Refuge, Florida, United States - Lox_Sample_2.4 | ecosystem: Environmental > Terrestrial > Soil > Wetlands | place: USA...
CCGGCAACGACGACCTGGGCACGCTCAGCGCCGCCTACGTCTGGGACGAGCTCGGGTTCTATCCGGAAACGCCGGGCACCGGCGTGCTCGCGCTGGCCAGCCCGGTGTTCCCGGAGGCGGTCGTGCACCTGCCGGGCGGCGCGCGTCTCACGATCAACGCGCCCGCGGCCCAGGACACCGCACCCTACGTGCAGGGCCTCAGCGTGAACGGCCAGTCCTGGAACCGGGCATACGTCACCTACGCCGCCCTGGCCGGCGGCGGGACGCTGCACTATGACCTCGCTGCGAAGCCCGACACCACATGGGCAAGCAGCCCGGCCGCCGCGCCGCCGTCCGACCCCGGCGGGCGAGTGACACCTGCTAACCTCAGCCGGCCCGGCCAGCGGCCTGATCCTGGCGCCCGGGTCGTCCGGCAGCGCGTCGTTCGAGGTCGCCAGCCTCACTGGCCGCGCGCTGACCGTCCAGTGGAGCGCGAGTTTCGGCGGCGGGACGAGCGCGGTCGGCGGCTCGGTCCAGGCCAGCCGGCTTGCTGTCGGCCCCGACACCGGCTCGCTGACCGGTTGCGGCGCGCTCCAGCGCGACGGCAGCAACCACCGTCTCTGCGGCCCGTCCGGGAATTCCCAGGTTGGTCTACCCGAGGAGATCCGCACCCTCAACGTGGGCAAGCAGAGGAATGACCGAGCGCGGCAGCTGCTGGCCTTCGCCGCGCGGGCGGGCGACGAGACAGAGCCGGTGGAGGAGGACCAAGTGTTCCGCACCGCCACCGGGCAGCCGCTCGACGCTGCGAACGTTCGCCGGCCGAGCACTGGTTAGCCTGGCTGACTGAACAGCCGTGCACACTGCCACGGCGTCTGCGGCTGGCTTGTCTTGCCGCAGGCGTCAGCTCCAGTCGACGACGTCGTCCATGCGGGCCGGATAGCGCGCCTCGCAGTACTCCGTGTAGTGCTGCATGTGCTCACGCATGAGCCGCTCTGCGCGCCTGGCGTCGTGCTTCTCGATGGCGCGAGTGATCGCCTCGTGCTGTCGGAACACGAGAGGACGATCCTCGGGTGAGAACAGCACGCTAGTGACCCGCACGGACCAGATGCTCTGGATCGAGTTGGCGGCGAGCGCAAGGACCGGATTGCCGGCCGCGTTACACACCGTAGCGTGGAACCCACTGGCGATCGACGCGTAGCGTGAATCGTCCGCGGGTTCCTCTTTACTCGTCTCCATTGCGGCGCGGACCGCCTTGCCTGCCGCGTCGCCATCGCGGTCGGCGGCTTTCCCGGCAAGGAGCGCTTCGTATTCCAGCCGGGCCTCGAGCAGCTGCCGATAGGTGGCGCCGATTGACTGCAGGTGCAGGGTGGCCATCTGTCCGAAGTTGCGTGGATCGTGCGAAGCGACGATCGGTCCGCCCCCAGGGCCTGTCTTGATCGTTACGAGGCCGTTCACTTCGAGAATGCGCAGCGCTTCACGCAGGGAGCCGCGTCCTATGTCGAAGCGCTCGAGCATGGCGCTCTCCGACGGCAGCATGTCGCCCGGCTGCAGGCCCTGCTGCTGGATGTCGCGCAGGATCTGCCGCGCGACCGCCTCTGCGATCTTCTCGGTGCGCCGTCCAGTCATGAGGCGGCCAGCGACCGCTGGTTGGGACATTCTTCCTCGGCTCCATGATCGATGCGATTGATAGTCATTGAGGATACCGGTGAATCGACCAGTCGCCAGCCGTCCGGCTGTCTTTGAGCTGAAACATTATGAAATATAGTAATTAGGAATATGGTTTGCTCCGCCGATCAGGAGCGCTTGATGAGCCGACGCACTTTCGGCTGGCTCTCCCCGCAAAGCTGCGATCGTGACCGGAGCATCGCCGGGCATCGGCGCGCTGTCGTCGACCGTATCGCCGAACGCGGAACGTTGGTGGTCACGAACGCGCGCGACCAGGAGACCTTTGACGCTGCGCACAAGGATGTCGTCGCGACCGGTGTGAGGCGGTCGGGTACCTGCAGCATCAACGATCCGTAGCCGCCGCGGCTTGTCGACACGGAGGTTGAGCCTTCCGGCCGGAGGCATCGATGGCGGTCTCGGGACCAGCGGCATCGGGCGTGAGCTGGACCGGTGGGGTATTCGTGAGTTTCTGGAGCGTCGCTCGTCGCCGGGGCAGGATCCTAGCTGTGCTCAATGACGCCCCGGATGTTCTTGCCCGAGTTGAGATCATCGAAGCCGGTGTTGATGTCATCGAGCCGGTAGCGGCGTGTTATCAGTTCGTCCAGCTTCAGCCGACCGCGCTTGTACTGGTTGGTCAGCCGCGGTATATCAGCCAGCGGGTTGCAGTTGCCGAACATCACGCCCTGAATGCGCTGTTGGTAGCCCTTGAGCGACTGCGCATTGATGACGATCTGCTTCTCGGCCTGGTGGCCGGTGGCGGTCACCGCGACCGTACCAACCTTGCCGATGATCCCCAGGGCCTGGTCGGTGATCTCGGCCGTGTGCAGCGCGACGGTTATGATCGCGCTGTCGGCCATCCGACCCCAGGTGATCTCGCGGATGAAGTTGACTGCCTCACTATGCCTTTCGAACGTATGCGTCGCACCGAAGGTCACGGCCATATCCCGCTTGAACTGCACGGGGTCGACAACGGCCACGACGGATGCACCGGCCTGCGCAGCGCCCTGCACCGCGTTCGAACCCACACCCCCGCTACCGTAGATGACGACGACGTCGCCAGGCTTTACATCCGCCGCGTACACCGCGGATCCCCAGCCGGTGGGCACTCCGCAACCGAGCAGGGCCGCGACGTCCAAACGGATGTCATTGTCGAGTTTCACACAGGAGTACTCAGAGATCACCGCACGCTCGGAGAACGTGCCGAGCGCGCACACGCCGCCGAGGTCATCATCGCCGTGATGGAAACGGTATGTGCCGTCCGGAAGCTTGCCGGTGCCGGCATTCAGGCCCAGATCGCACAGACCTGAGTGCCCCGTCGCACACCACCGACAGACGCCGCAGACCGGCAGGAACGAACACACGATGTGGTCGCCCACTTCGACTCGGGTAACGCCGGGTCCCACCTTCTCGACGACGCCGGACCCTTCGTGCCCGCCGATAAGGGGATACCGGGCCGGAATGTCGCCACTGCGGAAGTGATGATCGGACTGGCATAGGCCTGAGTACTCGAACTGCACCAGCACCTCGCGTTCCCTGGGCTCGTCGAGATCGAGCGTGATGATCTCCCAGGGTTCGCCGACGCCGCGCAGGATCGCCGCACGCGTGGTAGTTCCGGACATGTTTATGCCCCTTTCAGAAGGCGATCTTGGTGAACACGGACTTATCCTCAAGATACGGGTCGAGCCCGTTCGGCCCGCAACTCTCGGGCCGCCGCATGTGCCTTACGCACGTCCATGGTTCGCACGCTCGACGACAGGCCGTAGTCGGTGTCGTTGGCCAGCGCCAGGGCCTCGTCTACTTCTGGAAGTGGGCGTGACGACCACGACGCGGCCGAAAATTTCCTCGCGCGCAGTGCGGTGTCCGTCGGCATATTGGTGAGCACGGTGGGCTCGATAAAGTACCCACCGTCGGCGATGCGCCGACCGCCCAGCCGCGCCCCGTCGGCCACACCTGTCTGGATGTAGCCACTGACCCGTTCGAGCTGCTTGGCGGAGATCAGCGGTCCCGTCTGGGCGGGATCGACAACATCGACTGTCCGCCCGGAGTGCGCGGCAGCCCACTCGCCATCGACGAGGATGGTCGAATATGTCTCTCCGAGAGCGCTGGCGACATTGAGGTCGTGGGTCGACGAAGCCATGGCCTAGCGCGCTGCAGGGACATCGACTTCAATGCGGTAGATCCGTCCGGGCCGGCTGCGCTCCTGCCCATCGGTCGGCGGCGTGGTGGCCTGGAGGTTGGAGACCGCGGCGTACAAGCTCGTGCGGTTAGGTCCGCCGAGCGCCACGTCGAACACTTCGCCGTCGAAGTGCACGACATCGGTGACTTCGCCGTTGACCAGCCGTCGGGCCTGCTGGACCGACGGTAGCGCCACCCACAGCCCACCCTCGACGTCGAGCGTAGATCCGTCCGGGTAGCACTCGAACTCGGCGTATACCATTTCTGGTCCGAGCGTGCCGTCCTGGTGGATGTCGTAGCTGACGATGCGGTGCGCCATGCTGTCGGAGCAGATCAGGGTATTTTCGTCAGCGGTGATCTGCATGGTGTTCGGCATCGACAGGCCCTTGGCCACCTCGCGCACGATGCCGTCGGTCCCGCGCAAGAGAATGCGTCCTGCACCCTTGAGCCGACGCTCGTTCGAGGGGTGGTCCTCCAGGTCGTAGGCCTTGCCGAAGCTGGCGAGATAGGTCCGCCCCGCGGCGTCGATCACGGTGTCGTTCGACCAGGAGTCGGTGCCGTCGGCACGGAGGTCCTGGAGCAGTTCGGATTTGCCGTCACGGTACGTGAGCAGCCGCTCGAAGCGACCACCGACGATAAGCTCGCCATTCGGCGTCCAGGCCAGACCGATCGGGTGCTCACCCGGAAAGGCTTTGCGGTCCTGCACGACCCCGTCACCGTCAGCGGTGATGACCTCGTGAGTCTCCACGTCGCAGAACCATAGGTGTCCGTCGTGCCAGCGCAGACCCTCTGGAAAGATCAGGTTGTCAAGGATGATCTGTTCGGCGTGGCGCTCATTCATCAAGCTCGCCCCTTTCCGTGGGCTCGGACGGCGCGGTCTGGCCTCATCATCGATCATGCATATTGTTCGTATGATTATAGCAAATAATGCGCACGCGTTGAGGACCGGCAGTATTCCCTGCGGTCGAGCTGAGGGCTGCCGAGCCTAGGAGCGCTAACCCAGCCAGCTGCGGCGCACTCCACCAAGGCTGGCCTGATTGGCGGGAAGGGCACCGGCACAACATGCAGACGAGTGCAGCTGGGGACTTAGAGATCGGGCCTGTCGTCACCCGCTATTCAGTCGTATAGTTAGCAGGATGACAGATTTGCGATCTCTGGCCGGTATCCACGTTCTTGACTTCGGCATGAACATCGCCGCGCCGCAGGCGGCGAGCCTGCTCAGCGATCTAGGCGCGGACATCGTCAAGGTTGAGGCCCCGCAGGGCGACACTAGTCGCACGTTCGCGCCACAGTCCGACGGCATTAGCGCGATGTTCGCCGCGATGAACCGCAACAAGCGGTACTTGGGCCTTGACCTGGCCAAGCCTGGCGCCGCGCAGGTGCTGCGCCCACTATTCGAGTGGGCTGACGTCTTGATCCAAAACCTGCGGCCGGGCAAGGCGCAGCAGCTCGGCATCGACGCCGAACGGGCTCATGCCGTTAACCCGCGCATCATCCACGCGAGTGTCGAGGCCTTCTATCCGGCCGAGCTGACCAGGCCTGGCTACGACCTGCTGGTGCAGGCCGAGACCGGCATGATGAGCCTCACCGGCTATCCGAACGGTGAACCAGCGCGGCTGCCCGGCAGTCTGCTCGATCACGTGACCGGTCTGTGGACTGCGTTCGGCATCAGCGCCGCATTGCAGGGCAACCGCGAGCGTGTGCAGCTTCAGCTGTCGATGAGCGACATCGCGCAGACGCTGCTGTCCGACCGTGTCTCCGCCTACCTGCTCTCTGGAGAGGTGCCGACGCGCATGGGTTCGGCCATTGGTACAAGCACGCCACTCCAAGCGTATCCGACCGCGACCGGCGACATCGTCGTCGGCGCCGTGAGTGACAGCCTGTTCCAGCGGCTTTGCGACGTCGTCGATCCCGAGATTGGCGCCGATCCCGCCTTCGCAGCCGCCGGTGACAGGGTGGAGAATCGCGACGCGTTGAACAAGCGCCTGTCCGCAGCCTTCGCTGGGGAGTCGGCTGACATCTGGTACCAGCGCCTCGACGCCGCCGGTGTGCCCGTCGGGCGGGTGCGGCTGATGCCAGAGGCCGTCGAGCGACACCGCACCATGAGCCGCACCGGGCTGGTGCCCGTCGACGGGCTGCCGGGGGTGGAGGTGGTGGCGAACCCGCTGGGGCTGGACGAGCACATCCGCCGCCCGCACAGCATTGGGGCCGACTCGCACGATATTGCGACCGATCTGCTCGGCATGGACGCGGACACCTACGAGCGGCTGCGCTCAGCAGGCGTCATCGTGGCGTCCTGAGCGTCCGCCCGTGATCATCGGCATTCTGGCCGATCGGCATGCCGACCGACCGGGCGCGCTTCTCCTGCGGCTGGAGACGGCGATACCCGTGATTTCGACGCCCTGCTGTCGGCGGCCACCGGCTGGTGGCTGGCCGAACTGCCGGGCCGTGTTCTGGACTACCTGGCCGCCGGCGCCGTGCAGGAGCCGACCGACGTTGGCGCCCGCGGTCTGCTGTCGTACCGCAGCTTCCGGCCGATGAAATCCTAGACCGCGTGGCACAACTCATTGAACTGGAGGCTGTCAGGTGCCGGGTCCCCTCGTAGGTGTGCGGGTAATCGAGCTGGCCGGCCAGGGCGGCGTGCCCTGGGCGTGTGCCGCGCTCGCGGACATGGGTGCCGAGGTACTGCGCCTTGAACGCCCTACCGGACGCGCGGTGAAACTGGTGCCGTCGCAGTTCGATGTCGTCGCTCGTGGCCGGCGGTCAGTTGCGATCGACATGAAGGGTCCTGGCGCGGCTGGGCTGATGCTCGACCTTGTGCGTGTGGCGGACGTGCTTGTCGAGGGCTTCCGTCCTGGGGTTTGCGAGCGGCTCGGCGTGGGCCCGGACGACTGCCTGGCGGCCAACTCACGGCTCGTCTACGTTCGCGTCACCGGGTGGGGGCAGGACGGCCCGCGGGCCCTGCTCGGCGGTCACGACATCAACTACATTGCGGTCACTGGGGCATTGGCCGGGATCGGTGAGCGAGGTCGACGACCGATGCCGCCGCTCAACTTGGTCGGTGACTTCGCTGGTGGCGGGCTATTGGCCCTGGTCGGCACCCTCGGCGCGCTGCACACGGTTCACACCAGCGGCACCGGACAGGTGGTCGACGTCGCCATGATGGACGGCGTGGCCAGCCTGCTCGCTACCGCGTACGGATACCGCAGCGCCGGGGCACTGTCGGACGAGCGCGAGTCGAACTTCGTTGACGGGGGCTCGCCGCACTACCGCACCTACGAGTGCGCCGATGGCCAGTACGTGGCGGTGGGTGCTGTGGAGCCAGTGTTCTTCGCCCGGATGCTCGAAACCCTCGGGGTAGACGTCGATCCGGTCGCTCAGCTCGATCGCGCGCAGTGGCCTGACATTGCCGGGAAGCTGGCCACGGCGTTCATGACGCGTGCACGAGACGAGTGGGCCGAGGTTTTCTCGTCTGTCGATGCGTGCGTCACGCCAGTGCTGACCCTCGAGGAAGCTCGCCGCGACCCCCAGGTGACTGCAAGGAACACGCTGGTCGAGCGCGACGGTGTCGTCCAGCCGGCGCCGGCACCGCGATTCCTGGCGACGCCGTCCGAGCCGGGATCCGGCCCGCGGGTCCCGGGCGCGGACACCGTGACGGCGCTGGTCGACTGGGGCATCGACCGAACCCAGGTCGACGAGCTTCTCGCCGCCGGCACGGTGGTCTCCGCCGAGTCATCGGAAAATTGATCCTGGCTACCCGGGCGCGGGCCGGGGGACCGCCGACCATGAGCGGCGCGACACGACCGGGATGCTCGCCGACGCGTCGATGCTCAGCGCGTCGGCTGTGCGGTGCACCCAGTCGACCGCGCCGGTGACGTCGAGCGCAGCGAATGGGGCGTCGAGGACGACGAAGTCGGCCCCGCCCGCCTCAAGTCCGACGGCACAGCCCGCCGCGTCTGCTGGGTCGACGACGCCCGGCCGCACTCCGATGACCAGCCGTTCACGTGGCGGGTCCTGCGCTGCTTCGATGCCGCGCAGTCCGCGCACGAGTTCGGCGAATTGCTCGACGGTCACGTTGCTGGCATACCAGCCGTCGCCGACCCGGGCCGCGCGCCGCATCGCCGCTGGGCTGTGGCCGCCGATCAGAATCGGCAGAGCCTCGCCCTGAGTCGGCGCAGGTGCGATTCCCACCCGCGTGCCGTCGGGCAACTCGGCGGTGTCGGGACGCCAGCAGCCGCGCAGAATTTCGATCGCCTGGTCGGTGTTTCGGCCGCGATCGCGCCAGACCTGACCCAGCAGCGCGAACTCGTCCTCGAGCCAGCCCGCGCCGACACCGAGGAGCGTCCGTCCCGACGCGAGTACGTCGAGCGATGCCGCCTGCTTAGCGACGACGATCGGCTGACGCAATGGCAGGACCAGCACGCCGGTGCCGAGCTGCACACGCTCGGTGCAGGCAGCGACGAACGACAGCGAGGTGAACGGATCAAGAAACGGCGTGCTCGCGCTGAACGGCGGGCGGGCGGAGCTGCTGTAGGGATAGTCGGCCAGCGGGTCCGCTGGCATCACCACATGATCGGACACCCACACCGATCCGAACCCGCGAGCCTCGGCGGCCTCGGCCACCCGGCGAAGCGCCGTGGGGTGGGCCAGCGGGCCCCAGTTCGGCAGCTTGACTCCGACGTGCACGCGCATCCCCTCGCGTTTCCTGGCGCGGCCGATGCCGTCGCGTAGCTAGTGACATCGACCCAACGATCCTTCCGGATCGATCGGTGCAATGTTAGTCGGCTAATTAGTCGTATGGTTATCATTATTGAACGTGTGGTTTGGCTCGGACGGCTGATGCCACGCCGCTAGATTCGGTTGCCGACTACGGATTTTTCGGGCAGGCGGGGCGGTCGTGCACATCAGGAGGCGCCGCCCGAATGACGGAACGGAGCGGACGTGGGAACTCTGGACGGGCGGGTTGCTCTGGTCACGGGAGCGGCGTCGGGCGTCGGCCGGGCGGTCGCGCTGCGATACGTGCGCGCCGGCGCCTCAGTGATCGGATTCGACCGCAACCCCGACGGGCTGGCCAAAGTGGCTGCCGAAGGCGGCGACGCGATGCTGGCCGCAGTCGGAGACGTCCAGGACCGCGGCACACTGGACGCCGCCGTGGCTTCGGCCGTCGAGCGGTTCGGCGGGCTGGACATCGTCGCGGCGGTGGCTGGCGTGACGCGTACGGCGACGGTCCTGGAGATGACCGACGCGGACCGCGACTTCATACTCGGCGTCAACCTGATCGGCGTGTGGAACTCGGTGCGCGCCTCCTTGCCGGCCCTGCTCGAGCGTGGTGTCGGTGGCCGGATCATCGCTTGCGGATCGATCGAGTCAGTGCTCGGCGGCGCGGGCCTGGCCGCCTACGTCGCGTCGAAGCACGGTCTGATAGGGATGATCAAGTCGATTGCTCTGGAGCTGGCCATGGCCGGGATCACCGCGAATGTGATCTCGCCGGCTGGCGTCGATACCGAACTGTTGCGAAGCGTCGTGCCGCCGGAGTCGCTAGCGCACCTGGCGCGGACGACCCCAGTCAACCGGCTGAGTACGCCCGATGAAGTAGCTGCATTCTTCGAGTTCGTGGCCGGCCCCGAGACCGGTTACATGACTGGAGCCAACGTACTAGTCGACGGCGGGGTGCAGCTGGTGAACAGCCATACGTTCGACCAGTCCTGGGCTGAGGGCTGAGGGTTCCAGCACCCGAAGGGCAGGAGGAGGCCGTCCCGCACGTGCCTGCGAGGCGGCGTTGGCTTTCACTTCCTGCCACCGCCGAGCACTCGCCCGAACGGACGAGCGCATACGGGCGAGGCTGCGGTGCCTCGGCCGCTACGGCCGCACCTACGCTGGATGGGACGCGATTGGGCTCGGCTACGCCTAGGGCGATGCCAGCTCCGAGGGCGGCTGCGCCGGCGCAGTGCGCTAGTCCAAGGAGTCCGTCGTGACGAGTTCGGTTATGCCGTACCCGATGTAGCCGGCTCGAGCACGATCGGAAGTGTCTCCGGACCGCGGTTCATGTGCGTGCTGCGCCAGACGACTTCGTCGGTGGCCAGCCGCATGTTCGGGAATCGCTGGGTAAGCAGGCGCAGCGAGGTCTGCGCCTCCATCCGAGCCAGAGAGGCGCCCAGACAGTGGTGCGGCCCGCGGCCGAATGTGACGTGCGCGACCGGCCCGCGCTGGATGTCCAGGCGGTCAGGGTCGTCGAAGACCGTCTCGTCGTGGTTGGCCGAGGCCAGCATCACGTTGATGGTGTCGCCTTGGTGGATCTGCACGCCCCTGAAATCAAAGTCCGCGGCAGCGAGCTTGTCTATGTTCTGAGTCGGCGAGTCGAAGCGCAACAGTTCGTCCGTGGCTGACGGCACCATCGTCGGGTCGGCGCAGAGCGCATCCCAGTCCGAGCGGTACTCGCCGAGCAGGGCAACCAGCGCGTTCCCTAGGAACATGGTGGACGTCTCGTGGCCAGCGAAGATGAACTGGGTGATCATCGCGACCAGTTCCTCCTCGCTGAATGTGTCGCCGCCGTCTTCAGCATTGATGAGGGCGCCGAGCAGGTCGGTGGTTGGGCCGTCGCGCCGCTCATTGAACACTGCTGTCAGGTAACGACGCAGGTTGAACATGGCCTCATGCGACGCTGCGATGATGCCGCCGTCGCTCCAGTCGGCCCCGACGAACCTTCCCAGCGAGTTCGCCCAGCGCCGCAGGTCGTCACGGTCCTCGGGGGAGATGTCGAGCATCTCGCTGATGACGATCAGCGGCAGGTGGAAAGCGTAGGCGTCGATGAACTCGATCGGTTGCGTGCGGTCTAGCGGGTCGAGCAGCTTGTTGGCGATCTCCTCGATGCGGGCCTCCATGTGGGCCACGACCTTCGGCGTGAAGGCCTTCGTGGCGAGTTTGCGCAGCCGCATGTGGTGAGCACCGTTCGCGCCGCCGACCCGCTGTTCGAAAAATCCAAACATTTCCGCCATGCGCTGGCGCTCCTGCTCGCGGAGTTGCGCGGCAGCGTTGCGGAACCGCGTGCCCTTGACCGAGATGCCCTGGTAGACGGCCGGGTGCGTCATCATCGCCCGCACGTCCTCGTACGTGGAAATGAGCACCTTGTCGTTGCTGCGAAAGATCGGCGCCTGTTCACGGATCCGTTTGTAGAGCGGATAAGGATTGGCGACAAGGCGATATTCCAGCGCGTAGAACGCGGCGATCTCCTCGGCAAGCGGCCGACTGCTGAGGACTGCGGAGAATGGCACGATTCATGCTAACGTTAGGCAGGAATTTGGATCAAGAGCCAGTGACGGAGCTGGCCGGCCTTCGGCGCCCGCCTCTAGGTGCTCGAGGCACGGTGAAGCTCAAGGACGTGGCGACGACCTCGCCCGGCTGCAGCCCTGTCCGGTGCCGGCTCCGCCGGACAGGTCGGAACGATCAGCGCAGCGTGGGCGCCTCGTGCCGGCTGAACCAGCGGTCGGTGACCGGCTCGCCGTGTGACCATTCGTAGACGCACTTGCGGTGCTTGATGGCCCACACGCCGTCACGCTTCTCGAAGTCATCGAGATAGCGCCCGGCATTGAAGTAGTCCCGGGTCGTGCCCTTCTCGGTCACTGTGAGCACGCAGACGAAGTAGCACTCGCTGCGGGCGCGGTCGCCGTCGACGTCGATCTCCAGGTTGCCGATCAGATGGAAGTTGGCGTCCACCGGCGACTGGCCCACGAACACCGGCGAGGTGGTGCGCAGGTAATCGCGGACTGGGCCGTTGAAACCCTCGTGGTCCTCGGTCGAGTCCTCGAAGTAGCAGGACAACGCACCTTCCAGGTTGCGGCTGTCGGTGCTCCGTGCCCGGCGGTACAGCACGCGCTGGATCTCCCGCTCGTCAAGCAGACGCTGCAGTTGTTCGGTCGCGTCGGTCCTGGTCATAGATGACGTCCTTCCGAGTCGGATCGTCGGGCTTTGACTGGGGATGGCGTGCGCCGTCGGCTATTGATCCCCCCAGCGTTTGTCTCTACTATAATCATAAATACGAGAGAGGCTCGCTAGATGGTTGCAGTGCTGTCACCTCAACCTGCCAGTGCCAGGATCAGCAAGGTCGGGTGCCCGCCGGTAGGTGGTCTGAAGGGCAAGCGGGTCGGTTTGCGCAGAGACCGGTTCTGGTTGTCCTGGGACTGGATTACCGATGAATGGGCCCAACTGCTGGAAAAGGACGGTGCAGAAGTCGTAATCTGGCGCGCGCCTGTCGGCAAAGGTGACAAGGAGATGGTCGAGGGCAGCGACGAGTACAGCGCGTTTATCAGCTCCATCGACGTGGCAGTAAGTGGGCTGGGCAACTGCGGCTCGTGCACATTGTGGGCGATCCATGACGCCGTCGGTGCGCTCGACGCCGGACTGCCGACGGCCGCCGTCGCGAGTGAGCACTTCGAGCCACTGGCCCGCATGCTCGCCTCCCAGCGCGGCCATGACGACCTGCGCCTCAAGATCATGCCCTACCCGATCGAGGGCAAGCCCGAGGACGAGGTCCGCGAGATCGCGCGCGACCACTACGAGAGCCTCCTCGAGACGCTGGGAGCCACCCGATGACTTCTTCGCTCGTCAGCGAGCGCATTGAGGTGCCCGACGACATCGCTGAGTTCTCCAAGGACGCGCTTGCGCGCGGCTGGTCCGACGGCCTGCCGTTGATCCCGCCTACCGAGGAGCGGGTGCAGGCGCACATCGAGGCCGCCGGGCTGGATGCCCAGCACGTGCTCGGTGTGCTCTACCCGTCGGGGGTCAGCTGCACAGTGGAGCAGCTTGCCGTAAATGCTGTGATGGCCGGTGCGCCCGCCAATGCCATGCCCCTGATGGCGGCGAGCATCTCAGCTATCGCCGATCCAGCCTTTGACTTGGCGGGCATCAATGCCACCACCGCGTCGGTCGTGCCGGCTTTCATCGTCAGCGGCGAGGTCCGCGACACCGTCGGCCTGCCGTACAAGCACTCAGCGTTCGGCGGCCAGGCCGGCCCGGCGCCTGCCATCGGTAGGGCGTTGCGCCTGGTGATCCGTAACGTCGCCGGCCAGGTCGCGGGCTTGAGCTCAGAGTCGGTGTTCGGCCAGCCAGGCCGGGTCACCGGCATCGTGACCGCGGAGTGGATCGAGGAGTCGCCGTGGCCGTCGCTCGGTGAGCGTCGTGGCGTCAAGGGCGATTCCGTGACAGTTTTCGGGGTGCTCGGCTCGGCGAACATCCTCAACAGCTACGGCAGCAGCGGGAGCGAGATCCTGGAGGTCATCGGCAAGTCGCTGTGCTACATGGGCAACAACAACATGGACCACTCGGCACAGTTCGCCCACCAGCTCGTGTCGCTGAATCCCGTGTGGGCCCGCATCGTCGCCCGTGAGTTCCCCAAGATGGAGGACGTTCAGGAGCAGCTGTACATCCACTCCGCCGTCCCGATCGAGAACTTCCCAGTTTCGCTACATCGGCCGCTCGAGGAAGCCAACGACATACGGCCGGACGGCAAGGTGTATCTCATGGACACCCCGGACGATGTCTCCGTGATAGTCAACGGGGGCAAGGGCAGCCTGCACGGCTGCATGCTTCCCGCGATGTCCAACATGCTGCCCGTGACGCGGTCGCTGGACCCGGCCACTTGGCAGTCGAGTCGCTGAGGAGACCCGCTATGACGACCACCGGCGAGGGCCTCCGCGCGGCGATCGAGGAGGCACAGCGCATCATCTCGGCCGACGGAGCGCGGCTTGACGTTATCGACGAGACCGCCGAGGGCGTGTGCCTCCGACTCGACCTCACCGACGCGGGCTGTGCCGACTGCGTGCTGCCGCCGGCGAGTCTCCTGGAAGTCGTGAAGAGCTTGATCCGGCGACACACCGGTGACGGAGCGCTGGTGGTGCGGATCGAGGACCCGCGCGACTGACATGTCGCCATGACGGCCTGGAGTTCCAGGATTGGTCAGCAATCCCTTCCCGTCGGCTAGCGGCCCAGGCTCAAGGCCGCCATCATAGCCATTGCCTGCGCGCCGCGCTGGCCCGGCGCCACGGGGCGCGGTTTAGATGGTGCCTTGTTCGTGAAGCTGGGTGAGGCGGTGGGTGGGGATGCCGAGCCAGTGGTGGTAGACGAGGGCGTTGTCCTGGCCGAGGGCTGGGCCGGTGCGCCAGATGGCGGTGGGGTGCTGGCGGAGTTTGGGGATGACGTTTTGCATGCGGACGGGCCCGAGGTCCGGGTCGGTGATGGTGATGATGTTGTCGCGTTCGGCGTAGGTGATGTCGTTGGTGATGTCTTCGGCGTTATAGATGCGGGACGCGACGACTTCCAGGGCAGTCATGGCGCTGAGGCACTCGTCGGCGGTGCGCCGGGCGATCCAGGTGGTGAGAAGCTGGTCGAGGCGGTCTTTGTGCTGGGCTTGTTGGGTGGTGGTTTCGTAGTTGGTGAGGGGTTCGCCGAGTAGTTCGGCGATGTTGCGGACGGAGCGGGGGGTGGCGGAGGTGACGGTGATCCAGGTGTTGTCGGCGGTGAGGTAGGTGTTGACAACGGCACCGGGGGCGACGGCCATCTGGTTGCCGGCGCGGTCGGGGCTGGCGCCGAACTGGTCGTAGAAGATGATCTGCCATTCGATGAGGCGGAAGAGGGTTTCGTTGAGGGCGAGGTCGATCCATTCGCCGTCGAAGTCGGGTTCGTGGCGGCGGACGAGAGCAGCGGTCACGGCGTAGGCACCCATGAGGGCGGTGGTGGTGTCGGCGTGGGAGAAGCCGGTGTGGATAGGAGGGCCGTCCGGGAAGCCGGTGATGTGGACGACGCCGGAGCGGGCTTCGCCGACTTTGCCGAATCCGGGGGCGTTGTAGTCGGTGGCGGTGGCCCCGTTGCCGGTGATCTGGAGCATGACGGCGCGGGGGTTGAGAGCGTGGATGGCGTTCCAGTCCAGGCCCCATTTGCGAAGGGTGTCGATGCGGAAGTTGGTGATGACGACATCGGCCCACTCGACGAGTTGGCGGGCGACGGCTTGGCCGTCGGGGGTGCGTAGGTTGAGCGTCACGGAGCGCTTGTTGCGGGCGGAGACCTTCCACCACAGGTGGACGCCATTCTTCGCGGGGCCTTGCTGGCGGCCGGGGTCGCCGACCTCGGGGTCTTCGACGTGGACGACCTCGGCGCCCAAGTCGGCCATTAGTGTGCCGGCCAGTGGGCCGGCGATGACGTGGGCGAACTCCACGACCTTCACCCCAGACAGGGCCGCCACACTCACTATTCACTCACTCCCGTCGGCAGCGGATTCTGGCGGGAACCCGCCGTTGATCAAAAGGGCACGATTGACCGGAAGGCGACGAGGGACACCGCTGGTCTTCGCGGTGTCCCTCGTCGCCGAGATTCAGCTCGGCAGCTTGATTTTGTACAGCCTGGCGGCGTTGTCCTGCAGGACGCGCTGCTTGACCTCGTCCGATAGTCCGCTCAGCACCCGGACGAAGTGGTCCTTGGGGTTCGGGTACAGGCAGGTTGGGTGTGGGATGTCTGTCTCTACCAGCACATTCGTGACACCGATGTCTTCGATGAGCTTGGCAGGCCCGCTCTTCTCGAACCAGAACATCACGTAGATGTGCTCGCGGAAGTATTCGGAGGGCCGCTTGCGCGCCGCGTTCACCTCGTCCGGTTCGGTCACCATCTCGTCGAACTGGTATTCCAGTGCCTCGAGCATGAACGGGATCCAGCCGATGCCGCTCTCGGCGGAGACGATCTTCAGCTTCGGGAAACGGTCGAACAGGTCGCTCATGCAGAGGTTGACGATGATGCGCAAGTTGCTCATGTACATCTGCGTCGAAAAAACCGCCAGCCGGCGCTGATGGCCAAGCTGACCCCAGGTCGGGCTCACCGCCGAGCCGGACAGCCGCTGGGCGGAGCGCGGCTGGTTGCGGGCGTTGCGGATTGCCTCGATCTCCTCCTTGCTCGACCCGGCGCCGATGTGGAAGTTGGCCACGAGCTCCTTGTCGTTCAGCAGCTGCCACATCGGCGTCCAGTACTCTTCCCACAGCTCGGGGAGGCCGATCATCTCCGGCTTGTCTGACATAGTGAAGCCGGTGATGCCGCGCCTGGTCAGGCGCTCGATCTCGGCCACGGTGAGGTCCATGTCCCAGACCGGCAGCATGGCCTGCGGCAGCAGGCGGCCGCCGGACTCCTCCTGGATGTCGCAGAGGAAGTCGTTGTAGATCTGCAGGACCGCGGTGCGCAACTCGATGTCCTCGATGGCGAAAATGTGGTTCGAGGCGAAGCCGATGCCGTTCGGATAGATGATCTGCGCGTAGACGCCGATGCTGTCCAGCAGGGCAAGCCGCTCCTTCACCGCGAATGCCGACTTGTCGATCAGCTCGTACGGCTGAACGACATGCGTGCCGACGACTTTGCGAGCGTTGCCATGCTCGTCAGTCTGGATGGTGTTGCCGCCGATGCTGGCCCACAGCTCGCCCTCGATGTACCACGCCGTGATGCCGTTGACCGTGCGCAAGATCGGCATCCGATTCACCAGGTGCTGCGGTGCTCGGGATGTCCACAGCTCAGCCGGCTCGGTGAAGTGGGCGTCGCAGTCGATGATGCGGACGTTCTTAAGCTCGTCGGCCTCTGCCGGCGCTTCATCCATCAGGGTCATGGAGTCTCCCGGAGCGCGTACGGATTAGGGATCTACTCCACTATTCAAACGGATGATACGCATAAATACAAGCGCTCGACGATCAGGACCAGTCGACAACGTCGTTCATCCGAGCCGGGTATTGCTGCTCGCAGTACTCCTGGTAGTGCTTCATGTGCTCGCGCATGAGACGTTCGGCCCGCCGAGCGTCGTGCCGCTCGATCGCCTGGGTGATGCCCTGGTGCTCGCTGTGCACCTTGGGCCGGTCCTCGACCGAGAACAGGACGCTGGTGACACGCTGGGACCAGATGCTCTGGATGGACTTAGCGGCCAGGGCGATGACCGGATTTCCGCCGGCGTCGCACACCGCCGAGTGGAAGCCGCTCGTCGCCGTCGCGTACGCCACGTCCTCGTTCTTCGAGTCGCGCGCGCGCTTCATTGCCGAGCGGATGGCCGCGATCGCCTCGTTGTCCGGCTGCTCCGCCGCCCTGCGGGCGAGCAGAGCCTCGTACTCGACCCGGGCATCGAGCAGCTCGCGATACGTCGCGCCGATGGCCTGCAGGTGCAGCGTGGCCATCTGACCGAAATTGCGCGGGTCGTTGGCGGCCACGAGCGGCCCGCCTCCTGGGCCGGTCTTGATGATCACAAGCCCGTTGACCTCGAGGATGCGCAAAGCCTCGCGTAGCGAGCCGCGTCCGATGTCAAAGCGCTCGAGCATAACGGTCTCGGGCGGCAGCATTGTCCCCGGGGCGAGGCCCTGCTGCTTGATGTCGAGCAGGATCAGCCGGGCGATTTTCTCGGACACCTTTTCGGTGCGGCGGGCGGTGGTGACGCGGGTCACGGGGACGTCGGCCTGGGTCGTCGGGTCCACGCTTCCTCCGGCGGGGTTCGTGGGCAGGCCGCGCCGCGCGATGACGGCCGCGCCCTTATCCCTGGCAGGGTACCGGTAACTGTGCATTTAGAGCGCAACCTTCCCGTGGCGGACCGACGAAGTTGACTCGTCAAAATAGATCGCATCATAATCACTAATTGGAGGTTACCCGTGTTGGATGCCCCGGAGTGGTTCAAAGGTCGGGTCGCCGTGGTGACTGGCGGTTCCCGCGGCATCGGCCGGGCCACCGTCCAGCGGCTGGTCGACCGCGGTGTCTCGGTAGTGCTCAACGGACGCGATCAGAACGCGCTCGATGCGGTGGTCGCCGAGATCGTCAAAGCCGGCGGGGCCGCCGTCGGAGTGCGCGGCAGCATCAATAACGGCACGCTGCCGGAGGAACTGATCTCGGTGGCAGTGCGCGAGTTCGGCCGCGTCGATTTCGTCGTGAACAACGCAGCTACGTCCGCGTGGTACGGGCCGCTGCTGGACGTCGATAAGGACGCGTTCGCCAAGACGATGCTCGCCAACACCTGGTCGGCTCTCGCGATCGTCCAGTGCGCGGTGCGCGCCGGTATGACCAATGGCGCGGTCGTCAACATCTCGACGACTGGCGCATCCCGCGTGCACTCGGTTACCGGGCCCTACACCGCCAGCAAGGCCGCGCTCGAGAGCCTGACATCGACCCTGGCTCGCGAGCTCGGGCCGCGCGGCATAACGGTGAACGCGGTCGCCCCCGGCTTGGTGCGCACCGATATGGCCCGCGCACTCTGGGAAGGTGAACGTGAGGAGCAGGAGACCCGCCTGGTGCCGATGCAGCGCCTGGGCCTGCCCGACGACATCGCCGGGGCGGTGCTGTACCTTCTAGGCCCCGATGCCCGGTGGGTCAGCGGCTCGGTGCTGCGGGTCGACGGCGGCCGCTTCCACGTTGGCGGCGAGCCGGCCGACCTCATCGGGGTCTACTGATGGCCGAGGAGCACCTCGCGCAACTGCGTGTCGCCGTTGAGGCGGCGCTCTCGACCGATTCGCCGGTCCAGTTGGCCCCCTTGCGCGCCATGGACGGCGGCCGGTCCGGCGTCACCCTAGTTTCCGGGGTGACCGAGATGCCCGGTCTGCCAGAGGTCGACTGCGTGGTAGTTAAGGCGGCTCCGCTCGGGCGCCCCCCGGTGGGCAGGCACGACGTGCTACGGCAGGCCCGCGTGCTGGCCGCCCTGGCCGACACGCCGGGAGTCGTCGTACCCAGGGTTCTCGCGACGGGCACTTCGCCGGTTCACTTCTACGCCATGACCCGGAGCCCTGGCACGGCGGTAGAGCCGGTGCTGGACTCAGTCACCGTGCACCTGCCGGCCGAAGTCGTCCGCGGGCGGGCAGAGGCTGCCGCCGACATGCTCGCCGCACTGCACCGGGCATCGGTGCCACCTGACGCCCACGGTGGCGAGGAACCCGTGGCTGATCTCGCCTCGGAGGTCGCCCGCTGGCGGGTCACTGGCGAGGCTGCCGACCCGCAAGTCCTAGTCGGCGGCGGCCGGCTTGCTGATCTGCTCGCTGCTGGTCAGCCCCGCATCGAGGTCGATCCGGTGCTGGTCCACGGCGACTTCCGGCTCGGCAACTTGGTCTTCGAGGGGACGCACCCGACGGGCCTGATCGACTGGGAAATCTGGGGCCGCACGCACCCGGGCGTCGATCTCGGCTGGTTCCTCGTGTTCTGCGACGCCGACCTGTTCCCCGGCATCGGCGCGCCCGTCGCCGGTCTGCCAACCAGCCGCGAGCTGCTTGACCGCTACGTGGCCGCTGGCGGTACCGAGCCGCAAGAGCTCGCCTGGTTCGAGGCGTTCGGTCGGTTCAAGATGGCCGCGGTCATGGCACACAACTTGCGCCGTCACCGCGAGGGTCGCCATCACGACCCGTTCCAGGAGAAGCTGCCGCCGACTATCGCCCGGCTGATTGAGACCGGTATCGACAAACTCCGCGGGTGAGATAGCCGTAGCCGGAGAGCCGACTCGGAAGGGGATTTCTGCGTGAATGAGAGTGATCGCCAGCCCGCCGGCCCACTAGCGGGTGTGAAGGTTGTCGAGCTGGCCCATCTAATCGCCGGACCTATGGCCGGGACGTTCCTGGCCGACCTCGGTGCCGACGTCGTGCACGTCGAGGACCCCTCGGGCGGTGACGCCGTTCGTCGCCAGGGGCCAACGAAGGATGGTACGTACGTCTGGTGGAAGGTCGCCGGGCGCAACAAGCGGTCCGTGACGATCGATCTCCGGCAGGAGCAGGGGCGGCAGCTGGCGCACGAGCTGGTCGCGTGGGCCGACGTCCTCATCACGAACATGCGCCGCGACACGATGGCGCGGTGGGGACTGGGGTGGGAGTCGCTGCACGCCCGCCATCCTCGCCTGGTTGTGCTGCACGTCAGCGGAAACGGAGTCGCGACGCAATCGGGCAACCAGCCAGGTTTCGGCAAGGTTGGCGAGGCGCGCAGCGGAGCAGTGGCGGTAACCGGGTTCGCCGACGGCCCGCCGCTGCATGCCGGCTTCTCCCATGCCGACTCCGTTACCGCTCTCATGGGGGCCTTCAGCATCTGCGCGGCCCTGACCGACCGGCTCTCGCCCACGTTCGAGGGCGAGCTGATCGACCTTGCCCTCGATCAGTCTCTCTACCGGCTGATCGATTGGCAGGTGATCGTCGCCGACCAGCTCGGGGCCGACCCGCCGCGGGCGGGCAATCAGCTGGCCATCGCACCCGGCGTCATCGTCAACACCTATCAGACGGCTGACGGCAAATGGCTGACGGTCACGTCGGGGACGCCAAGGTCGGTCAGTAACATCGCGGCACTCGTAGGCGAGGACGAGGAGCAGTATCGCACAATCGAGCAGCGGCGCGAGCGCGTCCCAAGACTCGACTGGCTGCTGGCCGAGTGGATCGCCAAGCGCGACCTGGCTACTGGCCTGGCCACGATGAAGAAATGCGAGGTCGTGGCCGCGCCAGTGCTGAGCGGCACCGACATCCTCACTGATCCGCTCTATCTCGAGCGCGGCGACATCATCGAGGTCGACGACGACGAGCTCGGCCCGGTGCGGATGCAGGGCGTCGTGCCCAGGCTGAGACGGCGGCCTGGCTCAGTTCGCCGACCGGGGCCGGCCCTGGGTGCGGACACCGACACGGTACTTGGGGAATGGCTCGGGCACTCGGCCGCTGAGCTAGCGACTTGGCGGCATGCAGGCGTGATCTGACCTCTGAGCCGAGGCTGCCGTTGACCCGGGCTATCTATACGCATTATTGTCATGGTGACCTGAGGCCGGTGAGAGGGCGCAGCGGATGTGGGGATTCGAGACCGACGCGGAGTATCAGGCGAAGCTGGACTGGGCCGATGAGTTCCTGCGGAGCAAGGTCGAGCCGCTTCAGTATGTGATCAATCACCCGCTCGACCTCAAGGACCCGGTGCGCCGCGAGTTGATCCCGCCATTGCAGGAGGAGGTACGGCGCCACGGGCTGTGGGCCTGCCATCTCGGCCCCGAGCTCGGGGGTCCCGGATTCGGGCAAGTCAAGCTGGCTCTGCTTAATGAGATCCTCGGCCGTACCGGTCCCGGCCCCACTGTCGGCCCCATCGTGTTCGGCTGTGCCGCTCCGGACACCGGCAACGCCGAGATCCTGGCTCACTATGGGAGCGAGGCGCAGCGGGAGCGCTACCTGAAGCCGCTGCTCGAGGGCACCATGTTCTCGGCGTTCTCGATGACCGAGCCCCAGGGCGGGTCCGACCCGAAGGTGTTCAGGACCCGGGCGGTCCTCGATGGCGACGAGTGGGTGATCACGGGCGAGAAGTGGTTCTCGTCGAACGCTCGCTGGGCCGAACTGCTCGTCGTGCTGGCCGTCACCGACCCTGGGGCCGAGCCGTCCCGCAGGATGTCGATGTTCCTCATCCCGGCCGACACGCCCGGCGTCGAGTTCGTGCGGCACGTCGGAGTGTCGGGCTGGGTCGAGGGTGAGATCGACGGCAAGCTCGGTGGCGACCACAGCTACATCCGGTACAACGACGTCCGCATCCCGCGCGAGAACATCCTCGGCGAAGTCGGCCAGGGCTTCCTGGTAGCCCAGACCCGGCTGTCGGGCGGGCGGGTGCACCACGCGATGCGGAGCGTCGGCCATATGCAGGCCGCTTTCTCCATGATGACCGAGCGGGCCGCTTCCCGGTTCACCCAGGGCGAGGTGCTGGCCAACAAACAGATGGTCCAGGACATGATCGCCGAGGCCTGGATGAAGATTCAGCAGTGCCGGCTGTTCGTGATGCAGACCGCGTGGAAGATCGACAAATACAACGACTACAAGGCGGTCCGCAAGGACATCGCCGCGGCGAAGATCATCGCCAGCCGCACGCTCGTCGACGTGGCTACCACCGCCCTGCAGCTGCACGGATCACTGGGCATCTCTGACGAGATGCCGTTCGTCAGCATGATCGTCAACGGGTTGCATGTCGGCATCGCCGACGGTCCTAGCGAGATACACAAGGTGACGGTGGCGCGTGAGCTCATGCGCGGCGTGCAGGCCCACGCCGGTCCGTTCCCGTCACAGCACATCCCGGCCCTGGTCGAACACGCGCGGGTTCTGTACGCAGACACGCTGGTCCGATATGGCCGCTGACCGCGAGGTGTCGGCTGGCGCGGCCAGGCGGCGCAGAGCACAGGGCGCCAAAGCCGACAAGCTGCAGGCCGCGCTCGAGACGCTCGATCCGGCACTGGGGCGCTGGGCCGACAGCTTCGTGTTCGGCGAAGTCTGGTCCGACGACGCACTGGGCCAGCGGGAGCGGACGCTCGTGGCGATCGCGATGCTAGCCGCGCACACCCGGCGCAGCCAGCTCCGCAACTACCTGCATGGCGCGCTGCAGAACGGCATCACCGAAGCCGAGTTGCGCGAGGTCATGAAGATGCTCACCGTTTATGTCGGGTTCCCCGCCGCCATCGAGGCGCTGCTCGAGCTCGACTCGGTCGCCGCCGCCGAGGCCCGGTCACGTGGGGTGAGCCGGTGAGACCAGAGTCGCCGATTTATGTTGCCGGCATCGGCACCACAGAGCTGCGCCGAGGGCGGCACAGCGACGACGTGGGCATGGTCATCGCTAGTTGCCGGGCTGCGCTAGATGACGCCGGGATCTCGCCGGGCCGCGTCACCGGCCTGAACGTGCAGAGCCACCACGCGCCCGGACCCGACGTCGCCGCCTCCGCGAGGGGCATCGGCCTCAAGCACATCACCTGGGCGCCAGAGGGCGGCATTGGCGTGCCCGGCTTGTCAGCCGCCTCCGAAGCGATCCTGCGCGGCCGCGCGGATGCCGTGCTGGTCTGCAAGGTCATGAACACCGCAGCGGCGGTCAACCAGCCGACCGTTGACCCTCAGACACGGTTGGTGCACGGCCGCGACCAGTTCGAGCTGCCGTACGGCATCGGCTACACGGTGCAGCGAGCGGCTCTCGCGCAGCGCCGCTGGATGGCCTCGCGTGGCGTCATGCCCGAGCAGCTCGGCACGCTGTGCGTCGTGCAGCGTGAGCACGCCATGCTGAATGGCAACGCGATCTTCCGCACGCCGCTGACGCTCGAGGAGTACCTCGGCAGTCGGCTCATCTGCGAGCCGATCCGGCTATACGACTGCGATTACCCGGTGAACGGCGCGTTCGCCTATCTGCTGACCCGCGATCGCTCGCTGGCCGAGGGGAGCGGGGCCGCAGTCGCCGTGCGAGGCTGGACGGCGGGCGGGGCGGACGACATGCCGCACATCAGGC
>Ga0335075_10004020_pt1 | contig 23055 bp, 20 predicted proteins | sample Lox_Sample_24_FD_206723 | JGI IMG/M metagenome (GOLD analysis project Ga0335075, IMG submission 206723) | Soil microbial communities from Loxahatchee National Wildlife Refuge, Florida, United States - Lox_Sample_2.4 | ecosystem: Environmental > Terrestrial > Soil > Wetlands | place: USA...
GACGCGGTGGAGCTGATCTCGCCGTGGCGGATCGCCGCGCCGGTGCTGCACGTGGACACGACGCCGAACACCGACCAGGTGTACCCGGCGAGCACCGAAATCGTGGGGAACGTGGCGACCGCGCTGGAATGGCTGCTTGCGCACTGGGAGGGCGAGGCTTGCTGGCCGGAACATGAGGTTGCCGCGCACCGGGCCAGGCTGCGCGACGCCTGGCAGGCGGGGCGCGTATCGGACAGGCTCAACCCCTCGGACGTTGTCACGGCCGTGCGTGAGGCCGCGCCCGCCGGCACGATCGCGGCCGCCGACGTCGGGTCGCACAAGATCATGACGGGCCAGGCGTGGGTAGCCCGTGCGCCCAGGGAAACGCTGATCACCAACGGGCTGTCGGCGATGGGGTTCGGGCTGCCCGCGGCGATCGCGGCGTGCCTGTCCCGGCCCGGCGTCCCGGTCGTCGCGCTGACCGGGGACGGCGGGTTCGCGATGACCGCCACCGAACTGTCCGTGGCCGCCAGGCACGGGCTGCCGCTTGTCGTGGTCGTCTTCTCCGACGGCAGCCTGAACCGGATCGAGCTGCACCAGCAGTCGCTTGGGTACCCGCTGACCGCGACCAGCGTGAGCCGTGCGGACATCCCGGCGCTCGCCGAGTCGCTGGGCTGCGACGGCGTGCGGGTGGACAACGTGACCGGGCTTGAGAAGGCGCTGTCCCCGGCTTTCGGCGACCGGAGCCGGCCGCTGGTGATCGAGGCCCGGATCGATCCGGCGCAGTACACGGCGCAGTTCTAGGCGGCTACTAAACTCGCCCTACGTGAGTCTGTCCATCGGCATCGTCGGCTTGCCCAACGTCGGCAAGTCCACCCTGTTCAACGCGCTGACCCGGGCCGGGGCGCTTGCCGCGAACTACCCGTTCGCCACCGTCGAGCCGAACGTCGGCGTGGTAGGCGTCCCGGATCCGCGGCTGGCCTCGCTCGCGTCGCTCTACAACAGCGCCCGGATCGTCCCCGCTTCTGTGCGGTTCATCGACATCGCCGGCCTGGTGCGGGGCGCCGCGCAGGGACAGGGCCTGGGGAACCAGTTCCTCGCGCACATCCGGGAGACCGACGCGATCTGCCAGGTCGTCCGGGTGTTCGGCGACCCCGACGTGACGCACGTGGAGGGCTCGGTTTCCCCCGAGCGCGACATTTCCACCATCGCGACCGAACTGATCCTTGCCGACCTGCAAACTCTGGACAAAGCACTGCCACGCCTGGCTAAAGAGGCAAAATTCGCTAAGGATCCGGAACGGACAGTGGCGGCTGAGGCAGCGGCTGCTGCGCAGCGATTGCTCGACAGCGGGCAGACGTTGTTCGCGGGCGCCGCGGCCGCGGGGATCTCGCTTTCTTCCCTGCGGGACCTGCACCTGCTGACCGCGAAACCTTTTCTCTACGTGTTCAATATGGATGTCGGCGAGCTCACGGACGAGGGGCTGCGCAAGCGGCTGTCGGCCCTAGTTGAGCCCGCCGAGGCCATCTTCCTTGACGCGAAGACGGAAGCCGACCTGACCGAGCTTCCCGAGGAGGAGGCCGCCGAACTGATGGCCGAGGCCGGAATGGGCGAGCCGGGGCTCGCGCAGCTGGCCCGCGCCGGGTTCCGCGCGCTTGGCCTGCAGACCTTCCTGACCGCGGGGCCCAAGGAGACGCGGGCCTGGGAGATCCCGATCGGCGCGACCGCGCCCGAGGCGGCCGGCGTGATCCACACCGATTTCCAGCGCGGGTTCATCAAGGCGGAGATCGTGTCGTTCGAGGAACTTATGGCCGCCGGATCGCTCCCGGCGGCCCGCGCCGCGGGCAAGGCCCGTGTCGAGGGCAAGGACTACGTGATGCAGGACGGAGACGTCGTCGAGTTCAGATTTAACGTATAAGACCAGGTCAGCGGCATAATCTTCCCGGTCGCGCGACCCGTGCTTGGCCTAAAGCCCAAGCGCCGGTCGCTGTTCGTCATTGCGATCCCGTGGCCACCAGCGCCGCGGTGATGGGTTCGAGTTCGGCGATCAGCTCGTCGAGCTCGGCGGGGGAGAGCGCGTCATACGGCGGGGCGGCGACGTGGTGGAGCCACTGTCGTGATGGTTATCGGTGATGTAACCCGGTCGAGTTCCGCTTCAACGTCTAACCGGTCGCGTCGCATCGGTCCGCTGCCTCCTCCCCTTCCCTGAGCCGAGAAGGCCGCCAGATGACCATTGAAATCTGATATCAGAATGATATGCTCATGGCCATCGGATTAAGCGAAGGAAGCAGACATGAGCGAAGCGGCGATCGCGGTGACGGAGCTGCGCAAGAGTTTCGGTCCGAAGGAGGCTGTGGCGGGCATCAACCTGGAGATCGCGGCCGGGTCGCTCGCCGGGCTAGTCGGGCCCAACGGGGCAGGGAAGACCACGTCCCTGTCGATGATGACCGGTCTGCTGCGGCCGGACGGCGGCCGGGTCCTGCTCAACGGGATGGACTTGTGGGTCAACCCGCCAGCCGCCAAGGCGATCATCGGGGTGGTGCCGGCCGAGGCCAGGCTGTTCGAGCGGCTGAGCGGCGAGGAGCTGCTTGAATACGCCGGGCGGCTCCGTGGCCTGCCCGCGGGCGAGGTCCGCTCCCGCGCGGCACAGCTGCTCGGCGTACTCGACCTGACCCAAGACGCCAAGCGCCTGGTCGCCGACTACTCCACCGGCATGCGCAAGAAGGCAATGCTCGGCTGCGCCCTCATCCACAACCCCGCGGTGCTTTTCCTCGATGAGCCTCTCGAAGGCGTCGATCCGGTCTCGGCCGACACCATCCGCCGGCTGTTGACCCGTTTCGCCGCCTCGGGTTCGACCGTGCTGTTCTCCAGCCACGTCATGGAACTGGTCGAGCAGGTCTGCGACCACGTCACGATCATCGACAAAGGCCGGATCGTGGCCACCGGTACCACCGAACAGGTCCGGAACGGTAAGACCCTGCAGCAGGCGTTCATCGACCTGGTCGGGTCCAGGGCAACCGACGAGGAGGTGCTGTCGTGGCTCGGCTCCTCGTCCAACTGAAGCTGCGCCTCTGGCTCAACGCGCTGCGCGCGTCGACCGGGGCCCAGATCGCCTTCTCGGTCAGCGTGATCTGCGCGGCGCTGGTCGCGGGCGGCATCTTCTACCTCCTGTCCATTCTGGGCAGCGGCATCGCGGCGGCCTACGTGAGCACGGTGGTCTTCTCCATCTTCGGGGTCGCGTGGCTGATCCTGCCGCTCGTCGTATTCGGCCTCGACAGCACGCTGGACCCCGCCACGCTGGCCCTCTACCCACTCCGCACCCGCACGATCGCGGCAGGCCTGCTGGCCGCCTCGGCCACGGGTCCCTGGCCGCTCGCCACGCTGATCGGCCTGCTCGGGGTGACAGCCGGACTGGCCCGCGGCGCACTCGGCGTGCTCTTCGCGCTGATCGCGGTCCTGCTGCAGGTGGTGTTCTGCATCACGCTGGCCCGGTTCGTGACCACCGGCCTGGCCGGGATGCTGCGCTCGCGCCGCGGCAGGGATTTGGCGGTCCTCCTGGTCATCCCGATTTTCGGGGTGTACGAAGTCTTCATCCAGACCGTGCCGAAGCTGGTCTCCGAGGGCGCGCTGACCGCTTCGAGCTTCGGGGGCGCGGACCTGTGGCTGCGCTGGACACCGCCCGGCCTGGCCGTGCACGCGATCTACGACGCCTCCACAGGGCACCCTGGCACCGCGTTGCTGCGCCTGGCGCTGCTGGCCGGCATCATCGTCGTGCTCGGCGCGCTGTGGGTCCGCTCACTCGGCCGAGCCCTGGTGACGACCGATACCTCTACGCAGTCGACGGTGCGCGGTTCTGCGCTGCCGTTCGCCCGGTTCGGCCTGCGCGGCACGGTGGCCGCGCGGTTCTGGATCTATCAGCGCCGCGAGCCCTACGCGCTGATGTACTGGGGCATCACCGTGGTCATCGCGCTGGTTGTGGGCGCCAGAGCAGCCTTGGCCACCCCGGATTTCCTTGGCGGCCTGCTCGCCAGCGTGACCTTCGGTAGCGCCTTCGTCGGCGCCTTCCACGCCAACGCGATCGGGATGTCCGGACCGGGGTTCGGCCTCGAGGCGACGGCGCTGAACGGCAGGCGCGCGCTGCGCGCCTACTTCTCCGGGCAGAACGTCGCGCTCGGTGCGATCGCGGTGCCCTTGCTCACGGCGCTCTCCTTCGGCCTGGCAGCCGTGGCTCACCACCCGATGGACGGGTTCCTTGGCATGGCGGTTAGCCTGGCCGGGATCGGCGCGGGCCTGGGCCTGGCCAACCTGTTCACCGCCGGGTTGCCCTACCCGGTGGAAAAGCGAGCCGGAACTCCTATGCCCAGGGCGGTCAGCGGGCATACGGGCGAGGGGGTCGGGGGAACCCTTCTCACCCTGCTCGGTGTCGGAGTGGGGGTCACGCCGGTGATTCTCGCCGTGGCATTCACCCATTCGGCTCCCGCGGCGATACGGCTGCCGGTACTCGTGCTCGGCGCTGCCGCCTACGGCCTGGCGCTGGCCTGGGCCGGCGTGCTTGGCGCCGCGAGCCTCGCCGAGCAGAAGCTGCCGGAGCTCAGCCAGATCGCGATTCAGAGCAACTTGTAGCCGTCCGACGGTGTACCTGACGTCTTTTCAGCGCTTCCTGTTCCTTCCAGGACCCGCGCTCGCGCGGTGTCGGGGTGCCGTCCGCTGCCGAGCCGTAGGCCAGCTCGTCGTTGCGACGCGCGACCGCGACGATCGTCAGGTAGTTGAACTTCCAGACGAGGATGTGCGTGATATCGCGCCACGGGACGCGCCCGCCAGGCTCAAGCTCCAGCGGACCACAGTTTCCCGCTATGCCGCGGCTGTCCGCGCGCAGCGCCGCCCGCGTGAGCATGCCGCGAACCGCAAGCATGCGCATCCAAGTGGCATGGGCAGGGCTTCCCCGGTGTGGACCTGGTCGGCGCCGCGGGCAGCCAGGAGAACTACACCTGGCCCCTGGTGCGCTCGTCCGCTAGCTACGCCAGCGAGAGCCACCAGGGCATCTCGGAGGTGACGCTGCAGCCTGGCGGGACCGCGCACTTCGATCTGCGATACCTGCCCGGTGCCCTGGCGACGGCAACGAACTCATCAGCGTGGACAAGATGGTGATCACGCCCCCGAATGACTGCACCCAGGTGGAGCTGACCTGGCACCAGGACGTGGTTCTTCAGGATGAGGCGACGAATCCGGGGACGTACATCATGCCGGTGGTGTCCGGCTCCTGATCGCGGTTCCGCCCTGCCTGTGGCCCGTCGCGCCCCGCTCGCGGGCGGCGGCGTAGTGAGCTCATCGCGCATCCAGATCGATGCGTACCGTCAGCGGGCTTGTGTTCACCGCCTTGGTGGTGCACAGGCAGAGGCGGCGCGCGAGATTGGCCCGGCTCAGGAGCCGATGGCGCTCCCGCGGGTCGTCGCCGTCGAGGATGTGCGCGGTTCCGGCCCGCCAGCCGGTGCGCAGCCCGCTGACCCTGATCCGGACGCGGGGATTGGCCTCGATGTTCCGCACCCAGTCGGCGGCGTGCCCGCGCTGGGCGATCAGCCAGCAGGTCTCGCCTTCTAGACCATCGCACACGGGCGTGCGCCGTGGCAGCCCGGTACGCCGCCCGGTCGTCTCCAGCAGGGCGTCGCCCGGAATCGGGATTCCCAGATCCCATGCCAGCCTGACGACCGGGTTGATCGCAGACTGCTGGAGTTGACCAAGTACGCGAGAGATGTCCATGATCGAAGCCCTTTGCCGGTAGTCACGCCCCGAGGGCCTTCCTCCCAGTGGGAGGATGTCGTCTCCGCCTCGACGGGCGGAAGCCACCTCATCATGAGCGCGATATGGATACTGGCGGACGGCGTGCCGCCGACGGCGTCACGGCGTGCCGCCCTCACCCGGCCTACCCGTCCCGTCCCTCAGCTATCGCGCCGTCGTCCGCTTTGCCGTCGTTGCGTCCCAGCCGCTTTGCCGTCGTTGCGTCCCAGCCGCCCGTCCACGTGGATGGCGACCGAGGCATCGTCGTTGTCATGGGCTGCCGCCCATCTGGCTGATGAGGGCGTCTTTGGTAATGCCACGCCGCCTGCCCCACTCCTGGGCGTACTCCAGTTCAACTGGGTCGGGCAGTTCCCGCATGGCCTCATCGGCTGCCTCACGGAAGCCCGCCTTGCGCAACATGTCAGCCACTTCTTGCCTGCTGTACTGCACGGCGATCACCCTCCTCACCGAAGAATCGCTGTGCCCGGGCGCCCGGCGCTTGAGGGCGCGCCGGCCGCCTTGCCTGTGGCCGCTCCAGACGAGCGCGAATCTGCGCTGCGGTGCTGTTTGCGGCTAAGCGTTCCGGGCAGGGCCTCGCCCGGTCGGCTGTTCGTGGCGACCCTGAAACCGCGGCGCAGGTTCGTCATATGATTCTCCTCGCCTGTCGCTGGCATCGAACCTCATTTCAAAAGATCTTGGATCAAAGGTGCTGCTATAGTCACACTTTCGACCCAAGATCTTTCTGCGTCAAGGCAGGCCAGCACGGTTTGCCTGGATTGTCCTGTCCAGGTGCGGCGAATCGCCGACACGCCCGGAGCCCAATTGGTCACAACATCTTCGGTAGCCCCATGCTGGGCTAACCGGCACCGAAACGGTTGGGAGGCATGCAACGGTAGAGTTTGAAGTGATGAATGAGAATTGAGGGCCGACGTCGGCGTGTCGGCTGGTAGGCCATCGCCGACCATGATCACCGAGTAATGGTTACAGAGAGTATGGGGTGCGCCCATGGCGATGTGGCCAGTTTCGAGGCACTTACCAGCGATGATGAAGTTTTTCCCGTCGTCGCAGTGAACCGGAACGGCGGCTGTTGCGTATCTTTATGTGACGAGTTACTTTCAGCGAGCAGATCCTTACAGTGTGAACTCGCAGTTGGGTCAGGTGGGACTGGAGGTAACTCCAGTAAGGGATCGGTCGTTTTGTTCGCGTCCAATGCTCACGTGTGGCGCGTTTATGCCGCACAATGGAGCACGAGACCGGCTGGATGCGCGTCTCCGGATACGGGGGCGGGCGGAGGTGTGATGGTTCGCAGGCCTAACGTTGCTAGCGTCGATGGCGGTGCGGAGTCGACCGTGTACGGTGACGAGTCACTAGCCATGCCTGAACGCAGTACGCCGGTCGCCAAGGCTCCATGGAGCGGCGCCGGTGGCCGTTGGGCTGTCTGGCCGCTTCGGGTGGTGCTTTGGGCAGCGATTCTTGTCATCGGCTACCGCGGCGTGATGGCGATCGCCTTGAACGAGACACCACCGACGAAGACCAGCGCGCGAGCTCCGGCCGCTTCCACGACATCGCAGTTCCCTGTGGCCCTGGCTGAGGCTTACGCTCTTCAGTTCGGCCAGGTGTACTTGAATTTCAACCCCGCGGACGCGACCCAGCGCGCACGGCAACTCGCCGCTTTCATTCCGGCCAATGTCAGTAGCCTGGAGCCTGAATTTGGCTGGAACGGTGGCGGATCTATGCAGCTCGGTTCCGAGCAGGTAGCCGGGATTGACGTGCGTGGCCCGCGGAACGCGGTGGTGACTCTTCTTGCCATGGTAAACGGCCGCCTCATGGAACTCGGCGTGCCGATTTATTCATCAGGCAAGGGCATAGTAGTATCGGGCTTGCCGGCCAGGCTCCCCGCGCCGTCGGCCGTTCAGCCGCCGAGCACGCAGGAAGCCAGTTCCGATCCGGCCGCGCGGAATGAGCTGTCAGGCCAGCTGCCGTCATTCTTTCAGGCCTATGCGAGTGGTGACCAGACGACGCTGAACCGGTTCCTCGCGCCGGGAGTTTCGGTCGCGGGACTGAACGGCGCGGTCCGCTTCGGTTCCATCGCAAGAATCACTGTCCCGCGAGGCGGTACGACACGCGATATCACAGTAACGGTCAACTGGCTGCTTCTGGGACAGGGGGCGCAGGGTGTGGCCCAACTTTCTTCAACATACGATATGTCGGTTGTTGATCAACAAAACGGAAAATGGTATGTAAAAGATATCCGTGCATCTACGCAGCCGATGGGGACCCAATGACTCCGGATACGTCATCCTTCGAGGTAACGCGCGGCCTGCGTGCGAACGCGGGCGCTTACGGACCGCCACCGGTCGCGCGTCCCCCACAAGACCCACGGCGTCCCCGACAGCAATCTGATGATCACGGAAGGGAAGAATTATGCTTCTTCACCTCCTCGCCGCGACATCACCGCAAGCGGCGATCAGCACGCAAGGCCTAGTCACGTATCTACAGAGCCTTTTCGGGCCGTTGTTCCTTGGAATAGTCGGCATCGTAGCGCTCTTTTTTCTTTTCACTCGAGAAATTACCCGGTTTATCCAATTCATGGTCCTCGCTGTCGCGATCGCTGTGGTCTTCTACACGCCAAGTATCGTGCAGACACTGGCGACGGGAATAGCAAACGCGCTTGGGGTCCACTGATCTTTTCTCGCTGAGGAGCGCAATCAAGTGGATCTGCCCACCTATACGAACATCTGGCGGATCGAAAAGCGGCTATACAAACTCTATGACGTCCGGCTTCCCGCGCCGCTCCCGATCAACTGGATAGCCGTATTTACTGGGATTACGGTACCTTACGTCGTTCTCCTGGTTGCGATTGGGCTGCCATTCAATCACAGCCTCGTATGGCTGTATGTGCTGCCGCCGGGCGTGCTCACCTGGCTGACGACGCGGCCCGTTATAGAGAACAAACGATTGCCGGAACTTCTGGAATCGCAGATTCGCTATCTGGCAGAACCACGCGTGTGGTGTCGTTTGGCGCCGCTCGGTGAAAAAGACCAGATCATCATGGTTGCCCGCGTATGGCACAGCAGCCGGCCCGTCACCCGGCGCAAGACTGGCACTGTGGCACCGAGGGAACGTGGTCTGCTCGCGCGCCGGGGGCGCGACGTGGTCGTTCCGTCCGATGCCATTTCGCCTGGTGCCGGTGTACCGGCTCATACCCCCGCAAAGGATGCGCTACCTGAAAAGGTACGTGTGCCGCCCGGCAAGCCGGGCCGGCTCCGGTCGGCGGCTTCCCGTTCCGGCAGCCGGGTCAGGTCCACGGGCCGCACGGTTCCCACGTCCCCCGCCACGGGAGATGTGTCATCGCCGGATTCTCCGTCCCCGGCCTCTCTCGCCGCGCGGTCGGCTGGCCCCGCGCCGGCATTGCCCGCTTCCCCGCCCGCGGCAGGATCGCGTGGGCCAAGCGCGCCGCAGGTGCGTGTTCCTGCGACGGCCGACGGCGCGGCGGGCGGCGTTCCCGTCGCCGGTACGCAGCATGGTGTCCCAAGCGCTACCGGCCCGCAGCCGGGTAACACCGCGACCGGCCCTCAGCAGCCGAACGTTCCGTGGCGTCCCCCCGCCAAGCCAGCGCCGCTGTTCGGTCTGGTCACCCCACCGGTCCCGGCCGCGGACCCGGCGCACGCGACGCCAGCGGTGTATCCGGCGACCGAGGCGTATCCGGTGACCGAGGCCGCGTCTCCGGCGTCTCCGGCGTCTCCGGCCGCCTACACCGTCCAGGCCGCCACGGAGGGGACGTCCCCTGCCGCTGAGGCGGCCGCCCCGGCGCCGGCTGCTCCTTCCGCGGGCACCTCGCAAGCCGCGGGCACCCCGCAAGTTGCTTCCCGCGAGGCCGCGGCCCCCGCTCCGGTGCGAGCGCGCGGCAGGGGAGGCAGACCGGGCGCGCCGCATATCGAGGTCGCGCACAGCGGTCCGGCGCAGCGGCCCGCGCCGCCCACGTCGGCGCCGCCGGTCAACCCGGTCCAGACGTGGCCGCGACCGGCCAGGCCGCTCCGGCCGACCGTGCCCCCGGTGACTGCTCAGCCCCCGGTGACTGCTCAGCCCCCGGTGACTGCTCAGCCCCCGGTGACTGCTCAGCCCTCAGTGGCCGAGCCGCCGACCAGGTCAACTGGTCCGTCGGTGGTTCCCGCGCCAGCCGCGGATCCCGCTCCGTCGGCGACTGGCAACGAAGAAACGTCCCGCGATCCCGAGCCTTTGGAGAGCGCCCCGGATTTGATTGCAGTTTCGGCTGCTATAGCGCCGCAAACTGCAATCAAATCCCCGGAGGCCCCCGCTCTGGAGGTTCCCGCTCTGGAGGTTCCGGATCCGGAGGTCCCGGGCAAGACAGCCGATCGGTCGGCGCCCGCCGCGGATTTGTCCCCGGTTTCTGGGGCTATAGCAACGGAATCTCGGGACAAACCGCAGGCGCCCGCGCCGCCGGAGGAAGCGCAGCCGGCCGATGAGGTGGCGACGCCGCAGGCGGTGTCCGGTGCGCCAGAGGCGCCCGCTCGGGAAGCCAGTCCTGCGGCGGAGATCGCGCCCGTGGATTTGTCCCCGGTTGGTGCCCCTATAGCGGCCGATACCACAGACAAAGCGGAGGCGGCCGCGCTGGAGGCCCCGCCACAGGAGGCGGAACCCGAGCCGGAGGCGGCCGAGGCGCCAGCGGCGGAAGCACCCGCGCCGGAGGCCTCGCCGCAAGTGACCGAGCCCGGGCCGGAGGCGGCCACGCCGCCAGCGCCGGAGCCAGCCGCGCCGATGGTGGTCAAGGCGAAGGCGGTCGAGGCGGTCGAGGAAACCAGGGACCGGGCGATTCCGTCCATCGAACGGGCGCTGAGCGGACCGTCGCGGGACCGGAACCTTACCTGGCACGGCAAGGTCAAGGTGGTGACCGGCGCTGTCCAGGGGCCGGGCGTGCGGGACCAGGAAGCTCTTGACCGGACCCGGGCGAGGCTGCCGCTCAAGGTGCCTAAGCGCGTGCTCATGCTCGGCTGCACCAGCGGCGCCGGGCAGACGGTGACCACGCTGATGACCGGCCACATCCTTGCCAGCCTGCGCGAACAGCCGGTCGCGGCGGTCGACCTGCACGACGGGACGCTCGCCCGCTACAGCGCGCCCGTCGCGTGGCTCGGCGAGATCCTGGACGGCAAGGCCCCGCGGCGGCGGCCGCTGGCCCCGCCGGACGGCCTGCCCCCGGGAGGCAGGGACAGCCAGGTGCGGCTCGACGTCATCGCCTCCCGCGATCCACTCGCGGACGGCGACGAGAAGAAGCTCGCCGAACACCTCGGTGGTCACTTCCAGCTGACCATGTTTGATCCGGGCGCGAACGGCCTGACCAGACTGCTGCACATCGCCGATCAGCTCGTGGTCGTGGTCCCGGCCAGCGTGGAGGCGGCGGGCGCGCTCGCCGACACCCGCGACTGGCTCGACGCGCATGGCTTCGCCGACCTGGCCGCGAACTCGGTGACGCTGATCAACGGCGTTAGCAAGCGGAGTCTCGCCGATGTGGAGCACGCCGAATCGGTCGCTCGCGGCCGCTGCCGCGCGATCGTCCGGGTGCCATGGGACGACATGCTTCCGGTCGGCGTCACCGGCCCGTCTACCCTGCGCCCGCAGACTCGCGTCGCCTACACGGCGCTGGCGGGGGTGCTGGTCGCCGGAATGGCCGCGGCGCCGGTGAGGATGCCGGAATGATGGACGGAACGGAGAAGTGGTGAGCGCGAAGTCGAAGGGCCGCAGCCGCCCGGCGATCCGATACTTCGACGACCGGGTGCTGCTGACCGACGCGCACGCCTGGGCGTACTACCGGGTGCCGTCGGTGTCCTATGAGTTCACCACGCCCGAGGAGCGCGAGGCGCTGGCCACCAACATCACGGTCGCGCTGGCGGCGATCCGGATGCAGGACGCCGAGGTACACCTGCGGATCGTGCACCGGCCTTACCCGGCGGTGGAGTGGGCCACCGGGCTCGACGCCACGTCCGACGGCGGCCCTGGCTGGCGGGAGTACCTGGAGCAGATCTATCAGCACGTATGGGCCAAGGACTTCTGGTCAAAGGAGATCTACATCGGCGCCAGGCTGGGCCAGCGCGGGGTGCGGGCCCAGCTGTCCGGCGGGCTGCTTGCCCATTTCCTCAACACCTACCGGACCACAGAACGCACCCTGGGCATCGACGACGAGGCCGTCGGCTCCGGCGAGATCGCGAGGTGGACCGAGCAGGCCGAACGACTCGGCCGTGCGCTCACCGCGAGCGCGCTCGCCGCGCGGCACGCGACATCCCGCGAGGTGGCATGGCTGTTCCGGCACACGCTGGTGGGATCGCTCAGCGACCCGCCGCCGTCGGCGGCACGGCGCAGGACCTGGGGCGCGGGCGAGATCGAGCAGCTTTACGAGGGGCAGATCCACAACGGGCGCACCTTGCTCCGGCTCGAGCATCCCGAGGGGGAGTCGTACGCGGCGTTCCTCTCCTTCGCGCGGTTCCCTGACGTGATGTCGTTCCCGGATGGCGAGCCGTGGATGCACTACGCCGACTCGCTGCCGTTCCCTGTCGAGATCAGCTCCCGGATGAAGCTGATCCCGCCGGCCAAGGCCAGCAAGGACGTGAGCAGGCGGCTCGCGCACGCCAGGGACATGGACGCGCATATCCGCGAAGCGGGCGCCGAAGCGCCGATCGCGCTGGCCGAGCAGATCGCCGCCGCCCGGATGCTGGAGCACGGCATCACCAAGGAGCGGCTGCCGTTCGTCTACGGCTGGCACCGGCTGATCGTCACCGCGCCGACCCATGACCTGTGCGTCCGCCGGGTGGAGGCGGTCACCGAGCACTACCGGGACGTCGGCATCGACATCGTCAACTCCACCGGCGACCAGTTCTCGCTGCTTACCGAGTCGCTTCCCGGCGAGCGGGTGCGGCTGTCCTCGTACGTGCAGCGGCAGCCGCTCTACACGATCGCCGGCGGCATGCCGACGGCCACGGTGGAGCTAGGCGACCGGATCGCCGACGGCGTCGGCTGGATCGGGCCGTATATCGGCGAGACGCTCGGCCGCGCCCGTTCGGTAGTCCATTTCGACCCCATGGTGGCGGCGGCGCGGAACCGGCCGACGGCGGTCGCCATCACCGGCGAGCCTGGCGGCGGTAAGACCACGCTGGCGATGCTGCTGATCTACCAGCTCGCGCTGCGCGGGGCGACCGTCGCGGTGATCGACCCCAAGGGCGACGCCGAGCCGCTGGTGGAGTACCTCTCCAGGTCCGGGCGCAGGGCCCGGGTGCTGCCGCTCGGCTCGGCCGCGGCCGGGTTGCTCGACCCGTTCTCGTTCGGCGACGACCTAGCGGAAAAGCGGACGATGGCGACGGAGACGCTGCGCCTGCTGCTGCCGCGGATGAGCGAGGAGCGGGAGAGCGCGATGATCCAGGCGGTCGGTGCGGTGGCGGCCGGCCCGCGCCCGAGCCTGGGCAAGGTGGTCAGGCACCTCGAGGAGTCCGACGACCCGGCGTGGAAGAACCTGGGCGCGGTGATGCGCTCGATCTCCGAGATGCGGCTGGCCCGGCTGTGCTTCGCGCCGTCCGGCGGCCAGCAGATCGACGCCGAGGGCTGGACCACCGTGTTCACGCTCGGCGGGCTGACGCTGCCGGACACCACGACCGGCCGCGACGATTACTCCTACGAGCAGCGGCTGTCCGTCGCGCTGCTCTACCTGGTCTCCCAGTTCGCCCGCAGGCTGATGAACACCATCGACCGGACCGCGCCGAAGGCGATCTTCCTGGACGAGGCGTGGGCGATCACGTCCACGCCGGAAGGCGCCAAGCTCGTTCCCGAGGTGTCCCGGATGGGCCGGTCGCGGAACACGGCGCTCGTCCTCGTCTCGCAGAACGCGGGCGACCTGCTCAACGAACAGGTGACCAACTGCCTGTCCAGCGTCTTCGCGTTCCGCTCGTCGGAACGTGCCGAGGTGGCGAACGTCCTGTCACTGCTCGGCGTGGAGCCGTCCGAGGAGCACCAGGCTGTGCTGCGCACCCTCGGCAACGGCGAATGCATCTTCCGTGACCTCGACGACCGCGCGGGCCGCATCGGCGTCGATCTCGTGTCCGAAGAACTACGGGACTGGATCGATACGAACCCGACACGTGCCCGCCGGCAAGCGCAGCCGGCGGCGACGACTTCTTCCTAACCACCGCCGTACGCACAGGAGAGCCTCAGATGGCTGAACCCCACACCCGCACCGGGCGGACGAGCGCCGCACGGACCCCGGTCAGAGTTCTGCTGCTGGCCGGGGCGATGCTGACGATCGTGCTCACCGGGCTGTTCCTCGCCCGCCCGGCTCAAGCCGCGACGGCAGGGCACGCTCAGCCCGCGGCACCCGCGCACCCGGCGGGGCCGTCCGCGACGGCCGGTCACGCCGGTCATGCCGAGCCGGCGAAGCCGACCGCGGCCGCCGCGCCGTCCGGCGGGATCTGCGGGGTGCCCGGCATCGGCGACATCGGCGAGTTGGTCGGCCTGTGCAACGCGGGCTCCGGCGCCCTCGGCGCCCTGAACAACATCTGCGAGCCGTCGGTGCCGCAGCCGGAACAGGCCACCACCGGCGTCGACTCGATGATCGCCCCGCCGGGCGGCGCGACCGGCGGCAAGACGCTGTACGACAACTACGGCATCGCCGGGCAGTACTGGGCGGCGTACGGCCTGCAGTGCTCGGATATGACCTCGCTGATCGGCAACAACGTCGCCGGCATGGTCTTCGACATGGCCAAGTCGCTCGACCGGTTGACGATCACCGTGTACCAGTCGGCGGCCGGGAACGGCATCCTCACCTGGCTGCAGAACGCGGTCAACAGGCTCATCAGCGCCCTCGGCAAAGCGATCTACTACCCGTTCCTTGCGCCGGTCGTGATCATCGGCACGATCTGGCTGGCCTGGCAGGGCCTGATCCGCAAGCGCGCGACCCGCACCATCGAGGGCACGCTGTGGATGGTGGCCGCGTGCGCCGCGGCGATCTGGCTGATCGGCCAGCCAGGCGACTTCACCGGTGTCGGCAGCACGGTGTCGAACGGCGTCACCCAGGTACTCAACGTCGCGTTCGCCAATCTGCCCCACCAGGACGCCAGCAACTGCCTGCCGGTGGCGGCGGGCGACCCGCAGAGCGTGACCGCGAACTACGCGTTCACCTCGTCGAACGGGCTGGTCGACGAGAACGCCAACGAGCTGTGGTCGGTGCTGGTCTGCAAGCCGTGGCTGGATGGCGAGTTCGGCACCACCGTGTACGCGACGTCCCCGACGCAGACGCAGACCGTGGTGAACGAATACGGCCGTCAACTGCTGTGGGCGCAGGCGATCGCGGCCAACGAGCAGCCGACGCAGGCGCTGATCACCGCCAAGCAGAACGTCTACGTCGGCATCGCCAAGGGGCTACAGGCCAGCGACCCCGCGGTCTACCCGCTGTTCCAGGGCAATCAGTGGACGACGCGGCTGGAGATCGGGTTTTCCGCCCTGTTCGCGGCGATCGCGGCGGGGCTGCTCGTGCTGCTTATCGCGCTCACCTTGATTATCTTGAAGATCGGCTTCCTGCTGTTGCTCGTCGCGGGGCCGTTCTTCTTGCTCATCGGCACCCATCCCGGGTTCGGACGGGTCATCGCGATCCGCTGGTTCGAGATGCTCGTCGGCGTGCTGCTGAAACAGATAGCGATCGCGCTCGTGCTGAGCGTGTTGCTTTACTGCTACTCGCTGATCATGAGCACCACGGACACGGCACTGCCGTGGGCACTCAAGATCATGATGATCGCCCTGGTCACGGTCGCGGTGTTCATTTACCGCAAACCGTTCCAGCACCTGTTCTCCGCGGTCGGCTACGGCATGCTCGGCTCTACCGAGCGCGCGGAGTACAGCTGGCGCGAGGCGAGCACCACCTTCCGCCGCGCCACCGCGAACACGGCGGGTGCCGCGATCCCCGGTGTGGCCGCCTACCGCGCGGCCCGCTGGGCACGACGCAACCCGGTCAGGGCGGCCGCCGATGGCGCCGGTGCCGCGGCGGCCGGTGCCGCCGGAGCGGCCGATGCGGCGGCCGGAGGCGGAGCCACCCGAGGCGGACAGGGCGCGGCCGGGGCGGACGGCGCCGCCGGGGGGGCCGGGGGCGGCCGCACGGCGGTCGGCATTGGCATGGGCAGGCAGCGTCCGGATACCGCCCGCGGCGACGACCAGGGGTCCGGCAGCGCGGACGGCGGATCAGGCGGTCCGGGAGGTCCGGGCGGCTCGGCGGGCGGAAGCGGCGGCTCGGGCGGCAGCAGGGGCAGGCACTGGCCGGAAGCCGGGAACGGCGCCGGCCGGGCGGCGCCGCCGCTGCCGCTGCCTCCTTCCGGCGGAGCGGAGTCCGGCGGCGGTTCGGCGGGTTCGGCGGGCTGGGCACGCGGTTCGTCCGCGTGGCCGGGAACCGCGGCCGCCCGGCCCGCGCCCAGGCAGGCTTCCCGGCCACCCGCGGCGGGCAGCGGGTCCGGCGGCAGCAGGTCCGGCGGCAACGGGTCCGCGGCTTCGGCCGGCGGCGGCGAGAAAAAGCCCTCGCCGTCGTGGCTGCGGCGGTCGGTCCGGCGGGACAGGTAGCGGAGGGCGGGCATGGAACTGTCGACTGGCCAGCAGCGCGCGCTGTTCGTCGTCGTCGTCATCCTGCTGGCCGGGCTCGGAATCTACCTGGTCGGGCCGGCCAGGCACCACGGGCCCCCGGCCAGTGCTCCGCCGTCCGCGAGCACGTCCGCCGCTGCCGCGGCGACAAGCGCACCGCCGTCGACGGTCCAGCCAACGTCCTCACCGGCTCCCGTGTCTTCGGCCGGAGGGGCATCGGCCGGGGGAGCATCGGCCGCGGGCAACGTGAACATCTACAACTGGCTCCCGTTCACGCAGCAGGACCTGACTCAAGCGTCGCAGGCGACGCTCGCCTTCGCCGCCGACTACGGCACCTACAGCTATACCGAGACCCCGACCGTGTACGCCGACAAGATGGCCAACCTGGTCACAGCCGAGTTCGCGGCCACGCTAAAGGCTGACTACGCCGCGGCGGGCTTCGCCGCGCAGCGTTCCGCGCAGAAGCAGTTGTCAAGCAGCAGCGGGGGGATCGCCTCGATCCGCTCGTTCGCCTCCGGCTCGATCACGTTCGTGGTCAACATCGCGCAGAAGCTGACCACCACGAAGGGGAGCACGACGACCACCACGCAGTACGCCGTGACGCTCGTCTCGGCGGCCGGGGGGTGGCAGGTGAACGACATCGAGTACGCGAACGCGGGCAACTCGTGAACCGCCGGGTCATCGGCCTCGTCGTCGTCGGCGCGGCCCTGCTGGTGCTACCGTTCCTGCTCGCCGTGCCGATGATGATCGTCGGCGGCACCAGCATGCTGTTCGCCGGCAGCGGCGGAAGCGGGTGCCCGGCCTCCGGGTCGACGGTGCAGCAGCCCCAGGCCAGCCAGGCGGGGGAGAGCGCTATCCCGGCAAGCTACCTGTACTGGTACAAAAAGGTCGGTCAGCAGTACGGCATCCCCTGGACGATCCTGGCAGGCATCGGGACGGAGGAGAGCCAGAACGGGCAGTCCACGCTGCAGGGCGTGCACAGCGGCACGAACTCGGCCGGCGCGGCCGGCCCGATGCAGATCGGGGTCGGCGGCGCGGCTGGCGACCAGTGGGGCGGGGCACCGGTCCATCCGGCCTCGCAGGCCGTCAACGGGGTCGCCACCGACGAGGACGGGAACTCCACGGTGAGCGTCTATGATCCCGCCGACGCGATCGCCGGTGCGGCCAAGTACCTGATCCAGCACGGGGTCCAGTCGAACGTTCAGGGCGCGATCTTCGCGTACAACCACGCCGACTGGTACGTGCAGGCGGTGCTGAACTACGCGTCAGAGTACGCCGCCGGCGGGTACACGGTGAGCGCGGTCACCGAGGACTCCGCCACGACGTGCGCTGGCGACACGGCGCTGGACTCGATGGTCAGCCCGAATGCCGCGGTCACCGAGGCTATCGACTTCGCCGAGCAGCAGCTCGGCGAGCCGTACCAGTGGGGCAGCACCGGACCGGACTCCTTCGACTGCTCCGGGCTGGTCATGATGGCCTACCGGGCGGCGGGAATCAACATCCCGCGCACGTCGCAGCAGCAGTGGGCGTGGGGACCGAAGGTTCCGGCCTCTCAGGTCGAGCCAGGAGACCTCGTGTTCTTCGCCGGCTCGGACGGCACGCGGACCGCGCCCGGGCACGTCGGGCTGGTAATCGGCCACGGCGAGATGATCGAGGCGTACGCGACCGGCTTCCCGATCCGGATCTCCAGCTACGGCGAGCCGAGTTCCGCGCCGGGCGACCAGACGGTCGTCGGATTTACCCGCCCCTGGGCACACGCGGGCGTCACGCTCCCCGCCTCGGGCCCCTGAGCGCGCTGGCTAGGCGCGCTGCGCGTGCCGGCCGCTGCGGCGCAGCGAGCGTCCGCGCTGGCGCGGCTCCGGGATCTTGCGCGCCAGTTCCTCGGGCAGCTGCAGCAGCGGGTTCGCCGTGCTGGCCACCACGTCCTGCGCGATCTCGGTAACCCGGCGGCCTCGCGACCTCGCTGCCTTGCGCAGCAGGTCGAACGCGTCCCTGGGGCGGAGCCGGTGGCGTTCGGCGAGCACGCCGATCGCCTGCTCGACCATGACCCGCGATACCAGCGCATGCTCCAGCTGTGTGACCGTCACCGCAAGCCGTGCCGCTTCGTCCGCCTCGCACTCGGCCTGGGCATTCGCGGCGTTAGGTGCCATAGCCGTCGAAGAGACGTTCGGCCGCTCGACGGGCAGCCGCGGGGCCGGGGCCTGTGAGCCACGACCATCGCCGGCATCGGGCTTGTTCGTGGCGGCCTGTTCCGCCGCGAACAGGTCGGCGAGCACCATCGCGCTGGTGAGCTCGGATACGTTCTCGTTGCCGACCACCCAGCCGTGCTCGGCCTTGCGCACCACGACGTCATCGTCGCGTCTGCCCCGACCCGTTGGCCCGTTAGCGCTCATGTCTGACTGCTTCCCCCCAACTCGCGGTTCTCCCTCGGCGAAGTGGTCCTCTCTCCTCGACGGGCGCCTCTGCCGATGCTAATTCAAACCTCAACGATATCATTCGCGAGGGAATTCGGCGCATGACAGAGAATGCCGTGTCCGTTCGGGAAAAGTGATGTTTAAGCCTCTGTCACAGGCGTCTTGGCCGCGGCGAGTGCGGCCAGCCGGGCCTGTACCTGCGCCGCGGACGGGTTAACCATCGTGCTGCCGTCGGAGAACAGCAGGGTCGGGACGGTCTGGTTGCCCCCGTTGACGCCCATCACGAACTCGGCGGCCTCGGGATCCTGCTCGATGTCCACCTCAACCATCTCCACGCCAGCCCGGCCGAGCTGTGCCTTGAGTCGCTTGCAGAACCCGCACCACGGGGTGGTGTACATCGTGAGCGGCACCCGTTGCCTCCTTATGTACGGCGACCTGCCTGATTTGTCGCTGTCTTGACGTGCAACAACCGCCGGGCCTTCCGCGTTCCCGTGCGGCAGGATGAGACGGTGGACCCGGACGACCTGCTGACGGCGCTCGACCCCGAACAGCGCGCGGTGGCGCTGGCCACCCGCGGCCCGGTATGCGTGCTGGCCGGGGCGGGCACAGGAAAGACCCGTGCGATCACGCACCGGATCGCGTACGCCGTCGCGACCGGGGTGACGAGCCCGGCGCACGTGCTCGCGCTGACGTTCACGGTACGCGCCGCGGGGGAACTGCGCGGACGGCTGCGGACGCTGGGCGGCGGAGCGGAGGCGGTGCGGGCGAGCACGTTCCATTCCGCGGCGCTGCGGCAGCTCACCTACTTCTGGCCGCGGGTCATCGGCGGGCGGCCGCCCAAGCTGATCGAGTCGAAGATCCCGCTGCTGCGCGAGGCGGCCCGTGACATGCGGCTACGCCTCGAGGGCCCCGCGCTGGCCGACGCGGTCACCGAAATCGAGTGGGCCAAGGTCTGCCAGACCCATCCCGATTCGTACCTGCCGGCCGCGGCCGCGGCGGGACGGACGCCTTCCGCGGGCGTCGAGCAGGTTTCCCGGCTGTACCAGGCCTACGAGCAACTTCGCCGGGACCGTCAGCTGATCGACTTCGAGTCGGTGCTCGAGCTGACCGCGGCGATCCTGTTCACCGAGCCCGCGATGGCACGCGAGGTGCACGCCGCGTTCCGGTACTTCACCGTGGACGAGTTCCAGGACGTGAACCCGCTGCAGAAGCTGCTGCTCGACGCCTGGCTCGGCAGCCGGGACGACCTGTGCGTGGTCGGGGACGCGCAGCAGACGATCTACTCGTTCACCGGGGCGACGCCGGCGTACCTGCGTTCCTTCGCGGCTGACTTTCCGGAGGCGACGGTGGTCCGGCTGGTGCGCGACTATCGGTCGACGCCGCAGGTGGTCGCGGTCGCGAACCGGCTCGCGGTGGGTTCAGGCGTCGCTGACGGTTCCGCCGCGTCCGCTGGCTTTTCCGGTTCTTCCGGTTCTTCCGGTTCTTCCGGTTCTTCCGGTTCGCTGGTCGCGCAGCGGTCGGCCGGCCCGGAGCCTGTGCTTGAGCAGTACCTGGACGAGGAGGCCGAAGCCGCGGGCGTCGCGGCCCGGGCCAGATCCCTTGTTGACAACGGGTTGCCGCCCCAGGAGATCGCGGTCTTGCTGCGGATAAACGCGCATATGGAGCGGTTCGAGCACGCGTTCGCCGAAGCCGGGGTGCCCTACGTCGTCCGGGGCGCGGAGCGCTTCTACGAGCGCCCCGAGGTGCGGCAGGCGCTGGTCCTGCTCCGCGGCGCCGCCCGCGCGGAGAGCGCGGGGGCGGATGCGGTGCCGGCTCCGGAGGACCTGCCCGCCGCCGTTCGGCATGTGCTAGCCAGCGCCGGGCTGACCGCGGAACCGCCCGCCACGCGCGGCGCGGTCCGGGACCGCTGGGAATCGCTGGCCTCGATCGCCGCGCTGGCCTCCGGCCTGCACGCGGAACGTCCCGGCGCCACCCTGGGCGACTTCGCCGCCGAGCTTGCGCAGCGGGCGGAGACCGGGCACGCGCCGGTGGCGGCAGCTGTGACGCTTGCCACCATGCACGCGGCAAAAGGCCTGGAATGGGACACGGTTCTGCTTCCCGGGCTGGTTGACGGCATAATTCCCATCGTGCACGCGAGAACGGCCGAGGCGATCGAAGAAGAGCGGCGACTGCTGTACGTCGCGGTTACCCGGGCACGCGAACGCTTGCTGCTGTCCTGGGCGCCCGCCCGGACGCCGGGCGAGGGCGAGAGCACGGGCGCCGGGCAGGCTAGGCAGCGGTCGCGCTTCCTGGCGGCCCTGGCGGGACAGGGCGGTCCGGTCCGCTTCGTCGGACAGGTCGCCGGACCGGCAGCCGGGCCGACCCCGCGCGCGGCGGGAGCCCGTGGATGAGCGACGCGCTAGACAAGCTGCTCGACCTGCTTGACCTGGAGCAGATCGAGGTCAACATCTTCCGCGGCCGCAGCCCGGATGAGCGGTTGCAGCGCGTGTTCGGCGGACAGGTGGCGGGCCAGGCGCTGGTCGCCGCGGGCCGTACCGTGCCGGACGACCGGCAGGTGCATTCGCTGCACGCCTACTTCATCCGGCCGGGAGACCCTTCGGTGCCGCTGGTGTACACGGTGGAGCAGGTGCGCGACGGGCGCTCGTTCACCACGCGCCGGGTGTCCGCGGTCCAGCACGGCCGGACGATCTTCACGTTGTCCGCCTCCTTCCACATCCAGGAGCCGGGCGTCATGCACGCCGACCCGATGCCGCTGGTGCCGCCGCCGGAAGAGGTGGAACGGAGCGTGGACCGGCTCGAGCGGGTACTTGGCACGTCGCTGCCCGCCCATTTCCGTGACAGCCCGATCGATCTGCGGGCGGTCGGTCCGCTAAGTATCGAGGCCGAACGCGACCCGTCGCTGCGCACCACGCGCAACCTCGTCTGGCTCCGCGTGGACGGCGAACTGCCGGACGACCCGCTGCTGCACGTGTGCCTGATGACGTACGCTTCCGACCTGACGCTGCTCGACACGGTGCTGCTCGGTCACGGCCTGTCCTGGTACAGCGGCCGGGTGTCCGGGGCGAGCCTGGACCACGCGATGTGGTTCCACCGGCCGTTCCGGGCCGACCAGTGGCTGCTCTACGCCCAGGACTCGCCGATCGCCTACGGGGCCCGGGGCCTGGCCAGGGGCGAGGTCTACACCGCTGACGGCGACCTGGTGGTCTCGGTGGTGCAGGAAGGCCTGATCCGCGTGTCCGACTAGGGCATCGGAAATCCCAGGTCAAAAATGTGTTGCCCCGTTGAGAGTCGTTACGTAGGCTGCAGACATGCCCGTGGGCAAGAGTGCCAATCCTGTGGAGGGAGGTGCCCATCGTGGTGATTAACACGCTCGCTGTTCCGGTCGCCCGTTGCGGCGCCGCGCTTCCGCATGCTCTGTCCCCCTGGGCTGTGACCCTGTCCGGCGTCGGCCTGGAGCATGTCCCGGCGCAAACCCCTGCCTCGGCCGCCCTGATGGCGAATGCCGACTTCGTCACGCCGCGGCGGAGCGCCGTCATGGCGCGGTCGCTCGCCGTTACGGCTGGGCTGCCGATTGACAACCGTAAGCAGTACGTGCACAAGACCCGCGTTAACGCCGGTGGCGATGGCGCATCGGGTCCGCATCCAGAAAGGGAACCGGCCTAAAACAGGCCGGCCGAGATCCCCGAAGGCCGCGGACCCCGATCAAAGGGTTCGCGGCCTTAATAGTTCGCAGGCCCCGGTCCCTCGAACAGCAGAACAGGACCAGCAAGCGAGAGGGGATGGCACCGATGCAGTGGCCCGATGCCACCGCAAGCGCGGAAAGCGTGGCGGGGGACGAGGCAAGACAGTCCGGGTTCGAAGCGGTCAGCGTGGTTCAGCAGCCCGCGGTCGCGAACGCCGTCGCGACCGTGGGTATCTTCGACGCCGTCAATGTGCCGAACGGCCTTGACCTGCCTTGCACCGAGGACCCGGAACTGTTCTTCGCCGAGGCCCCCGCAGACGTCGAGCAGGCGAAGGAACTCTGCCAGGGCTGCCGGGCGAGAGTCAGTTGCCTGGAGGGGGCACTCGAGCGGCGCGAGCCGTGGGGTGTCTGGGGCGGGGAACTGTTCTTGCGCGGCACCATCGTCCCGCGCAAGCGGCCGCGTGGTCGCCCGCGTAAGGAAGACGCCCAGATCGCCAAGGCGAACGATCAGGCCGCCTAGCCGACCGTCGTGGGGGGGGCCGCGCACCACCCCCCCCCCCCCCGGCCGGCCGGCCGGGGGGGGAA
>Ga0335075_10004021_pt1 | contig 23053 bp, 15 predicted proteins | sample Lox_Sample_24_FD_206723 | JGI IMG/M metagenome (GOLD analysis project Ga0335075, IMG submission 206723) | Soil microbial communities from Loxahatchee National Wildlife Refuge, Florida, United States - Lox_Sample_2.4 | ecosystem: Environmental > Terrestrial > Soil > Wetlands | place: USA...
ATCCATCAGCGGCGCCAACGAGCGATACTTCGTTGCGATCGCCTCGGGTTGGGATGAGTCGGGCACGAAATCATGACAACATAGTCAGAACCATATAGTCAATTTATTTTGACGCGATGCCTAAGCTGACCGCACACACTCGAGGTGCCAGGAGGAGACCAGCCGATGAAGAAGGTTAGCAAAGTGGTAGTGCAGAGGGAAAGAGCGAAAGACAAGCCATCGATAACGTTGGGTTTGGATCTGGGCGACCGATACAGCCGTTACTGTTTGTTGAATGAGGTGTGCGAAGTGGTCGAGGAGGGACGCATCCAGAGTACCGAGACCGCCTTCCGCCGGCATTTTGAGGGCGAGCCGCGCCAGCGGATCGCGCTGGAGTGCGGCACCCACTCGCCCTGGGTCAGCCGGTTGCTCGAGGAGCTGCGCCATCAGGTGATCGTAGCCAACCCGCGCAAGATTCCCGCCATCACCGCCAGCCCATCGAAGAACGACCGCAACGACGCCGAGTGGCTGGCCCGCTTTGCCGCCCAGGATCCCCGGCTGCTCTCGCCGGTCCAGCCCCTGAGGCGGTTCGGCCCCTCTCCGTCCTGCCTTGTTATAGTTTGGAAGGTCGGCTCCGCCGCAAATTCGGAAGCCACCGGTCACTGAGGGCGGGAGTAGTTCAGTGGCAGAATGCCCGCTTTGTAAGCGGCCTTTTCCACGATTTCCGGAATTCAGCAGAAATTCACCATAAAGGCAGCAAAATCAACACGATAAACGCGGTTGCAATTGTGACCGCGTGTGGGCTGTTTTGCCTCATTTATGCGATTTTGGAGCCGATGGGTAGTAAATCTGTGACTGGCTTTGGACGAGATTGTGAGCGACCTGCGCAGACGGGCCGAAGAGCAGTCTATGCACTCTGTCAAAAAGGCCACTGTGGGACGCCCGGTACGCTTTGCAGGGGCTGATTTGGAAGATGAGGACGAACCTGCCACTTCGAGATTGCCTGTTTGCCGTTGCCGGCAACAGCAGGAAGCGCTCCCTCCCTTGTCTTCCTCATTCCTCATTCTCCACCTGCAGCGCGGCGGCTGCAGGTGGTCACTCAACTTCACTCCCGGGCCCCAGAAACGTACGTTATGGACCCCTCAGCAATCTCACCTCCAGCTGCCTGTCCGTTCCCTGGTTCGATCGAGACGCCCTCGTTTGTGCACTACCGAAAGTTCGGCGCCGCAATGCGGCACAAAACCGGCGGGATGCGTTGAGATCCCGGGCTATCGTAGCGCTCCAGGCGCACGCGATATAGAAGTTCAAGCCCAACTGCCCTGGCAGTACACTGTTTGAGCTGCTTTCAGGATTCCACACTTGCGACTGCGCTCTCGTGCTCTCCTCCTCTCGGCTGCGGCTCTGGCCTGCTTCGCGTCCGCCGCTGTGCTGTTGCTGCACTATCGCTGGCAGCATATCTCTGACGTAAGCTGGGCGGCTTACAACGGCGGGGTCGACGGCGACCACTATTCACCGCTCACGCAGATCGATCGCGCCAACGTGCGGCGCCTGCGCGTTGCCTGGCGCTATGACACCGGCGAGACCGGCAATATCGAGACAAATCCTCTCGTCGTCGACGGGCGATTGTTTGCCTCTACGCCGGGCGGCAGGATCTTCGCGCTCGACGCAGCGACGGGCGAACGCCTCTGGCAGTTCGACCCAGGCGTGGAGAATTCGCAACCGTCGCGCGGATTGTCGTACTGGACCGATGGGCACGAAGCCCGTCTCTTCGCGGGAGTAATGAACTACCTCTACGCGCTCGATCCCGCAACCGGCCGTCCGGAGCTCGATTTCGGCGAGAACGGCCGCATCGATCTGCGCAGGGGCCTGCGACCCGGCGAGAACTACCAGCAGCAATTCATCGCGCTCACCAGTCCGGGGCTCGTCTATCGCGACCTGATCGTCGTCGGCGGACGCAATCCCGAGACCCATCCCGCACCGCCCGGAGACATCCGAGCCTTCGACGTGCGCACAGGCCGGCTGCGCTGGACGTTTCACACGATTCCACTGCCCGGCCAGTTCGGATATAACACGTGGCCGCCCGGCGCATGGAAAACCGCCGGCGCGGCGAATAACTGGGCCGGAATGACGCTCGACGCCAGGCGCGGCATCCTCTATGTGCCCACCGGCTCGGCCGTCTTTGACTTCTATGGCCGCGACCGCATCGGCAACAATCTCTTCGCCGACTGCCTGATCGCGCTCGACGCGGCGACGGGCAAGCGCCTCTGGTATTTCCAGGATGTGCATCACGACATCTGGGACCGCGACCTGCCGGCTCCGCCAGCTCTGGTCACGGTCCACCGTGACGGCCACGCCGTGGACGCGATCGCGCAGACCACCAAGCAGGGCGTGGTCTATCTCTTCAAGCGTGTCACCGGCGCGCCGCTTTTCCCCATTGAGGAGCACGCCTATCCCGCGAGCACCGTGCCGGGCGAGCAGGCATCGCCGACGCAGCCGATGCCGCTGCTGCCCGCGCCCTTCGCGCGACAGCGGCTGACTGCCGACATGCTGACGACGCGGACTCCGGCCGCGCATGGGTGGGCGCTCAGGACATTTGCAACCTTCCGCAGTGACGGCCAGTTCGTCCCCTTTGCCGTGGACAAACAGACCATCATTTTTCCGGGATTTGACGGTGGCGCGGAGTGGGGAGGGCCTGCCGTCGATCCGGCCACCGGCGTCCTCTATGTGAATGCCAACGAGATGGCCTGGACGGGCGGCTTGACGCGCGAGGCCGCGGGGCAGTCGCAGGGTTCGGCGCTCTACCATGCGCAGTGCGCCCTCTGTCATGGGGAGAATCGCGCCGGCTCGCCGCCGGCCTTCCCATCGCTGCGGTACGTCACGGAGAAGCTGAGCGAAGCGCAGGTGGCGCAGATTGTCGCGCACGGCCGCGGCCGGATGCCGGCATTCCCTGCACTCGATGCGAAGCAGGTGGCGCTGATCTATGGATATCTTCGCAACCCCGTCGAGGGTCGTGCGCAGAGCTCAGTTATGGCCGGCGGCCCCGGATCGCAGTACAACTTCACGGGGTATCGCAAGTTTCTGGACCCCGATGGCTATCCGGCCATCGCGCCGCCCTGGGGCACGCTGAGCGCCATCGACCTGAATACCGGCAAATATCTCTGGAAGATTCCCCTCGGGCAGTATCCCGTGCTCGCCGCCCAGGGCATGGGCAACACCGGCTCCGAGAACTACGGCGGCCCGGTGCTCACGGCCAGCGGACTGCTCTTCATCGCCGCCACCGTCTACGATCGCAAGTTTCGCGCCTTCGACAGCCGCACCGGCGCGCTGCTCTGGGAGACGACGCTGCCCTTCGCCGGGCTCGCAACTCCGGCGACCTACTCCGTCAACGGGAAACAATACGTCGTCGTCGCGTCGAGCGGCGGACGCGATCCAAACGGCCCAGTCGGCGGCAGCTACATCGCCTTTGCGCTGCCATGAGGAGGGCTGCTTGAGGCGGGTCCCGGGCGCGATGGAATCCGGCTCACACGTCAGTTGATTGCCTTTGGCGAATTGACCCCACGCGTCGACTGTGGAGGCATGAACAACAAATCTTCGTCGCACGTTCCTTTCGCGCAGCTTCCTCCCGAGGCGCGCGTTCTGTTTTCCATCCTCCTGATGACCGTCTGCGCGCCGGAGCGGCCGGCCGTGCAGAAGGTGCTCGCTGACCTCGAGATGATCCGGGACAGCGAGCAACTCGCACCTGACGACTTCAGGAAGCCCGGCCGGAGGAAAGAGGTCTTCAACCAGTACGCGGCGACCTTTCGCGAGGAAGTCCGGTGGCTGGACAGCATCGGCGTTAGCCGCGAGGAAGCCGAGTGGGAAGGCTTCTTCGAGTGGCGCCGGTCGAGACGCCGCAGTGTGAACGGATCCCCGAAGGCCGCCTGACCGGATCACGCGAACCCCGTGCCGGCAGCGCCGGCTGCTGGCGCGGTGGTTCAAATGATGCGGAGATGCACGCGGAAGGTCCTGTACCGGCCGTCACTGGCGATGTTTGGCGGAGCGCGTAAAGTGGCTGTGGAGGATGCGATGCCGGCTGTACCTGCAAACAAGGTGAAAGATGACCAGGCAATCCGGTTCAGGAGCCGATCGCGCGCAGCCGCTCATGTGCAACATCCAGTTCACGAATGAGAGTCGCGCCGGAATGTTCGCCGCTCCCCAGGCGCAGAAGAAGAACTGCAGATACCGCATGATGCCGCCAGACACGCATTCGTCGCCAGCACGCGCTCGGTCTGCGAAATGTCCTGCCGCACCGAAATGTCCAGGCGGTTCAGTTTCAGAACGTATCTGCCGAACGTCGTCTGGAGTTGGGCGAAGAGACGTGGTATTGGGGGTAAGTAATCGTCGGCTGCGGACTCGAGCCCCTTCACTTTGTCGTCTTCGCTGCCGCGGGCGGTGAGCGTGAGGATGGGACGCCGCGTGAAGATTTGCCGCAGCAACTGGCTTCGGCGAGAGCCGGACACTGCGGCGTATGGGCACCTATCTGGCAAAAATTACCCAAACCTCCCATAATGAGTGAGTTGCCTTGCCCACCTGACGAGGTTTCGCCCCGTAACTGTGCCGGATTTTCTGCGTCCAGGTTTCAGGCCTGCAACGCACATTCTCAGCGCGGCGTTTTGCTCCTGCTTTTCCTCCGGCGCTCATGGGATCTCCACCACCGCCAGTCCCATCGGCGGCAGCTTCAGCGTCAGCTGGTGGTCGCGGACCTCCACACCCTGCGGCGGCCCGGTTTCCGACGCCGTCCGCAGCGCCTCCACTTGTTCGCTGGTTGGATATTTCGGGCTGCCCATCTTCTTCCAGGCCTCCAGCGTGTCCCCGTGGTTCGCATCCACGCGCAGGATTTCAGCCCAGGTTCCGTCAGACACGCCGCTTAGTTGGAATGTGACCGTCTTGTCTGAGCCGGCGGCGCCCGGCTCAACCAGGTTCCAGGCGGCAATCACCAGCGTGCCGTCGGCACGCCGCGTAACCAGCGCTTCATTGACCGGCGCCTGCAGTCTTTCGCTGCCGAGCTCGTGCAGGAGCATGAAGGCATCGTAAGACGGTTTGGGGATGCCGTCTTCCGCGACGACTCCAAATCCCCCGTAAAACGGAGTCCGCTTCACGCCCCCTTCTTCAAAGACGTCGGAAAACGTCCAGTACGACATCATGGTCGTCTTCCCGTCGCACTGGCTGATCGTATCGGCGAGCCACGGTCCCATGTAGATGGAGTCGGTGATCGACTGGTAGTTCGCGTAACTGGCGTTGTACTCGCTCAGGATAAGCGGAATATTCGGCCGGGCGGAATGGAGGATCTCCTTGTGGACCTTGTCCAGGGCGGCGCAAACCATCTGATGAGGGGCGATGGCGCGGCTGTCATGAAAGACATCCTGCGCGGTGTCGTCTCCATAGACATGCGTGGAAACGAAGTCGAGGGGAACATGATCGCGGACGGAGTGCGCGATCATATCGAGAACCCATGCCGCCTGAGCGGTGGCGGGCCCGCCCACGCGGAGACGCGGGCTGACGGCCTTCAGCGCACGGGCCGTATGGTCGTACAGCTCAAAGTAGGTTTTCTGCGCGGGCTTTCCGCCCCAGAAGCCGATGTTGGGCTCGTTCCAGACTTCGAAGTACCACTGCGCAACTTCATCGATACCGTAACGGTCCACGAGGTGCTGTGCGAAGGCGGTGACCAGCCCGTCCCATTTCGCATAGCTGGCGGGCGGAGAAATGTCAGGGGTGTACCAGAAGCCCATGCGGTCAGGACGGGCGGCGAGCTGCTTCGGCATAAAGCTGATTTCAACATACGGCCGGACTCCGGCAGCGAGCAGAGCATCGTAGATATGATCCACGTAAGTCCAGTTATAAACAGCGTTGCCCTGAGCGTCCTGGCTGTAGACACCGTTCTCGTCGTCGAAGATCGCGTGAAAGCGGATATAGCGAACCTCCGTTACCTGCCTGAGAAGCCGAAGATCGGACTGGTACTGCGCGCGCATGACGAGATTGGCGCGGCCCGAGCCGAACATCTGCTCCCAGAAGTGCGGAAACGGAGTTCCCGTTGCGTGGGCATCGATCAGGATGGATTCGTGCGACGGTGTCTCCGCCCCGGCAACATGCTGCGCGGACACACACACGGCTGAACCTGCGAGGACAACCGCTGCGATCAGAGCGATACGAATACGAATCATTGTGCCTCTCCTCGGACTGTATTCACCGCTTTCCTGCCACAGCCGGCGGCGATGCCGCTTCCGGTTCTGTTCCCCGGCACGGGGGCGACTGGAACTGCGATACCAGCCTCATCGCGTGGCACGGAATTCACCAACCGAAACCTGCGGGTTCAGGACGATCCTCTACCTTTCCACGGTCACCAGATCCAGGGCGTCGGGAGTCAGGGTCAGCGTCAGCCGTCCGCCGGTCAGGTGCTCGACGGTCGGCGGAGGCAGCGCCGTCTCCGCGTTCAGCTCTTTCACCTGGGCCATGGTGGGATCGACGGGACTGCCCATCGCCCGATACTTCGGCAGGACGTTGCCGTGGTCCTGATCGACGGTCGCGATCGTCACCCGCGCGTTCGCGCGAACACCGCGGAAGATGAGTTCCATGGTCCGCGTTGGACCGGTCTTGCCCCAGTCTGCTGAGCCCGGATCCACCAGGTTCCACGCCGCCACGGCCAGATTGCCGTTCGCCGTCTTCGTCGCGATCACGCTGTCCGACGCCGCCGGCAGCCGCTCGTCGCCCAGCCGGTGCAGCAGCGCGAAGCCGTAGTAGCTGGGCTTGTTGATGCCGCCCTGCGCGCGCAAGCCGAAGTTGCCCTCGAACGGCCGCCCGATCGGGCCGCCCTCCTCGAAGACGTCGGAGAAGGTCCAGAACGACATTTCGTTCACCTTGCCCTGGCACTCGCGGATGGTGTTGGCGACCGCCGGGCCGACGAAGAGGGTGTCGCGCGAGTCGTCCATGCTCTGCACGTTCCACTCCGTCCAGAAGAGCGGCAATTGCGGGAGGGCGGACCCGTCGATTTGACTGCGCACTTTGGAGATCGCCGCGCAAACGCGGTCGTCCATGGACACCGGCCTGTCGCTGTGGAAGAGATGCTCGACGGTGTCGTCGGCATAGCCGTGCGTGGAGACGAAGTCGATGGGCACGTGGTTGTCCGCGACGTATTGGAGGAACGCCGGGATCCATGATGCCGCAGCGGTTGCCGGTCCGCCCACGCGCAGGCGGGGGCTCACGCTCTTGAGGTCGCGGGCGGTGTGCGCGTAGAGCTGGAAATACGAGGCCTGGCGGGGAACGCCGCCCCAGAAGTCGATGTTGGGCTCGTTCCACACCTCGAAGTACCACCTGGAGACCTCATCGATGCCGTAGCGGTCAACCAGATGCTGCGCGAAAGCCTTCATGAAGGCGTCCCACTCCGGCCAGTCGCGCGGCGGCGAAACGTTCGGGTGGTACCAGAAGACGTGCAGGTCGTAAGGATTCTCCGCCAGCTGCGTCGGCATGAAGCTGATCTCCACCAGCGGGCGGATGCCGTTTTTGAGCAGGCCGTCGTAGATCTGGTCCACCTGCGAGAAGTTGTAGACCGGCTGGCCGTGCTGGTTGCGCGTGAAGACGCCGACTTCGTCGTCGAGGATGCCGTGGAATCGCACCCACTGGAAGTCGGTCACCTGCTTCACCGCTCGCAGATCGTTGCGCCAGCTCGAGCGCAGACTCAGGATGGCGTGGCCGGAGCCGAACATCTGCTCCCAGAAGTGCGGCAGCGGCGTGGTAGGCGCATTTGCATCAATCACAACCGATTCGTGCGCCTGGGATACCGCCGCTGAAGGCTCGTGTGCGAACAACGATACGGCAGATCCTGCGAGAGCAGCCGCTGTGATAAAAGCAAAACGAATGCGAGACATGCTCATCTCCGTAGAAGGTAGTCAGTACCTGTGCTCGCCTGCCGCAGGCGTCTGTGACGCGGCGTCCGGTGCCGGCGCGCGGCAGGCAACGCGGCAGATGGCGTCCGCCACATAGCCCGCCGCCGTGGCGAAGGCATTCCCGGAACCCACGGCCGCCGTCTCCGGATTGAGCCCTTCTGTAACGATTCCGCCATCCCAGTGGCTGGCCAGCAGGATGTTCATCGCCTGCTGTTTCCCCTGGGAGAGTCTCAGTTCGTCCGCAACCAGCCAGGAGGTAGTCTCGGGCAGGCGATAACTGCCAGGCACGCCGTACGGTGTGCCTGCATAGGAATACTGGTACGAGCTGGAGTGCAGCCAGCGGTAGGTTCTTTGAAAGATGGGATTGCTTTCCGGAACAAACCCCAGGATCGGCAACTTCATGAGGGAGCCAGGAGGAACATCCGCGAAGACATTGTGGCCTCGTCCGTCCGTTGCCTCGACGAAGATCGGCCCACCGGCATTCGGAGCACCGTTGGCAACGCATCGCTTGAGAATTGCAGCGCGCAGCGAGGCCGCGCGCTGCCTGGCTTCGTTCCCGTCCGCCGGGTCCTGCAGCCGATCGAAAAGGCTGGCCGTATCGAGGAATGCCTTCCATACGAGGACGTTGTCATAGGTGATGAACGGAAGCTTCTGGAATTCGTCCTGCGCATCCTGCAGAGAGGAATAGAGGCCGGTTGCCGGATCGTAGCGCGATTCGGCTCTCCTGAGCAGGAGCATCACTCCGTCGCGATGCGTCCGCAAAAAGCCACTGTCGTGGGTGCGATCCACGTATTCCGACAGGGCGACGAGAGGAGCCACAGCCTCGTCCAGCTCGAAGCCGTCTTCCAGCACAGTTCCGTCGATGAAGCGGCTGTGAGTGCCTGTGTCGCGAAGCTGCGTTGTATAGGCAACCTCAAGCGCCTGGCGGGCGAGGTCGGGCCCGCTGTCCAGCAGTCCCGGAAAGCTCCACAGCATCGCGTCCCTGTCCCAATAGGCGGCCGAGACATAATACCGGGGGCTGCGCGAAGTCACGCCCACCCACTGCTCGGTGTCAATCGTGCGTCCCCACGCATACTGGGCTGTAAAGAGAAAATTGCGGTTCATGATCATATCGAGGGCGGGATTGCCCGTGGTGCGCGTGTGGCTCCGCGCCCAGGCTGCCGCTTTGGCAATCACAGCGTCGGCTCCGAAGCGGTCCAGCAGCATCCCCAGTTCGTGGGCGTTGTGTCCGGCGCTGAATTCCTCCAGCCCGACGCCCAGAATAAAGTTCGCCTCGGCTGTTTGGCCGGGAGCGAGGGTGGCGGCATGCTCCGCATCCACCTCCGGCGTGAGCGTCACCGGCGGCGCGTTCATGGTTGCCTGAGAGTCCGGATGGATCAGCGACCATGCGAACCGCGTATCGCTGGTGATGAAGCTGAAAACTTCCCCGGAGTCGAGCCACGGGACAGGGGACATGGTTCGCTGACCCTGCAGTTCGACGGGATTGTAGGTCACCCTCTCCAGCCCTCCCCAGTGGGCCTGGACTCCCAGCGACACAGGCACAGCCTGCGCACGCCGGTTGGTGACAGTCATATGCAGGAAGGCCGCGCGCACTCCCGGAGGAGCGCACCAGGTGAGGGTCATTTCAACGCCGTCTGTGGTCTGATGAGCCGTGGGTATCCAGTATTCGATCAGGTCCCACGAGGGATTGCGAAACGGGACCGGTTGCCCGGCAGCCTCAAAGTAGGGTTGAATAACGGGCGCGCCCTGCTCACCGGTGACCTGGAGCAGTCCCCGATAACGCATGGAAAGCGCGTTGAACGTGGTAAGCGCGCCGTCAGTGGCGCGAATGTCCGGCAGCGCAATCCATTCGTTGCCGGTGGGAATCAGGTCATCGGGCTGCAGCGCGACGGGAAAGCGGCGCGTCGCATCAGCTGCGAACAAAAGCGATGGGGATGCCAAACCCAGCAGACACAGGCCGAGAAGCGAGTGCGAAGAAATCCTCCGCGCGGCGCTCCGGATTCGCCTGCGCACGATCCATTCCTTGATTGCCACATTTACCTCCCGAGGCGGGACAATTGGGCGGAAGAGAAGGAGGGGTGCTCCGTCGGGAGCACCCCAAAGGATCAGCTTCAGGGAGGCGACTAGAAGCTGAAACGAGTCTGCAGCTGCACCGTTCTGCTGCCCAGTCCTCCGCAGGCTACACCGAAATCCGAGTTAACGGAACTGATCGTTCCGTTCGGGTTCACCGAGCCGAGGTTTGTGTCTAAGCAGCCGGTATTGATGTTGGTCTTGTTGAAGAGATTATAGGTATCGACGCGGAAGGAAAGATTCCCGTCGCTGCCCAGGATTCGGTTTTCCGGCAATCCGAACGCCTTCGTCAGGCTGGCGTCAACATCGTTATAGCCGGGTCCGTTCAGGCTGTTGCGCTGAATCCCCGGCTGCGGCCCGGGCGCGGTGCTCGGAAAGGAAGGGCCGAGCGTAAAGGCCGGCGGGAGGAAGTACGTCGTGCCATTGCCTCCGTAGTTCGGGTTGATGCCTCCCAGCCCCTCGAAGGTCTTGTTCGATGTGCCGGAGCCGAATCCTTTGACGATCCCCGCGGGCCGCAGAGATCCATACCCGCAGCTCGAGCAGTAGACCGGGCCATTGGTATTGTAGGTCGGATTCCACGGGAAGCCGCTGTCCACGTTCCAGATGCCGCTCAGCGACCAGCCGCCCGCAACCTTTTCCAGCCACGAGTTGCCGTGGAAGAACACCGGCTGCCACAGGCCGAAGATTTTGAACGCGTTTGCCACGTTATAGTCGGAGCGACCATAAGCAGCATGCGTGTTGTAGGGGTAGGGATCCTCTTCATAAGGGCCGGAGCCCTCGTCCATCGCCTTGCTCCAGGTGTACATCACCTCCGCGGAGAAGCGGTCGGCAAAGTTATGGTTGAGTGCGGCCACCATCCCGTTATAGTTTCCATTGGCCGAATTCTCGTAGTAATCGATCGAGTTCACCACGGGGTTCAGCGCAATCCCCTTCTGCGCGGCAACGGCCAGCCAGTTCATCTGGGTCAGCAGGTGCCGCATCTGGTCGCCCTGATAGCCCAGCGAGGCCACCGTGCTGAATGGCAGTTGGTAATCCGCCTCCAGCGAGTAGTGATAGTTGGCAATGGTCTTGAAGTGCGCGGGGAAACCGGTCACGCCCGTCGTTCCCGTCAGCGGCAGGTTGGCGCTGCTGAAGGTGGTAATCGCGGCAGGATTCGGCGGATAACCGAATATCGAGCTGGAGCTTGTCGCTGTCTGATACAGGATTCCCGTTCCCGAGCAACTCGGGTTGGTGAGGAAGGCCGGGTAGCCGCAGGTGAAGTTAGCACTGACCGCATTGGGTGGATTCCCGAATCCGTTCGCCGTGATGGCAATCTCGTTCTGGTTGTAATTGATGCCGAAGCCGCCGCGCAGCACTCCCTTGCCATGCGTCATCCCCGGCTGCCAGGAGAAGCCGATCTGCGGACCCCAGTTGTTCCTTTGCGCTGTCGCGAGATTGCCGCCCACTCGGATATTCATGCCAGTCAGCGTGCTTGCCCCGGAACCGAACTGCATTACGTCCAGGTTGTTTTCCTTGGAGTAATAAGGCGAGAAATAGGACCAGCGCAGGCCGGCAGTGATGGTCAGATTGGGCAGCATCTTATAGTCATCCTGCACAAAGAAGCCCCACACGCCGTCGCGATTGTCCTCGCGGTTCGAGAAGGGTATGCCGGTTTTCGAATCGAATGTTCCGCTCTCGAAATAAGGAGCATCGTTGAGAAAATCCCAGGGATTATGGAAGTTGAATCCCGGCCGCGCCGCATAAATGGCATCGTTCAGGTAATACAGTCGGGTTATATCTCCACCCACCTTGATGTTTTGCTTGCCGAGAACCTTGGTCAGCACGTCATTGTAACTGTAGGTCCACTGATCGAAGTCGCTCGGTCCCGGCGCGCCAAAGTACTGAAAGCCGCCCTGGTTGCCCATGGTGGACCCGATGTTGTCGATGTTGTCCTGGGGCAGTCCAAAGGGCTCCTGCGGATTGGTTGCCACTTCATTCCAGCGCCATCCCGCCGCGTTGGCGCGCGCCTGGTTCAGCAGAGTGGCGGAAAAGGTGTGGTTCCAGATGAGCGAGAAAGCGTCGTTCACCTGCGAGTGGTGCCAAAGATTGGCGGTCCGGACCGGACCGTTGTAATCGGTGTTAGTGACAGGAACCCAGTAGATGGCGAAGGTCACGCGATCTTTTTGGGTGAGGTCCGCATCCAGGCGCCCGTTGTACTGGGACTGCGATATCGTTGTCGGGTCCACGGTGTTGAAATAGGCGATAGCGGGCAGAGGATTGGAAGGATTCAGGCCTCCGCCAACCCCGGGCGTCCCTGAGCCGCCGCCGTAGGTCAGATCCTGGTTGCCAACGGTACCGGTCATCGGCGAACCGACGTCAAGACCATTCGAGAGGGTGATGCAGTTGCTCCCCTCCGTCAGGCCGACGGAGGCGCAGGTGCGCGGAATAATCGTGGATCCCGCAGCAACCCCTTCGCCTGAGTAAGAAAGATACTTTTTCGCAATGGGTCCGGACGCTGCCAGCGCGTTGAACTGCGAAGTTTCGTACCAGCCCTGCGAGGTCGTGCTCTCGGAAATCGGCGTCGTCTCAACATTGAAGAAGGCAAACAGATGGTTCTTCCAGAGCGGGCCGCCCAGGCTGCCGCCATAGTTGTTGAAGCGGGAGGGATCGCGGTTCACGCCGCGCGACGCCGCCCGGGCGACGTTCGTGGCGCCGGTGCCCGGATTGTTGGAACCGGTGCCGTTCCACCGCTGAAAGGCGTCGAGGCCGGGACGAGAGGCTTTGAAGAAGGCGCTGCCATGAACAGAGTTGGTGCCGGATTTCGACGTGACCTGGATCTGCGCGCCGGAAAACCGTCCATCCTCCGCATCGTAGCTGTTCGCCACCACGTGCATGCTTTCGACGGAATCTTCGCTGGGGGTCACCACCGATGTCCCGCCCCACACGGCGCTCACCGTGCTGATGCCGTCGATGCTGATGCCGTTGGTTTCATACTGGCCGCCCATGTCCTGGGCCTGAGGACCGTTCTCGGTCTGGAAGATGCCGGCCGCGGTGCCTCCGCTGCCGCCCGGTCCCTGGTTGCCGGGGTTATTGAAGGAGCCGCCGCCGCTGGACTGCGCGCCATTGCCGAATACGCCGGGCGTGAGCTGTACCAGCTGGAAGATGTCACGGTCGTAGGATGGCATGTGCTGAATCTCGTTATTGCTGATCGTCGCGCTCAGAGTCGCCGACGCCGTTGGCAGGCCACGGGTAACCGCCGATACCGTGACCGTCTGCGTGGTCGCGCCAACCTCCAGCTGTACGTTCAGCTCGTTGGCCTGCTCCGGGATGATCTGCACATTCGCAAGGATCTTGGTTTTGAAACCGTCCTTGGACGCAGTCAGCTTGTAGGGCGCCGGCGGCAGAGCGTTGAAGATGTAAATTCCCGCCGCGTTGCTTGTAACCGTTTGCGTATAGTTTGTCGCCGTATCGACGAGGGTCACCGTGGCCCCGGGAATCACCGCGCCCGAAGGATCGGTAACCGTGCCGCTGAGCGACGCGCGGAATTGAGCGTGCAACGGGCCCGCCAGAAAGCAGGCCGATACGGCCATCAGCAGCATTGTCCGGACGACGTACCACATCGCTTTCAGTTGCGGTGAAATCCTGCCTGTTTTCACCCGGGACGTGCGAGGCATTCCTGATTCAGTGACTTGCATACTGGTCTCCTTGACGAAATCGTGCGCCCGAAGCCGGCCCCGGGCTCGCCATTGAAATGCGCTCTATTCTTCGAGAAGGTCTGAACGCGCGGTACGATTCGCCCTCTCATTCTGTACAAACGATTGCGCAATTTGCGCAATCGTTTGTACATCGGATAAGATTGTTACCACTTGCCACCAGGCGCTGTCAAGTGCAGTCGGCTCACGGGTTTTGCATCCGTGGAAATCTGCGCCTACGGCGCAGCATTGCCGGAGCCGGGCCCATATTCTCATCAGTGGAGGGAAAGCTTGAATTATCGAAGAACCCTGGCTCGCCGCTACTTCGTTGGATTGTTCGCTTGGGGATGCCTGTTATTGGTCCACCCGCTCGCCTGGGCGGATCAAAACTACTCCCAGCAGGTCTTCTTCGATACCAGCCTTTCTCCCGGCAGTTACTTCTATTCCAGCGGCCACTTCAACGAGCCCAGCACCCTCACGCTCATTGATGGGAGGGTTCCCGTCGAAACGTCGACGTTCATCAGCGGACCCAATGCGCTGGAACTCGAGTGGAAGTCCGGGCCAACAGGCGGCTGGTCGGCGGAGCTGGATCTCTACCAATGGCGCGACCGCACGCTCGACTTCCCGGGAGCGAACCTCTGGCTCTGGATTTACTCGGTCGATGGAATCCGCGCGAGCGACCTCCCGCACCTCGCCATCCGCGATACTGACGGCAACTTCAGCCACCCGCTGGCGATGGGCGACTTCACCCACGACCTTGCTCCGCGAAAATGGACCCGGGTACGTATTCCCCTGGCGTCATTCCTGACGGCCTCGGTGCATTCGCTGGAGCCGCATCGGCTGAGCACGCTGGTGTTTGTGCAGGGCGCTGCCGATGACGTCTCCCACAGGCTCTACCTCGATGACATTCGCATTGAGAACGACCCGCCGGCCAACGAAACCGCTCCGCCCACTCCAACCGGCGTTCGGGCCTCCGGCTATGAGCGACATATCGACATCGTCTGGAACCCGGTCAGCGACCCGCAGCTCGCGCAGTACGTGATCTATCGCTCGATCAACCTCGGGCCGTTCCAGCCCATTGGCGTGCAGCGGCCCGGCGTGAATCGCTACTGCGACTACACGGGCAATCCGCACATGACGGCGTCCTATCGCGTGACGGCGCGCACGTCCTCGCTGCTCGAATCGCCGCCCTCTGCCGTCGCTACCGCGTCCACTCATCCGATGACCGACGACGAACTGCTCACCATGGTGCAGCGCGCGTCCTTCCGCTATTACTGGGAGGCCGACGAACCGCACTCGGGCATGACCCGCGAAAGCACGCCGGGCAATGACGACATCGTTGCCATGGGCGCCAGCGGCTTCGGTGTCATGGCCATAATGGTGGGCGCCGATCGAGGCTTCATCACGCACCAGCAAGCCATCGATCGCCTGCTGAAGATCACGAATTTCCTGGAGCACGCCGACCGCTTCCACGGCGCCTGGCCGCATTTCCTGAATGGCCGCACCGGACATGTGCTGCCCGTCTTCGGCATGTACGATGACGGCGCAGATCTGGTCGAGACCTCTTTCATGATGGAGGGACTGCTGGCCGCGCGGCAGTACTTCAGGAACGACAGCCTCTCCGGACAGGAGCTCTACGACCGGATCACGAACCTGTGGAATGGGGTGGACTGGAACTGGTTCCGCGCCACGCCCAAGCGCGACGCCCTCTACTGGCACTGGTCGCCCGACTACTCCTTTTACATCGCAAACCGTTTGACGGGATGGAACGAGGTGATGATCACATACCTCGAGGCCATCGCCTCGCCGATGCACGGCATCCCGGCGAGCGATTATTACAGCGGATGGGCTGGCGAAGGCAATGGCGCGCGCTATGCGAACGGCGACACCTGGTACGGCATCAAGCTTCCGGTAGGCGGCGACGACGGCGGGGTAAGCGTCTGCGAAGTCGGTGGGGATTCCTGCAGCATGATCTCTTACGGCGACGGCACCGGCGGCCCGCTGTTCTTCACCGACTACTCGTTCATGGGTTTCGATCCAAAGGGAATCCACGACAAGTTCGTCGACTACTTCGATCAGAATCGGGATCAGGCGCTCATCAACCAGGCCTACTGCATCCATAACCCGCAGCAATTCAAAGGCTATGGCGCGGATAACTGGGGTTTGACCGCCGTGGATGGGCCTGGCGGCTATGTTCCCTACGAACCCACCCCCAATTTGGACGACGGAACCATCGCGCCCACGGGCGCTATCAGCGCCATGCCCTATACTCCCCAGGCTTCCATGGCCGCTCTGCTTCACTTCTATCGCGACCTTGGCGCTCATGTATGGAGTATTTACGGTTTCCGCGATGCCTTCAATCTTCAGCAGAACTGGTATTCCGGTATCACCATGGGCCTGAATCAGGCGCCGATGGTCGTCATGATCGAGAATTACCGCACAGGTCTGGTCTGGAGGAACTTCATGGCGAATCCGGCAATTCCCGCGGCGCTCGGCAGGATCGGTTTTCGGCCGGATCAGCGATGAACATCTCTGGATCGCAACGGACGGATTCCGCCATCACCCAAGGATCGATCAGGAAGGGAACTGCTATCAGCATCGGGAAAACAAAACGCACTCCAGATGCCTCGGGCGGAGACACACACATCCGACGCCCCGCAAGTATCCGTGACCTAGCCGCTCATCTGGGACTCTCCCTGACGACGGTATCGCGGGTCATGAACAATTGCGGCTCCGAATACCGCATCGCCCTGACAACCCAGAAAAGAGTGCTCGAGGCCGCTGCTTCCCTCAATTATGAGCCGAACGTCTTTGCCAGTGGTCTGCGCAGGAAAAGAAGCTTCACCGCAGGCGTCATGGTACCCGAGATAAGCGAAGGGTACGCGGCCACCGTTCTCAGTGGCATCGAAGATGCGCTCCTGCAGGAGAAATTCTTCTATTTCGTCGTGAGCCACCGGCATCGAGCGGAACTGCTCGAGAAATATCCGCGGCTGCTGCTCTCCCGCGCGGTCGAGGGCATCATCGCTGTGGATACTCCGATTCAGGAACAGCTTCCTGTTCCCGTTGTCGCTGTCTCCGGCCATCGGAGAAAGAAAGGCATCGTCTCCATCGAGATCGATCATCTGGCAGCCGCTGAACTCGCTCTGTCTCATCTGTGTGAACTCGGCCACCGAAGGATCGCGTTTATTAAGGGTCAGACGTTCAGTTCCGATACCTCGGCGCGCTGGGACGCAATATGCAGGACCTGCACTTCCATGGGTATACGCATTCACCCGGAACTCGTCGTCCGGCTGGAAGGCATGGCCCCCGGAAGCGAACCGGGAAGTATTGCCACTCGCAAGTTGCTGGAACGCGGTCGTCACTTCACCGCTCTCTTCTGTTTCAACGATGCTTCCGCAATCGGCGCAATTGCGGCTCTGCACGAAGCCGGTCTGCATGTTCCTCACCAGATATCCGTCGTTGGATTCGACGACATTCCCGGAGCGGCGACCATTCGTCCCGGACTCACTACCGTGCGCCAGCCGCTCTATGAAATGGGCCAGACTGCGGCAGTGAATCTGTTGCGACTGATCCAGGAAGGCATGAGTGAACCTAAGGCGTCATCGATCCTCGTCAAACCCAGCTTCATCAGACGGCATTCGACCGACCGGGCCGACAGGGCACGACCATAGGGGTGGACCCGGGCTGAACGTCATGTGTGAGAACTCAAGTGAGAAGCTCTCGAACCCTGCAACCACGTCCTCTCGCAGACTTCCGGACACTTAACTCATCTTCTGGGAAGCTGCGCAGCAGTCTGTCTCCACTGCTGAGAAAGCAACCCCGGCAGCCCGCTGGCGTTGCACCGGGCTCTCTCGTGCGCGGGGTTCACTTCTTCGCTGGCTGGGAAGGCCTCGATCCGGAGAGGTCCGGAGTGTGGTTGGGGTCTGCTGCTGCTCCACGACGTGAGCGTGATCGCGTAGCCAGGGCTGGAAGCGTCGACCAAAAACCAACAGGATCCAGCCACAAGCTGACTCCTGAAAAAAGCGCCTATGAATTATGAAACAGTTCTTCCGGAAGTTGGTCAAATCGTTGAGGTTCGCCAACGACGGTATTTGGTCGAACAGTGCACACCACCTGTCAACGGTGGGGACTCAACGTTGGCTGCCTTTTCGTGCGTAGACGACGATGCACAAGGGCAGCAGCTTGAGGTCCTTGGGAAAGAGAGCTTGACGCCCAGATACTCTCAGCGGAAGCACGGGATCAGATTGCACCTCGCGGCTTTGACCCTCCCGGCAAGTTCGCGGCGTATCTTAGTGTGCTTCGCTGGAACTGTGTAGCTGATTTCGCTCGGGCTCGTCTACGCTGTTATTCGGCAGCGCCAATTCCCTGCGGGCCAGACAGTTTTCGCGCAGCGTAGGGCCTCGAGACGACTGAAAAGAAGTTCTTCCCGGTTGCGGCCGAGGCGCCGATGACTCCCCCATAGAGCGCGCCCACCACGCCCAGGCTGGCCGTATCCTGCCCCGTGAGATAGAGGCCGCGAATCGGGGTTCTGGCTCCCAGTTCGCGCATCAGAAAACGGTTCGGCGTGGAGGCGATGCCATAGATCTCTCCATGCCCGTAGTTCATAAAATGCCGTGTTGTGACGCTTTCGACGATCCGACCACTGAAAAGGGAGAGGAGCTATGCGCCGATAAATTTGTCGTTCTCCGCTTTGCACAAATCTACGAAAATATTGTAGTATTGTGTTATGACTCAGTCGCACCGAGATGCGTCGCGACGACTATTCGAAGTCGCTGAGCAGCAGCAAGGCTTCTTCACCGCGAAGCAGGCCAAGGCCGCCGGATTCGCCGAAAATACGCATCCGTATCATGTGCAAACCGAGAACTGGATTCGCGAGCATCGCGGAATCTACCGCCTTGCGCTATTTCCGTCATCGGATCGGCCCGATCTTGTTCTCTGGTCACTCTGGTCGCGGAATCGGAAGGAAGAGACCGAAGGGGTCTACAGCCATCAAACGGCGCTAAGCCTGCACGAGCTATCGGACCTCAATCCGGCAAAGCTTTACATGACTGTTCCGACGCACTTCCGGCGCAATAGCGAGATGCCGGAAATTGTTGTGCTTCATTACGCAGACCTCCCCACGACTGATGTAGAGGTTGGGCCGGGCTACAAGTACACCAGGCCTCTCCGCACGATTCTTGATCTGATCGAGGCCGGCACCGTTGAGCGGACGTTCATTCGCCAGGCTCTTCGGCAGGCCGTTGACCGCGGTCTGATTACGCGACAACAACTTCGCAATACCAAGATGAGTGAAGCCGCACGGAAGATTGCCGCAGATGCACTTCGAAGGGCTGCATAGTGACACCATCCAGATCTTACGCAACTGCTGGAGCCTTTCGGAGAGCCCTGGAAGAGCGGCTCAAAGGCATCTCCCAGGCGGAACCGGTCGATCTCAATCGCCTCAGGCGGCAAATATCCTTTGACCGGCTATTGGCAAGGCTGTTCCGTGACGATGCAGCACCCTGGGTATTGAAGGGTGGTTATGCGCTGGAGCTTCGCTTCAAGTCGGCTCGATCCACGATCGATATCGATCTAACAATCAACAGCGTTATACGAGCAACCGAAGGCGGCGAATCGGCCACCCAAGTTCGGGAAATGCTTCAGGAACGAGCAAGTGTATCGCTCGATGATTGGTTTGAGTTTCTGATCGGGTGAATGGATTGTTAGAAATCCATGATTTATCTAGAGATAAATAGAACGTTTTTTGCTGTGCAGGAACTGTGCAGGACAATCGTGCAAATTCCAGCCAACGCAAGCTCTCCGGCCTCTTGGGCATGAGGAGCATACTGCTTCTCGTGGTGGTGAATACTCGCAGGAATCCTTGCGCCGAGGCCGCGTGTCTGGTGCGCGTTATAAAAGCGAAGCGGAGAGCCATTACAGATAGTTTAGCGGAGGATCCACAACCTCTTTAACACACTTAGCTCTAGCGGCCTGCGATTTTGAGACCATCGCGTATGCCGATTCCGCTATCAAGCGAACGTCTCTATTAGCGATTTAGCGTAAACGGGGATCTCTGCTAAAGTGCTACTGGTCTCAACCGAAAAGGGCAACCCCTCGGAGACGACTCCGTCGATGGAAAGAGGAGGCATTCCGGATCACTCGGTTCTGGAATTCTATGAACCGCTGGCCAGTTACTACCACTTGATTTTAGAGGACTGGAACCGAGCGGTCGATGCCCGCGGGCGTTGAAGCCGTCTCCCGGGACATCTCTGAGGTTCTTGCCGGGGACTCGTGCTGGTCAAAATTCCCATGAAAGGCGGTGAAGTATGAAAACCGTTTCTACCTTACGTCTGAATCTGCTGCGCCTGTTCTATCTCGTTCTGGTCTTTGGGATCGGGTTGGGAATGCATGTCTGGTCCATGATGATTCACCAGGTCTCTTCAATGGAAATGGATTCTGGGGTCAAGATCTGCATGCTGTTCGCTCTCTCCATCTTGTCCATCCTGGGCCTTCGGTACCCATTGCAGATGCTGCCCGTGCTGTTCTGGGAATTCACGTGGAAGGCCTCCTGGCTGCTCGCCGTGGCTCTGCCGCACTGGCTCCGCGGGCAATGGAGCAAGGATCTCGGCGCAAACACATTCGCGATCGGAATGATTGCAATTTTCATCCCGCTCGTACCCTGGTCGTATGTCTTCGAGCACTACGTGAGGAAGTCGGGTGACCGGTGGCTGGGCCGCGCCCCGGTATCGCCAGCCAAGAGCCCTGTGTGAGCGGCAATTCGCCGCGTCGGCTGCGGGAGTTGCGGCGCGCTGCCGTAAGTTCCCAAGAGTGTTGCAGAGAATGCACTGCTTGCTTTTCAGAATCGGAACCGATTCCTGAAAAGGGCTCGGTCGCCGGGGCGATCGATTGGCGAAGACAACTCGTGGCGCGCTCCCAGATTCCGATCGGCTGGGAACGCGAGTCGCCGATGGTGCTTTCGTTGAGGTTTCGCGAGGACCTCGTCGCTCGAACGAATCCGGCTCAGCGGATTTGAATATCCTGGTTGCGCCCTTGTTCGCGGCGGTTGAGGTGCGTTCTCCTCATCTCTGAGGAGAAAATCTCGTGGTCCAGTCCACGATCATGCCCAGCGCCGCAGGCGACATCATCTCTTCGATGTCGTTGTACTCGTTCGGACCGCCCGTGGTCGCATCCTGCATCAGGTGACTCTTGCCTGGCAGCAATATCACGGCCGTGTTGGCGTTGTTCTTCAACGCCTTGCTCGCTGCTGTCAGATCGTCCATCCCTGGCACCTGCACATGCAGCGATCACCCGCGAATTGCAGGTTCACCGTTCCACCGTTGGGCGGGAGCGGCGACGAAACAAAGTGGATGGAAAGTATTACTACCATCAGGCGCCGGCCTGCGCGGAGAAGCGTCAACGAGAACGGCGTCGGCGTCCGTCGAAGCTGACGCCTGCGGTGGTCGCCTTCGTGGAAGAGAGGCTGCGCGTGGGCTGGAGTCCGGAGCAGATCGGAGGATAGCTCACGTATCGCAGACAGAGCTTGCGTCTGACAGGTATGAGCGCATCTACTGGCACGTCTGGCGCAACAAGGTCGATGGCGGCGTTTGGTTGTCGGTCTCGAATGTCAAATTCACGAGAAAGGGAGTTCTCTGGCTAGCAGGCTGCTGGAATATTCGGCCGTCACGAGGGATTCGTACGGCGCTCAGATGGGCCTGCTAATTCCTGCGCGGCGGGCATGTTGTCGGTTGGAACGTGCGGAGTGTGGAAGCGTTCACACAGGAGTTGATGGTGGGCCTATGCGCAGGAGATCAATGGCGCTTCCTCTGTTGATCGGTCTGGTAGCAAGTGCGCAGCAGCCGTCGAAGGCAGTCGAAGATTCGTCGCAAATGAGCGTGTACGCAAGCCAGCGGGAGGCGCTTCTGACTTCCGCGAATGATGCGATCGCAGAGCGCGAATATGCGGAGGCGTTGGAAGACTATCGGAAGGTTCTCGCATTGTATTCCAGAGATAGCCGCGTTCTGATGATTGCAGCAAACGCGGCATAGGCAGCAGGCGATCTGCAGGAGGCAGCCGATCATTACCGCGAACGTCTGGAACACCCCGGCAACCATCCGTGGGGAGTTCGGCTCAGCCTGCTTCAGGCGGATGCCGCAATCGGTAACTGGAGCGAGTTTGCAAAGGAGCAAAGGGAAGTCGAGACGGCGGCGATCCTCAGCTTCCGGGGCCGTTGAAGAGCGGCGTTCTGCTGGAGCGATTCACGATTCGGAACGTAGCTTGTGGAGACGATCGATTACCCGGAGCCGAACCGGGCGGGTGCTTGTTGAAATGAACCCTGCAACCAATGCGAAAGGCCCCGCCACTGGGACAGGGCCTTCCATGGGCCGAATGCCGCGAACCGTTCGGTACGCCGTGGGCGCAAGCGAGACGCGGCTGCAATCAGTTTCTCTTCAAGAGCAACAATCCTGGAACGCCAATATGTGCCGCGCCTCCGAGCTACCAGTTCGAATGATCGCTCCAGTCAGCCGTATCCTGCGCCGCCTGAAGCTGAGCCGCATACGGGATCTGGAGCCAGACTTCCGGTACAGCGCTCCGAGCACCCGCATCCCTGCGATCTGCTCCATCTGAAAATCAAGCTGGGCCGTATCGCGCGGCGTTCCCATCGGGTCGCCGGCAACCGCCGCGAGCGCGTCGTCGGCATGGGCTGGGAGTATCTGCACATGGCCATCAACAGCAGCGCGAATCCGATCCCCCGCGTCCACGTCGCGCCGCCGATCACTTCCGGGCCGGAGGGGTTCGGGTTTCTGAGACTCATCATAACGATGACTCATACTCCCGAATCCGGCGGCGCCACCCTCCGAAAAAGCGCCACCAGCGAAACGACGACTAAGAATAGTGCGTTTGGCACCCAGTTCGGGAGCATTCGCCGGGAGCCTACGTCACCCTTCGGCGCCCAGCAAACGTGACTGAGCACGACAGCGACCCACGACACCGCAACGTTGATGCCGCAATCAGTCGAAAATCTTAGCCATGGTATCCAAGCAACGGATGATCGCATCCGTCGTCGGAGCCTTCAGAGGCTCAGCCCTATATCCATACCCTGACTCTTTTCCTGTTTGGGAGCCTCGGCTATCTCATGTTGCGGCGGCTTCAGGTCGGGCGTATGGGCGCTCTGGTGCGAAACATCATGGCCTAACGCTTGCGGGAGCTTTTCTCGGTCGTTCGTGAAAATTTGTGCATCGTGAGCGCCACGCGACACCGAGACATAGGCCATGCGGTTGTTGAGCAAGTCTTTTGCGCCCAGCTCGGTGTCCACGTTGATGAGCACACGGTCCGCGGTCTGCCCCTGACTGGAGTAGCTGGTCACGGCGTAGCCGTGATCCAGATGCGGATGCCGTTGCGGATCGAAGCTCATGCTGCGCTCGTTGTCCAGTTTCA
>Ga0335075_10004022_pt1 | contig 23049 bp, 19 predicted proteins | sample Lox_Sample_24_FD_206723 | JGI IMG/M metagenome (GOLD analysis project Ga0335075, IMG submission 206723) | Soil microbial communities from Loxahatchee National Wildlife Refuge, Florida, United States - Lox_Sample_2.4 | ecosystem: Environmental > Terrestrial > Soil > Wetlands | place: USA...
GTCGAACGAGCGCCAGCGCAGGGCGAAGAGCTCGCTCGGACGCAGCGCATCGGTCATCTCGAGCAGGAGAATCAGACGATCTCTTCTGCCGGCACGAGACAAGACCTTCCCCAGTTGCTCCCACGAAAGAACCGTTTTGTCTTTGGCGCGTAGATTCCTGGGAATCTTGAGCTTCCGAGACGGATCTCTCACAAGAAACTCCTGTTCGATGGCTTCGTCGAAGATCGATTTCAGGTAGGACCGGGCTTGTTTGACGCGATCCTGCGAATACCGTTCAGCCAGACCATTCAGGTGCGTTTGCAGCGTGAATCGATCCAGCCCGTCGAGGGGATATTCCCCAAACCGTGCAATCAGATCCAATTCGATCTGGCTCTTTTTTTCCTTTGCCGTCTCCGGCCGCCAGTCCCCTTCACGGAGGGGAAAATAGCGGCTTCGAACAAACCATGCAAAGGAGACCGAACTGTCTCTGCGAGGCTTGCTGTCGGGGTTTGCTCCCGTTTGTTTGTTGATTTCTGCCCGAAGCGCATCCCGCGCTTCGGCCTTCGTCATGTGCGATTTAAGGTCGAGCCGAATACAAATCGTATCGACTCGCTCGTTTTCTGTTTTGGGATCGAGCACGCGCCGCCGGAAATACCCGTACCAGTACCTCCCGCGCGGTACTACCCATCCCGCCTGGTGCGATGCACCCATCGTTTCCTCGGTTCTGTGGGGGAACCGTGGGCCACTCCCATTCTATCGGCGGCCACGCTTCCGAGTTGTCAGGCGTTCACGCTCGTTCACGAACTCTTCAATCTGGCTGCTGCGGTAGCGCAATGCTCCGTCACCAAGGCGAATCACTGGCAGCCATGGCGCTTTGCGCGAAGAGTGATCCCACACCCAGTCCTTGCTTACCCGAAGCCGCTGAGCAACTTCGTCTGCCGTCAGCAAAGGGTCCTGAGTAAACGAACCGGCGCGGGTCGGGGGCTTTGGCAGATCCATCGGCCGATCGGCTTCATATGGAAGCTCCTGAGGCGACCCCGCCGAACTGATGAGCTCAAGCCTTCGCACCTGTTCTGGCATCGTGCCCTCCTCTGCGCGGAACCAATTGCTACGAGCCATTGCGCGCGCTCGGACACGAGTGTGTATCGGCGTGACGCCAGTGTCCAAGACTTCTCGTGCATGGAGGTATGCATGAAAAGTCTGGCTGAATCTGTGCGAGATGCGCTCAGGGCACAAAAAGGTGACCTATTGACGAAGCGTATGCGGCAAGGGAATCTGAGAGCGACACGTATTGACGAACGACCCCCAGCAAGTCGGCAAGGCAATTCTGGATCTGCCGCTGGTTCCCGGAGGTCACGGGCATGTCCGATCTGCTGGAGTTCCGCCTGCTGAAGTACATCGCCGTCATCGCCGAGGTCGGCAATTTCACGCGCGCCGCTGAAAAGCTCTTTACGTCACAGCCTTCACTCAGTCACCAGATCATCGATCTCGAGGACGGGTTGGGCATGGAGATTTTCGAGCGCAGTCGCGACAGGGTGACGCCGACCCCGGGCGGACTGATCATTGTCGAGTACGCCAAAGAAGCGGTCCGAACGCGCAACGAAGTCGTGAAGGCAGCGCTGGCGGTACATCACGGCGAAGTTCCACCGCTGCGACTGGGCTTTTCGTGCTTCGTACCCACTCCGATTCTCGAAGGATTTCAACGCGTCTACGAGGCTCTCTTTCCCGCCTGTCCGGCACAACTTGCCGGAGGCGATCCGGCGCGACTTGCCGATCAATTGCAGAGAAAGACTCTGGACTGCGCGCTGCTGCCGATGCCGGTCAAAACAGACGATTTGATTGTCGTTCAGGTTGCCAGCGCCCCACTGGTTGTCTGCATGAGAGAAGATGACCCGCTAGCGCGGCTGACTGAGATTCGTCCAGAAGAAATTGCCGATCGACTCCGAGTCTTTCGCGCTCCTGAGAGCCACCCAGCCGCCCACAGGCGGCTGATGGAGATGCTGGGCGAGATAGGAATCCGACCTGTGGTTTCGTGTGTCGCATCAACTCCTTCGGAGTTGCAATGGATGGTCCAGAGAGGGTTTGGTCTGGCGCTGATCGATCAGCAAATCCGACTGGAACCGTTCCTGACGGCTCGACCGATCTTCGGCGTGAGATGGAGCGCAGATACGGCCTTCGCTCATGATCCAGGAGCGGACCACCTTGCCCTTCCATTACTTGTCCGCCATTTGGGACGGAGCAGCAACGGCCGGAGGCCACCGAGGCGGATCCCGTGCAGCAAGGGCGAAGGACCAGTTCAATTGGAATTGCTGGAGTAAAGAGCAATTGTGGTTTCTCTCGGTGAGCGCATCGGTTGTCATCAACGCTGATCTGACCTCCCGCTGCGACGTAGGCTATCTCCTCTTCTTCTTCGGCGTTCTCTTACGCGTCACTGGCCTAGCTACACGATTGACATACTTCTGCTTGGCCAGTGCCTTTTCAGCGCGCGCGGCGCGCTGCAGGGCTTCGTCTTTCTCCTCTTTAAGACGGTCAATCTCACGGGTCTTTATAGTCTCTAGTTTAGAAACCGCACTCCTGACCTGGCGAGAAAGGACTGCGAGAGAGTCATCTTTCCCATCAGCATCACGTCTGTTGAAAGCATATACTTCGATGGAGCGCTGGACATGGTACTCATCCACAATCGCTTGTGCCATTTCCTGAACGGTGGCGATACCCTTCTCAATCAGCTTCTTCTTTTCCGTCAATATCTGGTTAATCGCCGTGAGACCCAAGCCGCCGATTGCCACCCCATATCGCATACGCTGCTGCAATCGCGAATAGTGTTTACTTCCCCTTGCCGAATGGTCCAGAAGATTCAAGTACTGGAACCACAAGCGTGGGGTATACGAGACCGGCAGCGGATACTTGGCCCCTTCGAGCCTTTGCAATTCGACGAAGAAGTAGTCCGTAGTAATAAACCAGATCTTTGAAGCAAGGGGAGGACTCTGCTTGCGCCGCAAATGAATTAGAGCAAACTGAAGTGCTTCATGACGGCATAGAAGTTCAGTCTTATAACGATGTCCCAGCTTCCTCAAATGCGCTACGGTGGCGGTTAGCTTCGCAATCTCCGACAGGTCAAAATCCCCTTCCGTAGCTTTGTCGGTCACAATCTCATATCTTTCGGCGAGCATTCTGCCTACCGCATCATCGTTATATGAAATGTCACCGACGATCATCCGCATATAGGCGGATGGCGTAATGGATGGATCAAGCTCAAGCTCTGTAGCAAAACCTTCGAGGAACACGTTCCCATTTCCACGGCCCTGCAGAACCAGATAGCCAGCAATGACATCAGACAAGGGAGCAGAGGAGCGGCTGAAATCTCTAAACGCCTTATCGGCTAACCGAAGGTTGTGTGCGACTTCGTTCAGCATTTCTCCGCTGACACGCAACTTCATCCCGAGCCGTATGGTTGACGAAAGCATGCTCCTGTAGAGCGCATTGGAGGGGTGTCCCATTGCAAGGGCCGGCAGAATGATTGACGCATCCAGATAGACTATATGTCCGTCAGCATAATCCGCCAGCAATCGCTCACTGGTGGGACTCAGGACAAACGCGGTGGTTATGAAGTACGCCTGAAGTTTCTTGAAGACGACCGGAGCGCAAACGTCGTCAGGCTGAATTACGAGAGACTTGATTGCCTCCGAGTAGGCAGCCCGCTCAACTGGGTCAACGCCAAGAGGTGCACAGTATGAATTGACGATCTCGTCAATCTTTTCGGACGGAATCCTCGCGGGGCGCGAGTAAAGAAAGAACTCCGCGACTTCCATTCCGAATGATGCAAAGGTGCGATCAACGAGCGCCTGAAATATCTCGACAGATAGCAGCTTGTGCGGCGGTGGTAGTTTGTATAGTTCTAAGACGCGTTTTAACGTCGCTATCTCTTCAGAATCTGCGTCCGAAACTCTCTTTTCGATTTGCTTACGGGAAGCTTCCTTGAGTGAAAGCTTGCCATCGGCAAAGAAGATTGTTGCGTCGGCAACGAGCGACGAGAGGGCAACCCTTGCAGCTCGTAATATTGTCTCCGAGGATTCACCTAGTGTCTGAGCAACGTTTGCAACGAGTTCCGCTTCACTTAGTGAAGACCGAGATGCGATCAATTGCTCGATGAGAACGGCACGACAGACCAACTCTAGGCGTGTTACTTGGTCAGGAGCGAACTCCATGCAGAGCAAAACATAACGTTCTAGCTCGTCGACTTTCTTAGAGATCGCAGAACTCGCGATGATCTTGGGGAATGACTTTGCAGCTAGAGCTGCAACCAGTGTGTCGATGTAGGAAAAGCTGTGATCGGGATCATCGATCTCCACGACCTGAACGTTTCTGGATTTGTGCTCGGCGATTTGAGATTCAGTCAGGGAGCCCGTAGAACAACACAACAGAGCAGGCTCAGCAAAGAGTCTCTCGGCCAATATTCCTTGCCAAATGTGCTGAAAATCCGGATCAGCCATTCCGTAGCCCAAGATGATCAGCTGATTCTGGCTTATAACCTGCTCAAGGAGCTGACGCAACAGACCCTCGCGAAGAACCCTTTGCCAATCGTCCCGGGTCAGGACCATGGTCGGGAAGTCCCGAATGGTGCCATGTGGCTGCGCTATGAAATAGTTGGAGCTTGACGCAAGAATTTCGCGGATAGAAGAAAGGGTCGTCTCGCCGTCTACATGCACACGAGCGGCGGTAAGGCATTCGTCGAAGTTCGTGGTAATGATGCCGCGGGCCGGAACTGAAACTAGCGCTTTTTGCGTGTCGTTCGCTTCGTTCTTGCCTGCGAAAGTTTCCAGAACTATGGATCGGTAGGCAGCAGGGGTGAGCTCATCCTTTAAGACACCGAACACACCGTAAAGATCCCGCTTGGCGAGTTTGTCAGCCGCATACGCATGAGCCGGCGCTGAGAGGCCCCTGGCCTTGCTAGCCTCGAGAGCTTTAGAGGTCGCCTTGGGCCAAAGGTCAAACCCTGACTTGACTGAAAGGCCTGCGCCGACGAGAAAGACAACCCGGCGCACGTCAGGGACACTGGCGAGTACATTACCTATCGCTGTCGGAACGTCGCTCATTCCTCAATAAACTCTGGGTCGTAGATTTCTACGAGTGTATTCCCTCACGCCCCGCAAGCGCCAGCAAATGACTGATTCCCTGATGCGAAGGTCGAAAACTCCGGAAGGGATCCTCCAGAGTTGTTTCATAGTGCTCACATTACGAATGTGATGTCACTTGGCGCGGAAACGCCAAAGCGTTCTGCGAACCTGCACCGGTCGATCCCCACGATGCAGGTTGTCCCTAGTGCAGGCCCAGCCGTAAACGAGCGTCAGTCGGACGCGGCAAGACTTTGTGTGCATGGCGCCATGCACACAAAGTCTTGGACTCGCTAACTGAGCCGCGCTACCTTGCGGCACATGGGCGGCATGATCCAGCCGCCGGAGGTGCCGATGACTTCCTTCCCTTCTCCCGTTACGCGGGGCAACAGCCTCATCTGCCAACGGCTGCGCCGAGTCCGCCAAGCCTTCACTCTGTTCCTTTTTCTTGTTCTCTTTCCCGCGATCGCGTTCGCCCAGAGCGGTTCACCGTTCGATACCGGGTTTACCGCGCTGCAGAACCTATTCACGGGGACGGTAGCTAAAGTTGCCAGCTTGATCGCCATCGTGATCGGCGGCTACCAGTTCGCCCATGGTGAGCCGGGATCCAAGCGCGCCCTCGCGGGAATCGTAGCCGGCACCGGCATCGCCGTTCTCGCCGCGAATGTCCTGAGCTGGCTCTGGGGAATCTGACAGGACCCCACCCCATGGAGCACAAACGTCAACCATGTTTTCGAGTGTGAGGGGCGTGATGCACACACACACAACAATCCGGCACCAAACCCAAATCAGCGATAGCGGGTCCTTACGGGGAGGCGTTCGCACAGGCGAAGCGAACGGCAGGACCTCATCGTTGAGGCGGCGAAACCGGGTTTATAAGAGCCTGCACAAGCCCCTCACGTACGTGGGCGTCGAGCGTACGCTGTTTTTCTTCGTCTGCGTCGCCTCCGTGGGAGCCTTCAATCTTTTCAACAGTCTGCTGGCTGGAGTAGCCGTGTTCATTGGGGGATTCGGATTCGGGCGCTGGGTCACCAACATGGACCCGGCTTTTCTGCGCATCCTCGCCCGATCTGAGCGCTACAAGACGCGGTATGACCCAGCGAAGCACACCTTTCCCCGTCTCGAGGTGCGATGATGCTACGCCTCGACAAGATCATCAAGCCGTGGAGCGATGGCGCCGCCTTCGGCGATTACATCAATCTGTACGGCTTCTGGAACGAGGCAGCGTTTCTCACCAAGAGCGGGGACCTCGGCATGGTTCTGAGTGTCAGGGGTGTCGATTACGAAAGCCTCGACTACGGCGAGCAGGAATACGCGGTGAAGCGCCTCGAAGCGGCGCTCAAGAACTTCGGGCCGGGCTTCCACGTCTACCAATACCTCTTCAAGACCAACAACCCAGAAATTCCGTTCGCGAATTATGGAAGCGCAATCGTGCAGACGGGGCAGGACCGCCGCCGGGAGCACTTCCGGGAGAAGGCCGACCGGCTCTTCGAGATCGAGATTTACTACTGCATCGTGCTGGAAGGCGCACGGTCGAAAACCGGTGTCGGCGTTGCCCTTCAGCGCATCTTCCGCGACCCAGCCGGAGGCCTGAACGAACTGAAGGCGCAGTTCTCAAACCATGGCATGAAGGTGCTGCTGCGATCGCAGATCGAGCAGGACATGGCGCGCCTCGAACAGCGCGTGCAGGCATTCGTCCACCAGCTTGCGGATTTCGTGCGGATCGAACTGCTGGACTACAAGGGCCAGTTCCGATTCTTTCGGCGCCTCGTGAACTACGACGACTGGCGTGTCGCCGGAGAGCCGGGGCACTCCCAATTCCTTTGCGACCAGGTGGTCAATTCCGAGATACGGACCGAGCGCGACCATCTTCGCATGGGCGGCGACTACCTTCGTGTTCTGACCATGAAGGAGTGTGTCGGCGAAACGCGGCCTCTGGCGCTCGATGCTCTTCTGAAAATCCCCTCCAGCTTCATTGCGATCTCGGAATGGGTGCCGCTGGCGCCTGCCGCGGCGCGCAAGGAAGTGAACAAACGCCGCCGGCACTTCAACATCGCGAAAACAGGCTTTGTCTCGCAGCTCGGCAACGACCCGGCGAAGACCAATCCGCGTGACGTGCTGGTAGACGAATCGAAGCAGGCGGACATCGAGGATCTGGGCGACTGCCTGCGCGCCCTCGGTAACGGTCAGCAGCTCGGCCAGTTCTCATTGACGATCCTGCTTTATGGCAAGGATCAACAGGCGGTCGATTCGGTGGTAGGCGAGTTCGCCGGAGTGTTCACGAACGCCGACGGGGCACTCGTTGCGGAAACGTACAACCAGCTCAACGCATACTTCGCCATCGTGCCCGGCAACTACGCCTTCAATCTCCGGCGAATGTACCTGCTCAATACCAACTATGCCGACCTGAGTTTCCTTTTCACGATCCTGCCCGGAGAAAAGGTCAATTCGTATCTGGACGCCGAATACCTGGCCGTGATGGAAACCGACAACCAGACACCCTACTACCTCAATCTGCACTGTGGCGAGGTGGCGCACACCCTGATTCTCGGAATGACGGGAAGCGGCAAATCATATTTGTGCAATTTCCTGCTGCAGAACGCGCAGAAGTATGATCCACTGACATTCATCTTCGATATCGGCGGGAGCTTCGAGGCGCTGACGCACATCTTCGGCGGCAGCTACCTGAACGTCGGCCGCGAGCAACGCGATTTCACGATCAATCCATTCTCGCTGGAGCCGACCAAGGAAAACCAACAATTCCTCTTCAGCCTGCTGCGGGTGCTGATCGAGGGCGACGACCAACGCTATCGGAGCCAAGTGGCCCTCGCCAATGTCCATCCGCTGATCGTGAGGATCAATGGCGTCGGGCAGGCGCAAGCGATCGATTATCACGACTTCAAATACCGCCCCGAAGAGGCAGAGAACAAGTATTACCTCACGCGATGGGCCGATCTTTACTTCAGCCGCGATCGCTTCACCATCGAGCGGGACCAGACGAACGCTCTGTACTTCCTCGACGGCAACCTTCAGCGTGCAGTTATCGACCAGGAGCAGAAGAACAACACCATTGCCGATTACGTGAAGGACAGCTCGCTTCCGTTCGTGGATATCGAGGTCAGGAATGTGATTCTCGACAACCTGCAGCAGGCTCCCTATTCGGCGCGCATCCAGTTCGAGGAAATCTTCACCAATCCCACGGATCAGTCTGTGCTCAGGCGGGAGCAGTGGACCGCCACCGTGACCTACATCTTCCGGGACAAGGTGAAGAACGAGGAGCTGGCCGTAAATCCCCTGGGTTTGACCATCATCCGCTTCCGTGCCGACCAGGCGTTCGAGTAGTCGAAAGCACTTCCCAAAGCGAGGCAGTTTTCATGTTCGAGTGCGGCTCCAAAACACGGCCGGTCGGTTCTTCGGATCTTCGGTTTCCCAGCCATCGGATGACTGAGCATCTCAGGGGGCGTGACCGCACCCGCCGGTTCTCTTCTGACCGGGTGGCAAGGAGACGGTTCCGCTTCGTATCACGGGTCCGTGCGTCAGCCGGAAACCCTGTGGCGATGCGATCCATGAAGCGCTTGTCTCCCGTGTCTCTCCCTTGCTTGTCCGGTCACACGCTTCGGGCCTATTCCGGCGCCCGGCGGCACGTCGCCGCTCTGCTTTCCGGACTCCTCTCCCAAAACAAGTTTGGGCCCCTGCTCCAGAAAGCGCGTCTCGGCACTTGGGAGCCGGGCCTCTCGCTCGGGCTTCGCCAATGGGTGACCCGGCCAATCCGGGAATTCACCAACGGAGACTTCACCATGTATCAGAACCGCATTTCGCTCATCGGATTCCTCGGACAGGACGCCGGCACTTTCGCCGCCAACAACGCGAGCTTCACCGTCCTGTCGCTTGCCACCAAATCCTCTTACAAGGACAAGAAAACCGGCGAGTACAACGGCCACACCGAATGGCACCGCTGCATCGTCTGGGGACGGCTGTCCGAGTACGCAAAGACCCTGAAGAAGGGCGCACACCTGGCCGTCGAGGGCGAGCTGAGGAGCCGCGAACGCGCGGACAAGAAGACAGGCCAGAAGAACCGGGTCTGGGAAGTGCGCGTCTCTTCGATCCTGAAGCTCGACCGCGCCGAGAAGGCCGGCTTTGAGGACGACACGAACGTTGAGTTCAACCCCGAGGAGGAAGCGGCCTGAGCCGCTCCTCTTCCTTATCCCGGGAGCCCGGCATTGCGCCGGGCTTCCAGTGCTGGATCACCCGCCATGAGCTTCGAACTGCTGCGCCCGTTCCTCCGCCCCATCGAAGATCTTCTGCTCGATCACGACGTGAGCGAGATCATGGGTAATCCCAATGGCACCTGGTACGCCGAACGCGAGGGGGAGATGCAGCCGCTGCCGGAACTTTCCTTCGACCCTGCGAGCTTGCGTACCGGCCTCGAAGTAATCGCCAACAACCTGGGCAAGCGGCTGGACGAAGACAACCCTGTAGTGGAAGCCCGGCTCCCCGACGGCAGCCGCCTGTGCGGCTATATTCCCCCGGCGGTCCAGCCCTGGCCCGGCCTCACCATCCGCAAATTTACCGCCCGCAATTTCAGGATCGATGACCTGGTCGTGCGCGGCACGCTCACGCAGTCGCTGGCGTACTTCCTGTGGGAGCAGGTTCGCGTCGGTAGAACCCTGCTTATCAGCGGGGGAACGGGAACCGGAAAAACGACTCTCCTGAACGTGCTCGCCCAGGCTATTCCCGAGGACGAACGGATTGTCACCATCGAGGACACCGCAGAGCTTCTGGTTCACAAGCCAAACATCGTCGGCTTCGAGTGCCAGAACGATACCTACAAGAGGCCGCTCTCGATGGAGCAGCTCCTGAAAACGGCACTGCGCTGCCGACCCGACCGGATTATCGTCGGGGAGGTCCGCGGGACTGAAGCACGGACTCTGCTCGACTCTCTCAATACCGGGCACTCAGGATCGCTTGCGACCATCCACGCCAACTCTGCGGGCAAGGCGCTGAGGCGCTTTGCCAGCCTCGTTCTGCACAGCCATGCGCAGTTGAGCTACGCGGACGTCGAAGCTGAGATCGGCGACGCAGTCGATTACGTGGTCCATGTCGAGCGGCAGCCTGCCCGCCGGGCGATCCGCGAAGTGCTCCGCGTGGACGACTACGACCGCCGCACCCAACGATTCCAGATGGAGTATGTCTTCCGGACCGAAGAACCCGCCGCCACAGAGGTAATCCCATGTTGAAGCCCACCCAGCCACCCGACGTTTCGGCCAAGGAAGTCGCCCCGATGCTCGCCGCTCTCCGGGCCGGCATTGACCCCGGCAAACTGACCCGGAAACTTGCCTCCAGATACCCCGACAACCCCGGCACTGCGTGCCGTCTTGTGGATATCGCTTTGGCCTGTCTTTGGCTGGCCCAGGGCGCTCCTGCCGGCGATGTTCTGACCATGCTGGAATGCCGGCATCGGTTCGAGTTTTCGAGCGCCGCCTGCCGGGTCTACGCCCTGGAGATTCTCTGGGCCGCCGAGCGCCAGATGCAGGCTGTCGAGAATTCCCCGAATAACACCCCAAAGGAGCACGAATATGCCGCTGCTTGAGATCGTCCAGACCACCCATGTGAACGCCACCGTACGGCTCGAAGAATCGACCGCCACTTTGGTCGATCAGTACGCCGCGTTCCTGCACGCTCCGGCCGATGAAGTCGTGGACAAAGCCCTGGCCTATGTCTTCTCCAAAGACCGCGACTTCCAGGACTTTCTGCGCACCCCCGAAGCCGCCCATGTGGCGCCGACTCTCCGCGTCCGCCGTCTCGGTCAGAACGGTTCGACTCCCGAGCTTGTCAGTGACTCTGCCAAGGCCACCAAATCACCTGAGGCCGCCCATGATTCGCGCCAGCGCAACCAAGCGTAACAGCGCAAGCGACCAGCACGGTGCTTCGCACCGGATTGATTTTCGACACTTGATCCCTGAGAGGGTTGGCGTTCGCTACCTTTCGGTAGCGAACGGTAGTAGTCAACGAATGAGCGGCTTAAGCGGAGGCCATAGCAGCCGGTACCGAGTGGTAGCGAATGCTATGGGATGGAGTTATGCCAACAGAGACGACAACATCAGCTCTTGAGCGGCCTGCAGTACGCAGCCGGCAAATCGGGATTCGTGTCACCGAGGACGAGTACAAATCGCTTGAAAGTACGGCGTGGTCAAGCGGTCAGAAGGTCGCTGATTGGGGACGCGATCAGCTGCTGCAGCGCATGGAACGCGCCGAGGAAGACCGGCTCTCTGCACACGTGTTCACCGAGCTGGTCGGGTTGCAGATGCTTCTCATGGGCTTCTTCGCGCCGCTGCTCCAGGGCCGGCAGATCAGCGCGGAGCAATATCAGGAACTGGTTCGGAGCGTGCAGACCGGCAAAGGGAAGCGGGCCAAAGAGCTGCTCCTGCAGCGGCTCGGACAGGAGGCGAAGTAGTCATGGCAAATGTCCAGAGATGGGGCCGCAAGGAATCGAACATCTGGCCGCCGCGCGGCTTCTATTACACCTGGGGAGCCGTGTTTCTGGCACTCGTCTTTGCTGGATTTCTCGTTTATGTGCGCTTCAGTTTTGCCTTCAATCCTCTGGAGCGATACTACCTGCCCTATTACCTGCGATCGGGGATGACGATCCGCCCTTCGGCCAGGTTTCAACTCCTCTATGTGGGCGACGGACGGCATTGGCGACTCGCCCTTCCCGATGATGTAAAAGTCGGCACGACGCCCCAGTTTTCCGGCAAACCGTTGCCCATGGAGATCAGCGACAAGGGTCAAAGAGAAGACAAAACCTTTCTAGTCCGGGAGCCGGAACGAGTGTATTCGGCAAAGGCCGTTCACCAATTCTTGAGCCGAGATATCTACGCGGGGGCCGACCTGTGGGTCTTGTTCTCCATGCAGGTTTATTTCGGCATTTCCAGTCTCCTGCTCGCCTTGCCTTTCACGCTGCCAAAGGACATCAGGCGCCGCAGAGAGCTGCGCTACGGCCGCCGGTTGAAGGGCCCCTGTCTGGTCGACGCGAAGCAATTCAATGCCGCCGTTCGCGGCGACGGCGTCGGCATCCAGACCGAAGATATTGAAGCTCTCCTGCGCATACCAGCCAGAGCAGAAAACCAGCACATCCTCGCCATCGGAGATACGGGATCAGGCAAGACTAGCATCATTCGCCAGCTCGCTTTTCGCGTCCAGGAACGGGGAGAGTGCGCGGTCATTTATGATCCGGCCGGCGAGTTCATCCGGCAGTTCTATAGCGAGGTGCGCGGCGACATTGTGCTCAATCCCCAAGACGCACGGATGCCCTACTGGAATCCCGCCGACGAGGTAGAAGACGAGCCCGAAGCGCTCACCCTGGCCGAGTCGTTTTATCAGCCGGAGAGGACCCTAAACGAGTTCTTCGTCGACAGCCCGCAGAAGATCTTCGCCTACCTTATCAGCCGGCGCCCGAAGCCGCGGCCCGAGGATCTGGTTCAATGGATGGCTACCAAACACTCGATCGAGACCAGGCTCCGGGACACCGAATACGCCGTGCTGGTGGACCAGACGGCAGGGCCCCAGCGAGCCGGCGTCCTGAGTTCCCTGAACAAGATCGCCAACACGCTGCGGATGCTCCCCACGGTGGCCGATCATCCGATGACCGAGTGGACCGCCAAGGCCTGGGCGGAAAACCGGAAAGGCTGGATCTTTCTCACCTCGGCCAAAACCACGCGCAAGGCCATCCGCCCCCTCCACTGTGTGTGGCTCGACATGCTGGTGATGCACCTTCTCTCGACGCGTCGCCCGGACCAGAAACGGGTGTGGTTTCTGATCGACGAGCTGGCCACGCTACAGAAGATGCCACAACTTCACACGGCGCTGACCGAGAACAGGAAATCGGAGAACCCGGTGGTGTTGGGTTTCCAGGGACGCAGCCAGCTTGAAGCCCGGTACGGCGACGACGCCGAGGCCATGCTGTCTCAGCCCGCCACCAAGATCTTTTTCCGCACGGATGAGCCGCGGGCGGCCAAGTGGATCTCCGATAACATCGGCGAGGTCGAGATCGAACGGCTCCGGGAAACCCATTACGAAGGCGGCTCGCGCAGCAGGAATTTCACCCTCGAACGAGTGCGCGAGCCTCTGGTCATGCCCTCAGAGATTCAGGGTCTGGTGGACCTCAGTGCCTACCTCAAATACGGAAACTATGTCGCTCGTTTCTCCATCCCATTCGTGGAACTTGAAGAAAGGTGTCCGGATTTCATCCGCCGCAAGCACGCGCCCGAGGCCCCCGAGGAACCAGCCACCGCTGCTCCGGGCACCGGAGAATCGGAGGCTTCCGCCGCGGTCGAACAGGCGACTGGCAACGATCTCGGGATGCAGGTTGCGTGACCATGTTGACGATCTCCAGTCCCCTCTCGGCGGGTCAGGCGCAGACATATCACGCCAAAGAGTTCACCGCCAAGGAACAGAACTATTGGAGCCAGGAACAGACTGTTGCTGGGGAGTGGCAGGGCAGGCTCGCCGAAAAATTCGGCCTCGCCGGAGGCGTGGGAGCCGAAGAATTTGCTCGGCTCAGCCAGGGACAGTATCCATTCACCGGCGAGCAACTCGTACAGCACCGCGCCGCCCACCAATATAAGGACGGACACGGAAAAGTCGTCACCACCATGGAGCACCGTGCTGGCTGGGACGCAACCTTTTCCGCGCCCAAGTCAGTTTCCCTGACCGCGCTGGTCGGCGGCGATAACAGGGTCCGCGTCGCCCACCGGGAAGCGGTCACCGTCGCGCTGCGGGAGCTGGAGCATTACACCCATGCTCGTATTGGGGGGAACCATACGGCCGAGAGAACGGGGCAGTTCGTAGCCGCCAAATTTGAGCACGACACCGCCCGCCCAGTAGATGGCTACGCAGCGCCGCAGCTTCATACCCATGCGGTGATCTTCAACTTGACCGAGCGCAACGACGGGCAGCGGCGGGCGATGCAGGAACGAACGCTCTTCCAGTCGCGGCAGTTTGCAACGGCGGTGTACCAGTCGGAACTGATGTTCCGGCTCAGTCGCCTCGGCTACGAGCTTCATCCCGGCCGAAGCGGCGCCCCAGAGATCAGGGGCTACACCCAGGACTATCTCGACGCATCCAGTCCACGGAGCCAGCAGATCCGCGAGTACATGGAAAGGATTGGCATCGAGAGCAAGGCCGCCGCGCAGATCGCGGCCCACGCTACCCGGGACAAAAAGCAAATCGTCGGCCTAGAAGCGACTCTCGCGGCCCATCAGCGTCTTGCCGCCCAGTTCGGCAATCAGCCGCAACAGGTTGTGGCCGCCGCGCGGGAACGCAGACAGCAAATCCAACACGCAGAAAAGAAGTCGCCGGCCCAGCTTGCGCGCGAAGCCGTGAACTTCGCCCGCGACCGCCTCTACGAACGCGAGGCCGTCGTCGATGAGCGGCATCTCTTCCGCGATGCGCTCCGGCGCGGCATGGGCGAGGTGCCTTACGCCGAAGTGCGGCGCGTTATCGTCTCGCGGCTGGCACAGGGAAAGTTCTTGGCCGCTGATCCGACTCCGCGCGATTCAGCGCGTCAGATCACGACTGCTCGGATGATGGCAATGGAAAAAGAAGTGGTTCAGGCGATGCGTACGGGACAGGGCCAGGCGGCGCCAATCCTGTCCCACTTCGCCGCATCTCAGATTGCTGAATCGCATCCGCGCCTCAATCGCGGCCAGCAGACCGCTGTCGAACAGGTGCTTACATCCGCTGACCGCATTCAGGCCATTCAGGGCTACGCTGGGGTCGGCAAAACCCAGGCCCTTGTTGCCATCCGCGAAGGCGCGCAGGCGGCTGGATATGCGGTCGAGGGCTTCGCGCCGACGTCACGTGCGGCGGAACAGCTTCGGCAGGCAGGAGTGTCCTCGATGACCTTACAGGGCTTTCTTGCTCGCGGCGGGACGGAACAGTCGGCCGGCGATCCATCGAGCAGGCATCTCTACCTTCTCGACGAGTCCTCGCTAGCCTCAACCAGGCAGGTCCGGGACTTCCTCAACAAGATCGGCGCACAGGACCGCGTTCTGCTGGTGGGTGACCTACGCCAGCACCAGGCGGTAGAAGCCGGAAAGCCTTTCGAGCAATTGCAGCAAGCCGGAATGCAGACCGCCCAACTCGACCAGATCGTCCGCCAGAAAGACCCGGCATTGCTGCGCGCGGTGGAATGCCTGGCCAAGGCCGATATTGCAACGGGGATCGGGATGTTGCGCGAGCAGGGACGTGTTGTCGAGATTCCCGACCGCGCCCAGCGCATCGAGACAATTGCCAAAGAGTTCGCTCGCAACCCCGAGCGAACCCTGGTTGTTTCGCCGGACAATGCCTCCCGGCGCGAGATCAACGAAGCCGTGCACGGCGAATTACAGCGACGCGGGGCAATCGCCCGCGACGATCACCCAATAAGAGTGCTCGTTCCGCGATCGGAGCTGACCGGCGCCGACCGCTCCTGGGCTCCGCGGTATGAGATCGGCGACGTTCTCCGCTACCACCGCGGCAGCACGGAGCTGGGCATTCGGGCCGGCAGCTACGCTCAGGTGATATCAACGAACCCCAGAGAAAATCAGATTACGGTCAGGAAACCAGACGGGTCCGACGTTGCGTACAACCCGGCGCGGCTGCGCGGGATCGACGCTTACACCGAAGTAGAAAGGCGCTTTTCGGTGGGTGACCGCATTCAGTTCACCGCGCCGCAGCAGGAACTGCATGTTGCCAATCGTGCCCTGGGAACCATCGACCACATCACCCCGAATGGTTCTCTGAACCTGAGAATGGACGATGGCAGAGAAATTACTTTCGATCCGATGCTGACACGGCACTTCGATCACGGCTACGCTGTCACCAGCCACAGCGCCCAGGGACTCACTGCCGAGCGCGTCCTGATCCACGCCGACACCACCATCTATCCCGACCTGCTCAATTCCCGGTTCGGCTACGTCGCCGTGTCCCGCGCCAGTCATGAAGCGAAGCTCTTCACCGACGACGTCACGCGGCTGGCCACTCACCTCAGCACCGACGTGAGCAAAACCTCTGCCCTGGAAGTTGCACAGGAGATTTCCCCGATGCGAGATCAAGCCATCGGAATGGGAATCTGATTTGGATTGACGCAACTGACGGTTTTGGCTTGTGCCCGAAGTGGGACCGTACAACAATGAATTCCATAGATTCGACAGGAAGAGGATACTGACTTCGTGGGAACCAGTACTGCCATTGGGTTCGAGTCCAAGTTGTGGGCTGCCGCCGATGCCCTCCGCAACAACATGGACGCCGCCGAGTACAAGCACGTCGTGCTCGGCCTCATTTTCCTGAAGTACATCTCTGACGCCTTCGAGGCGAAACACGCCGAACTGGAGGCGCAGCGGGGCCAGGGGGCCGATCCTGAGGACCCGGACGAATATCGCGCCGCCAGCATTTTCTGGGTTCCGAAGGAGGCCCGCTGGTCACATCTGCGGGCCAATGCGCCCCAGCCGAAAGTCGGCACCGTGGTGGATGACGCCATGGCCGCCATCGAGCGCGACAACCCATCCCTGAAAGGCGTCCTGCCGAAAGACTATGGTCGCCCCGGGCTGGACAAACAGCGGCTCGGCCAACTGATCAATCTGGTCAGCGATATCGGCCTCGGCGACCCCGCCTCCAGGGCCAAGGACATCCTGGGGCGCGTCTACGAGTACTTCCTCTCCCAGTTCGCCAGCGCCGAGGGTAAAAAGGGCGGCCAGTTCTATACGCCCTCCCATGTGGTCCGCGTACTGGTCGAGGTGCTCGCGCCCTACAAAGGCCGCGTCTACGACCCATGCTGCGGCTCCGGCGGCATGTTCGTGCAGAGCGAAAAGTTCATCGAGGCGCATCAGGGCAGGATCGGCGACATTTCGATCTACGGGCAGGAGTCGAACTACACCACCTGGCGGCTGGCGAAGATGAACCTCGCCATCCGGGGCATCGACGCGCAGATCGCCCACGGCGACACTTTCCACGCCGACAAGCAACCCGACCTCAAAGCAGACTACGTCCTCGCCAACCCTCCGTTCAACGACAGCGACTGGCGCGGTGAGTTGCTCCGGGAGGACAAGCGCTGGGTCTATGGTGTGCCGCCTGCCGGGAACGCCAACTTCGCCTGGGTGCAGCACTTCATTTATCACCTTGCGCCCACAGGGCTCGCCGGATTCGTTCTGGCCAATGGCTCCATGTCGTCAAATCAGTCCGGCGAGGGCGAGATTCGAAAAAACATCATCGAGGCCGACCTGGTGGACTGCATGATCGCGCTGCCGGGTCAGCTTTTCTACTCCACGCAGATTCCGGTCTGCCTCTGGTTCCTTGCCCGCAGCAAAAAGAATGGGCGATTCCGCGACCGGCGCGGCGAGACCCTGTTCATTGACGCCCGCAAAATGGGACAGCTTGTGGACCGCACGCATCGGGAACTGACGGGCGAGGAGATCACCAGGATCGCGGGCACCTACCACGGCTGGCGCGGAGACAAGGATGCGGGAAGCTATGCTGACATGCCCGGCTTCTGCAAATCCGCCACGCTGGAGGACATCCGCAAGCACGGCCATGTGCTCACGCCGGGGCGCTTCGTCGGAGCAGAGGCCGTCGAGGAGGACGGAGAGCCGTTTGAGGAGAAGATGACCCGGCTTGCTACTACCTTGCGCGAACAGCAGGCTGAAGCTGCCCGCTTGGATGCCGCCATCGCTGCCAACCTGAAGGAGCTTGGATATGGCGGGTGAGTGGCAGAAGGTTCGATTGGGCAATCTTCTCCGGATCACACATGGTTGGCCTTTCAAGAGTGAACTGTATTCAGAGAACCTTACGGGCGGGCCAATCGTTGTCAGTATTGGAAACTTCAACTACACGGGCGGGTTCCGGTTCGGAAGCACCACCATAAAGGAATACAGGGGTGAGTACCCGCCGGAATTCAATTTGAGCCCAGGGGATATTCTCCTCGTCATGACGTGCCAGACTGCGGGCGGGGAAATCCTTGGGATTCCCGCCCGCATCCCTGATGACGGCAAGCAGTACCTGCACAACCAGCGTTTGGGCAAGGTCGTCATTTCAGACAACCGTATTGATCGAGATTTTCTGTACTATCTCTTCCTCTCGCCAGCATTTAATCGGGAATTGACCTTGTCGGCTAGTGGAACGAAGATTCTGCACACTGCTCCGACACGGATCGAAGACTTTGAATTTCTCCTTCCGCCTTCGGAGGAACAGCGGAGTATCGGTAATATACTTCGGGCCCTTGACGACAAGATCGAACTGAACCGGAAGATGAACGAGACGCTGGAGGCGATGGCACGGGCGCTCTTCAAATCCTGGTTCGTGGACTTCGATCCCGTCCGCGCCAAGGCCGAAGGCCGCGACCCCGGCCTCCCCGCTCCCATCGCCGACCTCTTCCCCGACTCCTTCGAAGACTCCGAACTCGGCGAGATCCCGGCGGGTTGGACGCCAGGATGTCTTGGTGAGGTCGCTGATAACCCGCGCCGCACGGTGAGTGCTAACGAAATTGCCGACGGGACGCCTTACATCGCCCTTGAACACATGCCGCGTGAATGCATTTCGCTTTCTGACTGGGACAACGCCGACGGAGTCGAAAGCAGCAAATTCGCTTTCAAAAAGCGCGAAATCCTTTTTGGAAAGCTTCGGCCCTACTTCCACAAGGTCGGCATCGCACCAATTGATGGGCTCTGTTCAACTGATATTCTCGTGATCAGCCCAAAGGCACCGGAATGGTTCGGCTTTGTCTTGGAGCACGCGTCAAGCCGTGAATTTGTGCAGCACACGAACGCGGGTTCCACTGGAACAAAAATGCCTCGTACTAACTGGGCCGATATGAGCCGGTATCGACTACCGATTCCTCCAGCGCCGTTAGCGCGAGCATTCACGGAGATCGTTCGCCCTATGATGGATCACGTCGTCGCCTCGGTGCACGAGTCCCGATTGCTCGCCGAGATGCGGGATGCCTTGCTGCCGAAGCTCATCTCGGGTCAAGTCCCAGTCAAGGTCACAGCACAGCTTGCGGAGGTCACGACGTGAGCTGGTCCCCAGCATGGGAAGCTTTCACCGCCATCGGAACCGTTGCCATGGCGGCAACGACCGTCGTTGTGATCTTCCAGAACAGACGACAGCATCGGGACGCCTTGCGGCCCATCTGCGTCCTCGTACCGGAGAAGGGCACCGATGCGGTTGGGCGCCGGGACATTCTGCAGCTTCGCAAAGAGCCGAACGATCCAAACAAATACTTCTCCATCGATTGTGGCGTGAAGAACATTGGCGGCGGCCCCGCCGTGAAGCTCAGTCTTAGAGTCACGTTCTGGGTGAACACATCAGCACGATTTGAGGCTGAGCTGTCACCGCTGGGCGCACATGAGACCGTCGCAGGGCCTCTGCGCATCCCGGTATTCGTCGGCAACCAATTCACTCAGACCGAATACGAATGGGCACCTGGCGAAGGCTGGGATCTCTGGCTCGAATATGAGGATCTTTTCGGCAATATCTTCCACACGCGACACACAAAGACTCCGCAACAGCCGTGGGTGCAAATCGGCAACGGGTTGGCTCCCCGCGCAACCATCGCGGAGGTGGCGAAACCATGAACAAAGCTCACAGAATTCCATTCCGCGACATTGCGCAACGAATAACAGGAATTTCGACACCCGTTTTTGGTCTTAACTGGAATCCCCCAGAAGAAAAGCGCGACATCGTCCGGCGCCTAGTTGCATTCCTCGAAGACCGGCGTGCCCTGTATGCCGACTTCCACGCGGAGTATGGTCCGTGGGTAGAACAATCAGTTCTCGAAATGCGGGCAGAAATCACCAATACACTGAAAACCTGTCCCGAAGATGACAACCTCACTGGTCCGTTGCGTGCGATGCGAGCCGCGTGTCGTAAATTCCTGGATGAAATGGGACCTCCCGACGGCAGAAGAAAACTGTACTTTCCCCGTGAAGCGATGATGTGGCAGGCTCTCGGAGAGTTACGTGGAGTCTTCGGATTGCATCTTGCCAGGCTTTGTGCAGCATTTGGAATTGATGTTGAACCTGAATTGGCGGGCATCTTTCCGCCTGTGGAAGAGGATTGAATAGCGGAGCACATGCCCACCACACCTGAACAAATCGACCTGTGGCGATCAGTCCCGAAGGAGTATCAACAGCTCGAATTCAAAGAAGCAAAGCTGCAGTATGACACGGGGAAGCTGCGGGATTATTGCGTCGCGATCGCCAATGAAGGCGGAGGCCAGTTGCTGCTCGGTATCGCGAACAAACCGCCGAGGCCGATTACCGGTACGCAGGCTTTTCCTGATACCAATGCCATTGCCGAAAAGCTCTTCGCGTGGCTTGGATTTCGCGTTGATGTCGAATCTGTGCACCATCCAGACGGCCGCGTCGTCGTGTTCCACATTCCATCGCGCCCCAGGGGGACGGCGTATAGTCACGACGGAAAGTATCTGATGCGCTCCGGGGAAGAACTGGTGCCCATGAGCGAGGACCGACTCCGCGCGATCTTTGCAGAGGGTCAGCCAGATTGGCTGGAAGAACCGAGCATCAGGCATCTTTCCGCGCAGGATGTGGTTGCCCTGCTGGACACGCAGACCTACTTTGAGCTTGGGAAGCTTTCCTATCCGACCGGGCAGAAGGGCGTTCTTGAACGCCTGGAGCAGGACCGCCTCATTGAACGCGATGCGCGCGGGTTTTCCATCAAACGTCTGGGCGCCCTTCTGCTCGCAAAGCGTCTGTCGGATTTTCCTGACGTTTCGCGCAAAGCAGCACGCGTGGTTGTGTACAGCGGAACATCGAAGGTCAACACCAAACTCGACCAGCCCGGCGAGAGGGGATATGCCTCCGGATTTCGCGGCCTGGTGCGGTTTGTGATGGAACAGCTCCCGCAAAACGAAGTGATCGAAGATGCGATTCGGAAGGAACAGAAACTCGTTCCCGACATTGTCGTTCGCGAGCTCATCGCAAACGCTCTGATCCACCAGGATTTCACGATTGGCGGCTCCTCAATCATGATCGAGATTTATTCGGACCGGCTGGAGATCTCGAACCCCGGCGATCCGATGGTACCGGAGCAACGATTCATCGACGGCTATCAGTCACGAAACGAACGCCTGGCCGACTTGATGCGCCGCATGGGTGTTTGCGAGGAAAAAGGCAGCGGGATCGACAAGGTAGTGCATTCGGTAGAGGTATTTCAACTGCCTGCTCCTGAATTCACGACCACGCACCAGCGCACCGTCGCCGTTGTGTATGGCCACCGGCAATTTGAGGCAATGACGCGCGCCGACCGCATTCGCGCCTGTTACCAGCACGCGGCGCTGAAACGCGTGATGGGAGACCATATGACGAACCGGTCGCTTAGGGAGCGGTTTGGCCTGGCCGAAGAAAAAAGCGCGCTGGTCTCGCAGGTGATCGCAGCCGCCATTGAGGAGGGAGCAGTGAAGGCGGACGAGACGGTCGGCGGCTCACGACGGCACGCGCGGTACCTGCCGTTCTGGGCGTAGTGCGGTTCCGACGCAATTTAAACGCAAAGCCTGCGCAGAGACCTGAATTCTGGTAAGTTGTTGACAAACCATGGTTTGTCTATTTAAGCCCATATAAGCCGCCGCTGGCCGTGTGGGGATTATACGAGAAGGGGTCGTGCTTAAATTCTCCGAATCCGTGGTCGAAGACGCCGCCCTCGAATGGCTGGAGGGGCTCGACTACGCGATTCTGCACGGCCCGGAAATTGCCACCGGGGAACCGGCCGCCGAACGGGACGATTCCGGCTATCGCGATGTCACCCTGGAGCGGCGGTTACGCCAGGCACTGGAGCGGCTGAATTCGGGGCTGCCCCCCGAGACGATCAACGAGGCGTATCGCGTCCTCGCCAATCTAGATGGGCCGTCGCTTGTCACGCGGAACCACGCATTGCACCGCTGGCTCGTCGAGGGCGTGAACGTCGAGTACACGCGCCCGGATGGTTCGATTGGCGGCGCACAGGTCACGGTCATCGACTATGACCACCCCGAGAACAACGACTGGGTGGTGGTGAACCAGTTCACCGTGGTCGAGGGCCAGAACACGCGCCGCCCCGACGTGCTGATCTTTCTGAACGGTCTGCCTGTCGTCCTGATGGAACTGAAGAACCCAGCCGACGAGAACGCGACGATCTGGAAGGCCTTCGACCAGGTACAGACCTACAAGGAACAGATTCCGGCGCTTTTCAACTACAACGAGATCATCATCATCTCGGATGGCGTCGAGGCACGGGTCGGTTCGCTGACGGCGGATCGCGAGTGGTTCATGCCATGGCGGACCGTCGACGGTGAGGAGCTTGCGCCCACGTCGGTACCACAGTTGCAGGTGACCATCCAGGGCCTGATGGAGAAGCGACGACTGCTGGACTTCCTGCGCTACTTCATCGCTTTCGAAGAGGAGCGCGAGGGCGTTCTGGTGAAGAAGATCGCGGGATACCACCAGTTCCACGCGGTGAACCGGGGGCTAGCCGCGACGCTGACAGCCTCCCATGAGGAAGGCGACCGCAGGGTGGGCGTTGTGTGGCATACGCAGGGGAGCGGCAAGAGCCTAACCATGGCTTTCTACGCCGGGCGACTGGTGCTGGACCCAGGCCTGCAAAATCCGACCATCGTGGTAATCACCGACCGGAACGATCTGGACGATCAGCTCTTCGGCACGTTCTCCCGCTGCCATGAACTCCTGCGGCAGGCTCCCATTCAGGCGGAGAACCGGGATCATCTGCGGATGCTTCTGCAGGTGTCGTCCGGCGGCGTGGTGTTCACGACCATTCAGAAATTCCTGCCGGAAAAAGGCGAGAAGTATTCGGAACTCTCGGACCGTCGGAACATCATCGTGATCGCCGATGAGGCGCATCGCAGCCAATACGACTTCATCGATGGCTTTGCCCGGCACATGCGCGACGCCCTGCCAAATGCGTCGCACATTGGATT
>Ga0335075_10004023_pt1 | contig 23049 bp, 22 predicted proteins | sample Lox_Sample_24_FD_206723 | JGI IMG/M metagenome (GOLD analysis project Ga0335075, IMG submission 206723) | Soil microbial communities from Loxahatchee National Wildlife Refuge, Florida, United States - Lox_Sample_2.4 | ecosystem: Environmental > Terrestrial > Soil > Wetlands | place: USA...
GAAGCAACCTCGGTCGAGCGGCGCTCAGACGAGCGTCCGCCGCTCGACCGAGGTTGCTTCGTCGCTTCGCTCCTCGCAATGACATGCGGGCGGCAGCCACGAGTCAGCCATTTGGCGGTCTGGTAAAATGCAGGCTTTCCCAAAAAAAAGAGCAGTACTGGGATCATGTCGGGAACATGCGCGAGCGTGATGGGGGCGTCGAGCAATCCCGGGGTCTGGGGATTATTGCGCTGCCGCGCTTGCCCGCCGGTGAATCGGCGTCCAACTTTGACCCGGTCAACTGACGTGACGGCGCTGCCCCTCCCAATAGGGTGCGCGCAACTCGCGTTTCAGCACCTTGCCTGCGCCCGAGAGCGGGAATTGCTCGCTGCGGAATTCGACACTGCGGGGACATTTGTAGTTGGCGATGCGCGCGCGGCAATGCGCGATGATCTCAGCGGCGGTCGCGACGTGCCCTTCCTTGAGGATGACGATGGCGTGGACCGCTTCGCCCCATTCCGCGCTCGGGATGCCGATGACGGCGCATTGCGCGATCGCGGCGTGACCAAACACGGCGTTTTCGACTTCGGCCGAGTATACGTTCTCGCCGCCGGTCACGATCATGTCCTTGATGCGGTCGACGATGGTGACGAAGCCGTCCTCGTCCATGAAGCCGGCGTCGCCGGTATAAACCCAGCCATTGCGCAGCACGGCCGCGGTTTCCTGCGGCTTCTTCCAATAGCCCAGCATCGTGTTGGGGCCGCGGCAGCGGATTTCGCCGACCGTGCGGCGCGGCACCTCGTTGTCGTTCGCGTCCACGATCTCCAGCTCGTTGCATGCCGCCGCACGTCCCGCTGATGTCAGCCGCCCCGCGTTCGGTCCTTCGAGCACATGGTATTCCGCGCCGAGGAATGTCGCGATCGGCGACAGTTCGGTCTGGCCGTAGCCCTGGAAGAACTTGCAGCCGGGGAACGCCTTGATTGCCCGCGCCAGCACCGCTTCGGGGATGACCGAGCCGCCATAGGTCAGCAGCTTGACCGAGGACACATCGGTCTCGGCAATCATGGGGTGCGCGACCAGCATGCCGATCATCGTGGGCACCAGCAGCAACTGGGTCACCTTGTAGCGCTCGATCGCCTGCAGCACGCCTTCCGGCGTGAATGACGGGATCGCCGCATGCGCTGCGCCGGCGATTGTGCCGCTATTGATTACCGCCCCGTCGGCCAGGTGAAACATTGGCGCCGCGTGCAGCACCACGTTGTTGGCGACCGGCTCGGTCTCGGCGAGCATGGCGATGGCGCTTGCCCATAGTCCGCGGTGCGGCAGCATCACGCCCTTCGGAAATCCAGTCGTCCCGCCGGTGTAGAAGATGCCCGCCAGATCCTCGCCGCCGCGGCCGGCATCCGTCAGCGGGGGATGGGCGTCGATAGCGGCGTCGTGGCCGATCAGCCCGGCGGGCGGTGGCGCATCGCCCATATGAATGATCGTGCGCAACGCGCCGAGCTGCTGCTTGAGCATGCCCGCCTGCTTCAGGAACGCGTCGTCGACAAACAGGATCGTCGTCTCGCTGTCATTGAGAGCGTAGGCGTTCTCGGCTTCGGACCACCGGATGTTGAGGGGCACGACCGCACCGCCCGCCCACGGCACCGCCACATACGCTTCGAGATAGCGATCCGAGTTGAGCGCCAGGATCGCGACCCGGTCATCGGGGCCGACGCCCAACGCCTTCAGACCGCCCGCGAGCCGCGCGACGCGGTCGCGAAACTCGAGCCAGGTTCGGCTGCGCGCCCCAAAGATCGTCGCGGTCTGGCGGCCTCTGATCTGCGCATTGCGCTTGACGCTTTGGACGATCGACATGGCTGGCCTCCCCGTGGCTTCTGTGGCGCCGCGTTCCGGGAGCCGATTACACACAGCCACCGTGTTGACAGCAACCTGCTCGTCGAATTTGCGGGGGCCAAGGCCAGTGTCATTGCCAGAAACGCAGCGGCGACACGATCCTGTGCGGGGCAGCGCACGCACAATGCGTGTGCCCTTCTCCATCGCCATGGCTGCGTCGCGGAGCTTCTCGTAACGACAGTTGCGTCCGCCTCAGGCTTCGCTGGAACCGGGTGCTACACCAGCCACACGGCTTCGTTCTCGCCCCAGATCTTTGCGTCCGCCAGGCGGTTGGTGAGCAGCCGCACGTTTTCCGCCATGTAGTCGATCACCACCCGTACCCGCGGCGGCAGATGGCGGCGCGACGGATACACCAGATGGATGTCCTCGCGCGGCGGCGCGTAGTCGGCGAGCAAGCGGTAAAGCCGGGCAGCGCGGACGTCGTCCACCACCTGTAGTTCCGAGAGCCGCGCGATGCCGTAACCGGACAGGGCGGCCTGGCGCACCGCCTCGCTGTTATTGGCGCGAATCCGGCCGGTCACCTGCACGTCGATCTCGCCCTCGGGGCTGCTGAACCGCCAGCGGTGACTCTCCGGCCCGCGCTCATGAATGATGCAGGTGTGGTTTTCCAGCTCGTTCGGATGCGTCGGGGCGCCGTGGCGTTCAAGGTATATGGGACTGGCAACCGGGATGCGGGCGACCGAGCCGACGGTTCGCGCGATCATCGAGCTGTCGGGCGTATCGATGCCCATCAGCGCGACGTCCAGGCGCTCCTCGATCAGGTCGCCGAACCGGTCGCCGATCACCAGTTCGACCGACAGGCCGGGATAGCGTTCCAGCAGGTTTGGCAGGCGCGGCATCAGATAGGAGGCAGCGGCCACCGGAACGCCGAGCCGTACCAATCCGGTCGGCGAGGATCGCTGGCGTCCCAGCGCGCCCTCCATCTCTTCCGAGGCGGAGATGAGCTGGCGGGCGTAGCCGAGCAAATCCTGTCCGTCCTCCGTCATGTTGAGGCGGCGCGTGGTGCGCTGGAACAATCGGACCCCGAAATGATTCTCGAGTTGGCCCACCAGGCGGGTGACGGCGGAATGGCTGATGCCGGTCTCCCGCGCCACCGCGGAGAAGGATCCGGTTTCGACAACCCGGACGAAGGTGGTGAGGGCAGAGAGCAGGTCCATGATTTCCCCGGCGACTGCACAGATGATGCGCTGAGAGGGGCAATTCCAGGCGAAAAGCGCAAGGCTTATTCATTTCACCAACCCAGGCAGCGGTGCGCTGCTCCCGGGCAGGCTGACAAACAGCGGACCGGTCCCGCGCAACGGGGCCAAGACGAGCGGAGAGAAACCATGAAAAAGCTGATGCTTGCGGCGCTTGCGGCCATGACTCTGAGTGTGGGCGTGGCCTCGGCGCAGGAATTGATCAACAACGTGAACAACCACCTGCCGTCGCCGGAGTACAGCTACAGCGTTGCGGGCGGCTGACGGTTGGCCGTACGGGCGTGGGGTCGCCCCGCCCCAGCGGGCATTTCCCCGAAAGGCCGGCGCCGCGCCGGCCTTTTCCGCGTACGGGTCTGTTTTTCGTATGGGTCGCTTGACCTCCCCATCTGCCATCGCTGCGGTCATAATTCGGTCACACCGCGGCGGGTCTGGCTGCCGTAGGTAGCCGGCCACCACAACCAACCTGGGGAAGGTCATGATCCGCCTGGAACTACTTCCGCTCGCCGGCGCCGCCATGCTGGCGGCCGTCGCTGTATTGCCAGCATCCGCGGCGCAGCAGGGGGCCGTGGCCCCCGCCAGCCTTGGCAGTCCCAGTCCGCCTCAGGACGCATTGCCCACCGCTACGCCGATCAAGCACGTGGTGGTCATCTTCAACGAGAACGTTTCGTTCGATCACTATTTCGCCACCTACCCGAAGGCCGCCAACGTGAAAGGCGAGCCGCGTTTCGTGGCGGCGCGCGGCACCCCCGCCGTGAACAATCTGGCCCGCGCCCACCTGCTGACGAACAATCCGAATTCCACCAACAAGGAAAACGGCGCCGACGCCGCCGATCCGTTCCGGCTGGACCGCACCCAGGCCGCCACCGCGGACCAGAACCACGCCTACACGGCCGAGCAACAGGCCTACGACGCCGGCAAGGTCGATCTGTTCCCGAAATACACGGGCAAAGGCACGCCCGGCGGCGTCGGCGCGTTCGGCACCAAGGGCCAGGTGATGGGCTACTACGACGGCAACACCGTCACCGCCTTGTGGCACTACGCGCAGCACTTTGCGATGAGCGACAATGCCTGGACCCCCACCTACGGCCCGTCCACGCCGGGCGCCCTGGAAGTGGTCTCCGGCCAGACCAACGGCATGCGCATCGTCGCGACCGCGAGCAAGCCGTTCACGCTGGCCACCTATTCCTTCTACATCAACGACGGCCAGGGCGGGCTCACCGACATCAACGACGAGGATCCCGGCTACGACGCTTGCTCCAAGCCGGGCGAGCAAATGATGATGACGGGCAAGAACATCGGCGACCTGCTGAATGCCGCCAGGATCACCTGGGGCGGGTTCATGGGCGGGTTCGACCTGCAAACCACGAATCCAAACGGCACGACGGGCTGCAAACGCAGCACGCATTCCACCGTCGTCGGCACCAACGTGGTGGATTACATCCCGCACCACAACTGGTTCCAATACTACGAATCCACCGCCAATCCGAAGCATGAACGGCCCAGCTCGATGGCCGCGATCGGCTACAGCGTGGAGGCTGACGGCAAGACCCCCGATCCCGCCAACCATGAATACGGGCTCGCGGATTTCTATGCCGCGGTGAAGGCGGGGAATTTTCCATCCGTGGTCTATATAAAGCTGCCGGCCTATCAGGACGGCCATGCCGGCTACTCCGATCCGCTGGACGAGCAAAACGGCACGGTCGCGGTGATCAACTTCCTGGAGCAACAGCCGGAGTGGCGGAACACGGCGGTGATCGTCACATGGGACGATTCCGACGGCTGGTATGACCATGCGTTCGTGAAGCCCACCAACGCGTCGTTCGATGCACAGGCCGATCAGCTCGACGGGCCGGGCAAGTGCGGCACCGGCACGCCGATGGCGGGCGTGGACGGCAAGCCGGTGAACGGCCGCTGCGGGCCGGGCACACGCATTCCGTTCCTGGTGGTCTCGCCCTGGGCCAGGCGCAACTTTGTCAGCCACACGATGATCAGCCAGGCCTCGGTGGTGCGGTTCATCGAGGACAACTGGCTGCACGGCGAACGCCTCGGCGGCGGTTCGTTCGACGCGACCAGCGGTTCGATCATGGACATGTTCGACTTCCATGGCCACCGCAGGGACACGGCGCTGTACCTCGATCCGACGACGGGCAACGTGATGGCCAAACCGCCGGTTTCGCACTGAACTGCGGCATGCGTCGCCGCCACGCGTGCATCCTTGGCTTCGGGCTGACGCTAGGGGGCTGCGCGTGGTTGGCGGCCATGCCGTCCCCCGTCATGGCCGGGCCTGACCCGGCCATCCACCCGGGCGGATCAGGCGCCACCGCCAAGGCGGGATCAGGCGCCACCGCCAAGGCACGGTCCGGCGCCACCGCCAAGGCGGAGTCCGGCTGGAACCCGCACCCGATCCACATGGTGCGTCCACCTGCCGGACCGCTGTCTGCAATGGCATTGCTCGGGCGGCAGGTCTTCTTCGACCGCAGCCTGTCGGCATCCGGCAAGCTGGCCTGCGCGTCCTGCCACAGTCCGCAGCATTCCTACGGACCGCCGAACGGCGCGCCGGCCATGATTGGCGGCCCGGCGCTGGCAAGCCAGGGCGTGCGCGCGGTGCCGTCGCTGATGTACCTCGAGCGGCAACCCAATTTCAGCATCGGTCCCGACAACGAGGAAAACGAGACCGTCAGCCTGACGCAGATGGCGGCGCTGGGCGAGACCGCCGCGCGCACGCAGAAGACCGCGCATGACACGGCGCAGACGGCCGCAAACGTGGTGCCGCAAGGCGGATTGTTCTGGGACGGCCGGGCCGACACCCTGCAGCAGCAGGCGCTGTTCCCCATGCTCAACCCACTGGAAATGGATGGCGGCAGTGTCGCTGCGGTCGCCGCCCGGTTGCAGAGGGCGCCGTATGCGGGACAGATGCAGCAATTGTTCGGCCCATCGATCTTCGCCGACCCGCAGATGGCCGTTGCCGAGGCTCTGTTCTCTGTCGCACGCTATCAGATCGAGGACCCGAAGTTCCATCCCTACACCAGCACGTTTGACTATTGGCTGGAAGGCAAGGCGCGCTTCACTCCGGCAGAGCTGCGCGGTTACCGATTGTTCAACGATCCCAACAAGGCCAATTGCGGCGGCTGCCATCTGGACCAGCCGACGCCTGATGGTCGGCCGCCCTTGTTCACCGACCACCAGTTCGAGGCACTCGCCGCGCCGCGCAATCCCGCTTTGGCGGCGAACCGCGACCCGTCCTATCTCGACCTGGGCATCTGCGGCCCTTATCGCACGGATATGCAGGACCAGACGCAGTATTGCGGCATGTTCCTGACGCCGACCCTGCGCAACGTCGCGACGCGGCACGTTTTCTTCCACAACGGCGTGTTCCATTCGCTGCAACAGGTGATGGATTTCTATGATTTCCGCGATACCGAGCCGCAGCGAGTCTATCCGCGCGGCGCCGATGGCGTGGTGGAAAAATACAACGACACGCCACGGAAGTTCTGGGCGAACGTGGACGTTTCGGATCCGCCGTTCAACCGCAAAGCAGGCGACGCGCCGGCGATGACTTCCGCCGACGAGGCGGACATCATCGCGTTCCTGCGCACGCTGACGGACGGATACCGGCCAGGAAAACATTTGGTGCGCGTTTCAGAGGTCCCTCCTGCGTTGTCATCGCATTTGGTTGGAGGCACGGACAGCGCGCCACCGTGAGCGGACGGTCACGTTACAGCTTTGCGGGTGGGCGGCGAAGAAAGCAATTTTAACACAGAGGCCACAGAGAAAGATGAAGCCACAGAGGGCGCAGAGAAAATCAAGCGGAAAAATATTATTCCAGTTCGTCGTTCCGATGATCTCTGCGGCTTTGGCTTTTTCTGTGACCCCGTGTTAGAACAACTGGCTGTTGGCGCCATAGACCCCCGCGATCCGAGGTGATCGAAACGCCTGCGATCGACCAACCGCAACTCACTGCCGCACGCCGGCGCTCCGCGCGCCCGCAGTGGGGCCAGGCTCGAAGCTGCTGTTCACAAACTCCCGCGAGTTCGGCTGGCCCACCCACAAGCCGAGCCACTGCGCGCCGGCTTTCTTGTGCACCAGCACGCCAACCAGCTCGTCCGCCTCTGGCTTGCCATACGACAGGGCCGCCATCACCTGCTCCGGCGACGTGGCCGGCTGATCGCCGATCTGCATGATCACATCGCCCAGCTCCAATCCGACATCCGCCGCTTGCGTATCCGGATCGACGCGGTCGACCAGCACGCCCTTTATCTCGCCAAGATCGAACCTTTGGCGGTCTCCCTTGGTAATGGATACCACGTGGACGCCGACACCGTAGGTCAATGCTTCCGCGATATACTTGGCGCTGGGCGTGACCTTGCTTTGCAGCTTCTTGAAATTCGGCCACGGCTCGCCGCGCACCGATACATCCTCGCGCTTCCCCTGATGCCACACCGTCAGCGTCAGCGGCGTCCCCGGATCAACCATGACGATCGCGCGCTGAATGGCACGCGAATCCGGCAGGTTGTCGCCCGCAACGCCGGTCACGATGTCACCGGGCACAAGCGCGGCCCGCGCGGCCGGACTGCCGGGATCGACCCCGGTGACAACCGCCCCGGCCGCCTTGGGCCGCTTGAACAGTACGGCGAGGCGCGCATCCAGATCCTGTAGATGGATACCGATCCAGTTCGGCGCGGCGCCAGGCTGGCGCAGCTTGCTGGCAACGAACTTCACGTCGTTCGACGGCAATGCGAAGCCAAGCCCGATCGAGCCGAGCGTCGTATTGTTCGACAGCAAGGCCGTGTTGATGCCGACGACGTTGCCGTTGCAATCCAGCAGCGGCCCGCCTGAGTTGCCCGGATTGATCGAGGCATCCGTCTGGATGTAATCGTCGAACGGCGTGCGCATCAGGTTGCGGTTCACCGCGCTGACGCTGCCGGTGCTGACCGACGTTCCAACCCCGATCGGGTTACCGACGGCGATCACCGGCTGACCGATTTGCAGCTTGTCGCTATCGGCAAACGACAGGGTCGGCAGCGGTTTGTCGACGTCCACTTTCAGCAAGGCGAGGTCGATCAGGGTGGCAGCCGCCACCAGATGGGCCGGCACTTGCGTCTTGTCCTCGAACGTCACCCGAACCACCGCGGCGTCCTGAATGACATGCTGGTTGGTGACGATAAGGCCGCTGGAGTCGATGATGATGCCGGTGCCGACGAAATATTGGATGCCCGAGGGCTTGCCGTTCTCGCCCACGCCCCGAACGGCCAGGATCTTCACCACGGCCGGCAACGCATGGGCAACGGCGGCCGGCACGTTGCAGGCGAGGGGTGCGGCGGCGTTCGCCGCGGGCGCCCACCACGCCGTTATCGCGAGCAGGGCACCGGCAATCAGCGCCGATTTCACACGTTTCCCATGACGGACAGAGGGCGTTTGGCGAGAACCACGGCACATTGGGCACCTCTTGATGACACGGCAGATGGGCAGCCGGAAGCGGCCGGCATGCGCATGGTGCAACCGCCAGCCGCGGGTCTCGCTATTTCTCGTCGCCTTGGTTCAAAAATCCACAAAAATTGCAGCTTACCGCGAGCCCGTCACGATGTGCTTTTTGCCGGCAGCGCAATCCCCGTCAGCGCTTGCCAGACACGGATGACGAAGGCATCGTCCTTCGCACCCTCGCCATGCGCCGCCGCCGCCAGGAACAACTGATGCGCCGCGGCAGCGAGCGGCAGCGGGAAGGTCAGCGCCCGCGCCTGGTCCAGCACGATGCCCAGGTCCTTGACGAAGATATTCACCGCCGACAGCGGCGTATCGTCGCCATCCAGGATATGCGGCACGCGATTCTGCCACATCCAGGAACTCCCCGCGGAACTCGAGATCACCTCGAACAACGTGCGTGGGTCGGCCCCGGCGCGGATGCCGAGCGCGAGCGCCTCGGCAGCGGTGGCGATGTGCACGCCGGCCAGCAACTGGTTCACCATCTTCACCGTGCTGCCGATGCCTGGTTCCGCGCCAAGCTTCCAAACCTTGGTGGAAATCGCATCCAGCACCGGCTGTGCCTTGGCGAAGGCTGCGTCGGACCCCGATGCCATCACCGTCATGGTGCCGGCCTGCGCACCGGCCCGGCCGCCGGACACCGGGGAATCCAGCATCAGGAAGCCCGCCTCGATGATGCGCTTCCCCAGCGCGCGGGCCGCCTCGGGGGCGACGGTGGCGCAGCACAGGATCACCGCGCCCGAGCGCAGCCGTGCCAGGCAGCCGTTCGCGCCGAACAACACGTCCTGCGTCTGCGCAGCGTTGATGACGAACACCACGACGGCGTCCAGATCCGCCGGCAGGTCGGCTGGCGCATCCACCACGGCGCCGCCGGCCGATGCGAATTCGGCACGGACGGAATCGCGGATCTCGCAGCCGGTGACGGCGTGGCCTTTCCTGTGCAGGTTCAGCGCCGCGCCCATGCCCATGGTGCCCATACCGATCACGCCGACTTTCATGCTCATCGCTCCCTTGCCCTCTGTGGCAGCTCACGCCAGAGAGGTGCAGACTAGCACCGCGGCGGGCAATGCCGCTGCCCGCCTCCTTCGGCCCTATGGCGAGCGGCGGTGAGGTGGCATGGAAGTGCGGGTTTCCGCCGCAACGCGTTCTTTCCGCTGAACACGTTGCCGATCGCGCGCGGTGCGGCTGCAGAACAGCGCACGGGCGGCTTCGAACGTCAGGTTTAGTTCATATTACGTAATATGTAACCCGATCCGAAGATGGGGGACGATCCCGCGGAGAGTCGTGCTGTCTCTGGCGCTAACCAATTCGGCGCACGGTGGCGCGGGAGTCCGACGCAATCGCCCGAGGCGGGAACCGACCGGCAACGCCAAAGCCTCGGTCACGCGCGTGATGCGGCGGCGACACCGTTCATTGCGCGCGGCATTTCGGTGCTATTGGTTCCCGGTCAAGCGCTCCTGGTCCCACGTCAAGCGCTACTGGTTCCAGGTACTGTCAGCGCTCGCAGCCCACGTCCCGCCTTCGAACTCCCGGGTCTCGGCACAATGCTGCTCGATCCGGTCGCGAAATCGCGCCAGCGCGAGATAGGCACCCGCAAGGCTGCGGTAGTCGCGCGCAAGGTCAGGGTCAGCCTTTTGCTCTGCCTCGCGCCACGTCTGCATCGCTGCGAATCGATAATCCTCACCATCCATCCTGATCGTCCCTTTAGTCCTCGCGCGGTCGCGATCACCCGCCGCGCGTGCCCCCGGCAACCGCTACAATGACGTTCGATAGCGGAAAGTTCGAGTCGCCCGGGTTCAATTCTTCATCAAGACTTGGTCAACGTTGCGAAGTATCTCCGATCCGGTTCCATTCCGTTCCGCCCTCTCAAACCGTGGAGCAACCGCACCCCCGATGAGCATCGCAACAGCCTCGATCGATGCTCCGGCCATTGCCCCCGGCGTGAAGCCCAACAGGAAACCGGGCCGCCCAGCCGAATTTCAGTGCCGAGCGTCGCACGCGGCAGCACGCAACGCCGCCGGATCGATCACCTCGACGCCGGTGCGGTGCAGCTTCACGGTGCCCTCGCGTTTCAGATGCGCCAGGATGCGGCACACCGTCTCCACCGTCAGGCCCAGATGATCCGCCACATCGGTACGGCTCATCGCTATCTCAACCATTCTGCGGTCCGGCGCTACGCCCCGCTGCTGCATTTCCAGAACGAACGAGGCGACCTTCTCCACGGCGGTCTTGCGGCCCAGCGTGACCATGCGGTCGTGCGCATTTCGCAGGTTGGTCAGCGCCATGGAACGCAGGCGGCGCGCCAGCGCGGCATGGCTGTCGGCCAGCGATTCCACCATCCGCCGCGGGTAGCGGCGCAGAGTCACGTCGGTGACCGCCTCGGCTGCGAAATCATGCGTCCCCAGGTCGTCCAGTCCCAACAGGTCGCCAGAGAACAGGAACTCGGCGACCTGGCGGCGCCCGTCTTCCATCAGCTTGACCGTGCGCACGCAACCGGAGAGGATTCGCCAGCAATACTCCGTGGTATCGCCCTGGCCGTGGATCTCATGCTCGCGCTGCACCGCCACCGTCGTGCCGAATTGCTCGAGCAGATCGAGGGCGTCGGGCTGGCGTGGCGCGATGACGGGAATGCTGCGGGTCGGTTGCAGGGTCTGCAGGCTGGCGTGCATCTCGGTCTCCCTCGACCAAAGGCGGTTTTGATGCATGCCGGTCTAAAGGCGCCGCGCCACTGCCGAAATTCGGAAACGGACGTACGGGAGCGTACGTACAGTGCGGGAGGACCTTCCGCGTGACCAAACCCGTCCAGGTGCATGTGGTGGACGACGATCCGGGCGTGCGGGAATCCCTTGCGTTCCTGCTGCAAGCCGCCGGCCTGCCGGTGTGCACCTACGACTCGGCGGCGGCCTTCCTGGCGGTGGCGCCGGGGCTGCATGGCGGCTGCGTGCTGACCGACGTGCGAATGCCTGGAATGGACGGCCTTGCCCTGCAACGCCATATCGCCGCGCTCGGCAACAACCTCGCGGTGGTAGTGATGACCGGCCACGGCGACGTGCCGATCGCAGTCGCCGCGCTGAAAGCGGGCGCGCGCGACTTCCTGGAAAAGCCGTTCGACGACGATCGGTTGCTCGGCGTCGTGCGGGAGGCGCTGGATGTCAGCCAGCGAGAGCAGGAAGCCCGCGCCGCCGCTGCTGGTATCGCGGCCCGGCTCGCCAGTCTCACGCCGCGCGAACGGGAAGTGCTGGACCACCTGGTCGCCGGCAAACCGAACAAGACGATCGCCTATGACCTCGGTACCAGCCCCCGGACCGTGGAAGTGCAGCGCGCACGCGTCATGGACAAGATGGGCGCGCGCAGCCTTGCCGAGCTGGTGCGCATGGTTCTGTCGTTGCAAAAGGACGAAACCAAACCGGCGCCCTCTTGACCTAGGTCAAGGCATTGTCCCCCCCCTGGCGCATCATGCGGTCCCCGACCTGTCGCCGGAATCTCCCGGCCAGGCGGCATGGAGCGCAGTATGCACGACGGGCGCGGCCGGCAGGTGGGGGTGGTCGACGACGATGCGGCCGTGTGCGAATCGTTGCGCTTCCTGCTCGAAGCCGCCGGACACGTCGTGGTTGCCTTCCACTCGGCCGACGAGTTCCTTGCCGCGGCCGATAGCGACAAGCTGGATTGCCTTCTGCTCGACCATCACATGCCGCAGGTGACCGGGCTCGAGCTGCTGCGCCGTCTGCGCCAGGACGGCCGCCAGGTGCCGGTGGCGCTGATGACCGGTTCTCCTTCCGCGCAGCTCAACCAGCAGGCGCTGGCGCTCGGCGCCGTCGTGGTGCTGGAAAAGCCGCTGGCAGAGCAGGCGTTGTTCGCCTTCGTGGAGATGCTGGCGCCGTAACGCGAACCGGCGCGGCAGGCGTTGGCAATATCAAAAGGAGCGACTGCGATCCGCCCTTTACCGCGCGCGCCGCGCGGGCAAAAGTGTTGCATGGACCAAACCCAAAGGGACGACAACGAGTCGATGGCGGGCGAATCCGCCATGCTGCGGTCGATTCTGGAAACCGTCCCGGACGCCATGGTGGTGATCGACCAGCAAGGCACCATCCAGCAGTTCAGCAAGGCGGCCGAACGTCTGTTCGGCTGGCGCGCCGAGGAGGTCTACGGACAGAACGTCCGCATGCTGATGCCCTCGCCGTATCGCGAGCAACATGACGACTACCTGGGCCGTTACCTGGCAACCGGCGAACGGCGGATCATCGGCATCGGCCGCGTGGTTGTGGGCCAGCGCCGCAACGGCAGCACCTTCCCGATGGAACTCTCGGTCGGCGAGGCGCGTGCCGGCGACCGCCGCTTGTTCACCGGCTTCGTGCGCGACCTGACCGAGCGCCAGCAGACGCGCGCCCGCATGCAGGAGTTGCAGGACGAACTGCTGCACGTCGCGCGGCTGCGTTCGATGGGGCAGATGGCCGCCGCACTGGCGCACGAGCTGAACCAGCCGCTGACCGCGACCGCCAATTATGTTGCGGCGGCGCTGCGTTTGCTCGACGGGCCGGCGCCCGACCTCGGTCACTTGCGGAAGGCGTTACGGCTGGCCTCCGATCAGACGCTACGCAGCGGGGAGATCATCCGCCGCCTGCGCTCCTACGCCGCGCGCAGCGATACGGCGCGGCGGCCGGAGCGGCTGGACGTGCTGGTAGAGGAAGCTGTGGCGCTGGCCCTGGTCGGGCTCGGCGACCGCGGCGTTACCGTGAAGTTCGCTCTGGACGCCGACCTGCCGCCGGTGATCGCCGATCGGGTGCAGGTGCAGCAGGTATTGCTGAACCTGATCCGCAACGCGGTGGAGGCCATGGAAACCAGCGCCGCGCGCGACCTGACGCTGGGAACCGCCTCGTGGGACTGCATGGCGGCGGTGAGCGTTGCCGATACCGGCAGCGGCATCCCGCCTTCGATCGAGGCGCAGTTGTTCCAGCCCTTTGTCACGACCAAGAGCGAAGGCATGGGCATCGGGCTTTCGGTGTGCCGATCGATCGTGGAGGCGCATGGCGGGCGATTGTGGTGCGAACCGAATCCCGGCGGCGGGACCGTGTTCCGCTTCACGCTGCCGATCGAGGCCGAGGCTGACGAACCAGGTTCCGAGCCCTCCGTTTGATGGTGCGGACTGTTTGATGGTGCCCCCTGTTTGATGGTGCCCTCTGTTTGATGATGCGGACTGCTTGATGGTGCGGACGTTGGCCGGGGCATGATCGGCTCTCCTCCGGCGTGCGGCGTTTCGGTAGACCATTCCGTGGCCCGATGCAGTCTGTTCCTGGTCACTCCCGCGGTGTGGCCGGCTTCGTCAGCACCGCATAGGTGGCGGCAATGCGACGCGCCAGAACCTGCGGATCGTCCTGCAACCGGGCTTCGCCGTCGATCGCGGCAACGATTTCGATCGCCTTCGTCAGCATGGCTGTGTCGATGCCGCTGGCCGAGGCGGGAAGCGTCAGACTTGCCGGCGGCTCGCTGAACTCTGCCAGCGCCACTGCCGCTGGCGCGACATCGTCGGCGTGTTGATGGCCCGGCGCCGATCTGTCCCCGCTCACCAGCCATTCAAGCGAGATGTTGCAGGCCGCGGCAAGTTTCGCCAGCGTGGTGAATTTCATGCCGGTGCGCGCGGCGACATAGTTGTTGACGGTGCCCAGCGGCACACCGGAGCGTTCGGCGACCGGACGGTTGCCCCCGGCGGCCTGGACCGCCTGGCGGAGCCGGTCCGCCATGGCATGTCGCGCCTCCTGACCGGCGCCAGGAGGGGGGCTGCGATTTTGCACGTGTCCCTCCATCATACGCTACCAATTTAGCGCGTCTTTGATCTGGTTTTGGCAAAATAATCGTGAATTTGGCAGAAAAAGTTGACGCGGCGTCGCTATTTTGGTATCGCTCTTTCGCGCAGGCGAAAGCCTTGTGCCGTCCACTCGGTGCCAGGCGTGGTCCCTGCCAAGCGTGGCCCGTGCCAAGTGGGCGACGGTTGTATTCCTAATCGAGCAGACGATGACACACATTATTTCCCTCTGGCGTGCCGTTGTTGCGAATATGCTGTGTGCTGTGACCCAACCCACAGCGTGGCAGAGCAAAATCGTCTTTCAGCACTATTCGCCGTAAGCATCGCCCTCGGTTCCCACCATTGGACCCGTTCATGAAACCGACCCGCAAAACCCGTACGTCCCGTGCCGTAAGGACGTTGTCCAGCCAGGCGGAGCAAGCAGCGGCACAGGCGCCGGATCCGCTCGCCGAACTGTCCCGTGCTATCAAAATCGCCTTGCAGGGGGAGACCGACCCTTACGTCATGCTCGGCGTCCTGGTGGAGGGGATCGCGCAAACCCTGGTCACCCGCATTCCACCCGGGCGGCACGACAGCACTCTGGCCGCCGCGATGGTCACATTGCGCGAGCGCCTGGCCGACCGCGGCGCGACGCCAGGCGCGTCCGACCGCTGCGACCAGCAGCCAAGCTGCAACTGATCGGACCGGGACCGACCCTTCGGCGTGCACCGAACTATGCCCGGATGCGGTGGCCGTGGCTGTGGCCTATTTTGACTCCACACAGTCCAGGCCATCGCCATGAGCGACACCACCCGCATCGCCGCCACCGCCGCCCTGCTCGGGGACCCGGCCCGCGCCAATATCCTGACCGCCCTGATGGATGGCCGGGCGCTGACCGCCAAGGAACTTGCCTTCGCCGCGCATGTTTCTCCCCAGACCACCAGCGGCCATCTCGGCAAGCTGACCGATGCCGGGCTGCTGACCCCACAAAAGCAGGGCCGCCATCGCTATTACCGGCTGGCCTCGCCATTGGTGGGACAGATGCTGGAGGGCATCATGGCCCTGTCCGCCGCCACCGGCACGGAGCCGCCGGAACGGCGCAGCACCTGGCGCGGCGGCGAGGCGCTGCGCACTGCCCGAACCTGTTACGACCACCTGGCCGGGCGGCTGGGTGTCGGAATCGCGGATGCGTTGTGCGACCGGAAGCTGGTCGCACTGACGGCGGATGGCGGCGAGGTCACCGAAGCGGGCCACCGGTTCCTGCGCGAGTTCGGTGCCGAGCCAGAGCATGGGAAACGCGTGTTCTGCCGCCCATGCCTGGATTGGAGCGAGCGCCGGCCGCACATCGCGGGTCGGCTCGGCGCGGCGATCATGGGGCGCTGCTTCGCCCTCGGCTGGCTCCAGCGCCAGCGCGACACGCGGGCGGTGGCGATTACCGACGCGGGGCAAGCGGGGTTGGCGGAGAGGTTTGGAATTTCTCTATAACCTCGCCCACGAAGTGGGAGAGGTCAAGGCGCGTGAGCGCCGAGGGTGAGGGTGATCGGGAGGGCACAAAGCACTCTGCCTATCGACCCGCTCACCCTCACCCTCGGAGCTTCGCATCTCGACCTCTCCCGCCGCAGGCGGGAGAGGTTTTTTAAGTCGTCAGCACCTCCGCCCCCGGCCCCGCTTCCAGTTCGCACGCATTCACCGTCATGCACAGCAGTGCATAGTACCCGATCGCGCCGGTCAACTGGATGAACTCGTCGTTGCCGAACCGTGCCAGCGCCGCCTGCGCTGTCGCGTCATCCAGCCGGTGCCGGCGCAACAACTGGCGGGTGAACGCGACGATCTGTGCGTCCTCCGCCGGCATTCCGTCTTCCCGGTTCTCGCGGATCGCCGCGATCGTCGTTTCAGGAACGCCAAGCCGGCGTGCGCCGCCGGTCTGGGCGCCCCACACGTACAGCGCCTCATACTCGCGGGCGACGGTCATCGCCGCCAGCACGCGCACCCGCATGTCGAGCGAACCCTCGAACCGCACATAAGCCCCGACATGCGCCACGCGTTCCGCCAGTTCCGGCGAATGCAGGAACATGGTGAACGGCCCCTGCACCGCCCCGCGGCTCGCGACAATCGACTCAAACGCCGCCTGATCCTTCGGCGCCACCTGCTCCTTGCTGGTAATATAAGGCAGCCTGGCCATGACGATCCCTCCGCTGTTGTTTGTTGGCCTGACCTAGCTGCCCCGCACGTAGCGGCGCGACACGATCCGCAGATGATTGCGGAAATGCGGCCGCAGCCGGTCCGTCCAGGGCGAGTTCGCAGCCTTCTGCCACGCCGGCGAGCTCGGCACGTCCGGCGACGCGAGATGGTACAGCGCCAGATAGCGATGCGTTCCCTTGCCGTCGCGGAACCGCCGCGCGCACAGCGTGCCGGGCACGGCCGACAGGGCCGGGATGTGCTCGTGGTCGTACCACTCGTTGAATTCCGCCTCGTGCTCGGGATCGACGTCCATCGCATTCACCAGCAGCCCGCCTGCTCCCCCCGGCGCAGCCTGCGAACCAGGCAGGATCTGCTCTCCTTCGAAACGAATGAGCCGCGTGCACATCGCGGTGACGCGCTTCGACCACACCGACAGGTTTTCCCCGGCGATCGCGCGATAGGCGGGGCTTTGCAGCACATCGAGACTGTCGAGTTCATAGGTCGCGACAGCCTGCTTCGGATTGCTCGCGCCGATCCACCGGTCGCAGGCGTTGAAGCCCGGCACGCGCTGACGCTCGGGCACGTGTTCCAGGTCGTACCAGTCATGAAATTCATCGGCATGCGCGTTGGTGAAGTCGAAGCCGACGAGCAGAATTCCGGTGGGCATGACGGTTTCCTCCAGGCGATCCCGGATCATCGCGCCACACGCGGCGCCGCGCCAGCCAGGGCGCCTGCAGCCTGGGCAACGCAACGGCTCAGCGTGGCGGCAGTGTCTCGAACACCCGTTCGACCGGGCGGCACAGGCGTACGCCGCAAGGACCGACGACGATCGGCCGCTCGATCAGGATCGGCTCGGCAATCATGGCGTCGATCAGTTCAGCGTCGGTCTTCGCAGGATCGTCCAGTCCGAGCGCATCGTATGGGGTACCGCGCCGGCGCAGCAGCGCCCGCGGCTTCATGTCCATCCGCCGCAGCAAATCCACAAGTTCGGCGCGCGTGGGCGGGGTCTTCAAATACTCGATCACCTGCGGCTCTATCCCGGCGTCGCGTAACATGCCGAATACTTTACGCGACGTACTGCATTTCGGATTGTGATAGATGACGACAGTTCTTGAATTTGTCATCGTGGTGCGCTCTCCTCTGCGACAACTGTCGAATTACGACCCCAGTCACGGCAATCCAACGCCAGGTCGTTTTGGGCGTGCGATATTGCGGTGCATCAACGCCGTTGTCACGGCCGGGCGCGGGCGTTGGCGCAGGGATGATAGCCGGATTATGGAGACACCGCGCGACTGTATTACACAATCATAGTACATCTAATCTTGGCCAACCGCCCAGCGGAATATTTTTGAATTAATCGCGCACGCCGCACGGTATCATTCGCGTTGGATTGCGCCGCCGCCGCCACCCTGCCCGCACACAATAACCCAGGGGCAGCCATGACGACGGTCACCGTCGCCGGTGCGGGCGGAAAAATCATCACCCTCGACTACACCTCGAGTTCCAACGTCGGCCTGGCCCGACAACTTGCCGCGGCGATCACTGCCGGAGTCGATGGCGGAACGATCATTCCGGTTGTGGACACCGGCGCTCCGCCGCCGACCTTGCCGGCCGGCAAGACCGGCGAGTTCATCCAGACGCTCAGCGGCGCAACGTTCCTGCCCCAGGGCTACGATGCGGTCGTGGTAACGGCACCGGATGCCGTCATCTTCGGCTCCGGCGATGCCAATGAAATGGTGCTGTCGTCCAAGGGCAATTTGACCTTCTTTGCCACCAGCGGCTCCGGCAGCATCGCTGCCGGGGGCGGCGACAACCGCATCATCATTTCGGGTTCGGACACCGGCAACTGGCTGATCACCGGCGGCAACGGCAACGATTTCATCCAGGCCCTGGGCAGCGGCAGCGACACGATCGAGGCGGGGTCGGGCGACAACAACATCGTGCTGGGTGGCGGCGCCGCGCTGGTGCAGTCATCGGGCGACGACAGCGTGCTGGCCGGCAGTGGTGCCGCGACGATCGTCGCGATCGGCAAGCATGACGACCTGATTTATGGAGGCTCCGGCTCGCTGCTGTTTGTCGGCGGCGCCGGGCCGTCGACGGTGCTGGGTAGCCTTGGCAGCGTGACGGTATTCGGCGGCGACGGCACCATGTTCGCGTCGGGCGGATCCGACGGCAACAATTTCCTGATGGCCGGCACCGGGCGAGCGACGCTGCTGGGTGGCGGCAGCGGCGATACGTTGTTCGCCGGCGGCAGCCAGGCGCAGTCCCTGCGCGCCGCGGGGGGCTACGAAACTCTGTTCGCCGGATTCGCCAGCGGCAACGATACGTTGCAGGCGGGTTCCGGCCACGATGTGCTGATTGCCGGGCTGGGCAACGAGACGCTGCTGGCAGGGACCGGTTCCGCCACGATGACCGGCGGGTTCGGTGACGACCAATTCACTTTTATAAAAGGCGAGGCTGGCGGCACCGATCTGCTGCAGAACTTCGGCGGCAGCGACAAGGTGGATCTGATCGGCTACGGCCGCCACGCGATTGCCGATGCGCTGAAGACGCAGCACGTCACGAACGGATCGGTCACCATTACGCTGCCGGACAACACGAAAATCACCTTTGCCGGCATCACGTCGCTGACCCACAGCGATTTTGTGTGAGGGAGCAGGATTCGAATTGTCAGGGAGCAGGATTGGAATTGAGATGAACGGCGATGAACGCGGACAAGGCCTGCCGCGCGTCATTGCGCGTTGGCCACCGGCCCGGCGGCTGACCCGCGCTGAATGAAACGTCCTGGCGCCGGGCCCACCCGTCATGGCCGGGCCCGACCCAGCCATTGATCGGTTTGTTTCCCGGGCACGCCCGCCCGAACGAGATCGCTTCCTCACCACCCCCCGCGCAACGACAGATGGACGTCGGGGGTCACGCTTTATCTCAACTGCTGCCGATCAGAATGCCGCAGGCGAACACCAGGGCGCCGCCGAACGCGACCTGCAAGGCCGCGGACATCGGCGGCGTGTCCATATATTTCCAGCGCACCCAACTGATCACCGCCAGTTCGACGATCACCACCGCAATCGCCACCGCCATGGCGGTCCAGAAATACGGAATCAGGAACGGCAGCGTATGGCCGATGCCGCCCGCCGTGGTCATGATCCCCGTGATCGCGCCGCGCAGATACGGCGCGCCGCGGCCGGTCAGGCTGCCGTTGTCGGACAGTGCCTCGGCGAACGCCATCGAAATGCCGGCACCGATCGACGCCGCGAGGCCGACGACGAACGCCTCCCACGGATTATGCGTGGCGAGCGCCGCGGCGAAGACCGGCGCCAGGGTGGAAACCGAGCCATCCATCAACCCGGCAAGGCCCGGCTGGATCACCCGCAGCACAAAGTTGCGCCGCGCGTGCACGTCCTCCTCGCGCCGCACGTTCTCCGGCAGGTTCTGGTCGCTCAATTGTTCCGCGCGGTGCTCATGCTCCACCTCGGACTCGGCCAGGTCGCCAAGCAGCTTGCGAACCGAGACGTCCTGGCTGCGCGCGGCGGCGCGGCGGTAGAACTGCTGCGTCTCGATTTCCATGCTCTCGGCGAAGTTCCGCACCTCGTCGAGATTCAGCGGCAGGAGCTGCCAGACCGGCTTGTGCTGGATGAAGCCGCGTATGTCCTGGCGGCGGATCAGCGGGATATGGTCACCGAACTTCTCGCGATACAATTCCAGCAAGCGGCGGCGATGGATTGCTTCCTCCTCCGCCATTTCCGAGAACAGGTGGGAGCTGCCGGGATAGTCCTCCCGCAGGCCTTCCGCGATGTCGGTGTAGATGCGGTTGTCCTCCTCCTCATTGGCAATCGCCAGGGCGAGAACCTCTTTTTCGCTCAGGTCAGAGAAATTGCGCATGCGCCGCAATGTGGCCCCTCTCCGCCCCGGGTCAAGCGGGTGGCGGAATGGTGCGAATGGCTCGCATGCCGCGCGTGCAACCCCATCTGTCCGCGCCGCCGGTGACGGCGTAAGCTGCGCGCGCTATGGCCCATCATCGCATCGGCATCGATCTCGGCGGCACAAAGATCGAAATCGCTGTCCTCGCGCCCGACGGCAGCGAGGCTCTGCGCCACCGCATTCCCACGCCGCATGGCGGGTATTACGCCACGCTGGATGCCCTTGCCGCGCTGGTGCGGGATGTCGAGACGCAGCTCGGCGTGACCGCGACTGTGGGGATCGGCATTCCCGGCGTGGTCAGCCCCGCGACCGGGCGGGTGAAGAACGCCAACTCCACCACGCTGAACGGCCATACCTTCGACGTTGATATCGCGCAGAAGCTGGGCCGCGAGGTGCGGGTAGAGAACGACGCCAACTGCTTCACCCTGTCGGAAGCGACCGATGGTGCCGGCGCCGGCTATCGCCTGGTGTTCGGCATCATCCTGGGCACCGGCGTGGGCGGCGGCATCGCGGTGGATGGGCGTGTGCATCGTGGCGCGCATGGCATCGCCGGCGAGTGGGGCCACAACCCGCTGCCCTGGCCGACGCCGGACGAGTATCCCGGCCCCGATTGCTGGTGCGGCCAGCGCGGCTGCCTGGAGACGTTCGTCGCGGGTCCCGCCCTGGCGCGCGATGCCGATGGTCCGGACGCGCACGATGCCAGTGGCTTGCCCGCGCGCGCCGCGGCTGGCGATGCGGTCGCTCGGGACGCTTTGGCCCGCCACGCGGATCGGCTGGCGCGCGGGCTGGCACAGGTCATCAACTTGCTCGACCCGGATGCGATCGTGCTGGGCGGCGGTCTGTCGAACCTGGAACACTTGTACGCGGAGCTGCCCCGGCTGCTGCCGCGGCACGTGTTCAGCGACGTGATCGCCACGCCGATTCTGAAGAACAAGCACGGCGATTCGTCCGGCGTGCGTGGGGCTGCGTGGCTGTGGGACAACAATAACCTCGCCCGCGACAGCGGGAGAGGTCGAGACGCGAAGCGTCGAGGGTGAGGGCAATCGGGAGGGCTCGTAGAATAAGGAACAGTGTGCCGACCCGATCACCCTCACCCTCGACGCTCCACGTCTCGACCTCGCCCGCTGTCGCGGGTGAGGTTATGGACGCCCTCTGCCGCGATTGCAGTGCCATCTTCCCGGCAGCGTCCACTTGCCCTGCCTGCGGCAGCACTCGCATCGTGTCCCACCCCGAACTGCTGTCGCTGACTCTGGCCCATGTCGATTGCGACGCCTTCTATGCCAGCGTGGAGAAGCGCGACCATCCCGAGCTCGCCGCCAAACCGGTGATCGTCGGTGGCGGCGTGCGGGGCGTGGTCACCGCCGCCTGCTATGTCGCGCGGCTGTATGGGGTGCGCAGTGCCATGCCGATGTTCAAGGCGCTGAAGGCCTGCCCTGGTGCGGTGGTCATCCGGCCTGATTTTCCCAAATACGTCGCCGTTTCCCGCCAGGTGCGCGCCCTGATGGCGGCGCTGACGCCGCTGTTGCAGCCGCTGTCGATCGACGAGGCGGTGATGGACCTCGCCGGCACCGAGGCGTTGCATGGCGCACCGCCCGCCGCCGTGCTGGCGCGTTTCGCCCGCCAGGTAGAGCAAGAGATCGGGATTACGGTGTCGATCGGGATGGCGCCGAACCGATTGCTCGCGAAGATCGCGGCGGGGCGCGACAAGCCGCGTGGCTTCGCGGTGATCGGCGCCACCGAGGCCGCCGCGTTGCTTGCGCCGGAGCCGGTGCGCCTGCTCCCCGGCATCGGCCCGGTGCTGGCGCGCAAGCTGGAATCGATGGGCATCACGCGGCTGGGCCAGTTGCAGGTGCTGTCGGATCGCGACGCGGTGCGCCGGCTGGGCGACGACGGACCGGCGCTGGTCCGCCGCGCGCGGGGGGAGGACGTGCGCCGCGTCGATCCCGGCCGCGACACAAAGTCGATCAGCGCCGAAACCACGTTCGACACGGACCTTTCTGCGGTTGCCGATCTGGAACGTCCGCTGTGGCGGCTGTCGGAAAAGCTGGCGCGGCGGCTGAAGGAGAATGAGCTCGCAGCGGCCGGCGTGGTGCTGAAGCTGAAGACCGCGCAGTTCGCCATCCGCACCCGCGCCGCCCGTCTGCCCAGCCCGACCGTGTTGCCGGACCGATTGTTCCTCGCCGCCCGCGAGCTGTTGCGGCGCGAGGCGACGGGGGGCGCGTTCCGTTTGATCGGCATCGGCGCCAGTGCGCTGGTGCCGATCGCCGAGGCCGACCGCGGCGATCTGGCGGACCCGCTAACGCCGCGGCTGGCCGCAGCGCAGGCGGCAATCGATGCGCTGCGGGATCGGTATGGCACGGCGGCGATCGTGCGGGGCAGGGGTTTCGGCCGGGGAGCGCGGCAGCGCGGTGGTTAAGGCGCTCGCAACCACTATCAGTGAAGCGCAAGTCACGCAGTGAAGCGCGAGTCCGCAGTGAAGCGCGAGTCACGCGACAGATGTCATTGCGAGGAGCGCAGTGACGAAGACCCTATGTCCTTCTTGACCTCGAGGTGACCCACCCTCGATGCGGAAAACGAGGGTTGCCCGGATGGTCCGGGCGGAGCCTCACACAAGGAGGG
>Ga0335075_10004024_pt1 | contig 23049 bp, 28 predicted proteins | sample Lox_Sample_24_FD_206723 | JGI IMG/M metagenome (GOLD analysis project Ga0335075, IMG submission 206723) | Soil microbial communities from Loxahatchee National Wildlife Refuge, Florida, United States - Lox_Sample_2.4 | ecosystem: Environmental > Terrestrial > Soil > Wetlands | place: USA...
TGAACGTAGACTCTTCAGTTCGAATTGGACGTTAAAGGAAATTTCGTCACGAGTTGGTTACAGGCATGCATCCTGGAGAACGCCTTATGGAAGAGTGCAAGCTTCCTTCTGGCAAGTCCCAACTGCTTTCGAGCACACTGGTACTGAAGAAGATATCTCTGAACAAAACTCAATTGCTGCAAGAATTGCGATACACCCAAAGGGTAGTGTGGTATCTTCCTTTCGAGTGGTCTTTGACTTCGATCCACGCCTCAATCCGTCAGCAACGGTAACATACCAGGCAATGATCCCAAATGATTCTGATATTTTCAAAATCATCGAGTCCGGCGAAGTTGAAGAGCTGCTTGAAGCCCTTGATAACAAGACCGCCAGTTTGACTGATCGCGATGAGGAAGGACGCTCACTTCTTAATGTGGGTAGTCCTGGAGTAGGCCTTTTAAGTATGCTGACCCCTGAGTAGTATGCAATTACTTTTGCGCGTGTAGATATGTGCAGATTCTTGCTTGATAGGAAGGTAGATCCCAATGCAATTGAGCTTGACCATGATGGCTTTATTAGGTAGACCTCCTTCTCAATATTTCCTAAGTTACTTCAACGCTTATAAGCCCTATATTAATAGAATACAGTCCTGTATATGAGATGTGTCTTACACTGGACTCTGAGCTAGAAATGCAAGGGGAAGAGGAAATGCTCAATAGAATATCCGAATGTTACAAGCTCATGCTAGAAGCGGGCGCAGATTGTTCGCTTGAAAGTCACATGGGAGATGGTATATGGCGTAGCTGCTTTTGTAATGCCATTAGTGAACGTTGCTCTGTACGTCTAGATCTCCTGGGGTGGTGTTTAGGATCTTATGCTAATCTTGTTCAGGCAACATTAAAGCACGTCATAAGTTATGGAGAACCATTCATCAACTCGAGGAGTATTGTCAAGGACTACCAGGGCAATCTGTGCTCCCCTTTGATACTACTCGCAGTCGACTGTGGTTACTGGTTTGGCCAGACTATTCATATTGTTGAGAAAGCAATTCTTCTTCTCAAATGGCGTGTCGATATCTCATGCCGACTTCCCGATGGCGATACAGTTCTACACACGATTCTGAAATGTGATCGCTTTCATGAGAGGCTTCCACGGAAGCAACGAAGATTGGATGCTGACAGATGTCGTCTCTCGCGCACAGAACCAAGAGAGCTCCTGATAGCTTTCATCACGGCTGGTGCTGATGTATACGCGAGGAATGAAGCTGGGCATACGCCATCCATAACTGCCAGGGCTTGCGGCCGAGAGAAAGAATGGCTTGAAGCGCTTGAGTTTTGCGGCTATGATTCCAAAGAGGTTATGAAACAACTATCTCACAATTGTGAGGAACGCACGAGACTGCCTCAAACTTCCAAATTATCCTTCGAAGAATATTGTCAGCAACGAGAGAAAAGAAAGAAGATGAAAGAGAAATGTAGGTTTGAGGAAGTGGAGAGTGAGGAGGAAGACGAGTATAGTGATGAAGGGGAAGACAGTGATGAGGAAGAAGACAGCGATGAAGGGGAAGACAGTGATGAGGAAGAAGACAGCGATGAAGGGGAAGACAGTGATGAGGAAGAAGAAAGCGATGAGGAAGATGACAGCGATGAGGAAGATGAAGGTGCTGAGCATATGGAGTGTGATTCTGAGGAGTCTTTCGCAGCTGTGCTGGAAAACATGGATTGTGAAAATAGCAACTCAGCGGGGATTTCTAGAGGGCTTCTCCATGATTCTATGCTCAATGACCACGTCGAGCAGATAGATAGAATTTGGGGGATGAGCCTGTGGAACCAGTAGACAATTGGTTCTTGGCTAGCATGGGTGGAGAGAACGATTTTGAGGAGATGAATCTTGATTTCAGCGGCGCCTTTCAAACCGACCTCGATAGCGATAAGTTCTTTGATTGGAGTAATTTTGAATGAGAGAGGACGTTTTGTTTCTATTTTCAATTGCTAAGATTGATGTAATGTGAGGAGGCGTTAGAAGATACTTTCTTCAACCTGGGCGGAGCTGACGAAAGTGAAGTTGATTTACTAGAAAAATGTGTGCAGGGTAGCTCTACAAGAATACGCCAATCAAAAGAGTGACCGCTGCTTATCTAGAATCTTCAAAATAACAAGACAAGGAATTGGCCAAAAGCGAACTTGAGGTAGCATCAACTAACAGAATCCCGGAGCAATTCTCAATTTCAACATCGAAGCTTTCCCACCCCACTAAGTAGAAGTACCTCAGTAGGCCCCCTCCCTCCTGGTCCCCTCCTCCAAACATCATCCTAAATGCGGGACTTCTTTCCCGCCTTGCATTCATTCGAGAATTTTCAGTGAATGTTAATGTGCGCAGTTCCCGCAAGTTCCCCTCGCGACAGCATCTTCTATCAGGACAGCACTTTTCGAAGTCTCTAGGACATGAACCTATGCCCTGACCAAATCCATTGCCGGTGGCGCAGTAGCAAACTCCATTCTATTCCTTCATAAATTGGGGCCGTTGGATTTTCTCTAATAGCTTAGCCTAACATAACCGTTTCGAGTCTATTAGAGCCTCCATGGTCATCTGACAAGCCGCATCGCTATCCCCTACAAAATCAAACGCACGTGGATATACCTTCATAGTCCCTCTCCTTTCCCCATGCCTGCCAAAAGGCCAATCATTGAGGAAATTATACCCGAACAGTTTCAAATTATCATAAGGATGCTTATGGCTGACAAAACATGTAGCATCGTGCACCCATCTCACGCGTCCATAGGCAGTCTCAACGCGTCTCCAACCTGTGGGTAGAGCTCGGTGTATGTCATCTTTATTCATAGCAATAGGTGCTGTGTAAAACAGATAGCGTTCAAATTGGTCAACGTAGTAAGCTCTACCTGTTGGACTAGTGCGGAGGGACCAGCCTGCTGGAAGAGTCTCTTGAGAATTTGGGCGGTAAATGGCCGGTAGTCGATCTTTCGCCTTTGTTTTTTGATATTCCAGGAGCCGAACACCATTAATCAGCTGTTCAGCAATATCGTCGTCTTGTTCAAGGGCTATAGGGTTCTGATGGTCTTGTCGATTACCTTCAGCAGCAAGAGAACCACCAATAACAAGAACATCGTCCCTGATAGGGTCGTCTCCTCTCGTCGAATCGTTGTCTGCCGTCAGTGAATTGATGCTAGGGACGGAGGGTACGGCAAAAGTTGTCATGTTCCGTCTAAGCTCGTCAAGATAGGGTTGGTCAACAGGGACATCTGCTTTTGCGTCGATTCCAAGGTCGATAAGGTCTCCATCCGCAAAGGTGTCTGGCACCTTGCCAGCCTCTCTTGCACGTCGGTTAGCTGTAGAAACTCGGCGGTACACCTCAGAAGACCTTAATTCACCATCGAAGGTGAATTTCTTATCCGAGCGGAGAGATTCTGAGAAGCTAGAGATGCTCTGGGCATCATGATTTGGTTTTCTATGAATTGACCAGAGATCATCTGACCGCTGTGCAAGTCGCTCGAGTACGAGATTATTGCTGAGTAGCAGCTGGTGAATTTCCGTAACGCGCTCGCTGACTCCAATGATTAGCACCAGCTCTATTATACGTCAAAAGCAATTACCGTACGTCTGGATCGCAGTAAGTAGTACACTGATGGCGTTTTGCTGACTCCGTAATTGCAGTAAGATTTCCCGCATAGTTTCCTCATTCCAGAGGTATTTTAGACGCAGGAAATGATCATCTTTTTGTTCTCCCTTTAGCGATAGCTCGAGAATCTCTTCCTCCAGGGCCGAAAAGGTCTGCGTACAGCTTAGCAGTGCGAGTTCAAAGCTATCTTTTAGCTCTATTTGGGATTCTAGTCGATCGAAGAAGGAGTCAATCAATGCTAGCTTTTGTATCTGGGATAGAGCTATGTGTAAAACCATGCATTCTGATGAAATGGATGCAATCATGGTCCCTGCTGTTTTATAGCGCTCTCGAAGGTCACACAGACCTTTTACGACCTTAACACTGGCGAACACCAAGGAAGAGGCGGACGCCACAATAGAAAGTGGATCCATTTGCGCTCAAACAAATTGAGGATACGACAGTAGGGCTGAAAGGGACCTATGACGGCAAGAAGTCCACCGACGACAGGAAAAGGTCCCCCAAAACAGGAAAAGGTCCACCGACGACAGGATTATCCTCAAAAGTGTCATTAGAAGCAGTATGCCCGAAAATATATGACTTTTAAGGCAAGATTCTGAGGCGTGCAACGAGAGTAGAATGTCATGTTGAAGATGCGGCTGAGATGCAGCTCAGCAGTGACTCTAACAAGCCACCGGCATGAGTTGCGTGACATCTCCGCTCCAATACTTACCTGAACCTACCTGACAATGTATAAGAGCTCGACAGGCCATTATAAAGCTTAGAACAACAATCGTAACATCTCGGGCCAGATTGCTAGTTATGATGTTATCCCTTACTTCCGCAGACGTTAGAAATCACGTTTCGCCTGGATCCCTGTGCATGCTCTATGCCTCGGCAATCTCTCCCCACATTCTATGAACTCCTCACACTGCTACATATCCGCAAGCGAGGCTGCACCCCAGACCTCTCCACACTTCTTAAAGCCTCCATCGTTCGCGACGTCTCACAATATGTCTTTCTCGTCCCATACCGATAATTGTCCTTTCCCCTTTCTTTCACCACCTATAATAATAAACCTCTAATCCCTCCCCCACAATGTCTCCCTCCGGCCCCCTCACTACCCCGCTTACCACCCTTCTGGGGATCCAACACCCCATCCTCCTCGCCGGCATGGCACGAACGAGCGGCGGGCACCTCGCCGCAGCAGTCTCCAACGCCGGCGGCCTCGGGTGCATCGGCGGCCTAGGCTACACGCCCCAACAGCTCCGCGACATCATCCACGAGCTGAAATCCCACCTGACAACCTCCGGCCTACCCTTCGGCGTCGACCTCGCCCTCCCCAAAGTCGGCGGCGGCGCGCGCAAGACCAACCACGACTACACGCACGGCCAACTCGACGATCTGATAACAGTGACGATCGAAGAGGGCGCTAGGCTGTTCATCAGCGCCGTCGGCGTCCCGCCTCCGCATGTCATTAAGCGCCTACATGACGCGGGCATCTTAGTCATGAACATGGTTGGCGCCCCCAAGCATGCGCAGAAAGCGCTCGATGCGGGCGTGGACATCGTGTGTGCCCAAGGCGGCGAGGGAGGCGGGCACACGGGGGATATCCCGAACTCGATACTGATACCGGCGGTAGTCGACGTTGCGAGGCAATATAGACCGAAGCTGCTGCGGGGCCAAACGGCCCTGGTAGTTGCGGCTGGAGGGATCTATAACGGGCGCACGTTGGCGGCGAGTCTGATGCAAGGTGCAGTCGGAGTGTGGGTTGGGACGCGCTTCGTGGCTAGTACTGAAGCAGGCTGTAGTCAGGCGCATAAGGAGGCTGTGGTGTCGGCTGGGTTTGAAGATACGTTAAGGACGTTGGTGGTTAGTGGGCGGCCGTTGCGGGTACGCATGAATGAGTATATTGCAAAGTGGGAGGCGCAGCCGGAGAAGATCAAGGAGCTCACGGAAAAGGGAATTGTCCCTATCCAGAAGGACTTTGATGATGGGGTAGAGGTGGATATTCCGTTCTTGATGGGCCAGGTTGCGGGCGTTATTACGGATATTAAGCCGGCGGGGGAAATTGTGAGGGAGATGGTGGGTGAGGCGGTGGAGATGTTGAAGGTGGGCCAGAGCTACCTTACTGAGACGAAGAGTCGGCTGTGAGGACTGTAGATGTGCATGTATATAGAATACCCATTGTGATTTCATTGGAAGTATCATAGCGGGAGTTTTGATACGATAATCATTCATCTAGACATGTTTCATTAGATCTGTATATACAGACATATCGCAAGGCATCAGCATGGCGAGCGCTTCGCATGCTTATGATAACTCCTTTCCTTTCATTAAGACCCTCATATTCCTATATGTTCTGCACTTTACCTGCCATAATATCATATCCACATACGCCATAATACAAAGTCCATAATTGAGTACAAAGTACCGTCCGCTAACACCCTAGAAATTCGGCAATCGTGCCGGTACGAAGTCCTTCTTAGGCGGCTCTTTGGGGGTCTCTAATGGAGAGTCATCAGGAGGTTCTGCTGCCGCCATCGATGGCTCTTCCCGTATATCTTCTGTTTCCTCTGCTGCTGTTGTTGTTGTTTTTGGTGGTGGTGGTGGTGGTGGTGGAATAACCTCTAAGATAGGAGCCTCTTGCTTAACTTCAGACGATGGCTCGTTGACATTCAACCCGCGTTCTGACGCCAAGCGTGCTGCTGCCTCTCTCTTTCTCTCGACCTCTGCATCTTCCTCCCTGCGCAATTGCTCCTGTTCTTGTTGCAAATCGGTCAAAGATTCACCCCCTAGACTGTCTGTACTTGGTAACCTTGGGACTCTTGTAACCGAAGTCGAGCTGCCTCTTTTCGCTCCCAGTGATTGTCTTGACTGACTAGATGATTGAGTAGTTCTAGAAACGGTTCTTGACATTCCCCTTGATGCAACTGGCCTCTTGCCCTTGCTACTTCGTGTCTTGCCGCTGCCGCGATCGTCGATGCCGGAGCCTCCAGTCATCCTTCTCTCTAAAACCACTGCAAATTCATCACTCAATGGGACGGCATCGTCTTCCCCATCACTGGGAAACAGATCTCCTCGCGATCTGAAGGAGTCAGATGTATCGCCTGAACCTGTGGTAGAACTGCGCGCTCTTGTTCGGCTCATGTCAAAATTGCCCTCTGCTTCTTCGTGCCCCTCATCATTATCATCGTCAATGAGCGGCTCGCCCTCTCCTTCTTCAGTTTCAGCTCTATGTGCACCAGGGTGCTCTTGCAGATCCGCCGCACTGGGTTTGTATCTCAAGGTTCCTCCAATCTTGAATGGTAATCGGTGTAGAAACCCTAATGTATTCGTACTTGGAATAATTGTAGGATCGGGTAGACCGTCAATTGTAGTTTTCCTTCTTGGACCTCCCTTCCTGGTCCCATAACTCATCCCTCGCCTCCTGCCTGACGGTTGCTCGTCAATACCTCCATGGCTATGAGACCCGCTCCCAGCTAAGAGTCGATCTAGTTCGTCATTGCCCCACCCCAATAATCCGCCACTACGACCCTCTTCTTCGTCATCCCAATCATCGTAAAAGTCGAAACTGTACTCTGCTCTTCCCCTCGTCCGGCCTCGCTCCCTAAGCCGTCTAGCGCGTTCGTCGTCTGGGAAGCATTTACTAGTGCATTCATTGATGCTCGAGGAAATGCTCGCCAGGCAAGGACTGATATATTTATGTGTGAAGGTCCAGATGCCTTCTGCAGCTGTCTCGGTTGCTGTCTCGGCGTTATGGGAAATGTTATTCCAAGTCTGGCGGATTCGAGGATCGTGGAGAGGTGCCATTATGACTACGAGGATATTTAAATTATAACATCGATGGGTTTGAGACGGCTGATAGTTGCGAGATGATAAAAGAGTAAGCGCATTTAGATAATATTAAATTGCTGAGCGCCAAGTACCAGACTAGCCTCTTCCATGGGTGAATGTCAGGATGGAAGTAATGATGATGCTGACACTGCGAGGCAGGAATGCGCCTTGACGCACGATGCACGTGATGACAAGGCTGCAATTTAGGTTAAAATTGCCGATTGTCCGCCGAGGGCCTAGGTCCATCAATTCTTTCTTAGAATCTCTTTGCAATTGCTATATTTACTACATCTCCTTATTTTGTCGACAAGCACCATTACTGTCCTGACACTTGCTCAGCCGTGCCACATCGCTGACGTATTTCGTACTTGGGGGAGGCCCCCCTGGGCTTGTGAGTGAGCGGATCTAGGTATTTCCGCTACCTCTACACCCAGAGGTGTTGGATTGGTGGCTGAAAAAGAAAAGACTGGAGCCGCTAAATCCTAAGAGTAATTGTGAATACAGCACCTATCTCCGTAGCCGAAAACAATGTAATAAACCTGTCCTGTTCGATGGTTCTGCGGCGGGCCGACCGGATGGGGGAAATACTGTTACTGCTTCTGGTCATTCCACTTAACACGGAAGGAAGATTGAAAATTGAACTGTGATTGAATCCATGACGCTTCGCTCTATGTATGAACGGTCTCAATTGAGACCAATAGCAATATTTGTTCGCTATCTATTACCACGTGGTATGGCTATGCAAGCAAACGCTACCTGGTAGGCTTCCCGGGAAATCAAAAGCAAGTCCATCCATATGTCGAATGCTATGTGCATAGCTGGAGTGCAAAGTGTGCTGCTCAGTCGCTAACGATCATACCAAGACCTGCATCAATGTTTAATCCCGTTCACACCGGCTGCGACTCCGTTCGCTGTTGGCTGCGAAGGGGGTTGAGGTGGCGGCACTGGTCCGAATGGCTGTTGCACCCCGGCATGCAGTTCCTCCTCCGTATCTTCGTCACCATACGGGTAATCGTCTTCCTCACTCCCTTCATCATCATCTCCGTCATCGTCTTCACTCTCCGTACCTTCCGGATCCCCATCTCTCTCAGGATAGTCACCCTCCACGCTCCCTTCCACGACACCGGCCATGCCTTGCGCAAGACCTCGGCCTTGCTTCTGCATCTGATTGATAATGTCAGTGAGCTTCTCATTCTTCTTCCGCAGTTCGCCGAGCTCCTTAATTGTCTTGTCGCGCTCTTCAGCCATTTCGTAGATGTTACGAGTGGTGAGGTCATGCTTGCGCGTTAGAGTGTTGTTTTCTTTCTCTAGTCGCTTGGTCTTCTTGGACATTTCTTCCATTTCTTTACGGAAAGTCAAAAAGAGGTCGTTGCTGTTATTGAGGGTATCTTCAACCTTGAATGTCATTAGCAGTAATGTTGACAATTCTGCATGGGACAACTATACCTGCTTGAATTTATCTACATATATATTCAACTGACTCCTCAGCTCCGTCTCCGTCTTAGAAAATGTTAGCACCTGAGCATTTAGAGCCCGGGACCTCGCCATCTCCTGCTCGGCTATTTTCCGTTCACGTTCATATCTTGCCATGTTATACTGGACCTCTAGTTCTTTCGTCCGCATAAGGGAATGGAAATGGAGTTCCCGTAGTTCATATTGATCGATGAGAGACTTGAAACGTTGCCGGAACCTGAATACATACGTTAGCACCAGTAATTCAACGTGATCTGCATCATGAATCATACAGTTCATCAACCTCGATGTTTACGACTTGCGCCTGGGGATTGTCTTTCTCTTCTTGAATATCTTGTAACTGCCACAGCACATCTTCGTATTTCGCATCCCAGCCCTCATGGTTTTGCTTCTCTGCATCTTGTAGAGTTTTGTTTTCACCCTGTAAAGCAATCAGCATGACCTACATAACAGAGTGGCTGGGCGGAACGGGACGGGATTTGCGCCGCTTCGAATAGTAAAAGGTAGAAGACCTGGTTAGGAGCCGGGAAGGATAACCCACCTTTAGTCTGTTATTTTCCCTCTGTAACTCCCTACAGAGTTTCTCCAGCTTCTCCCTCAGGGAAACATTCTTGCTAAGTTCGGTCCTGGAATGATCCTTTTCTTTCTGCAGCTGATCTGCACGCTTTTTATTCTTCAAATTGTCTCGCTCGTGTCGTTTCATCTCCGCAAAAAGATCAGCACAGCGTTTCTGTAATGTGTCAATCTTCTGGATGTCATCCAGCTTCGAGGTTTGATTGTTGAGCTCCCGGCTTGCTTTCTTCACTTCCCTCTCTATTTACAGGCATCATAAGTCAGTGTAATGTTTTTAAAACACGTGAATGAGTCCGCAAAATATAAGAGAAGTGTTTTTGGGGGATTTTTTCTGCAGATTTTGAGTCGTCTCCAAGTCTGAAGTCAAATGATCAGGAGGTAAGCTTGATCACACTTGTGACAAAGCATCATTCGGTCCGGATGGAGATTTGAATGGGTAAGAGTTGATTAATCCACGCACCGATCTCAGCCTCTTGATCCTTCTCCCCGGCAGCGTCAAGCTCAAGCTGCGATATCTTGGCTGCAATAAGCTTCGAGGCTTCATTTGGATCCGTAGCCTTCGACTTGGGCTTCGATTTCTTTGATGCGTTGGCTGATCCACCATGCGTCGTGGCGCCTCCGCTTTCATGATGATGATGGTGGTGGTGGCCATTTGTGAGTGCGGTATCATGATGTAGGTGACTGCCCGCTCCATGTGCAGTAGAGGACACTCGAGTAGTGGCTGGCGCGGACGTTTGTAGAGGGTTTGCGGTCGACATCCCGTTGGAGGGACTTTTTGAGCAAAGATCTCATGAGCACACAAACGACCGCCCGATTTAGTTTTAGGAGGAGTTATGCTTCGGTATTCAATGAGGCGGGGATGTGGGATCTTCCTGTCTCTCTGACCCTCCTTGCTCTGCCGTGACCTTTACGGAAATGAGGAAGCCGTCATATTTGACTTCTCGGTTAGTTCCAGCTTCAAAGCTAGTCTCGTGACCTTGTATTACGACTTCTACAATTTTCAGCAAGCACAGAGTTAAAACATGCATATTTGAGATTTTTTGAACAGTTCCAATAGTTACACAAGCATCGGAGAGGCAATTGGTTCCTATATTTACACTTTTGTACACATATACGGTTACTCCTGACGTCGAGATTCACAACTGCTTATGAAATGCATTTCACTATCACAAGCGAGATCTTTGCCTCATCAGGTACGATTTATCCAGCCTTGCATAATATTTTTGAACCTAACTGCTCCAGTATAGGACTGGCATCTCCACCAGCTTCTTGACCCCCACCCGCAACAATGCTGCGGAATGCATCGAAGGGAGCAGTACGGAAGGCTGTAACGGAACTTGCGCAGTATCCAAAGCCTGGCGAAAAGCTCCACGGCTTCACTCTCCTACGGTCAAAACATGTCCCGGAGCTCGAGTTGACGGCTTTGCATCTCCAGCATGACAAGACCGGGGCGGACTATTTGCATGTTGCCCGAGATGACAAAAACAACGTTTTCTCGATTGGCTTCAAGACAAATCCGCCAGACGATACTGGAGTTCCTCACATACTCGAGCATACCACATTATGTGGAAGTCAAAAGTACATGCTGAATACCTCCCGTTTAGAGCTGTGCTGATTACTTGTAGATACCCAATACGCGATCCGTTCTTCAAGATGCTTCCACGAACTCTTTCTAATTTCATGAATGCCTTTACTGCTTCCGATCACACCTATTATCCGTTTGCCACTACAAATGAGCAAGACTTCAAGAATCTAATGTCTGTCTACCTCGACGCTACCTTACACCCTCTGTTAAAGAGGAGTGATTTCTCCCAAGAAGGTTGGCGGATTGGTCCTGAGAACCCACGCGCTACTCAAGATGCAACAACGGCTAGCCAAGATGGGCAAAACCTAGTCTTCAAAGGGGTTGTCTATAATGAGATGAAGGGTCAGATGTCAGATGCGGGATATTTATTTTATATCAGATTCCAGGATCACATATTCCCAGCAATCCATAACTCGGGAGGAGATCCACAGAAGATGACGGACCTGACGTATGAACAACTTAGGCAATTTCATGCGGAACATTACCATCCGAGCAACGCCAAAGTGTTCACGTATGGAGACATGCCATTAACAAATCATCTTCGAGAGGTAGATGCTCAATTGAGCGCTTTTGAGCGTATACAAGGCGATAATGAAACCCGAAGGCCCATTGATCTTACTGATGGCCCAAAAAGTGTGGTAGTTTCTGGTCCAATAGATCCACTTGTTGACAAGGATATGCAATACAAAACATCAACATCTTGGATAATGGGTGACTCGAGAGACATTGTGGAGACGTTTTCTCTCGGCATCATGTCAGCTCTGTTAATGGATGGCTACGGTTCACCATTATATAAAGGTCTTATCGAAGCTGGCCTGGGTACAGAGTGGAGTCCCAATGCAGGCTATGATGGCTCTGGACAAGTTGGGATTTTCTCTGTAGGTTTGACTGGTGTGAAACAAGTAGATGTGCCCAAAGTAAAACAGACGATGCGCAAGATATTTGAAGAGGTACACAAGACCGGTTTTGAGAAGGGCAAGATAGATGGATATCTCCATCAGCTCGAAATAAGCCTGAAGCACAAGACGGCAAATTTCGGGATGGGCCTCATGCAGCGTGTTAAGCCAAAATGGTTCGAAGGAGTTGATCCTTTCGACTCATTAGCCTGGAATGACACCGTTTCTGCATTTCAAGCCGAGCTCGCAAAAGGTGGTTACCTTGAGGGCCTTTTAGAGAAATATTTACTTAACGATCGAACTCTAACCTTTACTATGGAGCCGTCGGCTTCATATGGAGAGGAACTCGTGGCGGAGGAGGAATCGCGCCTCGCCCGTAAGATTGCAGAAGTTACAGAGAAAGCTGGTGGTGAATCGGCAGCTCGGGAGCAACTCGCAAAAAGGGAGCTGGAGCTTCTTGAGGAGCAAGGAAAGTCGAACACGCAAGATCTAAGCTGCCTTCCAACTGTCCATGTCAAGGACATTCCAAGGCAGAAGGAGATAATTGAAATCAGGGACGGCAGTGTTGGTGGTGTGAAGATACAATGGCGTGAAGCACCTACCAATAGCCTAACCTACTTCCGGGCCATTAACACGTTTGAAAATCTACCAGAAGAGCTGAGAAGCTTGATACCCCTTTTCGCTGATTCAATCATGCGGCTTGGCACGAAAGATATGACAATGGAGCAGATTGAGGACCTCATAAAGCTCAAAACTGGTGGAGTCTCTGCTGGATATCATGCAACTTCGTCTCCTTTGGACTTCATGTCAGCCTCCGAGGGCATGGTATTTTCGGGAACCGCTCTAGATCGCAATATAACTGATATGTACAATATCCTAAGGATGCTTATCTTAGACACCAATTTCGATAGTCCGGATGCTGAGTTGCGTATTCGCCAGTTACTACAGGGTTCGGCAGATGGCGTTGTGAATAGTATAGCATCGTCTGGCCATGCATATGCACAAGGTGCCGCTGAAGCAGGCCTTACTCCCTTAGGATATTTGAACCAACAAGTTCGTGGACTATCTCAAGTCAAATTGATCGCTTCATTGGCATCTCGTCCGGAGTCAGAAGGGCTAGCAGATATCATCCAAAAGCTTAAGACTATTCAGAAGCTTGCATTTTCAGGCTCTAACACATTCCGAACAGCTCTCACATGTGGTAGTGAGAGCGTTTCTCAGAATGAATCGGCTTTAGCTTCATTCGTCTCATCCCTGCCAAAGGACAGCAATACCACAACCAAGTCACTATCTTCCGATTTCTCCCGCAACACGAAAACTTTCTATCCACTGCCCTACCAAGTATACTATGGCGCTCTAGCTGTTCCAACTGTATCATACACTTCGCCAGCAGGAGCACCTCTACAAATTCTTGCCCAACTTCTCACACACAAACATCTGCACCATGAAATTCGCGAAAAAGGTGGCGCTTATGGAGGCGGGGCATACTCTAGAAGCATGGACGGGATTTTCGGTTTCTATTCTTATCGCGATCCAAATCCGTTAAATACTATGTCGATAATGCGTAATGCTGGACAGTGGGCAGTGGAAAAGAAATGGAGTGACCGGGACCTCGAGGAAGCAAAGTTATCGGTCTTCCAAAGTATAGATGCGCCGCAGTCTGTCAGCAGAGAAGGCATGAGCAGATTTCTCTCTGGTGTAACTGATGAGATGGTACAGGAGAGAAGGGAGAGATTGCTAGATGTCACTAAGGACCAGGTCCGTGAGGTTGCGCAGAAGTATATTGTTGAGTCCCTGAACAAAGGTGAGGCCAGAATGGTCTTCCTTGGTGAGAGAAAGGCGTGGGTTGATGACACATGGGATATCAAAGACATGGGGATCACCCAGCTGGAGCCTTCGATACATGAAGAAGACGTGAAAGAGGCGGCTCTGGGATCTTAATGATATTTGTAAGTCTAGTGCATATCTGTACTATAGTGTGCCCCGCTCTTGCATTTACGGCGTTAGTAGGGCCAGGTTAGATATAGAATAATCCAATCTGTATTTCTACTAGCCGTACGATGGACCATTACGACCATGAACGCGCTACAGAACAGAACATAACGTCTCCAGCCTCTCCAGTGGCTGGCAGATCACAAGTCATGCCTTCGGGCTAGCGCAAGATTGAAAACGTATGCCCTGAAGTAACCTGTTCCAGAATCCCTTGGGATTGAGGAATGCATGTTCCTTGCGGCCGCGCTCCATCTTTTCAGACCTGTCCTTCTCGAGACATGGAAGGACGGACTAAAGATGAGAGGACAAGCATACTATTATGTAGCTGGAGAGTATTTACTACGCCACTCTGGGTGGGGTGAGGGAATTACTCGAAAGTACGAAAGCTCAACCCCTGAGAAAGGCGGATAACATCGGAATGCAAAGCTACCCAAAAATCCACAACCTGAAGCCACTGCTCGTGATCAAAGGATAAGAGATGAACAACAAGTGATGAACCTAACGCTAATATAAAAAGGCCATAAAAATGACTCACATAAAAGTATATAGAATTGTGACGTGGCGGAGCTCCATGCATGTTGCTTATTAGCCTTTGAATCAGCCGCGGGAATTCGCCCAAGTCGTCATCCTAAATCCGTTTTTCACACCGTAGCCCCGCGCGCCCTAAATAATTTCTCTTTCGCCATCCACACTTTCTACGTCAAACCCACAAGGAAGCTCAACACTGGCAATTTACATTTGCTATGAGCTAATTGCTAGATCTAATAATTCTCTCCAGATTTTGCAAGTTTGCCACAACCAATACGTTCTAAATACTTCCTTGTTGGGGCAAATAAGGTATTTTCCCCACAGTATCATGTCCCGTACAATAGCTAACGGCGAATGTCCAGATTATCGACCTAAATAGTCATAGCCCTTCTCGACTGCCTTTGGTCTACTCAAAGGCATCCCTATCAACACGGCTCTAGTGGCCGTACTCATCTCTGATCAAGATTTCTCGACACTCGTCAACCATCACATTATCAACGCACGACCCCCTCCCGCTGCATTCGTCTAAGGAGCTTGAGCGATTTCTTTTCGACCTGTCTTACAACAATCCCACACCGTCAGGAATCTTTCAGCTGCCGCATAGCAAGGTCTCAGAGGTTCTTCCTCTCACCGAGGAAGGGTCAACTCCCGAGATCCGTATCGGATCTGATCGTTACAGGCCTCCCTAACACCCCTTCGGAGTATCAGTAAGCCAAAGAGTCCTAGAAGCTTGAAAGCGAACACTAACATAGAACATAGAAGGAAAACAAACACCCCTCGCTTTTTGACGAGGGAATGGCACCATCTGCCATTACTGCTATCGAACAAAATCCAAGTCTTACGAGCATCCATTCGATCTCAAAGATTTCATATTTGGACCATAATGGCGTCAATACTCCGAAGGGACTAATTGGGAATGCCCTTAAGAAGAGGGTTGAAAGTATCGATCATGAAGCCTGCGAACCAGGAGATGAGGATTCCTTCTTTGTAGCTGATCTCGGGGAGGTTTATCGGCAGCATATGAGATGGAAGTTGAATTTGCCACGAATCAAGCCCTTCTACGGTATGTTTACAAACCTTGCCGGTTCACTGTTACTTTTCTCACGCCATACTAGCGGTCAAATGCAACCCAGACCCTCAGGTCATCCGTCTCCTTGCTGAACTTGGCACTGGATTTGACTGTGCCTCCAAGGCTGAAATCGAGCAAGTTCTCAACATGGGAATCGACCCAACTCGTATCATCTATGCTCAGCCATGTAAGACCAAGTCTTATGTTCGTTACGCCGCAGAAAATGGTGTCAAACAGATGACTTTTGACAACACGGATGAGCTCTACAAAATTAAGATTCTCTTTCCGGATGCCGAATTGTTTCTCCGCATCTTGACTGATGATTCTTCGAGCCTGTGCCGATTAAGCTTGAAATTTGGGGCGTCGCTGGATTCCACGAACGACCTCCTCAAACTGGCTAAAGAGCTTGAGCTCAATGTTGTAGGCGTTAGCTTTCATGTCGGATCCGGTGCTTCTGATCCAATGGCATTTCTGAAAGCAGTTCAAGATGCCCGAGTCGTCTTCGATCAAGCGGCTACTTTTGGATATCATCTCCGCACCCTTGATGTTGGCGGCGGCTTCTGCAGTGAGACTTTCAATGAAATGTCGGCAGTTCTCAGTGCAGCTTTGGACGAGTTCATACCATCTCATGTAAACATCATTGGTGAGCCAGGACGCTATTATGTCTCTTCTGCTTTCACGCTAGCCAGTCACATCATTGCTCGTCGCACAATCGAGGATCCCGAAACCCTTGAGAAGAGCTACATGATCTATCTCAATGACGGCCTTTACGGCAACTTCTCAAGCATCATGTTCGACCACCAGAATCCAGTTGCGCAGATCCTCTACACGGGCAACCGCACGCTTTATAACACTTTCTCGGCAACGGAGTGTTCTCACGGTGTCGAGTATTCCATCTGGGGTCCAACCTGCGATGGCATTGATCGTATTACAGACAGTATCCGCTTCGGCCATATACTAGATGTCGGTGACTGGCTGTACTTTGAGGATATGGGTGCTTATACTAAGTGCTCCGCTACCCGGTTCAATGGTTTCACGGATTCCCACGATGTTATATACATTTCGAGCGAGCCTGGGGCGAAAGCTTTGCTAGGGATGAAATAGAGGATATATACTGGTCGGGAGCTGACCTTTAGTATAAGGGTTCCATGTGCGGAGGGTATTTCGGTCCATTTGGTGCCTCTGGATGGAGTTATAGAAGAGAGTATATAGAAGGTTGGAGAGTTCTAATGTCGAATAGCTCAAAATAGACCGTGTGTAAAAACCCATGCCTTTTCATCTCTGCAGTGAACTCAATAAGCCATTGTCACGTACAGATGTGTGCGTCCCTGAAAGAATTCTCTTCAGATTCACATATTCACATCCCTGTCCCAATCTGGCTAAGCGTCCCTTTATAGGCTCATCACCATAAGACATTCATCCGCCAATTCACCGGAATAGACAATCGGTTGGGGGTGGCCAATAAGGCCGCGTTAAAATCAACATTCCGATGTATCTTCGATAATGATCATGGGCCTTTAGTACTTTCTACGTCTTTCTTAGCGGACATTTTGCAGTTGGTGGTAGATCTACTATCGACGACAGATATTGAGACCGACAACAATATTTCTAGCGGCGTGAAACAATGTGATAATTGAAGGAAACTTCCAAGTCATCTCTCCGACCTCAGTGCGTGCTTGCTGCCTTTTCAGAATATCCCGCTCGACCGGGTTTCTTCCGCGAGTCAGATGTGTTTCCCGCTTTTGGCTGGTACGATGGACTCTTGCGAAAGCCTGTCTTTGCTCCTTGACCATCCACAACAGGTCGAAAAGGACGAAATTGTTCGCTGCTGTCATATTAGGCCCTGAACTGACGCATGCTGCAGTCAACAGGAGCATGTCTGCATCGTATGTTTTCACCTGCCCATCGTCTCCTCGCTCACAAAAGTAACTGATCGTCTTGTTCTGTCGCTCAACCTCCATGTCGGAGTTGACTGTGATAACCTGCCATTTTAGCTCGTAATTGCGGAAATAGAGGTGTAGAATAAGCAACACTGCAGGATGAGCTGTAGTGATAATCCTCTTTTCCGTCTTCTCGCCCTTCTTTACCCTTTCCTCTGATCTCTATATCACGCAGTAATTTCCTTAGTTGATCCAACTTCCCCTTTCCGCTCTTTACCAAGGCATCTAGGTGGACAATGTAGAAATTATGTTTTGGGATGTTGTCCTAGTCCAGCTGATACACCTCATCCGCACGAAATGTCCAAGGGATATTTATTGTGCAGTCCTAGGATCGCACCGAAAGTCCGCAGCAAGGCGAAGAAAGTAAGCAGCGTTCAACTTCCAAGATTTGCTTATTCTCATTACGAGCTTCGGCAGGTTTGGGTTGTTCTTGGCTTGCCATGCAGCTAACCTGGCAGCGTACTCAGCCTGCATTTCCATCTCAGCCTCCGACGCAAGAAGCTGTAGTGAATTGACATAATCTGTACTCGTTCCACAGGCAATCTGGTTGATGTTCATGGGATCCAGATTGATTATTGTATAATCAAAGAATTTGTCGTGACTAGTGCGTCGTAACATGATCGAATTCAAGAAAGCAGTAAGCTTTGTAGGATACGATCAAATCAGATCATCTATTGTGGCATTACCAGCCGATGTATCATGTCGTCCCAAGTCTGACACAATACTCTAGTATGATTTCGGTAGGGTTGTGAGTCCATCTGGTGAGCATTTGTACGTGACATGCGTTTGGATGGTCCAAGTCTGCATCGGCGAAGGACTTAAGACATTCTATGAGATCGGATGGAGAGCCTTCAAATGGTGTTCCAGATATAGCAATCTTTATCGGTTGGCCTATGTGCGGAGCTATAAAGCTCTATTGGATCCTTCTTCGCAGTCTTTTTTTCTTGGGCATAACCTCCGCCGTAGGTTGTTTCTTGGATTCTATATAAGCAAAGTCGCATGCTATTCGGGGCCGTCGACGGTGGTTACGGCTTGTCCTCGCAGATGGAATACTAGCGGGTACAAAAAGTGCTAGAATTCCCTTTAATAACAATCTCCTAATAGATAATCTGTGGCCTACAAGCATAAAATGCAGCTGACTTCGTTTTGTGAAAGGAAATGGTTGCGTGCGAGAGTTGTACCGAAACGTTCCTCTTGAGAAGATCTTAGGATTTACAGTCCCATCTTGAATGCAAATTCTCTCACGGCTCATTTGATGGTAGCCTCACCCCAGATTCCGAAGAAGCAAAGCAAACTGCATCAATGGCAGCCATTGGAATCCCCATTTTTTGAAGCAAAAATCACTATAGACAGCCCTGTAGAGTATCAGAGCAGTTTTCTTGAGAAAATAATACGATAAGGAAGAGAAAGAGAGCATCAACAACAGGAACGAAATCGATGACAAAACTTGGAGCTACAGCAAGATATCCAAAGCACAAGGACCAGCGACCGTGACCGCGAAAATACAGATAACGACAAAAATGGGGGACAATACCACAGATTTACCAAAAGAAAGGGACACATAGAACCACGCTGTATCATTCACCTATTCCACCGTAAATTCTAGCTCTTCCTCCAGAGCTTTGATCTTTGCTGTCGAAAAGGTGTTTTTCAAGAGGCTTGACTTGGACGAAGTGGAATCAAACATCCTGAAGACTTCAGGATGCTTATGTATTGCTGATCATTACGACCTTTGAATGCCATAACAGCCCTTATCTAACATCCTTCTATCCCCAATCCAAGAGCAGCACACAAAATACAATCATATACATTCCAGAGCCCTCAATAAGCCATTTACCGCAACCAACCTGACCGCTAATGACTCAACGTACTCCTCTTCTTCAACTTCCTCCTCAACAGCGTCGCTCGTCCCTTCCGCGTCTTCTGCCGGCTCAGAAACCCATGCCTGCGCTTCCTTACAAAGTGGCTTGGGCTGAAGGTATCCCGTGGGCCGCAGCGAACCTGTATGCTCCCTAGAGCTGGATGAGAGGATATTTTTGGTAGGAGGTCAAGTGTTGGTGTAGTTGTGGGTTGTGTGACTGATGGCTTGCCGGGAAGGGAGATGCTGCTTTGGATTACAGATTTACGCAGGTGAGAGGAGAAGATAGTCGGTCGGAGGCAGGGGAGGGAACTATATAGCCTAGCGGGAGGTTAGTGCTGCATTGAGAATGTAGGAGACAAGAAGGTTGCAGACCGGATTGAGGGAGTTGCGTGCAATTTTCTTGCTGCTTGGAGAACTCTTGATGGTTTGAAGAATCTAGCAAAGCTGCGAGAGGAGCGTTTGCACAGCATCGTGCACGAATTGCTTCCGAATGTCGTGATATTGAATGTGAACTCAAAGATCGTCGTCAAGAGCCAAAAGCTAAAATCGCGCTAGCGGGCCGCTCTCCGCATTCGACATGAAATAAATAATTTTGGCAAGACAGATCACTTTACAACTCCAGCCCAATCACTCAATCTTGGGAGAAAACTGCGCTCATAACTTTCTAAATTAAGGCGTCTCACGATGTCAGCCTTCCCACCTGTCCGTTCCCGCAAATCAAAACCCATATCTACCACGGAAGCCCTCCAACATCTCCAATCTTACCTCGAAGCCACGAAATCCAATCCGGCGCTACTCCCCAACGCCACTCTACAAGTGGACGGTCCCAAAGCACAGAGCGAATCAGCGTCGAATCTGGTGATACATAATCTGAAGCGCGTAGAGGCGGGTTTGAGAGGAGAATGGCTTGCACCCAGTCTGGAACTTGAGGCGGAGGGTATGGCGGGGTTTGAGTCATTTCCGGTGACGGGGAATGGGAATGAGGGTGTAGAAGATGATGCCGGAGAGGGGTGGCAGGATATTGAGGAGTATCAAAGGGAGCAGAGCATTGAGATTGGGGAGATTGGCCCACGGGAGACTGGCATTGGGCAGGAGGCGCGAAGGCCGTTGGATAAAGAGGCGAGGAAGAGGGAGAAAAAAGAGAGGTTAAAACGGGAGAGAGTTGCCAGGAAGCTGGCCGAGCACAGCAAATGAAGCGTAAATTAATATGCGCATATTCGTCTTAATTCGCAGATCCAACAGCCAAGATCGCGGAGCGGGTATCACTCTATTTCTACAACTCATCACGACCGCTTGCCTTCACAGCCTCGCTCTTCTCATCCGCTGCTCCCACCTTCGACCATCCCAAAGCTCCCAAGCGCTCCGAAAGGATTGGATGAGAGAAGTGGTAGCTTGCATACATCCAGTCCGCATCCATAGTACTCAGATTCTGAATCTGCAGCTTAATCAGCGAACGCGCCAATTCAGTCGAGTATCCCAATTTCTTCGCAAACTCGTCAGCCTGGAACTCATAGCGGCGGCTGAGCACATTCATCAAGAGCTTGATGATGGTATCCATGGGTGCAAGGGCGTCAGAGAAGAGGATAAAACCAATAATAATGGGGTATTGATTATGGAATCCAAAGGATTCGTAGAGCGATTTGTTGTTGATGAACACGGAAAAGAGGGTAAAGATGTAGAAGAAGTGAATCTGGCGAGCGTCAACTAACATTCTTCGGACATGACAATTTTGAACTTACTTGTGAAATGCCGAATAATTTGGTAGTATGTCCGAGAGCCCAATGCCCAAGTTCATGTGCAAGCACTGCTACAACTTCTTGGGTCTGGGACTTCTCAATAAGTGTGTCGTAGATGACGATGTGCTTCTTCCAGGGCATCCCGAAGAAATAAGCATTACTATGCGCACTTCGTTTGCTTCCGTCAATAACATAGAGCTCGTGAAGTGGAAACTTTAGTCGCTGGGCCAAAGCTTCCACACCAGTTTTGAGTTCTCCAGGCTCCAAGGAAGTCAATTTATTGAACAGCGGGAGGATTGCAATAGGGTAGATAGTGATCATGAAAACCTGTAGACCTGCTCCAAATAGCCAAAGATAATAGAAGAACTTGTTTCCAGTCTTCTGAACAATAGCCAAGAAACCAGCTAGAATTGGTGGAGTGAGGATGAAGGCGAGCATTAGACTCTTAAGCATGTCCATGACGAAAAGCTTAGGCGTTTGTTTATTAAAGCCGAATTTCTCCTCTAATACGAATGTGCTGTATATTGAAGTGGGAAGTGACAATATCTGCGAAATAACGATGAAGGATAGAACGAAGACTATTGAATGCGAGATCTCGCCAGTAAACCTCTGCGGCGCGAATCGAACGAGCCAAGATCCAGTCACGGCCCAAAGCTTAGGGAGAACGTCGAAATAGATGAAAGCCGTGTTCTGTAGTTGGCCATATAGCCCACTGACCGCGCCAAACTTCGCTTTCGCTCGTCCATATGCCTAAAAGTGTTAGATGTTGGTCCCTTAAAATTCGGAGAGCATATATTACTTGGCTTTTATCGAATACCTCCTGCGAGACCTCGCCCGCGAGAGCTTTCGGGGGTCGCGTCTGCTTCAGCACCTGATACTGACGCAGAGATAGGAAGCCTTCAAAGAGGTATTGTGCCAGAGAAAACCCGACTATGACCTTCTTCCACGGGAACAACGGCCTATCAAGGAAAGTCGCAAGCCGCTGAGTGAAGTTAGCTATGATGCTTGAAGCAATTTCGATAATCATTTAATACCTGTAAGAAGTCCATTTTGACGGCGTCTGGATTCGAGAATGAAGGAAAGTCAGAAATAAAGGAGGTACTGTTGACGTGAAGTGAGAGGAATACTGGCAAGGTGGCCTAGCGCGGCTCGCGCTTGCATGTTTATCGCTTGCAGGGGGTCCGCCACAGACATCAGAAGGCTGACTCAACAAACTTGGCTGATTATCTGTGCAACCATGCTCGAGGAAAACCATGCTCAAAGCCACTACTCAGAAAGGAAAGCAGAGACAGCTAAAATATTCTACGGAGGTCAAACTACGTGGAACACATTGTGTTAGTGCTAAGCAACACTTAGCAGTGATGACAGCACCGAAATCGAGGTAAATGTAGACACTGATCCTCATACCGGGGGCTTAGGTCTTGGATTCGTCTGTGGTGGCGGTGTCGGCAGGGACAGACAGTATCGTTACCAACTCACATGATAATACCGTGATATGGAGGTGAACTAGAAGGACTAGCGAAAGACGGAGCCTCTAGATCATCTTGAGCAGGCAGGTTTAGGACTTTCTAGTCGATGCTTATGAGTTACGTGGACTACTTTAAGTTCTAAAGCTTGCACTAGGCCCGATGCCTCGATCTTGGGAAATCTTGGTTAAGGGGTCAAATGATATATTTCTAAAAGTGAAATTAACCAAAGCTTTTATAATGCAGAGCTACCCTATGCTAGGACAAACATTGCGAGACAATAGATATAATTTCACGATGGTGAAGATCTGGTCCCTGTTAGTTGTAGCAATGCATGTCAGTAGATGAAAATCTGATAGCGCTTGTGTGTAACACAAGCGTTCAATTTATACCAAGGGTTGTTGCATACCATCACTTCCACAAATATGGGGAAAGGTACAACAGTATATGAACTCGACTTATGCAATGACTTAAAATTGAAGCCCTCTTCTTCCATAG
>Ga0335075_10004025_pt1 | contig 23045 bp, 30 predicted proteins | sample Lox_Sample_24_FD_206723 | JGI IMG/M metagenome (GOLD analysis project Ga0335075, IMG submission 206723) | Soil microbial communities from Loxahatchee National Wildlife Refuge, Florida, United States - Lox_Sample_2.4 | ecosystem: Environmental > Terrestrial > Soil > Wetlands | place: USA...
AAGCCCCTCGCCGTCAAACGAAAGTAACAAACACAGATACAAAAGAACTTCCACGCCAAAATACCCACGCAAATCTGGCAGTAAACCCACGCAAACTTGGTATTCTGAAGACCTTCATTGCCCTTTTGAAATCAGTAACTTAATAAATCCGCAAGCGAACAAATGGGCCAGATGTGCCAGATTTGCAGTGGCGGTGTACGTGCGGTGTACGCAGCATGGGGAGGCGTGTGTTGCGCCAGCGGCGTCCCGGTCCAGGCAAAAGCCACCGAATCCCGCTCACGCCCCATCCGCATTTGCCCCCCTTCCGTAGCTCCCTGAGACTGAGATGCCCCGGTCAGTGACACATATTTCGGAGCTTGATCTAACCTGACCTCCGCGGCACCAATTGTGCCAGATGTCGCCGGAGTTCAGGCGAGGGTCTCTGGCGCGATACTTTGGAGGGCCGAAGGACCACTTCGACGGTTTGCCCGTTTTCCGTCAACTTGCCAGGCCGGTCGCCGATCTTCGGCGTCAGCCCTGTCGGCGAGCGCATCGGCGATTGGGCTCCAAAGTAAAAATGAAGACCACAGTCTGCCATTTGTAACCTCAATCCAGTGGCTGGAAATAACGCCGCGTATCCTCCCGAAAGAGGAGCCAGGCAATCAAACCAAAAATAATCGAGTGGCTCACGACCTGGCGCAGAATTGGGAAACTGATTGCCACGTGAAAAGCCATCCAGGCCAACGCCAGCCAGCGCGCCCAATTGCAGCCGCAAAGCATGAATATTCCCGAAACGATGGCGAGCAGTTCAGTGACTTCGATGGCCACGCCTTCCGCGCGGTGCGACACCAGCTCAGGAAGGTAGTGAACAAAGGCGACCGCCCCGACCGCAGTGTAAAGGCAGGAGAGAACCCAGACTGAAACCGGGCGCCTTGTTGCATTCATGGCAACACCTCCAGCACCGCATCACTCGGCTCCAGCGCTTCCGGGTCCTGCGGAAGCGCCGCCCCGGCTCCGAGGAGCGCACGCACGGTTCCGACGTAATCTCCTGTCTCGCGGTTCCGGCCATTTCCTGATCCAAAGATGGCCCAGGACAGGGCGGTTCCCGCATACTCGTGCGACTTCAGTTCGAGATCGGGATGGAAGGACAAGATCGCCCGCGCCATTTCGGCGTTGCCGTTGAAGCCGGCCCAGTGGAGCGCGGTGGCTCCCATTTCGCCCGGCGTATTCACCGGCCAACCAGCCTCCAGCATCAACTGGACTGCCCTGGTGTTATTGCTCTCTGCAGCGGCGGGCAATTTGCACCGCTCCGCTTCCGATAACGTCTTCGCCGCATCCGGATTACGTGCCAGGTAAGCACGAAAGGTGCGTTCATCGCCCAGCTCAAAGGCCAGCGCCTCCTTCAGATCATCCGGCGTCCGCTCCATGAGGAACTGAAAGACCTCTTCGTGGCCAAAATCCCGTGCCACCGTGTGAGCGGTTCGATTGGCTCCCAACTCCCGCAGGTAGATCGTGCCTTCGGCACGAGGGTCCTTTTTGGGGAACCACTCTTCCGTTGTGCTCATACGAATGCACGCAGGGTCCGCGTCCAGATGGCGCCGTATCAGGTCCAGATCGCCCAGCGCTGTCGCCATCAGCAGATCGGTTTTACATCCGCGCGATACAAGGAAGCGGGCCACATCCTGCCGATCACGCGGATAGTGCCGCGCCTGCTCCACCCGAAGCATGGACTGGGCTGGTGTGGACTCGTGATTGAGGTCCAGCGCATCGATCGGCGCCCCGTGCTCAAGAAGTGTCGCGGCAATCTCTACCGTGGATGCGAAGTGCAGGGGCGTCTGCCCGTCTCCGCCGCGTGCCTGGACCGCGCCAGGGTCCGCCGCGATCAGGTCGGCAAGCTTCGGCAGCATGCCCAGCCTTGCCGCGGCATGCGCGTCGATTACGGCTCCGCGTTCAATAAGAAAATCGACGAGGCCCGGAGCGCAATCATCGAGCACGCCGAAGCCGCCCGCCCACCAGTCGGTGCGCTTGCGAATATCGGCGCCTTTGCGCAGGAGAATATCGATGGTCGGGCGGTCGCTTCGCTGGACGGCGGCAAAGAGCGCATGGATGCCAAAGCCGTAGTTAGGCAGGGGATCATCGATCCTCGCTCTCAGTTCGGGGTGACTTTCCAGAAGTTGGCGGACGCGTTGCGCATCGCTGTCGATTATGGCAGCCGTCAGAGCCTCGGCGGGTTCCATGCCCAGGGCAGCGACATACGACTTCAGTCTCGCCCAATCGGCAAAGCCGTATTCCCTCGCCAACGCGTGCTGCGCATCAGCCAGTTTGCCCAGCGGCATCGTTCGCTGCAGTTGTTTTGCTTGCTTCCTCAGAAATTCGAGGCTTGGTTTCGCGGGAAGATCACGAGGCATACACTTCTCCTTTTCGGCCCGGTGTCCGCTGCACGGGCAAAAGAGAAGTCATTTCTCGGGACTTGCAGGTCAGTTCAGGCGGGATGTTCCCTTTCCGCGGACGGGGCGCAACCTGTCTTGCACGCCACCAATCTATCAGAGTCCGTCGTCGGTTCGTGTTAACAGGCCAAACCACTCATCCGGACGCCCGGCAATCCACCTTGCCGTAGAGTCGCCTATGGTGACATGTGTCTGAGGATGCTAGAGAACGCATGGATCTCTCGCGCGGGTGCCGCATCGCAAGCGCGGCTACGAAAATGCACCGGACGCCGGCCGTGAAGCGTTTCCGGGCAGCGGCCATCACGAACGTTTTCTTGCCCCACAGGACGATAGTGAAAGTGCGTCTGGCCAACAGCAGATGTCGCTGGAGATCTGAAAGGTGCGGAGTCAAATTGCACGCCCTAGACACACCAACTCATGGCCTCTGAGAAGAGGTGATTTCCCGGGACCAGATGTGATCCCGGGAAAACTGCCCAGAGCCCCGGAAATGGGACTAGAGGCCGAGGCTCGCCGACGCGTTCTCGCGGAACATCTCGCCCGGCCGGATGTAGCGGCGCAAAACGCGACGCGAACGATGCCGCGTAGTCCGAGCAATCGCGCGCTCGGACGATCCATTCAACGCAGCTTGAGTTGCCATCCCGGCGCGAACGCTGTGGCCGGCGATGTTGGTTGCATTCATGCCGGCTCGTGACGCAGCGGTTTTGAAGATAGCGGCGATCGAATCGCGATGCAGACCTTGAGTCGCTACGCGGCCGTGACGATCGACTCCGCGAAAGACGGCGCCTTCGGTGACCTTGGCCTTGGTCAGCCATTTGCGCAGCGCCTTGATGGGGCAAGTATCCTTGTGCTCGCCAAACGGGATCGCGACCTTTTCGCCCGCCTGCTCTTGATCGGCCTTCGAGCGCGGCAGGTTGATCACAAGGCCCGATGCCGAAAAGCACAAATCATACACAGTCATCGCGCAGAGCTCCGAGCGGCGGAAAGCTCCCGCGAAACCAATCAGGATCAGAGCGCGATCGCGAAGACCAAGCAAATTCTTCGGGCACGCTACGATGAGGCGGATAATGTCGTTCAACAGAAGTGGGTCTTTGCATTTCTGCGCGATGCCCAGGATGCGGCGGGCGCCCTTGAGTACTTCGCCGACAACGAAATGCTTGGTCGATGCGGGAGAGTTTTCGAAGCCGGCTGCCTGGTGGGCCTTCGAGATGGATGCCAGGCGTCGTGCGATGGTCGCGGGAGCCAGACGAGCGACGACGCAGGATGCGATGTAAAGAGCGATGGTCTGAGGAGCGGATGGCAGGGACGCAAGTCCGTGAGCCGCGCACCAGGACTCAAAGATCCGGAAATCGGATTTGTAAGCTTTGCGAGTAGACGGGGCCTTGGCTGCACGGATGAGGTCATTAGCCGCCTGGATAAGGTCTTCGAGGCCGGTCGTAGGGTGGGAAAGATCCATGAGTTTGTCTTGCATGAGGAAACTCCAAAGGGGGACAGTGAAATACGGAAACGCCGGAGAACGGCGTTGCCGACCGGCGGGTTGGGTGTGATTTTGAGATGAAGGGGATATTTGGCGATGAAGAATTAACGCTATTGATAGAGCGAAATGAACGTGTCAGGGCCGGGGGTGGCTGAACCTGAGACAGTCGCCCGCGACCCGATCAGACGGCGTTTGCCAATCCTAAGCAGCCGTCCGGTGTGCCACGAGTGCGCCGCGTTTTCGGACCTCAAGTAATACTGGCCCTACACACCGGCCACACCATCGGTTGACTATCCCAATCAGGGAAAGAATTCAAAAAGTTGGTCCCCTCAGGTAGAGATCCGTTTACTCGCAGGAACCTATGGTAAGATATTCTTACCATAGGTAAGGAGGACAAATGAGCCGAGACGAAGCGCTCCAAATGGTCTGCCATGCCATTGCCCAAATTCAGGAACAGAGCGGCAGGAAGGTCGATGTGCTCAACGAACACTCGCGTCCATTCGTCGATGTCGATGGCTTCGACAGCCTGAATGGCGAAGAGGTCACTGCACTCCTGCTGGAGGAACTCTCGTTTGGACAGGACTTCAACCCGTTTACCCACGCCGACGACGGCGATCTCACGATTGGCGAAATCGCAGACCGTCTCGCAGCCAACGCCACGGCGAAGCTGGAGGTTGTATGACCATCGCACAGCGCCATGCAATTGCGTCGCGACTTCGACTTGCTCGGGAGAGGGCCGGTTTGAGTCAAGGCCAGGTTGCCAAGCTGGTAGCGATGCATCGCCCGTCGGTCTCCGAAATCGAAGCGGGGCGCAGGAGCGTCACCGCGGAGGAATTGACGAAGTTCGCCAAGATATATTCCGTCACCGTCGGCTGGCTCACAGGCGAGCCCCGCGACCCTGCGACCGACAAGTTGGAACTCGCCGCGCGCGAATTGTCGAAGCTGAAGCCCGGCGACGTTGATCTTTTGATGGACTTGCTTACCTCGTTACGGAGCAAGCCGGAGGATGAATGAATAACCGGCAGGCCTTGGCAAAATCGGCGGCGACACGCGCGCTCCGGATTAGAGCGGGAGTGCACGCCAAGCCGTGGGAGGCGATTGACGTCTTCGACGTGGCGCAGCAGCTCGGCGTCGAGGTGCGCTTCACCAAAATATCGAGCATGGAGGGCATGTACCTGCGGCAGGACGCGCCCGTCATCTTGATCGCCTCGGAGCGACCTGCCGGGCGTCAGCGGTTCTCGTGCGCCCACGAACTCGGCCACCATGCGTTCGGAGACGGTACCCGGGTGGACGAGCTGTTCGATCCCGATTCCACCAAGGTCCGACCGGATGACGAAATTCGTGCTGACATGTTCGCCGGAATGCTGCTCATGCCGAAGTCCTCTGTTGACCACGCCCTTTCTGCGAGGAAGCTGAATCCCACTACTGCGAATCCGGTCGAGTTCTATCGTGTTGCGTGCTGGCTCGGCGTAGGGTACTCGACGCTCGCCGCGCACCTTCATTACGCCCTCCGTAAAATCACGCAAGACCGCTTTGCCGCTTTGAACCGATTTACGCCGAAAGCGATCCGGGAATCCATCTTCGGCCAGCCCACTTCCGAGGAACTCATCATCGTTGATGAGCAGTGGTGCGGGAGGCCTGTCGATGCGGCGGCGGGAGACCTCCTGCTGCTTCCTCCGGACACCTCGATAGAAGGACCATTCTGTGAGAAGCGCGCGGCGCTCACGCACGGGGTACTGTACCAAGCGGTTGCTCCCGGCATTGGCCGCTTCGAGTCGCCGAGCGGTTGGGCTGCGTTCGTAAGAGTCTCACGGAAGCATTACGAAGGTCGTAGCATGTTCCGTCACCTCGAGGAGGTCGAATATGACTAGAGGACCAGTGGTCATTGAAAGCGAGAGCGTGTCAACGGCATGGGCATTGGCATTTAGCGAGATCGCCGATGTGCCAAGGCACGAGATCGTTCCGTTGATCGTGTGTGTCACGGGCTTCGATGAGAACGTCGTTCACGAGGACCCGCGCGTTCGCGCGCTCCTAGACGCGGAACTCCGCGGTCACGGGATGCAGTCTATCCGCACGGTCGCGAGCACGATCTTTCCATCCTCGCTCTGGAACCCCGCGAACCCGCCACAGGATCTGTTTGACCGCTACGCACGCGTGTTGCCACGGCTTCACAGGTGCCGACTGAACCATAACGGGGTCTACTTCGAACGGATGATTCGATTTCAGCCGAAGGGAGCACCTGCTCCGGTCAACCAGCTTGCGCACCTACTCGCGACGCGGGAAGGCGGAAATCATCGGCGGAGCGCCTATCAGCTGTCCATCATCGACCCGACGCGGGATCACACGAATCAGCGCCAACGCGGCTTTCCCTGCCTCCAACAGGTTTCAATCAGCCCCATCGGCGAAGACGAATTGTCGGTGACGGGCTTTTACGCCACCCAGACGCTTTTTGAACGTGCCTACGGAAACTACATCGGCCTGTGCGAACTTGGGAGGTTCTTCGCCCACGAGTGGGGACGGCGGCTTACCCGCGTGACGTGCGTGGCGTCGATTGCGGAACTCGACATCGGTACGAGAGAAGGGCGAGCCATTGCCCAGCGCGCGCTCGCGATTATCGCAGACGTACCGGAAACGATCGTGGCGACAAATGAAGGATAGAATGCGCGGCCAGTTACTCATTTTCGAAGGTCCGGACGGTACCGGGAAGACGACGCTCAGCCTCGGGCTTGTTGAGTGGCTCGCGTCGCAAGGACATCATTCACGTTACGTCAGTTTCCCAGGACACATCGAAGGGTCCCTCGGGGAGCTTGTATACAACCTGCACCATTCGCCCGAACGGTTCGGACTCCGCGGAATTACTCCTGCGGCCAAGCAGTTGCTCCATGTGGCCGCGCACATCGAAGCCTTGCAAACGACCATCATTCCGGCATTCGAATCCGGCGAGATCGTCGTGATGGATCGTTTTTGGTGGTCTACCGTTGCATACGGAAAGGTTTCGGGCATGGACCAAGAGTCGCTCAGACTCATGATCGAACTTGAGCTTCACCATTGGTCACATTACCGCCCGACCGCCATTTTTCTACTTGCTCGACCTGTGCCGGCACGGATGGAGAATCCGTCCGACGTGCACAAGCTCCTCGAAGAGGCATATGCGGAACTCGAGGCGGCTGAAAAGGAGAGGTATCCCGTCCACCGCATTTCTACCGCCCAAACCGTCGGGGAATCTCTCGATAACATTTTGTCAGTGATGAGGGTCGGGCCATCCGCGTTTCCCCGCCGCCGAGCGCTTCCTCCACGGCAAGGGACGCTCCCGCTTCAATCGGAACCTCCGTACCCGCCTCGGCAGGCACCCGTGGTCTTCACGAAGCTGTCCCCGGCTATTCCCTCGGAAGTCTACGATACCTACTGGCGCTTCGCGGCGATGCGTCAGGACGTGTTCTTCAGGCGGGTATATCACGCATTGCCACCCTGGACCAATGACCCGATCCTTTCGCACTTCAAATTCACCAATGCCTACCGAGCATCGGATCGGGTGAGTCAGTTCCTGATTCGGAGCGTTATCTACCAGGGCGACCAACGCCCCGACGAAGTGTTCTTCAGGACCATCCTGTTTAAGCTGTTCAACAAGATTGAGACCTGGCAGCTCATGGAGAAGGCACTCGGACCGTTGACCACCAGAACCTTCGACCTCGATTCCTTCGATGGCGTCTTGACCAGAGCGATGGCGCGCAAACAGACCATCTACTCCGCCGCGTACATCATGCCTTCCGGGGGAAAGCACGGTGAGCCCAAGAAGCATCGCAATCACCTTGCGCTCTTGCGCAGTATGCTGGCCGACGGTGTTCCAGAAAGAATCACGCATATGAAGCGGATGCGCGATGTGTTCGAGGTATTGCGGTCGTATCCCATGATCGGCGATTTCTTGGCATACCAGTACGCCACCGACCTGAACTACAGCGAATTGACGTCATTCTCCGAAATGGAGTTCGTCGTACCCGGGCCCGGCGCACGGGACGGAATCCGAAAGTGTTTCAGGGACCTTGGCGGACTCAGCGAAGCCGACGTCATCAAGTTGGTCGCGGACCGGCAGGACAAAGAATTCGAGCGCCTGGAGATCGAATTCAAATCGCTGTGGGGCCGCTCGCTTCAACTGATCGACTGTCAGAACCTCTTTTGTGAGGTTGACAAATACGCCCGGCACGCGCATCCAGATATCGTCGGAATCACCGGGAGAACACGGATTAAGCAAGTCTTTCGAAGTACGCCGACGCCGATTGAATACTGGTACCCGCCCAAGTGGGGCCTCAATGAATTGATCGAGCGGGGGAAGGAGGCACCACATGCGGTCATTTGATGCTGCGTCCGCCGATGAGGCATGGCGACTCGCCGTTGACGCGATCAAGGAAGGCACATACGTGCTGCGGCAGAACGGGAGAGGGGGATACACCTCCGAACTGCTGCATGTGACGATTCACGTTCATGATCCACGCCAGCGGTGGGTCTTATCACGTACCCCGGCGCTCAACCCCGCATTTGCCGCTGTCGAAGTCATCGGAATCCTCAACGGCCGTTGCGACTCCGCATACCTTAACTTCTTCAATCCCCGTTTGCCGAAATATGCGGGAACGGGTGCAGCCTATCACGGCGCATACGGCTTTCGGCTGCGGAGCGGCGCCGGATTCGATCAACTGGAACGTGCGAGCAACGCACTCAAAGCGAACGGAGATGGGCGTCAGATCGTATTGCAGATTTGGGACCCGGCATTGGATTTCCCGTCGGATGAAGGCAAGCCTGTCGCGGACGACATCCCGTGCAACATTTGCTCCATGCTAAAGGTGCGGAACGGAAGGCTTGAATGGTCGCAGATCATGCGCAGCAATGACATTTTCCTAGGTCTCCCGCATAACTTTGTGCAGTTCACGACCTTGCAGGAAGTACTCGCAGGTTGGCTCGGCGTCGAGCCAGGCACGTACTCGCATTTTGCCGACAGCCTACATCTCTACGAAAAGGACGCGGACAATGTATTTTCTTCCGTTGAGGTGCCTTTGCCCGCAACATCCGATTCATTGGCTCTGCCCAAGCATGAGGCCGATCCGATTTGGCGCGAGATGAATAGGCGGGTCGACGCGCTCGTGGCGGAGGAACTCGCGCCAAAGGAATACGGGACCATTGCTCGACTTGATGACGCTCCGCAGGCTTTCGGAAACCTGATAGCTATTGTGGCCGCCGACGCCGCCCGCCGCAGGAAGTGCACCGATGGCGTCCACGAGGCCATAGCTCTATGCAAAAGCCCGATTCTCATGCAGCTCTGGGGGCGCTGGGCAGAAAGAATGGGCCTCAATCAACCAGGTGTACTCGTTGAGGATTTCAGAAAGGACGTGCGAGTATGAGCAGCGACGGCTCACCGACTAGGCGGCATGTCTTCATCAGCCATCACCATGCCGATGACAGCCGTGTGGATCAACTCACAGACCTGCTAACCAAAGCTGGAAGCGACGTCCGCAATAGTTCGGTGCGTATGAAGCCGGCAAATCAGCGACGCTTCGATGAGGGCCGGGTTAGCGATGAGACCATACGCCGTCTTCTCAGGATGAAGATTTCCTGGGCCTCGACCGTTGTCGTATTGGTGGGAAAAGAAACGCATACCCGTCCATGGGTTAATTGGGAGATTGAGCAGGCACACAAGCAGGGGAAAAGAATCGTCGGCGTATACGAGCGAGGCGGCACAGATGTTCCGCTGCCGAGAGCGCTCGAAGATTACGGCACCCGCGTGGTCGCATGGAATGCGGACAGTATCGTCGAGGCAATCGAAGGTGACGCCAACCCCTTCGAGAGCCCGAATGGTCTTCCGCGTGAGCCGGTCCACTCTGGAAAGAAGGGCGTTTGCTGATGGCCCGAGTGTACATGTATGTAGTCGACCGAGATTTTGGCTTCGCACCCAACCCCTTCCATGGTTTCTGCACCCTCGCCACGTGCAAGCCGCCAATCCGCAAGGGTGCTCGGGTAGGCGATTGGGTTATCGGAATGGGTGGGAGTCGCCTCCAAGGGACAGGAAGATGCGTTTACGCGATGGAAGTAACGCAGGCGGTTACCTTCAATGAGTATTGGTCAAATCGCGAATTCCGGGACAAACGCCCCGTACGTAATGGGAGCAGAGTGATGTTGGTCGGAGACAATATCTACCATCGTCAGCAGAGCGAAGCCGTCTGGCAACAGCTCGATTCCCATCACAGCCTCGCGGATGGATCACCCAACCCTGCCAATGTACGTAAGGACACAAGCGCAGATCGTGTCCTGATTTCGCGTAATTTTTACTACTTTGGGTCGAGCGCACCGATGGCGCCTCCCGGTATGCTAGAAAGTCTTGGCTTCAAGAACGCGATTGGCCATCGAGTATTTGGAATAGCCGTTTGCGCAGAATTGATAGCGTGGATCACCTCGCACAAAGAAGCCCAAAATACAGTTTTTGCGGACCCATATGATTTCGAAAAGAGCGAACTGCGGTACACGGGGACCGGTAGCGCTGTCGTTTGATGCGCGGAACGCTGGCCGCGATCTTCCGATTGTCGGTGATTAGAATCGGCAAGGGACGGAAATGACGCCTGGCGCACGCAACCTGCACTTCTCGGTGCGCCGAAGCTTTTCGTACGGGCACAGATCCAGTCCCATCATTCGCGTTCGATGCGAAACATCGCAGATGAGTAGGGGGAGAACCGGGCTCTGTTGCTCTGAATTTGGCTTTGGCCTTCCCGATAGAATTGGCATGAGAATTCAGATTTCGGGAAGGCGAGCAGTAGCCGATGGCGAGACGAACGTTCTTCTCCTTTCACTACGAGCCCGACGTCAGCCGGGCTTGGGTTGCGCGCAACTCCTGGGTCACCAAGGTTGCACTCGGGGAACGGGAAGATGCCGGCTTTTTCGACAGTTCCGTCTTCGAAGCCAAAGAACGAGAGAGCCCCGACATCCTCAAGCGATTCTTGCGAGAAGGGCTCCGAAATACGACGGTTACATGTGTTCTCGTGGGCGCTAGGACGACTCTGCGCCGGTGGCTCCGCTATGAGATCCTTCAAAGTTTTGTACGGGGGAACGGACTGTTGGCGGTCCGAGTCCATTCCATACGCAACCTGGATAATAGGACCGCCGAGCGCGGAGGGAATCCCTTTGATGCCTTGGCATTTCGAATCGATGGCGACCGCGTGCGGTTTCAGGAATACTTCACCACAGGGTGGGGAGATGCCAGAGACGTCGCTTCGATGCCCATCGCGGATCTCGTCTATGACCTCGGCAGCATGGATCACCACACCTTTGCTTGTCTGTTTCCCATCTATGATTGGGATGCGGACGAGGGTTACAAAAACCTTGGGAAATGGATCGAGGGGGCAGCTGGGTTTGCTGGACATTAGATTGAGGACGCGGGATGGGTCCAGCACGAGACAGCGCTCAAGTCTATGAACGAGCGACATCCTTTGCAGGGAATCCGCATTCATCTTTCTGGCTCGGTGCCTGATGACGCCACCGAGGTGCAGGCCACCTCTATCCAGGACTTTGTCCGACGACTCGCTCAGGCCGTGTTTCGCGAGGGCGGTGTCCTCATCCACGGTAGTCATCCCAGCTTTGAGCAGCCTCTGAAAGCTGCCGCTAGTGCATTTGTGTCAGCGGGAGGAGGGAGAGATTCACTGATTCTCGTCCGCGCTCAGCAATTTGCGGCAACCGAGGAGCAACTCAAGGAGATCGAAGCCCAACGCGCGTATGCGACGGTCGAGATAGTCCCTGCCCACTCAGCCGATAGCAAACAGAGCCTGATCCCTATGCGCGTATGGATGGCGGAGCGCTCGGACGTGATCGTGGCCATTGGGGGGCGGCATTGGACGGTAAGCAAGAGCGCGGCCGGCGTTCCCGAGGAGCTAGATGAGGTTGTCGGCCGCGGCAAACCGGGATTCGTCCTTGGAGGTTTCGGCGGAGCCGTTGCCGGCTATATCCGGGACCACCAGGCGGTTTTCTCGCGACTGCGCAATGGACTCTCCTCAGAGGAGAATCACGGCATCGCCTCCAGTTCAGATGTCGCGTATCTGGTCGAGCGAATCGTTTCTCAAATCCAGCTTTTGCCTTTGATTCGGGAAAGTGTTCCAAGCGGCCGGCTATTCCGTATTCTCGCGTTGGACGGAGGAGGCCTTCGGGGAACCTTCACCGCTGCCGTTCTTGCCAAGTGGGACGCCATGATCAAGAATGGGGGCGGGAGTGAAATTGTTCGCTATTTTGATTTGCTTGCGGGCACTTCGACTGGCGCCATTTTGGCCATTGCCCTGGGCCTGGGGCTCTCTCCCATGGAAATTCTCGAGTTCTACCGTTCCAACGGGCCGAGGATCTTCCCCAAAGATCGCCGCCTTCGCCACTGGCTCAAGTCCAAACACGAATCCACAACCCTTCGCGCCTCATTGCAGGAACTGTTCGGAGAACGAAAGCTGAGGGACTCGTGCTGTCGCCTTGTCCTTCCCACCGTTCGCGCCATCCATGGAGAGGCCGAAGCCATCGTCACGCCGCACTGCCCAGACCGCACCGGCTTTTTTGATATTTCAGCGGTAGACGCGGCTTTGGCATCTTCCGCAGCGCCCACCTACTTCGACGAGGCCGTCGTCGAAAATCCGATTGCCGCAGCAAGCTACCTGGATGGGGGAATCTGGGCCAACAATCCCGTCCTCCCGGCGATCGCAGAAGCGGTTCAGCACCTCAAAGTTCCTCTGAACCGCATCGATGTTCTCAGCGTCGGTACCATGGGCAATGAGGTGGATTTCAGTGAGTCGCTCGGCAAGGGGAAAGCTGGATGGGCTCCAGCAAGTACCGATCTGTTCTTCGCCGCACAAGAGCACGCTGCGCGAATGCTGGCCGATGGTCTGTTAACCCTCGCCCGTCATTTGCGGGTCAACCAACAGACTCCGACCGAGATCAAGTTGGATGACAAGGAAGCCATCGAGGATATGGCATTACGCGGAGCTAACGTAGGGCAGGACTCGTTTGTCCTGGTTCGGTCGCGCTTTCTCGACGGGTCTCATGCGGCCGATTGGCGCTAATGTCGTTTTGGTCTTTTAGCCAAGGCTGTTCCTCTACATGTCGGATGCCCCACTTCACGGAGATCCGTACTGCTGTAACTCAATCCGACGTCAGCCACCGGCACGTTCGTAAGTGCGGATGTTGCATTGATATCATTTGCACTGCGCGTGAAAGATACCCCGGACAAGTGAAGTGGTCCAAAAGTGATAACTCCGGAACTGGCCGGTTCTTTGGGTGCATATCAGGGTCAATTTCGAGCCAATCCCTGAAACTCAGCTAACTTCTCGGTGCTCCACCGAGGCTCGTTGAGTGAATCGCGATTTGCACTCGTTGATGCCCTAATGGAAATCGCTGCGCCGAACCCCGTTCTTCGGGCCCACCCTGAAGTGGCACGATAGCGCCGCGACTCATTTGAGGCTGGCCTCACACGCGGCAAGTCGTCTCTCCAGGTCAACAATCATGGGTTCAACTACAGCGAGGATCTCCACGGCGCTCGCAAATTGGCGATCTTCTCCGAAGATCGCCCAGCCTTGCATGTTTTCCACCATGAACGGGTAAGCCCCACGGAGGGCTCTCCCGAGCAAATCGATCGCGAGTTCAACGACGACGTTGCCGGAATAAGTATCGCCGCTGCCTACGTCGGGCCGGAGACCACTCCTGATGCGAGCGTCTTTGGGTAGATCCCAGTAGTGCACTTTGCACTTCTCGGCACGGTCGAAGAGTTCCCTTAACCGCATCGCCGTAAACTCCGCACTTGCAGTGCCGCGAAGCGCGGCAAGAGACGTGGCATGTACATTGGTTAAGGTCGCGGCTTCAAGGGCGCCGCTCTGGAACCCGGCCTCGCAGAGCAGAATGCCTCGGTCCGCACCTATGTCGGTCACGATTTCTCGCAGCGCGAGTACGTGCAGCTTGGTCACCGGAGCGCTCCAGTGCTTGCACTCGACGATCCAGATAACGTCAAACCCGACAAAGTGCGACCTCACAAACACGTCGACATCGTGGCTCGTTCGCACGCCCTGCACTCTGCGATTTGTAATTGCATCGAGGCCAAGGCTCCGGAAGAACCCCGCGACCTCTTCTTGATACTCCTGCCATGTGGCTGCCATGCGCCCGCCCGGTTTAGACCTCAACCTCCAAACGTCCATCATGCACGAATGGGTCGATTATCCTCAACTTTGGGAGACCCGGATGACGGCTCACAACCTGAATACCCGTCCACGGCAGACATCAGCGTCGGCCGATAGCCTGATGACCGCGCACTTCGAGCTGATGTCATTGACTTTCGCGAAGTGGCAGTTCGGCGATCTTCGGAAATATATCTCATTAGCCCACGAGTTCGTTGTCAGGCAGCAACGAGAGTTTCTGACACGCGTTGACGAATACATTGCCCAGCACGCACCAACTGACGAGGATGACGGTGACGTTCACATCTCACTTGAGGACGAAAACGACCAGTTGCACAGCCGATTCCCCCGCATAGTTTTCTCAAGCACCTTGCTCATGGCTTGCGCCTTATTCGAGAGCTCGCTCGTAGACCTGTGTAAAGTCCTCTGGCGCGCTCTACCTCGCTCGACTCCGTGGTCCGAGTTGCGAGGCAGCGGGATAACCAAGGCGGCCACCTTCCTGAAAAAGAACTACGGGATACAACTGTCCAACTACTCGCATTGGGAGCAGGTGAACGATTACTTCAAGGTTCGGAACTGCATCGTGCATGCGGATGGCGATATGGCGAACATGACGGATACCGCAAAGGAGGGGATTCTACAGGCGGTCCAGCGCTACGGTTCGATGGGACTACGCGAGACTAATGGACATATTGAGATTGGACAGGACTTCGTCTCCAACGTTATCAAGGATCTCGCGGACCTCTGGCCCCTTCTAGAAAACGCCTGCATCGAAAACGAGACCATTGGACCCCACTATTGGCCATGATGGCCGCATCTGTCCACAAGGAAGATTGCTCGATTCCGTGTATCGCAAGCGGACTCCGCTGCACGGTCACCTGCGCCCCGGCATAAAGCCGCTGGCCGTTCCGGGGGTTAGCTCTTGGGCGTCTCGCTTGATATGCCGTCCGTACTCAACCGCGGCAATGATGAGCGGCAACTCCTTCGCATACAGCCTCCGCCGGGATGCACGACATTCCAGATCTCGTAAAGAGGTCTTTCGGTCGAAACAAACCTGCGTGTCGGCATGCGGTGTCGCATCTCCCGCAGACCCCATACGCGAGCTTGACCGACGAACTCTTCTCCAGGCCTGCCGTCCGCCAGATGGCCACCGCACCGTAGGCTCCTTCGGGATGACGTTCCCACCCGCACGTCCCATGCTAGCGCCTTCGGGGTCATGAGACCTCAACTGACGTGTACAGCCCGAGGCACTCGCCGATCTAGAGGACAGCCGAGCGGCGGGTCAATTTACTACTCGGCGATTTGGCTTAAGCTGAGAACGTTGGGGGATGCACATTGCTGTTCAACGCATGACCGGCTCATTGCGCAGGAGGGGAGTAAAGAAGTCAGCCTGAATGGACTGTCCCCGACTGTCAACGAACGAGAGGACACCGCGTATATCCTGTTCTTTAATCTGTGGCATGTCTTCCGGAAGGTTGAAAACAGCATTGACCACAGCATCGCAGCTATTCCCGGCATCAATGTTTCTATATGGCCCAGAAGGAGATGCGAGCGAAGAATGCGGATCTCCGAGAAACCGCAGGTACTCAAGCCTCGCATTGGCGATGTTGCAGGTGCAGTTCTCGACCTCGACGGTGCGGGAGTATTGCCCATCCCCATTTCGGATTCCGACTAGGAACTCAATCACGAGCGTATGTCGAATCAGTTGAGATTGACTGCCGTCGACCAGGAAGTGCTCTCCAGCTCCCACTTCTTTGATTTTCACGCTGAGATCTCGAAAGCTGTTGATAACGTCATCCGCTTGCTTCTTCACTGCTGAATACGCGTCAATATTCGAAACAATAAAGCCAAGAAAGAATGCAAATAGAGGCGCCCATCGAAAAATAGGGGGAAGGTGGGGGAAGAACGGCGTTACCACCCCAAGGGGGGCCGTGATTCCAAACCAAATTCGTTGCCACCAGCCCCGTACAAAGACGTCGCGCGCCCATTCACCGACTCGCATCATGAAGTCTCCTGAGTTCCTGGTCCTATAGTATCCAACGGATCCTGCACTGATCTCGCCGCTCAGACGCACTCATGAATACAGGTCAGAAGGCAAGGAGCGATAGCAGCTTGCTCCACAGAAGATAGTTTGGATTCAGAGGAGATCTATACGATCTGAACGAGGCTCGCTGATCCCATCCGGCCTGTTCGTCCCTATTGCGGTCTCGAGTCTGTTCATGCCTGCTTGTCAATTATTGCCAACGGCCCAATGCACTCATCGGCCCCGATCGTGGTACGTTGCCATCTCTCTAGAGGTCTGGCTTGTTTCCGGCTCCTGACCCCGGATAATCGTCCGTTCTCAGCGGTCAGCACGAATGGCTTTGTTGGGGCTCGGGTGTGGATCCGACGCCGGTTCGACGAGTGCACAGGGCCCCTCTGCTTCCCAGTCCCAGACATCGCGGCCCTCGGCGCCCTTTCCGCAGCGCCACAAAATCCGCCGCCAGGCGTCGGCGGCAGGCACACATCCGGCACACAGAACCCACGCCGGAAAGCCCGCTTTCCGAGTTGCTTGCTGGAAGTCACTGATCCGGACAAATCAGTAGCCTGTGTTCAAAACCCCAAACGCGCTCCCGCGTGATGACCTACTACTCCCGCTCTCCCGTTCCAGCTACACTGTTTGCGATGATGACCCACGAGATCCTCACCGCAATTGACGAAGAAATCTCCCACCTGCAGCAGGTGCGGCAGCTTCTGTCCGGAGACGGCAGCCGACGACCCACCCAAGCGACATCGTTTGCCTTCGGCGGAAACACGGTACCCCGCAAGCGCAAGCCCCTGAGCAGGGCGGCACGGGAGAGGATTGCGGCGGCGCAGCGGAAGCGCTGGGCGAAGCAGAAAGCGGCCAAGAAGAACGCGGCATAGCTTGCCAATGACGAGTACGGCCCGCTATCCCGTCTTCCCAAATAATGATCGGGTGGAAGTTGCCGTACCGTCTGCCGGCCGAGCGTGCAACCGGTGACCCGATTCAGCCACTTTGGGTCAATAAAAGCAGTGGGATCAGCGCGTCACTTGCGCTTGCCCGGGCGCGCGGGTGGCTTTCGCTTGAGTTCTGCAGCCTGAGCTGCCTCGGCAGCCCGAATTTTCTCGTCTAAAGCGCGACCAGCTTCGCAATTGTGTGAATTTGTGTTCGGAATCATGTCGGCCTCCGACCGAATCGGGCTATCGCATAAAAGGCACCACCCAACGTTTGGTTCCTCAGAATCAACCCAATGCTGGAACATCTCCTCGAGGTCTTCGGGGACATTGATGGGTACCCAGCCCTCCGGGTGCTGACCTTTATCAGACTGGACCGGGTTTTCTGTCCGGCGGACCTTCTTCGGCGTGCGTTGCTTCTTCATGTAGTTCCCCTCCACCCATAACCTCAGGTTCCACGTGCCGATCGGTGGACTCAGGGATGCGGCTTTTGCACCGTGTCTCACGCACTGACGGGCAAGGATAGCGCGTGGCGCTGCGCACACATATATAAGGTCGACATCTCCGGCTGCGCCGCTGCGCCGTCTGCACGGAGCCCTCCATCCGCAGCCACCCCACCCCTTCGAACAATTTCCTCGCCAACGAGTCCACCACGGACCTTCAGGCCCCCGAGGTTAGGAGCAGAGTGGGAGGGTCACGGCTAATCATGCGAACCCTGTCTTCCCAAGGAGGAAGGAAATGCGCACACTTGTAGCTCGGTTCGCTGCGGATAGCGACCTCGTATATGACCGACCACTCGAAATCCGATGGGATAACGGCGGCCCGGCAAGCCTTGAAACCTACCGTCGCCATCGCGCCGACACCCGCACGCTGATCCAGACCGCAGACGGAATGGAACTGAGGCTGTACCCGGAAATCACGGGCGATGTGAGGTTCGACGCGTTTCACCGGCTTTGGTTCGTCGTGCCGGTAGGTGGGGAGCCGCTCTCGCTGGACCTGCGGCGGCCGGATGCTACCGACCTCGACCTCCGGGCCGCACTCTTCCGGATGCCGGTCTTCTACAAGGCGAGGATCCACAGGTAGGCAGAAATTGCCAGAAAAGTTCTCCGGCGAGTCCACATATCGCGATTCGGGACCTGAGGTTAAGAACAGAGGACGCGAAGCAGGAAGCGCTTCCAGAACCAAAATACGAAAGGAACCATATGACTAAAGGAAAGTCCACCGTGACCCTCTATTGGGTGACCACCGAGGATCACAGCGAGGATTGGTTTGTGTTTGCCCACAACAGCCGTTCCGCAGCAGCATTTCACGAGGACTACGAGGGCTATGACCGTGGTGATGCTACGGCTACTCCGGTGGTTCGCGGCATTCCGCTCACGGATGGAGAGAACGTGCCGCGCCACGCCCATCTGTCCGACCTGAGTCCGTTGGGATTCAAGGTCCTGCAGGACGGGTCTCGACGCATCGTCCAACTCGGGCACAGGAAGTTTCGCGAGGGCAGCCTTGAGGCGACGATCGAAGCACTCCACGGACTGATCGCCCTTAAGCAGTTGCGGCAGGATGCGGCAAAGAGGAACACGGGCGGAAAGCTCCAGGTCGTCAAGTAGGCCAACCTCGGGCCGCCTTGGAACACGCCCTGGTGGCCCGACGATCTTCGACTGACTCCATTCACCGCTGTTGTTCGGAGCCGAAAGGCCGGATGAGGTCATTCCGTAACGTGTCACACGTTGCACCCGGTGAAGGCCATTGTCCACCTTTTGATTGCCACCATGGCGGGTATTGCTTACGGCAAATATTTCTGACTACAGGAGCACACCTATGAGTGAATCAAAAACGAAACCCTCACGAGCCCGACGAGTCACCCGGCGGCCCCTGCGGATTACTGGCGATGGTAAACCGCCATCCGATGCCTCGCCGGTAGGCTCAGCCAAGAAGCCGGGCAGGAAGCGCGGTCCGGAACCTCGAATCGCGATCGTTGGCCACCGGGACCGGGATGCCATCGCGGCTGTCGCCCAGGAGTGGCTCGCACCTGCACTGGCGGAACTGTTTCTGACGCGGCACAACTGCCCTCCGCCTCCTCCTCGCCCTTTTTCTGGAAATATTCGGGCTTCTCCCTCGGTCCCGGGTATTAAGCCCATGGAGGAGAAAGCGTGAGCGCGGTGCCGGGCTGGTGATTCCTAGCGGGGCCCGGTGACCGGGGAATCTCGACCGATATTCGCGGGATCTCTGTGTGGTGGGTATTTACCAACGTACAGTTTGCCCGGACGTAACCAGCGGTGAGACGGGTGCGCAGTACCCGGGCCGAAGCAAACCCGGGCATGTTTCGCGGCAGCACCGAACTGGCAGCGCCAGGAAGTGCCCAGTATGGAAGCAGTGAACAGGAAACCAACTACGAAACGCCTTTGCAATGGCGGAACTTGCGGTAGCGCTGAAAGGACAATGTCGGACGCCAGGAAAGCTATTCGATCCATGGCGGACGGGTAAAGGGGACATGGGTAGTCGCCGGAACAACACGGTTCACCTCGCGCGCAACAGCGACCAGCACGCGCACGAGAACTCTCCGTCGCCCCCGAGGGGCGTACCCCGCGTTGCTATCTATGCCCGATTCTCCGGGGATAATCAAAGCGAAACCTCCAATGAAGATCAGATCGCCGCGTGCCGAAAATATGCGGAGCGACAAGGCTGGATCGTCGTGGAGGATTGCATCCGCTCGGACAGCGCGAAGACCGGACAGACCGTATGGGGACGCACAGGGCTGGATGAACTGAAGCATCTGGCTACAAAGAAGCCGCCGCCCTTCGACTGGCTGGCCATGTTCCACACCTCGCGGATGTCCCGCAATGTCGGTGACAGTCACAAGCTCAAGGAGTATTTTAGTTATTTTAAAATTCAGCTGATTTTTGTTGCCGATGGCTTGGTATCGACAGCTCCCGGCTTCGATAACGCATTCTTTCTAAAGAGCTTCACTGACCAACAGTACTCGACTGACCTCTCTGCTCATACCATCAAAGGTCAACTTCGACGTTTTGAGGATGGGCATGTTCCCGGTGGAGGAAGACCCTACGGGTATCGGTTTGTGCCGCACGAGAACAAGAACAAACTGGGTCGTTGGGGGCGGCCCGATGTTGAACATGTGGATTGGGCTATTGATCCTGAGGAAGCAAAGGTGGTCATCTTCATCTACGAATCGTACGCTTCCGGTCATAGCTATGCTGACATCGCGAAGATGTTGAACGCACGGGGTGAGAAGCCTCCACAAGCGCCACGCCTGCGGAAAGTCGCCTCCTGGTCGAAGAGCGCACTGATCGAACTGCTTAAGAACGACAGGTATATTGGAATCTTTCGCTGGAGGCAGAGCTACCAAAAACCACATCCTGTAACCGGCAAGAAGACGCGGCTGCATCGCGATGAATCCGAGTGGCTCGTAAAGGAGATGCCACACCTGCGCATCGTTCCTCAGGAACTGTGGGAACGTGTATCTGAACAACGGAAAATCAGGATGAGTACCGCCAAGCAATTGGGTGGGATGGCTTGTTCGGAGCAGGCTCGCAGCTACCTCCTAAGCGGCCTGCTGCATTGCGGGCAATGCCACCACAAGATCTTTATCATCCACACAAAGCCGCCCACCTACGGCTGCTCCGACTATCGTGAGCGTGGGACTTGCAGCAACGGACTCAAAGTTCGCCAGCAGGAGCTGGAAACTGAACTACTCTCAGCCCTCTGCAGAAACCTGGCGAACTTGGATTTGCGGGATGGTCTCGTTGCGCAGGTCAAGGATGAGATCAGGACACGCACCGAGCAACGAACTCGGAAGGCAGTAGAAGCCAATTCCCAACGCGGCGAGTTGACACGAGAACTGACGGCGCTTCGTAAGAAGGCACAGAACCTTGGAGAGGCAATCGCCGCCATGGGCTTGTCCCAAACCCTCCATGCTCAACTCACGCTGGCGGAGTCCCGCATCTCGGCCATTGAGGAGGCGCTCACCGAGGCGTCAAAGCCGACTCCTCCAGTGTTCTCCGATCACCAAATCCGCACATTCGTGGAAGAGCAGTCCAGAAATTTCACCGACGCGCTAATAGGTGATCGGCAGAGGGCGAAAGAGGAGCTGCGAAAGCGGATTTCGAATCTCACGCTCACCCCCAAGGTCACCGACCGCGGTTTTTTCTACGAGGTGACCGGGGACGTGGGCCTTTTTGTCCCCGAAAGTCTAACGCAGCACGAACAACGGGCATTGTTTGGACTGCGTTATACATTTCCTCTGCGGTTCGAGGTAGAGGCACGGAAACCGCGGCCCCCAAAGACGCTCTATTGCGTCGGCTCTCGGCAGGACACCCCGGCAGCGGAGGATGAGGCAATCTGTCGGCAACCTATAAAGCGCGAAGAATCAATGCCGAAGGAGTGTGAAATCGTGTCGGATCGAGAGCCAGATGGCGGCATTGAGCCGCTGGAGGGGTTCGTTCAACAGCACCTTGACCTTTACGCTACCGACAGCCAGCCCGTAGCCGGAGATTGAGTCAGCCAGACCATTGTGTGCAGCAAACCGTCGCTGGAGCTAGCCACGGATTTCTACATACCGGCACCTCCGGATAGCGGCTTACGAAGAATCCCTCGCGGTCCCATCGCTTCACACCGCCGCCAACTTGGACCGGGGTCAAAAAATCCTCAGGAATATTCTCGAAGATTCCGTCCGGTGGGTATTAACCCACATGCAGATTGGGGCGGCGCACCAAGTGGAGGTCAGATCGGAATCGCAGGAGTTGCCCTGCGGCCACCGGGGTCTCCTCCTGGATGGCTTGGCCGGGGAGCCGCACTTTACCCCGAAGCAGATCGCAGGACTTTGGGGCCTCAGCGAGACCAAGATCCGTCGGCTGTTCTCGGTGGAGGAAGGCGTCATTCGGATCGGCGAGCCTTCCCGGCGATGCGGACGGCGATTGAAGCGGTCGTATCTCACGATGCGAATCCCGCAGAGCGTGGCGGAGAGGGTTCACCGGCGGCTGTGTGCCATTGGCCAGACAGGAGGACGCGGGTAGGTTCAGCAAACCGGATTGACCTGGGCGGCGGCATGTCGCCGCCTACAAACAAACAACCAACGGCCCCTGTTCGGTCGCGCCGCGACCTTCGGGGCGGAGCAGCTCACAATGCAGAATTCAGAACACAGTCCCTGCGGCGGCGAGAAGACCCGCTGCACGCTTGCAACACCAGAGGAGGTTCACCTCTGGCTAAAAACCGGTGCGAACCAACTCGACCCAGGCATTTTGAAATGGATAAGCGAAATGGACAGGGAGGAGTTAAGGCACTACTCCGCCCGGCTGTTTCGCGATTGCCCCGTATTCGCTTCGTGGGGTATCTGGCTTACCGCGTTTTGCACTGCGTTTCCCCCAGCCGTTGAGTACGACACTGCCGCAACTACCTTCGGGCACTGCGGGATCGTCCTGCTCGGCGCCTTGCTGGCGGATAGCCGTAGCACGGATTTGCTGGCTCAGGCGACGTCCCTTCCAAAGCCCTTCGTGAAAATGACGCTTGGCTTAGCCGATCAGATCTGTCTCTGGATATCTTGTAACGGCCGGACGCTGCGCAGGCACCTCGTCGAAGGCGACTCCTTCCAGGTCTACCGTTCAATGTCCGCGCTGACTGAGGAGTACTGGCTGGCCATTCCCGCCTTCGCGAGAGACGTGCTGATGGACCTTCGTGCCGGTTGCCAGTTCGATGGAGACGCAGACGATTGGACCGAAGCGGAGGACGTGAGCTGGACGGGATGATCGAGGCGCCTCAGCCCCGGGGCCGTATGTGTCCCGGGGACCTCCTGGAGCGCAGTCGACTAGCCCTCGCCTGAAGGGCACCGTGGTCAGCCGGAGTCCTGGTCGACCAGTCTCACGTCTAACTCTCGGGCTCCGGTTTTCCATAGCAACGGCTACCCTTGGTTCAAAGATGACCATCGCCAGCCAGATCATAGAACCCCACCTCCCCTTTCCCGCCGTCTGGCTTCTTCATGGCAAGGGAGGGTCCCCCATGGGCACG
>Ga0335075_10004026_pt1 | contig 23044 bp, 18 predicted proteins | sample Lox_Sample_24_FD_206723 | JGI IMG/M metagenome (GOLD analysis project Ga0335075, IMG submission 206723) | Soil microbial communities from Loxahatchee National Wildlife Refuge, Florida, United States - Lox_Sample_2.4 | ecosystem: Environmental > Terrestrial > Soil > Wetlands | place: USA...
GATGGCAGCTTCTCCGGGGCCACGCGCGCCGGGGTGACCGGAACGACCTACGCTCGCCCTTACAGGGTCACCGGTAAATTCTCCGGAAACACCGTTTATGTGACTCTCGAAACCGATCGTTGCCCGGCTCGCCACGGGATGGCCACCCGACATCCCGGCGGCGATTAAGTCGGGTCTTTGGACCGAGCGGCAAAGAGTTCGGCACGACCGCGATTCGAGGAGCTTAACCGGGATGCCCGACGCACCAATGTTGTCACGCCCGATCCCGTCGAGCGGCGAAATGCTGCCGGTCGTCGGCCTCGGCACCTGGCCGGTCTTCGATGTCGGCTCCGCCGAGCCGCAGCGGCAGCCATTGCGCATGGTCATCCGACGGCTCCTCGATGCCGGCGGGCGAATGATCGACAGTTCGCCGATGTACGGCCGGGCCGAAGCCGTCGCCGGCGACCTGCTTGCCGATCTCGACGCGCGGCCCCGCGCGTTCGTTGCCACCAAGGTGTGGACCAGCGGCCGCGACGCCGGCATCGCCCAGATGCAGCGCTCGGCCGGCCTGCTGCGAACACGCACGATCGACCTGATGCAAATCCACAACCTCGTCGATTGGCGCACCCACCTAGCGACATTGCGGCAGATGAAGGAGGAGGGCAGCGTCCGCTACATCGGCATCACCCATTACACCGATCGGGCGCTCCCGGATCTGGCGCAGATCCTGAACGGCGAGCCGGGCATCGATTTTGTACAATGCGGCTACTCGCTGGCGGCGCGCGCGGCCGAGCGCGAGTTGCTACCGCTCGCCGCTTCGCGGGGGGTCGCCGTCATCGTCAACCAGCCGCTTGGGCAGGGCCGGCTGCCGCGCCGGCTGCGCGGCACGCCGCTGCCGGATTGGGCACGGGAATTCGATTGCACGAGCTGGGCGCAATGGTTGCTCAAATACGTGCTGGCCGAGCCGGCGGTGACCTGCGTGATCCCGGCGACGCGCGACCCCGGGCACATGGCCGACAATCTCGCCGCCGGCTTCGGCCGGCTGCCGGATGGCGCGCTGCGCCAGCGGATGCGGGCATTGTGGGATATGTCCTGAAGGTTCGTGCGGATCGTGCACGGCTGGCGCCGCTCATACCTGGCGGGCGGTGACCCGGTAGCGGAACGAGCCCGGTTCGAGCCAGTCGGGCTCGCCATCGGCGGTGACCGCATAGGGATACATCAGGAAATCGAGCGCGTGCGGTGCCCCGGGCGGGGTGAAATCGCGGGCGCTGTTGAAGCCGATCCAGTTCATTTCCCAATAGCCGAAGAGCCGCTGCCGCAGCGCCTGGACCGGCGGTGCGTCGAGCGGCAGCTTTGCTTCGAGCACGACCTTGCGCACATCGGCCGGATCGACCGGGACCCAGCCCTGCGGGTCGAGATACACCTCCGCCCGGCAATGCTGCGCCTTGGTCTCGTCGCCGGCATGGCCGAGGCAGGCGAATTGGCGGGAAGCAGCGACGCGGATGCCATACACCTCGCGTGCCGGGATGCCGGCGGCGCGGCACAATCCGACCATCAGGCTGCTGATATCGGCGCATTTGCCGCCGAGATAGCCGCTGCGCAGCATCGCCGCAATATTGCCGAGCCCGCAGCCGCGGGTCGCGGGGTCACGAAAGGTGTTGTCGACGACCCAGTCATAGATCGCCTTCGCCCGCTCACGCGGCATGGTCTTGCCGGCGACGATCTTGTCGGCGGTGGTCCGGACGATGCCGTCGGTCGGCATGTTCACGGTCGGCTTCAGATAGAGCGCCTGCTCGGCCGGTGCCGCAGGGTCGGGCTGGTCGGAGCGATCCCGCGTCTCGACGATCTGTGTGACGCGCACTTGGCGCACGCTCGCGCCGGGCTTCCACTTCAGGCGCAGGATCCGGGCCCCGTAAACCGGGTCGTCGACCAGTTCGGCCGCGTCGGCCGTGCCCTGCCAGCCGAGCGACAGCGCCCGCTGATAGGACCGTCGGGTCTGCCCGATCGGCAGCCATAACGACGCAGGTGCTGCGGTCAGCGTGACCTCGGTCGTCAGTTCGAAGCGTCGCCAGCCGCTCTCCGGATCCCCGGCTGCGGCGGCTGGAACAAACCGGCTGGCGGCCGCGAGCACCGGTGCCATCGCGGCGCCCGCGAGCAGACGGCGGCGATCCATCACGAATTCCTCCTGGGTCTGTGGTGCGCGGCCGCAACATCGGCCCGCACCCGCGGCGGCGTGTCAACCGGATTTCGTGTCTGCCGGCTGGTGACGCGGCCTGCTGCCGCGTTCGGCGGCAAGGGCGGTGACGGCCGGGCTTGCCGGGCTCGTGCGGATGCGGCGTAATCCGGTGCGACAGGCGGTGCAGCAAGGGAGGCTGTCATGGATGTTCCGTCGGAAAAGCCGGGCCGGGCGGCCGGCAACGAGATCGACCGGCCGGTGCCGAGCGCGCCGTCGAACCGGGTCTGGGGCAGCGACGCGATCGCCGCGGCAATCCGGGCGCTCGACATCCCCTATGTCGCGCTTAATCCCGGATCGAGCTATCGCGGCCTGCACGACAGCCTCGTCAACCATCTCGGCAATGCCCGGCCGCGCATGCTGCTGTGCCTGCACGAGGAGAGTGCGGTGGCGCTGGCGCATGGCTGGGCCAAGGTCACCGGGCGGCCGATGCTGGCCATCGTCCATGCCAATGTCGGGCTGATGCACGCGACGATGGCGATCTTCAACGCCTGGTGCGACCGCGCCCCGGTCATCGTGCTCGGTGCCACCGGGGCGCTCGACGCGACCCGGCGGCGGCCGTGGATCGAGTGGATCCACACCGCCCGCGACCAGGGGGCGCTGATCCGCAATTTCAGCAAATGGGACGACCAGCCATCCTCGATCGGGGCGGTGCAGGAGGCGGTATTGCGCGCCAACATGATCGCGCAGACTGCCCCCAAGGGTCCGGTCTATCTCAATTTCGATCTCGCCTTGCAGGAGGACGAGATCGACACCGTGCCGGCGATGCCCGACATCGCCCGCTTTGCCCCGCCGGTCGCGCCCGAGCCCGGCGGCGCGCTGGTCGACCGGGCCGCGGAATTGCTGGCCCGGGCCGAGCGGCCGGTGATCCTGATGGGTCGGGGCTCGCGCGACCTTGAAGCGTGGCGTCGGCGGGTGGCATTGGCCGAAGCGACGGGAGCGCGGGTCCTGACCGACCGCAAGACGGGTGCGGTGTTCCCGACCGACCATCCGCTTCATGCACCCGGCTCGGCCGGCACCGAATTGATCGCTGCCGCCGATGTGATTCTCAGCCTCGACTGGATCGATCTCGCCGGCACGCTGAAAACCGCCTGTCGCGGGCGGATGCCCGCCGCCAAGGTGATCCAAGTCTCGCCGGATCAGTATGTGCACAATGGCTGGAGCATGGATTATCAGGGCCTACCGCCGACCGATCTCTATCTTTTGGCCGAGCCCGATGCGGCACTCCCGCCATTGCTGGCGGCGCTCGAAAAGCTGCGGCCACACCCTGCCGCCTTGCCGGCGGCGCTGCCGCGTCGCGCGCCGCCGCGGCTCTCGGCGCTCGACGATGCCGAGATCATCGAGGTGCCGATGTTGGCGACCGCGCTGAAAGCGGTACTCGGCGACGCGCCGGCGACGATGATCCGCCTACCGCTCAGCTGGGCGGAGGGCTCCTGGGAGTTTCGCCACCCGCTCGATTTTCTCGGCACCGATGGCGGCGGCGGCATCGGCTCGGGACCGGGCATGGCGGTCGGCGCGGCCTTGGCCTTGCGCGACAGCGGTAGCGCGAGGCTGCCGGTTGCGGTGCTCGGCGATGGCGATTTCCTGATGGGCGTCACGGCGTTGTGGACGGCGGTGCATAATTCGGTCCCGCTACTGGTCGTGATCGCCAACAATCGCTCGTTCTTCAACGACGAACTGCACCAGGAGCGGGTTGCGCGCGACCGCGGGCGGCCGGTCGAGAACCGTTGGATCGGGCAGTCGATCCGCGATCCCGACATCGATCTCGCGACCCTGGCGCGCGGCCAAGGCTGCATTGGCATCGGTCCGATCGAAGATCCGAAAAAGCTGGTCGCGGCGATGACCGAAGCGGTCGCTGCGGTCCGCGCCGGCAAGGTTTGTGTTGTCGATGTCCGCGTCGCGGTCGGCTACGATCCTGGCGGCACCGCCGGCATCCTGCATCGCTAGCCGGGCGGCTCCCTCACAGTGGGCCATTTGGCAGCACGAGGACTTTGCCATGGCGATGGCCGCGCTGCGCGTGCGCCAGTGCCAGCTTGATGTCGTCGATTGGGTAGGTGGCCTCGATCGGCGCCTTCAGCACGCCATCGCGCAGTTTGGCGCCGAGATCGGCATAGAGTGCCCGCACCTCTCCGCGGCTGCGTCTGGCGAGGCTGTCGCCGAGCATAAAGCCCTTGAGGACCACCCCTCTGCCCACGACGGCGCGGCTGATGACCAGATCGGCGCCGCTCATCGAGCCATAGCTGACCATGATCCCGCCGGCGGCGACGCAATCGGCGATGCGCTTGCAGGCCTCGCCCGACACGGCGTCGATGCCGAGCCGGATCGGCGCCCCGCCGGTGGCCCGATGCGCCCGCTCGGCGAGGTCCGGCCCGTCGGTCAGCACGACATCGGCACCGAGCGCCCTCAGCTCTGTGGCGACATCGTCGCGGCGCACGACATTCAGCGTATGTACGCCCTTCTCCTTGGCGAGCACGATCAGGTGGCGGCCGACCGCCGAATTGGCGACGTTTTGAATGACCCAATCGCCGCGGTTGACCGCACCATGGTCTTCGAGCAGCAGCCAGGCGGTCGCCGGGTTGATGCGCAGCATCGCCGCCTGCGCGAGATCGAGGCCGGCCGGCAGCGCGATCGCGTCGGCGGCCGGGATGCGGCGGCGCTGTACCCAGTTCTCGCGCTGCATATGGACGACGAGGTCGCCGGGCCGGATATCGCCGACTCCAGCGCCGACCGCTCTGACACGCCCGACGCATTCGGCGCCTGGCGTCGCCGGCAGCGGCGGATGCAGCCGGTAATTGCCGCGGCAGAACGAAATGTCGGCGGGATTGATCGGAAAGGCGAGCACGTCAAAGACGATCTCCTGCGCTCCGGGCGCACCGACATCCGGCGCCTCGACGCAGTGCGCGACCTGTTCCGGCGCCCCGTAATCGGTGATCTCGATCTTTTTCATCGGCTCCTCCCAGGTGTCGAGTTGTCCGGCGAATGCGTCTTCTTATGCGCTACCCTTGACCGCGTCCATCCCGCCGCGATTTCCCTCGCGGCGCCGTCGCGACGACTGCCCGTGCCGATCGCTCTCGAATTGGCGGCTTCCCTTGGCCTCAACGAGCTGGCGGCCCGTTTCGATCGGCCTATGATCGATCAACCGCCCTGATCGAGGAGTCATCTTGACCCTGCATGCCGACGACCTGGTTGCCGCCGGACTGGTCGGGCCGGAACGGCTCGGCGAGCTCCGCCGGGTGGCGGACCGGTTCGCCGTCGCCGTCACCGAGGATGTGGCGGAGCTGATCGATGTCGCCGATCCGGCCGACCCGATCGCAGCCCAGTTTGTGCCGAAGGCGGCCGAGCTCGCGGTCGCCGGCGAAGAGCGAGCCGACCCGATCGGCGACGAGCGCTGGTCGCCGGTGGTCGGCATCGTCCATCGCCATCGCGACCGGGTCCTTTTGAAGCCGATCCTGCTGTGCCCGGTCTATTGCCGCTTCTGCTTTCGCCGCGAGGTCGTCGGCGGGGCCGCAGCAATGCTCGATCCGCCGGCGCTCGTCGGCGCGTTTGACTATATCCGCCGGCACCGGGAGATCTGGGAGGTCATCGTCACCGGCGGCGACCCGTTCATGCTGGCGCCGCGGCGGCTCGGCGAGATCGTGCGCACCCTCGCGGCAATCGAGCACGTCGCGGTGATCCGCTTTCACAGCCGGGTTCCGATCGTCGCGCCGCGCCGGGTCTCCCCGGACCTCGTCGCCGCGCTGACGACGGAGAAGGCGGTCTACGTTGTCGTCCATGCGAACCATCCGCGCGAGCTGACAGCGCCAGTGCGCGAGGCGGTGCGCCGGCTGACCCATGCCGGGATTCCGCTATTGTCGCAGAGCGTGCTGCTGCGCGGGGTCAATGACGATGCGGCCGTGCTCGAAGCGCTGTTCCGTGCCCTGGTCGCGATGCGGGTCAAGCCCTACTACCTGCACCACGCCGATCTTGCCCGCGGCACCGCGCATTTTCGCACCGGCATCGCCGACGGCCAGCGCCTCGCACGCGAGTTGCGGACGCGCTCTTCGGGGCTGTGCCAGCCGACCTATGTGCTCGACATCCCCGGCGGCTGGGGCAAGGTGCCGCTCGCCAACAGCGCCGCCGTCGCGGACCCGTGCTCCGGCGGCTGGACCGTCGAGGATGGCGCCGGTGGCCGGCATGCCTATCCGCCCGATCCTGTCACCAAGGCGATTTCGGACCGCGAACCGGCGCCCGACCTCCCCGCATCCCCCGACCTCCCCGCATCCGAGGACAAGGCAAGGTGAGCGAGGCGGGCTCGGCCCAGCCGCGCACTATTCGGCGGCGCGGGCCGCTTCCGACCGCGGCAGATGCCGGCCGAGGGCGGCGACGAGGGCATCGGCTTCGGCCTCGGTCGCGTCGAACCGGCAGACAAAGCGCGCGAGGCTCGTGCCGCGGCGGTAGAATAGGAAGCCGTCCGCTTCGAGCGCGTCCATGACCGAGTCCGGCAGCGCGATGAAGAGCTCGTTGGCCTCGACCGGCGCCAGCAGCCTGGCCGCTGAAATCGCGCCGAGCCCGGTGGCGATGCGGGCGGCGATCGCGTTCGCGGCGCGCGCCATCTGGAGCCACAACCCGTTCTCGACATAGGCGATCAGCTGGGCCGAGGCGAAGCGCATCTTCGACCAGACCTGGCCGGCGCGGCGCAGCTGTACCGCCAGTGCGTCGGCGAGTTCGGGCGCGAACACGACGATCGCATCGCATAGCGCGCCGCCATTCTTGGTGACCCCGAACGACATGATGTCGATGCCGACGCGCCAGCTTGCCTCGGCCGGGCTGCAGCCGAGCCGGGCCACGGCGTTGGCAAAACGCGCCCCATCCATGTGCAGTTTGAGGCCATGCGCCTTGGCGATGTCGGCAATCTCAGCGATCTCGGAGAGCGGATAGACCGTGCCGAGCTCGCTCGCCTGGGTCAGGCTGACCGCCGCCGGCTGCCCGCGATGCAGCTGCCCAGGTGTCATCGCCGCCAGGGTCTCGCGCAGCTGGCGGGTGCCGACCCGGCCGTGTTCGCCGGCGACCGAAGAGAGCTTCAGGCCGCCGCCGAAAAAACCCGCGGCATTGGCCTCCGAGGTGTCGATATGCGCCCCCTCGCCGCAATAGACGATGCCCCAGGATGGGGCGGTTGCAGCGAGGCTCAGCGCGTTCGCCGCGGTCCCGGTAGCGACGGGAAACACCCTGACATCGGTTTCGAACAGCTCCCGGAAGCGCTGCTGCAGCGCTGCGGTCCAGGTGTCGCCGCCATAGCCGAGCGCGGTGTCGCGGTTGGCCTGAACCAGTGCTTCGAGAATTTGCGGGGCTGCCCGCCCGGTATTGTCGCTGCGATAATCGATCATCGTTCGAGCTTTTTTCTGCGCCTTTCGGTCGGATGGCGCAGACGAACCGGGCCGGCCACGCGCAGCACGATGGTATCGCGCAGCCGCAGCGCTGCATAGCCCGGCACCCGCAGATGCGCAGCGCGAATCAGCAAGGAACGGCGGTAATTGCGCACCCGGATCATCGCCGCACGCACGGTTCTGGCCCAGGCCGCGCGCTTGGCGGCGAGCCCCGCCGCATGCCGCGCCGGGTGCGGGTGGATGCCGCCATGGGATGCTGCCGCGACAGCGGCGGGTGGTGGCGGCGGGCCGATCCGTGGCGAGCCGAGGATCGCCGGTGCGTTCTGCAAGCGGCGTGGCGGCAGGTCGAGCAGGGCCGGTGCCACTGCCTCGCCCGCGACGAACACCGGCCGCGGCACGACGCTCGCAAACAGCCGGTTGGCAAAATGTGCGGCGGCGATCGTGAGTGGCGGCTCGCCATCGGAGCGTACCCGGATGATGTCGAGATTGGCGATGTTGCCGCGGTTGAGTGCGCGAATCGCGGCGACATCCTCGGTATAGCTCGGCCAATAGGCTTCGCCCGGGGCCAGCGGAAACCAGGCGATCGCCGGTCCCGGGCCGTTGGCATAGCTCAAGCCCACGCCCGGGGTGCCGAGAAAGGCGACGACCGCCGGCGCATAGACCGGCTGCAGGGTGAATCGGCCGGGGACCCATTCCCAGCGCCCGCCGGCAAACGCCCAGCGGCCATAATGCGATGTCGCGAAACCCCAAGGCTGATCGTCGATCCAGGTCCAGCCCCACGGTGCCACCCAGCGCCAATGGCCATCGCGGAACGGGACCCAACCCGCGGGTACGTTGTTCGGCACCCAGACCTCGCCGAATTCGAGGTCCTTGCGCCAGCGACCGGCGGCATCGAGTGCCGCGAACCCGGTCATCGCCGTGGAGACGAAATAGGGGGATGCGAGCCGCGACAACGCGATCGCGCGCGCGCCGCACCACCGGGCAAAATCATCGGCCGTGGATGGCTCGATCACCGCGTGAGTGGTATCGGCGCCGCTCAGCACGAGCGCATCGCCCGCCTTGATCGGCGTGTCGGTGGCAGCCTCCACCAGCTGCGCACTCCCGGTATACGCGGCGATGCGCGGCGGCCGATCATCGGCCCCGACATCAACGTCATAACGCCCTGGTTCCAATATGCGCATCCGGCCGCGCGGGAAATCGACCACGATGCTGTCGCCGGCGCCAGGCCGCGGCACATCGAGATCGATCCGGCCCGACCTCACGGCGATTTCGGCAGCGCTATCGTCGAGTCTGGCGAGCGAAATTTCGGTGCCGCGGGCGAGATCGATCGTGTCGGCACCGATGCGGAGTTCAGCGCGGGCCGCAGGATCGGTGCGCAATGCCGCTCCGGTTGCGACCGGGTCGTTGATCGTGGCGGCTGACCATGCCGTGTCGCCGAGCGCGCGGAACGAGACTTTCCCCAAGACCAGGCTGACCCGCCCGATTTGTGCGGAGGGTACTGGCGTCATCCGCGACGAACCGCCAGCCGCCATCAACCGGGTGGCGGGCTGTTGTGCCGCCGCCGCGTGGGCGATCGCGAAGCTCGCAACGGCGCAGCGCAAAACCGGTCGCATGGCCTCCCCCATGCCGATGCGGTCGGTTAAACTCCATCAAATCCGCTGCAGCAGCAATCGCTGATTCCGCTAATCCATGCCGTCTTCCTAGACTTGTCTCCAGATCATCCAATCCATCGCGCAGTGGTCGGATTTTGCACCAATAATGTCGATACCCCGGATGATGTCGATACCCTGATGATGCCGATACCCCGATGATGCCGATACATGGAGTTGGCAGAAGCCGATCGGCGACGAAGGGCGTCCGATCCGATGAATTCATGTTCGAGCGCGGCCGATGCCGCACAACGTTGTGGCCTGCCGCGGTTCGCGGCTTTGCCCGCTCGGATCAGCCCGCGCCGCAACCTGCCGGAGCCAGCCCGCTATGACCGTGCATTTCATCGGCGCCGGCCCCGGCGCGCCCGATCTGATCACGCTGCGCGGGTTGCGGCTGATTGAAAGCTGCCCCGTCTGTCTCTACGCCGGCTCGCTGGTGCCGCGCCAGCTTCTCGCCGCCGCACCACCGGGTGTGCAACTCGTCGATACCGCATCGCTGACCCTGGACGAGATCATCGCCCATATGACCGAGGCGCATCGCCGCGGGCTCGATGTGGCGCGGCTGCATTCGGGCGATCCGTCGGTGTTTAGTGCCATCGCCGAACAGATGCGGCGGCTCGAGGCGCTGGGCATTCCGTTCGATGTCATTCCGGGGGTCCCGGCCTTCGCCGCGGCTGCGGCGGCGCTCGGTTGCGAATTGACGGTGCCGGAAATTGCACAGAGCGTGATTCTGACGCGCACCGCGACGCGCTCCTCGCCGATGCCGGCGGGCGAGGATCTCGCGCATTTCGGCGCCACCGGGGCGACCCTGGCGATCCACCTGTCGATCGCCAACATCGCCGCGGTTGTGCGCGCGCTGCTACCCTGTTACGGGGCCGATTGTCCGGTGGTTGTCGCCTATCGCGTCAGCTGGCCCGACGAGCAGTTGATTCACGGTACGCTGTCGGATATCTGCGACCGCGTCGCAGCGGCGCGGATCAGCCGAACCGCGCTGATCCTGGTCGGTCGCACACTGATCCGCGGTCCGGGTCCCGAAAGCCGGCTCTATTCCGCTGACTACCACCATGCGCTGCGTCCAGCCAGGGCAGCGGGGGCGTGATCAAAGGGGCCGCCGGCTCAATGCGGGCGTTCCGTCCGATGGGACCAGCGCAGCGTCAGGGCGCTGCCGATCAAGCCGGCCAGCAGCAACAGGCTGCTCGACGGTTCCGAAACCGGGTCCCAGGTGCCGGAGGCGATGCAGCGGCCGGTGGTGTGGCATTCGCGCGGCTCGGTCGGTGCGTCGCTTTCAAACAGGATCGTGCTGGTTGCACCAAACGCGATGTTGAATTCGTTGGCGTCGAACTGATCAACAAAATTGATTGCACTTGGCGAGATCGACCATTGCGGATAGTCGAGCACCGCGCCGCGGGACGTAAAGTCGGCCAAGGTGTAATCCCCGCCCAAGGTCGGCAGTATGATGTCCAGCGCCGACAGCGGAGAAAAGTCGTAAGGGCCCGAATTGGCAAGATTTGAGATCGACGGCAGGTCGGCGAGCGTGCCATCGACCGAAATCGAGGCGCTGACGACGAATCCGGGTACTGTGGAACCGGTCTGGTTGAAGACAAACGTCGTCGCCGAGGCCGGAACCGTCGCGCCGCACCACAGTCCAACAGCCAGCATCACCGCGCTTCTGGCCAGATCCATGCATCGGAAACCGGACATGACGCCCCCGATCTCGCAATATCGAATATAGCGTATCAGGTTTGTCGAGGCCGGTCCATCCACCTGGTGGTTTGTCTTCATCGGCTCGGGATCGGGGTCGCGTTTCGTCGCCCGGGGTCGCATTTCACCGCCCGGGGTCGCGTTTCACCGCCCCGGGGTCGCATTTCACCGCCCGGGGTCGCATTTCACCGCCCGGGGTCGCGTTTCACCGCCCGGGGTCGCGTTTCGTCGCATTGTCATTCCCGCTTTTTGCCCTCACCTTGCCGGCTCCGGCAGATTTGCAGGGGACCGCACCGCGTGTCCGTTCTGAACCCCGCAACACGCGCCACTCCGGCAGCATCACTCACCGCCGGAGATGACCGCTCAGGTGCGGTCGCGGCGTGGCTGTTCTCGTGTTGCGGGCTGATCCTGTTGATGGTGCTGGTCGGCGGTATCACCCGGCTGACCCTCTCCGGCCTGTCGATCACCGAATGGAACCCGGTCATCGGCGTCGTCCCGCCGCTGTCGCACGCGCAGTGGGTTGCCGAATTCGCCCGCTACAAGACGATCCCGCAATACCGCGACCTCAACGCCGGCATGACCCTGGCCCAGTTCAAGGGCATCTATTTCTGGGAATACATCCACCGCCTGCTCGGCCGGCTGATCGGGGTCGCCTTCGCCGTGCCGCTCGCGTGGTTCTGGTGGCGCGGCCGGCTGCCGCGGCGGCTGGCGCCGGCGCTCGTCGGGATTCTAGCCCTCGGTTTCGCCCAGGGTGCGCTCGGCTGGTACATGGTCGAGAGCGGGCTCGTCCACCGTGTCGAGGTCAGCCAGTACCGGCTTGTCGCCCATCTGGCGCTGGCGCTCGTGATCTATTCCGCGATCCTGTGGGTCGGATTGGGTCTGGTGCGTGGGCCGGCCCGCGAGGATGCGGGGGTCGGCTGGCGGCGTGCGGCCGACGGCGTGCTGCTTCTCGTGGCGGTGACGATCGCCGCAGGCGGCTTTACCGCCGGCACCCGCGCCGGCTTTGTCTACAACACGTTTCCGCTGATGGGCGGGCGGCTCATCCCCGCGGACTACGCGGTATTGCACCCGTTCATCCGCAACCTCTTTGCGAATGTCGCCGCCGTGCAATTCGACCACCGCGCGCTGGCGATGGCGACCCTCGCCGCGATCGTGCTGTTGTGGGCCGCGGGATTACGGTCGCGGCTGCCGCAGCCTGCGCGGATCGCGCTATGGGCGCTCTTGGGCGTCGTCATCGTACAGGTGGCGCTTGGCATCTCGACCTTGCTCTTGGTCGTGCCGATCCCGCTTGCCGTCGCCCATCAAGGCAACGCTGTCCTGCTGCTCAGCGCCGCACTCGTCTTCCGCCATACCCTGCGGCGTGGCGATGCCGCATCGGCGATGTAGCATTCGCACTCACGACGATCGACACGCTCGCCTGTACGAAGGCTCTTTAAGCCGCCGGCGTTGCGCGCCAGCCGCTGGCACCGCCGCCAAAGTTGGACGCTTGCACCGCGGCAGCCATATAAATCCCGTGTCGCGTGCGGGAGACGATGATGGCTGATGACGGCGCCCTTCGAGCCAAGACGATCGAGGATTGGGCGGCGCTGGCGCAACAGGAGCTGCGCGGCAAGCCGCTCGACGCTCTCGACTGGGCGACCCCCGAAGGCATCCGGGTCAAGCCGCTCTACACCGCGGCCGATCTTGCCGCGATCGAGGCCGCCGGGTTCCCGCTAAAGGATGCGACGCCGGGCGTTCCGCCCTATCTGCGCGGGCCGCGGGCGACGATGTATGCGAACCGGCCGTGGACGATCCGGCAATATTCCGGGTTCTCGACCGCCGAGGAATCAAACCGCTTCTATCGCCAGAACTTGGCCGCCGGGCAGATGGGACTATCGATCGCCTTCGATCTCGCCACCCATCGCGGCTATGACAGCGACCATCCGCGCGTCGTCGGCGATGTCGGCAAGGCTGGTGTCGCGATCGACTCGGTCGAGGACATGAAGCTCCTGTTCGATGGCATTCCGCTCGACAAGATGAGCGTCTCGATGACGATGAATGGGGCGGTCTTGCCGGTCCTGGCTGGTTTTATCGTCGCCGCCGAGGAGCAAGGAGTGCCGCAGGACAAGCTCTCCGGTACGATCCAGAACGACATCCTCAAGGAGTTCATGGTCCGCAATACCTATATCTACCCGCCGGAACCGTCGATGCGCATCGTTGCGGACATCATCGAATATACCGCGCGCCACATGCCCAAATTCAATTCGATCTCGATCTCGGGCTATCACATGGAAGAAGCCGGCGCGACGTCTGTCCAAGAACTAGCATTCACCCTCGCTGATGGGCTCGAATATGTGCGCGCCGCATTGTCACGCGGGCTCGCGATCGACGCGTTCGCACCGCGGCTGTCGTTCTTTTTCGGGATCGGCATGAATTTCTTTATGGAGATCGCGAAATTGCGCGCTGCCCGGCTCTTATGGGCGCGGCTGATGCAGCAGTTTTCGCCCAAAAACCCGGCGAGCCTCGCCCTGCGCATGCATTGCCAGACCTCCGGTGTCAGCCTGACCGAGCAGGATCCGCACAACAACATCGTCCGCACCGCGATCGAGGCGTTGGCGGCGGTGCTCGGCGGCACGCAGTCGCTGCACACCAACTCGTTCGACGAAGCGCTGGCACTGCCGACCCCGGCTTCGATGCGGATCGCCCGCAACACCCAGCTGATCCTCGCCGAGGAGACCGGATTGACCCATGTCGTCGACCCGCTCGGCGGCAGCTATTACCTCGAAACCCTGACCCATTCGATTGCCGCGGCGGCGATGGCACTGATCGACGAGGTCGAGGCATTGGGCGGCATGACCCGGGCGGTCGAGGCCGGCATGCCAAAGCTGCGCATCGAGGAGTCGGCGGCGCGACGCCAGGCGGCGATCGACCGCGGTGAGGAGACAATCGTCGGCGTCAACAAATATCAATCGGGCGAGCCGGCCGACATCGATCTGCTCGATGTCGACAACAGCGCGGTGCGTGCGGCACAGATGGCGCGGCTCGACAAACTCCGTCGCAATCGCAACCCGGAGCGTTGCCGGGCGGCGCTGACGGCGCTGACCGAAGTGGCGAAAACCGGCCAGGGCAACCTCTTGGCGCTGGCGATCGAGGCGACCCGGGCGCGCGCCACGGTCGGCGAGATCTCGCTGGCACTCGAACAGGTGTTCACCCGCCATCGCGCGCAGATCCGCGCGGTCTCGGGCGTCTATGGCGGGCAGTATCACGGCGATGACGGGTTCCGCCGGGTGCAGCGCGCGATCGAGGGGTTCACCCGCGACGAAGGCCGCCGCCCGCGCATGCTGGTGGTCAAGCTCGGCCAGGATGGCCACGACCGCGGCGCCAAGATCATCGCCACCGCCTTTGCCGATATCGGTTTCGACATCGATATCGGGCCGCTGTTCCAGACCCCGGAGGAAGCCGCCCGCCAGGCGATCGAAAACGATGTCCACATCGTCGGCGTGTCGAGCCAGGCCGCCGGCCACAGGACGCTGGTCCCGGCGCTGATCGAGGCGCTGAAGCGCGAGGGGGCCGGCGACATCCTCGTCATCTGCGGCGGCGTGATCCCGCCCAAAGACTACGATTTCTTGAGGAAGGCGGGCGTCGCGGCGATCTACGGCCCCGGCACCAACATTCCGCAGGCGGCCGCCGAAATCCTGTCGCTGCTGCAAAGCCGGCGACTGGCGGCGTAAGCTTTGCCGATGCAGCGGCACGATCTGCGGCCCGGGCCGCTCGCCGGGATCAGGGTCGTCGATCTGACCACGGTCGTGCTTGGACCGCTGGCCACGCAGATCCTGGGCGATCTCGGCGCCGCGGTGATCAAGATCGAATCCCCCGAGGGCGACATCATGCGCTATGCCGGCCCGTCACGGCACCGCGAGATGGGCCATGTCTTCCTCAACCTCAACCGCAACAAGCGCTCGCTGTGCCTCGATCTGAAGCGCCCCGAGGCGGCGGCGGTGCTGACGCGGCTGGTCCGGCAAAGCGACGTCTTCGTCCACAACATGCGGCCGCAGGCGATGGCCCGGCTCGGTTTTGCCTATGAGCGCGCCAGGGAGCTCAACCCGCGGCTCGTCTATTGCTCGGCGCATGGCTATGGCCAGGATGGGCCGCTCGCCGACCGCCCGGCGTTTGACGACATCATCCAGGGTGCGAGCGGCTTGGTCGCACTTCAGCAGGCGACCGCCGGCGAGGCGCGGTTTGTCCCGACCCTGGTCGGCGACAAGACCGTGGGGCTGACCATGGTCTATGCGGTGATGGCGGCGCTCTTGCAGCGCGAGCGGACCGGCGAGGGCCAGGAGGTCGAGGTGCCGATGCTCGAAACCATGACCGCGTTTGTGATGGCCGAGCATCTGGGCGGGCTGACCTTTGATCCACCCCTGGGCCCGCCCGGTTATGCGCGGATGCTGGCGCCGGACCGCCGCCCGTACCGCACCGCCGACGGCCATATCTGCGTGCTCCCCTACACCGATCGGCACTGGCGGGATTTCTTTCGCCTCGCCGGGCGCGGGGAGCTCGTTGACGACCCGCGTCTTGCCGATGCGCAAACTCGCAGCCGCCACGTCGGCGAGCTCTATGCGCTCGTCGCCGAATGCGTGCGTGGGAATACCACCGCCCATTGGCTCGCAGCGCTCAAAGCCGCGGACATCCCGTGCGGGCCGGTCAACCCGCTTGCCGGATTGCCGCAGGACGAGCAGCTGGCCGCGGTCGATTTCTTCCCGCTCACCGAGCATCCCTCGGAAGGCCGCATCCGGACCGTCCGGCCGCCGGTGCGCTTCAGCGCCGCCGATTGCGGTCTGCGCCACCCGGCACCGCGGCTCGGCCAGCATTCGCGCGAGGTGCTGCGCGAGGCCGGGCTCGCCGAAGCGGAGATCGACGACCTGCTCGCCCGTCGCATCGCGATCGCTGCCGCATGCGAATGACGCGCGGCGCGGCCGGGCGGGAACTTCACCTGGCGGTTGTGCCGACCAGCGCCTCGACCGCCGCGATATCGGCGCAGGCGAGCACCTGGACGGCAATCGTGCGGCTGAAGCCGGCGCGGGCGAACGCGCCGAGGTCGCGGGCTGGGTCGGCGGGGCCGCGGCGGTAGGGGCCGAGCCGGCGGCGTCGGGCGAAGATGCAGGCCGCGGCGAGATCGAGATCGGCTCGGTCGGCACGTAGCTCGCCGATCACTGTCGTGATCAGCGAATTCTCGATCCCGCTGGCTGCGAGCCGGGCGCGGATCCGAGTTGTCGACTCGCCGCGACGCTGCAGCGTATGCGCCCGGGCTGTGGCGTAGGCGGCATCATCGAGCAGGCCCGAGCGCTGGTAGCGCTCGATCAGCGCATCGACCAGCAGTACCGCCGGCGCCCGGACTCCCGGGTCCGGGTCGCTCCGCCGGCGTCGCAGGCGCCGCAGCAGCACCCGCCGCAGGTTCGCCGCCGAGCTGGCGTAATGCCCGAGATAGGCGAGTGCCCAGCCTTCGAGCTGCTCCGCTCCGATTTCCGCTTCGTCCGCCATCGAATTTGACAACCGAAGACCGCCCGCAATTCGCAAGCGGCTTTGATCCATGTGCTATCGTCCGACCCTATATTCGGACATTCGCGATCTGTCCAAGGTGAAGAATCGCGGCCACCGGGAGGACACGCCGATGCCGGGGGGATATTTCGAGACCTATCGCCATTCGCTCGACCGCCCCGAGGAATTCTGGGCCGAAGCGGCCGAGGCGATCGATTGGGAGCGCCGCTGGGACCGGGTGCTCGATCAGAGCCGTCCAGCCAAGGCCCGGTGGTTTTCGGGCGGCCGTCTCAACACCTGCTGGAACGCGCTCGACCGCCATGTCGCCGCCGGGAACGGCGCGCGCATCGCGCTGATCTGGGACAGCCCGGTCACCGGCCAAATTGCGCATTTTACCTACCGCCAGCTGCGCGACGAGGTGGCCCGGCTCGCCGGCGCGCTCGCCGGGCTCGGGATCGGCCAGGGCGACCGGGTGCTGATCTATATGCCGATGGTGCCGCAGGCGGCGATCGCGATGCTGGCTTGCGCGCGGATTGGTGCGGTGCATTCGGTCGTGTTTGGCGGGTTCGCGGCGCACGAACTGGCGACTCGGATCGATGCCGCTCGGCCGCGCGTGATCCTGTCCGCCTCGTGTGGCATCGAGACCGCTCGCATCATCCCCTATAAGCCGCTGCTCGATGCGGCAATCGCCGAGGCGCGGGCAAAGCCCGAGCATTGTGTGGTCCTGCAGCGGCCGATGTGCATGGCCGAACTCGTCCCCGGCCGCGACCACGATTGGGACGAACTCGTCGCCGCCGCAAGGCCGGCCGATTGCGTGCCGGTGCTGGCGACCGATCCGCTCTATATTCTCTACACTTCAGGCACGACCGGCATTCCGAAGGGTGTCGTGCGCGACAATGGCGGCCATGCGGTGGCGCTCAACTGGTCATTGCCGCACATCTATGGCGTCGCGCCCGACGAGGTGTTCTGGACCGCCTCCGATGTCGGCTGGGTGGTCGGCCATTCCTATATCGTCTATGCGCCGCTGCTCTTGGGCTGCACCACGATCATGTACGAGGGCAAGCCGGTCGGCACGCCCGATGCCGGCGCGTTCTGGCGGGTCATCGCCGAGCACGGGGTTCGCGTCTTTTTCACCGCGCCGACCGCGTTCCGCGCGATCAAGCGTGATGACCCCGACGGCGAGCTGATCCGGCGCCATGATCTGCGGCGGTTTCGCGCGCTGTTTCTCGCCGGCGAGCGCGCCGACCCGCCGACCGTTGCCTGGGCCGAGCGCCATCTCGGGGTCGCCGTCATCGACCATTGGTGGCAGACCGAGACCGGTTGGCCGATCGTCGCCAACTGTCTCGGCATCGAGCGGCTGCCGGTCAAGCACGGTTCGGCGACGCGTGCGGTTCCCGGCTGGGATGTGCGCGTGCTCGATGCCGAGGCCACGGGCACCGCGCGCGAGCTGAAAGCCGGGGAGATCGGTGCGCTCGCGGTCAGATTGCCGCTGCCGCCGGGTGCGCTGCCGACCTTGTGGGAAGCCGACGACCACTTTGCCCGCACCTATCTCGATGCGTTCCCTGGCTATTACCAGACCGCCGATGCCGGGTTTATCGATGCGGACGGCTATGTCCATGTGATGACCCGCACCGACGACATCATCAACGTCGCTGGGCACCGGTTGTCGACCGGCGGCATCGAGGAGGTATTGGCGGCCCATCCCGATGTCGCCGAGTGCGCGGTGATCGGCGTCGCCGATCCGCTGAAGGGCCAGGTCCCGCTCGGCCTTCTGGTGCTGAAGACCGGCGTCGCCCGAGCGGCCGCAGAGATCGCGCGTGAAGCGGTGGCGCTGGTGCGCGAGCGCATCGGTCCGGTCGCGAGCTTTCGCGCGGCCCTCGTCGTCCCCGGTTTGCCGAAGACGCGGTCGGGCAAGATTCTGCGCAGCACAATGCGCCGGATCGCCGATGGCGAGGATTACCCGATGCCGGCGACGATCGACGACCCAGCCATCCTCGCCCAGATCGCCGTGGTGCTGCACCAGGCCGGCTATCCCGGCCCTGCGATCCGGTGAACGCCTGACGCGGGACGGTTTGACGGCGCTGCCGCTGATGATAGCTTCGCCCGGGACGTCGTGGAGAGAACACATGGCCGTTGTCGAGACCGAGCGCCTGGGGCAGATCCTGGTGGTGCGGATGAACCGCCCCGAGCGGCTCAACGCGCTCAATCGCGAGATGCGCACAAGGCTCGCCGAGACCTGGACCGAGTTCCGCCGCAGCAACGAGTTCGAGGTCGCGATCTTCACCGGCACCGGTCGCGGGTTCTGCGCCGGCGAGGATATGCGCGAATCGCTCGCCGCCGGGCGGCCGGGCGGGAGCCGGCCGGATATCGAGGATCCGTTCATGACCGGTGCCCTCGAAAAGCCGGTCATCGCCGCGGTCAACGGCTACGCGATGGGCGGCGGCTTCATGCTGGTCGAGCGCACCGATTTGCGAGTCGCCATCCATGAAGCGATCTTCGAGGTGTCCGAGGCCAAGCGCTGGCTGCTCGGCGGCTATAATCACGGGCATGTCGCCAATCTGCCCTATCCGGTCGCGATGGAGATGGCGCTGGGCTTTCGCTTCACCGCCGAGCGCTTTTATCAGATCGGTTTTTTGAACCGGCTGGTCTCGACCGAGGAGCTGATCCCGAGTGCGGTGGCGATGGCCGAGCATTTGTTGACGTTGCCGCCGGCCTCGCGGGTCAACACCGTGCACATGATGCGGCAGATGCGGCCGATGCCCTCGCCGGACCAGCAGCGCCTCGCCGCGGCATTGCACGAGCATGGCGCCAAGAGCGACCTGATCGAATCGCGCGCCGCTTTCGCCGAAAAGCGCCGGCCCAATTTCAAAGGCTGGGACGACCCGCAGGATCGTTATCGCCTGCCATCTCTCGAACCGGCCCAGGATTGAGCCCGCCCCGGGACTGAGCCGGCCCGGGACTGAGCGGTCAAGTGGATCGTCGTTCGGGCGATCCAAATCTAGGTTTCGACCGCTATCGTTCGCAGCCGGGCCCGCTCGGCCAGCACTTCGTCGCGACGATGGCCGGCTATGGTGGCTGCGACCGCGGCAATGAACGCGCCGATGATCATCGAAAAAGCGGTGAAGAAAGCCAGGTACGCCGCTGTCTTGCGCGCCTTGTCGGCAGCGATGCGCGCCCTCAGATTTGCGGCCTTTGCCTGCGAGATTACGTTGTCGACCCGCTTCGCCGCGTCGGGTTGGCCGAGCCCGGTTTGGGCGACCACGAGCTGCGTCAAATAGGCTTGGTCCGCGGCCGGGACGCGACCCTCGGCGAGGCCGCGGGCGATAATCCGCGCCGTCTCGGTGTCGATCGCTTGCCGACCGGCATTTGCCGCAGGATGGTCGGAGCGATAAAGGGTGTCGACCAGATATCCGGTCGGATCGAGTGCGGATCCGCTGGCAGCAGCACCCGCCGCTCCCTGCGCTGTCGGCGCTGCGGCCGCGCCGATTGCACGTGACGCCCCGCCGACGACCGATGACAGCGCCGAGCCCAGCACCGCGACGGTGAACACGGCGGCGACGGCCCAGGCGAGAAAACCATGCGCCGTGTCGCGGAAATAAACCTCGTCGCCGGGCACCGAAACCCATTTCGTGCGCAGCCGGCCGGTCAGGTAGCCGCCGAACGCTGCCGACAGCCACTGCACGACGATCAGCCAAACTGCTGCGGCAACGCCGAAGGTCGTCGCCGACGCGCCGCGGTTCGACCAGGGCGATATCGAGGCGAAGCCGAGCCCGGCCCCGAATGCCAGCAGCATCAAGGCGATCGCGGCGATTGCAAACGCGCCGGCGATGATCGCGGCCCATGAGATTGCCGAGACCGGACTCTCCGCCGGCGGCACGCCGGTCGCGACGATGCGCTCCTGGCCGACCACAACAGGCGAGCTTTGCATCACAGCCTCCCAGTATTCGAAATTAATGCCACAGTAGAAACAAGATGATGATGATCGGCAGCGGAATGCCGAGCAGCCAAAGCAGGATGAGACCCACGGGTTCAGCCTCACGATTGACGAGATAGCCGGACAACAATGTGCGCGGCGCGTTTGTTCCTGAGATGCCCGCCAAATGGGCAAAATCATCGATGCACAACCGGCGTCGCCGCTTGACCCGTGGCAGCGCAAGCGCCAGGGTACGAGCCGGTGGACACCCCAGCGGAGCCGTGGCGATGAAACTCCTATGGTTTCACCTGATGCCATACACCGAGCTTCCCGACGATTTTCGCGAGAAGCATCCCTCGGTCTGGGTCGACATTCACTCGTCGCTGTTCGACCCGCGGCGCGCCCATCACATGTACAACGACTTTATGGATGAGCTCGAATATGCCGCCGAATGCGGGTTCGATGCGGTCTGCGTCAACGAGCATCACTCGAACGGCTACGGGCTGATGCCGTCGCCCAATCTGATCGCCTCCTCGCTCGCCCGGCGCACATCGGACGCCGCACTTTGTGTGCTCGGCAGCTCGCTCGCATTGCATAATCCGCCGACCCGGGTCGCCGAGGAATTTGCGATGATCGACGTGATCTCGGGCGGGCGGCTGATCGCCGGCTTCCCGGTCGGCTCGCCGATGGATACCTGCTACGCCTACGGCCAGAACCCGAGCCTGTTACGCGAGCGCTATCTCGAGGCGCACGATCTGGTAGTACGGGCCTGGACCGAGCCGGACACCTTCGCGTTCAACGGCCGCTTCAACCAGCAGCGCTACGTGAATATCTGGCCGCGCCCGGTGCAGAAGCCGCACCCGCCGATCTGGATCCCGGGCGGTGGCTCGGTCGAGACCTGGCAATGGTGCGCCGCAATGGATCACGTCTACTGCTATCTGTCCTATTACGGCTACCAGGCCGGACAGGCGACGATGCAGGGGTTCTGGGACGAGATGGCGCGGCTCGGCAAGGACCGGAACCCGTACCGTGCCGGCTTTCTGCAATTTGTCGGTGTCGCCGAGACGCGCGAAGAAGCCTATCGGCTCTATCGCGAGCCGGCCGAATATTTCTATGGCCGCTGCCTGCATGTCGATCCGCGTTTTGCCGGCCCGCCCGGCTATGCCACCGAGGCGACGCAGCGCCGCGGGATCCAGAGCCAGGTCGCGTTGGCCGCACAAGCCTCGCGCTACGAGTCGAAGTTCCAGATGCTGGCGCGCGAGATGGATGCGATCGTCGACAAGGGTTATGTGATCATCGGCTCGCCGGACGAGGTCGCCGAGCAGCTGCGCCAGGTCGCGACCGACCTCAATGTCGGCCATCTGATGCTGCTGCTGCAGTTCGGCAACATGAGTAAGGACCTCGCCAAGTACAACACGCGCCTGTTTGCCGAAAAAGTGATGCCGCAATTGGCCGATCTCTTCGCCGAATGGGAGGACCGCTGGTGGCCGCAGCCGATGGAACGCCCGGTACGCGCCCCGCTGTCGCCGTTCCAGCCGGCCGCGCTCGCGGCAGAGTGACCAGGCGAGCAGACCGGGAGCCCAGCTGATGCCTTCGCTGTTCAATGCGCGCAATGCGGGGAATTACGAGCGGCTGATGGGCCGCTGGAGCCGGCGGCTCGCGCCATTGTTTATCGAGCATGCCGGCATCGCCGATGGCGAGCATGTGCTGGAGGTCGGCTGCGGCACCGGCAGCCTGACCTTTGCCCTCCCCGCGGTGGCCAATATCGCCAGCCTCATCGCGATCGACCACTCCGAAATCTATCTCGCCGCGGCGCAGAGCAAGAACCACGACCCGCGGATCACGCTCGAGCATGGCGATGCCGCCACGCTGCGCTTCGCCGATGGCCGGTTCGACCGGGCAGTGTCGATGCTGGTGCTGCCCTCGGTGCTGCCCGGCCCCGAAGCCGCGGTCGCCGAGATGCGACGCGTCACGCGGCCGGGCGGCGTTGTTTGCGCCGCATTCTGGGATTCGCCGGGCGGCGCCGCTGCCAACCGCATGTTCTGGGACACGGCGGCCGCGCTGGATGACACGGCGGCGGCGGCGCGCGACCGCACGATGGGTCGGCCGGTCTATGCGCCGGGTGCCTTGCCGCGGATCTGGGCTGCGGCCGGGCTCGTCGACATCGACCTGCGCTCGCTGATGATCCGCATGGATTTCGCCAATTTCGCCGATTACTGGGAGCCCTACGCAGCCGGCGAGGGCATGCTCGGCGAATATGTCAGCGGCCTCGACGCGGCCCGGCGCGACCGGCTCGAACGCCAGCTGCGCGCCGCCTATCTGTGCGGCCAGCCCGATGGTGAGCGCTCGTTCGCCGCGGTGGCGCTCTCCTGCCGTGGGGTCGTGCCGCGGGGCTGACCGATCGGCCCGCGCGGCCGGTTGCGACGGTTCCGGTTGCGACGGTTCCGGTTGCGACGGTTATTGAGCAGCGGGTGTGCGGCGGGGTTACGGCTCCGGCGGGGAGCCCAGCCGTTCGAGGATCTGTAACAGCGCCGGCCGCAGCGATCGCAACTCTTCGAGATGGATCGCCGACAGGCCGGCGAGCCGGGTCTCCGCCGCGTCGGTGAGGGCAAGAAACACCCGGCGCCGATCGGCGGGATCGTGTCTGCGCAGCAGCAGGCCGGCCTCGACCAGCCGATCCACCAGTTCGACC
>Ga0335075_10004027_pt1 | contig 23042 bp, 25 predicted proteins | sample Lox_Sample_24_FD_206723 | JGI IMG/M metagenome (GOLD analysis project Ga0335075, IMG submission 206723) | Soil microbial communities from Loxahatchee National Wildlife Refuge, Florida, United States - Lox_Sample_2.4 | ecosystem: Environmental > Terrestrial > Soil > Wetlands | place: USA...
CGCCCCTGCCGCTGCCTCCGCCCGCCGTCGCCGTGAATCATGGACCCGCCGCGCCCCTGCCGCTGCCTCCGCCCGCCGTCGCCGTGAATCATGGACCCGCCGCGCCTCTGCCGCTGCCTCCGCCCGCCGTCGCCGTGAACCATGGACCCGCCGCGCCCCTGCCGCTGCCTCCGCCCGCCGTTGCCGTGAATCATGGACCCGCCGCGCCCCTGCCGCTGCCTCCGCCCGCCGTTGCGTAGTCCGGAAGTGGTACATCGACTGCGACTTTTCTCCTGAAATTCAGGCCTTCCTGCTGATATCCTGTCGGCAGGAAGGCTTAGGGTGCAACTCTCGGGTCTGGAAACCGTTCTGTGGTTGATGGGGATCGTGGGGCAACTCCTGCTCCTGGGAGTCCTTCTCTTCCGTAAGCTTTATCGCGGCTTCCCGATATTTACCGCCCTCATTTTCTGGAATTCGCTTTCCGACTTGTTTCAGCTCGCGGTCCTTCTAGGGCATCACGATACGAACAGCATCTTCTATTACAGGACATGCTTCGCCATCAATATTGTGCAGTACGCGCTGGAGCTCGGAGTCTTCGTCGAAATCGCGACCAACGTCCTCAAGCCGGTAAGGCGTTCTCTGCCTAACGGGATCATTTACATCCTGCTTATCTGCATGGCAATGATTGCCGCCGGCGGCTTCTTCTTTGCCGCGCGCCTCAACTCGGCCACTCTGGCGCATACGCGGGCCTTCACGGTCGTCGATACGACTGTTGCCATTCTTCAGGTTTTAACCTTTGTCCTGATCGCCGCCTTCTCTCAGGTGTTGGGACTCACCTGGAAGCATCACGTTTTGCAGTTAGCCTCGGGACTTGCCTTTTACGCAGCCATTGCGTTGATTGTCAGTCTTATTCATAGCCATCTTCGCGGCGGCCCGGACTATGCTGCACAATACAGGGCGATTGGCCATTTCGGACAGGCAAGTTACCTTTGTTCATTGTCCTACTGGTGTATCGTTTTCGCACGAAAAGAGGCTCCGCGCAAAGAATTTAGTCCACAAATGGCCCAGCTTCTGGTATCAATTAGTGGAAGTGCTAAGAGGCATTCTGTAGCTGCCCGTTCGATCAACGCCAAATAATCATGATCCTGACTCTTATTTCGGTAGCTGTCCCCTCCGCAGCGCTCGCTTACGCCGTTTACTGGCGGCGTAATCAGGCCAAGCGTCAAGCGGCCGACTGGGACTCCATCATTGCCCGCCTTCGTTCGAACAGTGAGTTCAACTTTGACGAAGTCGCCGAGCGCTATCTCTACAGCGACGGCATTCGCGCCACGCCCAAGGACATCTGGTCGCGGATCGACGGTGCAAATGGCCTCTGGGCAATGTACACGAACGCCGGCGTCCTGATGCAACTCGCCGACTACGCCGCTGAGCATGGCCAGGACGTGCCCGAAGAGCTGATCGAGGAGCTGCGCAGCGACGCCCTGCAGATTCGCATGGCGGTCATTATGGCGCTCGTGAAGTACGGTTTCTCGCGCTCGGGTGTGGCAGCCTCGGTTAACGCCCATCGCGCGGCAACTGCCTACAGCGCCATGCTGGCCCACATCACTACCCTCTTCCAGGAGCACTCGGCGCTTTACTTCCCGCGCTTCCTCGAAGCCATGTAACTGCAACAGATTCCTGAAAAGCCCATGCACAAAGCATGGGCTTTTCTATTTCCGCCTCCTCCGCAGTTACGGATTGTCCCGCAGGAATCCTTCGATCTGCTCGATCTCTCCGATGCTCAGGCGGAGCGTCGCCGCCGGCAGCACCCCATCGACCTGGTCAGGTCGCCGTGCGCCTACGATCGCAGCCGTGATTGCTGGATGCCGCAGCGTCCAGGCAATCGCCACTACGCCCGGCTCCACATCATGCGCCTTACCGATCTCGCGCAGCAACTCGACCAGCTTGAGATTCCGCGACAGCTTCGGCTCGTTGAAGTTCGGACTCCTCTTGCGCCAGTCATCGGCCGGCATCTCCGCGATGCGCTCCGCCGTCATCTTGCCGGTGAGCAGCCCCGACACCATCGGCGAATAGTTGATCACGCCGATGTTGTGCTCTTCGCAGAAGGGCAGGATCTCGGCTTCGATATCGCGCCGCAGGATCGAATAAGGCGGCTGCAGCGAGGTAATCGGAGCAATCTTCTGCACGCGCTTCATCTGTTCGACGTTAAAGTTCGACACGCCGATGTAGCGGACCTTGCCCTGCTCCTTGAAGCGCGCCAGCGTCTCCCATCCTTCTTGCAGCTCTTCTTCCGGAATCGGCCAATGGATCTGGTAGAGATCGATCACATCCACCTTCAGCCGCCGCAGCGAGTTCTCTAGCTCTTCCTTCAGCGATTTCGCCTTCAGACTGCGATAGATCTTGCGGTTCCACTTCCAGCGCATCGAGCACTTGGTAAAGACGTAGGGCTTCCTGCTCGCGTTCTTGAGCGCCCTCGCAACCACTTCCTCCGAGTGCCCCAGGCCGTAAATCGCCGCTGTGTCGATCCAGTTGATCCCGGCATCCAGGGCCCGTTCGATGGTCTTTACGGATTCGCCGTCGTCCTGCGCGCCCCAGGCAAATTCCCAGTTGCCCCCGCCGATCGCCCAGGCTCCGTAGCCGATGGGCGTCAGTTGCATATCTGAATTGCCGAGCTGGCGCGTTGCAAACGATGCTGGTGAAGAGGCAGGAGTGGTAGACATACTCGATTCGATGCGCAGCCCGCTGAGCGCGCTTCAATCCATGGCGGAAAAGGCTTCTACGCTTCGATTAAAAACTCGCCATCCCGCATGATCTGCTCATCATCCACCCAGATGTTGAAGCGCAGGCCAACCACGTCGATATGTGTCGTCGAGGTCCACGGTGCCCCGGTGTGCTCGCCATAAGGATTGCCGAACGCAATATGGATCCCCGGAAACTTCTCGTCCTGGAGAATATTCCCTATCACCTGGTGAATCCCGAGATTGGTCCCGATCGCAAACTCACCCACCCGGTCCGAATTCTCATCCGTATGCGTGTAAGCCCAGAATTCGTCCCGCAGTTCGCGATTCGCCGATTCGCAGCTCACAATACGGTTGCCTTTGATCTCGATCTTCAGGGGCGTCTTTTCGAGCAGCCCGTAGCGCGCGCAGAGGTAATCCCCGACCACGCCATCCACAACGAAGGCTCCGTTCACCTCGCCCGGAGTCGTAAAGATCTCTCCACCCGGCAGATTCCCCCACTTATCGCGCGAGATGATCCCCGAGGTCTTGAGCCACTTATAGTCCGGATTCAGCTCCGCCCGGATATCCGTCCCCGCCGCCGTAGTCGCATGGATACGGCTCGCGCGCCGCACCTTCTCGATCACCTTCTGCGACAACTGATCGACGCGATGAAAGTCCGCGCGCATCCCTTCGCACATGATCTGCGGCGTAATGTTCACCATGTGCGCGTGCCGCATGCGCCGGCGGTTCACCACCTCCGTCATCTGCATGCGCGAGCGCAGCTCGTTGCGCTGGACGCCCACGGCAAAGATGCTCACATCCGAGGTCTCCATGTCCGCCAGCACCGGCTTCGGCATATCCACCAGCGGTCGGGGAGCCAGCTCCTCCAGCACGAAGGCATTCCACCGGCATCCATTGGCCGCAAGTTCCTGCGCCAGCGATGCCGCAATGGTCGCCGTTGCGTGGTCGGTAATCAGGGTCACTTTTTCCGTTGGCTGAATGCGCAGGCAGGTTGCGACGGCAGAACGGGCGCCGGGAAGAAATTCGGACGGAAACGGCATCGCCAGCAATGCCTGGGCTTCGGCAGAAGATGAAAGATTGGTCAAAATGCGGTCAACCTCGTGCGGATATTTCTTGAATTTACTGTAAAACACCGCGCAGGTCGCGAGAAATGACAAATTCGTGCAGGTTAGTTTGCCGTTCGGGCGGCGGCGGGATATCGTTCCTTCAGAAGCCAGCACCCATCCTGCCCACGGAGCACGCATGCCCCTCATCCGTCGTTCGCTTTCCCTCTTTCTTCTCTCAGCCGCACTCGTCGCTGCCGCGCAGACCGCACAGCGGCCCCATACCGCTCCGGCAAAACCTGCGCAGCCCACCCTCCCGCCTGGCATTCCCCCTGTCGCCGCGCCCCTGAAGACCCAGTACGTCATGCGCTACCAGGATATTCAGATCGGCACAGGCGATCTCGCGATGCCCGGCGGGGTCTACACCGTCCACTACACCGGATGGCTCGCTTCCGACGGAACGAAATTCGATTCCTCACTCGACCGCGGCCAGCCGATCCAGTTCCAGCAGGGGATCAAGCGCGTCATCACCGGATGGGATCAGGGCTTTGAGGGCATGCGCGTCGGCGGTAAGCGCCGTCTCTTCATTCCTTACCAGCTCGCCTATGGAGAAAGGGGCCGCGCGCCGGTGATCCCGCCCAAGGCCGACCTGATCTTCGACGTCGTGTTCGTCGACCAGTACGATCCGAATGCGCCGCCACCGCCTCCCGCTCAGGCGCCAGCTACCCCGCAGCCGGCGACACCGCCACAGCCGCCGACACCGCCTCAGGCAAGCCAGCCTCAGTAGAGCCCGACCCGCGTCTCCTCAGCCATGTAATCCACAACCGTCTTCAGGTCGCCGGTCTCCTCAAACTTCTGGAGCTGGCGATCGGCGCCCGTGCCTATCTCCAGAATCGTACGGATGTATTCAATCGCATCCCGGCACTCAAGCTCATCGACCACCTCGTCAACAAACTCCAGATACTCAAGAATCAAATCGCGCTCCGGAACCTCGATCTCCTTGCCGAAGTCGATCAGCTTGCCGTCCAGCCCATACCGCACCGCGCGCCATTTGTTCTCCATGATCAGCGCCCGCGAGTACTGTCGGTAATCCTGGTTCCGCGCGTGCAACAGATATAGCTTGGCCGCGGTCGCCTGGATTAGCGCCGTAATCGCCAGCGTCTCTTCAGCGCGCATGGGCAGATCGCACACCCGTATCTCCACCGTGTTGAAGAATGGATGCGGCCGGATATCCCACCAGATCTTCTTCGCGTTATCGAGGCAATTAGTCTTGATGAGCAGATTGATGAAATTTTCGAACTCGCTGTAGCTCGAAAAGCTATCCGGAATATTCGTTCGCGGAAACTTGTCGAAGACCTTCGCCCGATAGCTCTTGAGTCCCGTCTTGATACCCCGCCAGAACGGCGAGTTCGTCGACAGCGCCAGGATATGTGGCAAAAAATAGCGCATCGAGTTCATGATGCGCATCGCCGTCTCGCGCTCCTCGACACCCACATGCACATGCAGCCCGAAGATCAGGTTGGCGCGCGCCACCAGTTGCAGGTCCTCCACCACCCTCTCATAGCGCGGATCGGGATAGATCTCCTGCGCACGCCAGTCGGCAAAGGGATGCGTCGCCCCCGCCACCAGCAGCAGATTGTTCTCCTCCGCCAGCTGGATCATCTGCCGCCGCAGATCAAAGAGATCCTCGCGCGCCTCTCCGATCGTCCTGCAGATGCGCGTCCCCACCTCAACCACCGACTGGTGCATCTCCGCCTTGACGCGCTCCTGGAGCCGCATCTTGCCTCGCGCCAGCATCTCGGTGGCGATATGCGAGCGCAGATCGCGCGTCACCGGATCGACGGTCTGGTATTCCTCTTCAATGCCGATAGTGAAAGAAGGGCGCATAGGTGACTACCGTTGTATGACGATGCGCCCCACCACGCAAGCAGATTGTTGCCGGACTCACCCGCCGGAGACTTCGCCGCCTGTATCTTTCGCCGTTGTTTTCTTCGCGGGAGCCTTCTTGGCCACGGCCTTCTTTGCTGGAGCCTCAGCCGCCGCCTTCTTCCCAGGAACCGCAGCCGCCTTTGCCTTCTTCGCGGACTTAGCCGCCTTGACCGAAGAGCTCAGCAGCACCTGTGCCTGCAGCACCGGAGTCAACGGCGCCGTCTTTGCCTTCTCCACCGCCAGCTCCGCCACTGCATTCACGATCCACTCAAAGTTTGCCTGGCCCACCGAATGCACATCCGCATCCGGCGCCGGATTCATGAAGTCGATCGCATATGGAACGCCATCCTCGACTGCAAACTCCACCGTGTTGATGTCGTACCCAAGAGCCTTGCACAGCGCCAGCGCATCTTTCTCCACCCGCTCCAGCAGTTTTTTGTCGTACTCCGGAGGATTCTGCAGGTACCGCTCATGATGCGGGCGCCGCGGATCGTACGGCATGATGTGCACCTTCTCCTGCCCGATCACATAGCAGCGAAAATATTCATTGAAGTTCACCGCCGCCTGCAGCGTCATGCACAGGTCGCGGCTCTGGTCGTAGGCGTGGAAGAACTCCTCGGGATTATGCACATGGTGTACATCCCTCCATCCGCCGCCATCCACCGGCTTCAGAAACGCCGGGAATCCGACATACTCAAAGACCCCATCCCAGTCCAGCGGATACTCCAGGTTCCGCATCGACCTTTCGTTCGTGCCTTCGGGATACTTCTTGTGCGGCAGTATCACCGTCGCAGGCACCGCAACACCCAGCTTCTTCGCCAGCGAATAATTGAAGAACTTGTCGTCCGCCGACCACCAGAAGGGATTGTTGATGATCGCCGATCCAAACAGAGCTGCGTGCTTCAGAAACGCCCGGTAGAACGGAATATCGTGCGAGATCCGGTCGACGATCACCGCATACGCCGGAGGCTTGTCCAGCCGCACACCGCCAACCTGCACAAACTCAGCCGATATGCTATCCCCGTCCTTCGTCTTAACGCCCATCGAGTTGATGCGCTCAACCAGAGCTGCGGGAAAAGTATTTTCCATGCCGAACAGGACGCCAATTTTCTTCACTTTGCATTCCTTCGGAAAGTGGATTCTTGCGCCCCACATCGTGCATACGGGCGCAAGTCTAAGGTCACCTTAGCGTAGTTAGTGGTTAGTCGCAAACCATCTGAATCGGGATTATCGTCCCTGCAGGCGCTCAAACTCGCCGGCAGCCACCTTTCGCAGCGCCTCTAAGTCACGCTGCACCGTGTGCCAGATGAGTCGTTCGTCGACACTCTCATATTCATGCCGATAGATGTTGCCTGCAGCCGTTATTGCAACCCAGTCGATCTCAGGAAACCGGCCCTTCAGTTCTTCCGGAAGCCGTCTTGCAGCTTCCGAATAATCTCCAGGGCACGGGTGATCGCATAAAGCGTTTTGCGGTCGGACGCGAACGAATCGTAGTCCGTCCCTCCGCTGAATGCGCGGATGGCATCAATGTTATCGACAATGTCGCGCAGCCGCTGCGCAGGATTCTTAGAAGGCACGGACCGCATCGCGCAAAATGCTGTCCCGCAACAGCGGCTTCAGCGTTCTGCGATTCACCACGTCGGCATAGCCATCGAGGAGTTCATTGATATAGAGCTTAAGCCGGGCATATTCGAAAATTCCCAGTGGCCGAGTCTCATCAAGCTCAACCAGAACATCAATATCGCTGTTCGGTGTGTGCTCCCCGCGAGCCAGTGACCCGAAAACTGCGGCATGAAACACGCCAAGCCCACGCAGTTCTCTCTCGTGTGCTCGTAGTGCGCTCAATGCATCGTTCAGGCCAGCCATCACTCACCCAGTCTAACAAACACCTCTATTTCAGAAACTTCCCCGTCTCCAGATCCTGAAACGCCTGCCGCAGCTCTGCCTGCGTATTCATCACGATCGGCCCGTACCACGCAACTGGCTCCTGCAACGGCTTGCCCGAGACCAGCAGAAACCGGATCCCGTCATCCCCCGCCTGCACCGTCACTTCATCTCCGCGATCGAACAGGATCAGCGACCGGTTCTCCGCCGCCGACGGTGGATGCGTATCCAGCCACTGCACTCCCTCGGTCGGCACCGCCAGCGGCGCAGACGCATTGCAGAACTTACCCGACCCGCCAAACACATACGCGAACGCGTGGCTGCTCACCTCCACCGGCAGCGCCTTCCTCCGCCCCGGCCCCACCGTGACGTCAATGTAAGTCGGACTCGTCGCAATTCCATCCACCGGACCCGACTTGCCCCAGAAATTCCCACACACCACGCGCACCTGCGTCCCATCGTCATCGGTAATCTCGGGAATCTCGCCCGACTTCACCTCCTGATATCGCGGAGCCGTCATCTTCTGCGATGCCGGCAGGTTCGCCCACAGCTGAAAACCGTGCATCCGACCCACCGCATCGCCCTTCGGCATCTCCTGGTGGATAATTCCGCTCCCCGCCGTCATCCACTGCACGTCGCCCGCGCCAATCGCGCCGTTATTGCCGATGCTGTCTGCGTGCTCCACAGTTCCCGCCAGCACATACGTCACCGTCTCGATCCCGCGATGCGGATGCCACGGAAACCCCGCCAGGTAATCCGCCGGCACATCGTTGCGAAAATCATCAAGCAGCAGAAACGGATCGAACTCCGACGTTTTACCGAAGCCGAATGCGCGCCGCAGATGCACACCCGCGCCCTCCATTGTCGGCTTCGATTGAATCACCTGCTTCACCGGACGAATCGACATGATTCCCTCCATTTCCCCGAGTCTAATGCTTGGTGCCCCACGCAAGCCTGCTGTTGGCTTGAGTGGGAAGAACATCCTCAGCTCTCCCCATACACCGGAATCGCCGCCCCGTGAACCACCTTCGCATCGTCGCTGCACAGAAACAGAATCACCTTCGCGATATCTTCCGGCTTCGGCCACTTGTCAAACTTCGCATCCGGCATGGCCTGCCTGTTTGCCGCCGTATCGATAATGCTCGGCAGAATCGTATTCACCCGCACGCCTGTTCCCTTCGCATCCGCAGCCAGGCAATCGACCATCGCCAGCGCCGCCGCCTTCGACGCCGCATACGCCGACGCTCCTGCCGCATGATCGAACGCCGCCTTCGCTCCAACATTCACAATCGCCCCAGCCTTCTGCTTCAGCATCGGACCGATCGCCGCCCGCGCCAGCGCGTATCCGGCGCGCAGGTTCAGCGCCAGCAGCTGGTCAAAGGTCTTTGCCTCGAGATCCCACAACTTCACTCCGCCCGCATAGCCGCCAACGGTGTTCACCATCGCATCCAGCCGTCCATGCTCGGCGACGATCTCCTCGACAAGCTTCGCGACTGCCGCTTCATCCGTTACATCCACGGAATGCCCGGCCAGGCGCAATCCACCCACGCCCGCCGCACCCTCTAATGCTTGAAACTCCTCCGCGCGCCTGTAAGTTACGATGACGTTCGCTCTCTCGCTCAGAAACGCCAGGCTCACCGCGCATCCCAGCCCGCCCGTTCCACCGGCCACCAGTACTACCTTGCCCTTGAACCTCATCTCATCCTCGTACACTTCGATTCACCGTCTCGAATCATACACAACAAAAAATTAGGGGCGGACTCGCGCCCGCCCGTAGTGTTATTCACTTGCATTTAGGCGTCCATCTGCTCATGCGAGCGGATGTACTCAACCACGGCCTCGCTCCAGCCGTCGATATGCGTCCACGGCCCATAGCCTACGCCGTTCCGGTAGCTGGCAACGTTGATCACGTAACCCCTGCCGCGCGGCTCCGGCACGCGGTCGTGCGACTGTTCGTCTGTAATGATGACAAGCCGGTCGTACCTCTCGTGCAGTTCATCGAGTGCACGGCCGAGATATGTTCCGCCTTGCGGCTGGCTCTGCACAATCGCATCGCGCAATGCAAAGCCGCGCCGCGACGGCACCCGTACCAGCCGCTCGGAAAAGGTGTAAATGCTCACCTCCTCCGCGATCTCGCTCACCAACACCGCGAGCCCAGCCGCCGCGTCCATACGCCGCATCTGCGACCGGCCCGACAGCGGAGCATCCATGCTGCCGGAGACGTCCACCAGCAGCACCGTGCGTCCCGGCAGAGAAGCCTGACCGTGCAGGCTTGCAAACATCGCCCGCTCGATCCATGGCTCCCACTGCGGAGCGTACCGCGCCGCCGCAATAAAGCGGAACGGCAGCACGCGATCGACGCGAATCGCCTCAAGCCCGTGCTGCACCAGCTCCGGCTCCACTCCCGCCTCCTGCATGTTCCGCAGGTTGCGGAGCAGTGCCAGCGCGCCCAGCCGCTGCTCGATCAGCAGCGACTCCCACACCTCGCGCTGCTGCTCGCCGCGCGACAGCCGCACCTCCCACGTTTCCGCCGAAGGCAGCGTGCCGTCGATCAGCTGCCGCCACACCAGTGCCTGCTCCGCCGTCACCGGCTTCGCGTGCGTCAGGAATAGCACATCGCGCAGCTTCACTACGCCGTCGCGGTTGTACTTCGCCAGCGCGTAAGCATCGAACTTGCTGAACGCCGCCGCCAGCCCCTTCTTCACCTGCGCCGACAGCGGCTGGCGGCCATCCTTCCAGTAAATCGCAAGGAACTCTGCCAGTTCGTCCGCACGCTGGATCACGCGCGCCAGCGTCTCCGCAACCGTTGCGCGGTGTGTCGCGTAACGAGCCGCCTCACGCACCAGCAACAGCGGAGCATGACGCAGCTTCATCCGCTCGCGCGCCTCCACCGCCAGCGCCGCAACCTTCGCCGGCTCTACGCGGGGAACCAACCCCGCAATGCGATCAGAAATAGCAACGCCGCTCTCGTAGAACTCTGCCTCCCACAACATGCAAGCCAGCACGGCGCGCCGCAACTGCGCTTCGGCGCCGATCGCAGCCGCTGGCGCACCCTCATGAGTGCGCAACGCCGCGCCCGTAAATCCAAGCTGGCTAAGATGCAATACATTCAGGCGCGCCATCACGCCCTCCTCATCCAGGACACCGGGTTATTTCAGCTTCGTCGTCCGGCCGGCATCCTGTTAAGACCGGGACAAAGTCAACTGTGACGACTACTCATCATCGGTATCCGCCTCTCCGGCAAGAACCGCGCTGGCGAAACCTTCGATCTTCGATCCAACGAACTTGTTGAGATCGATGATGAAAGCGATCTTCTCCAGCTCGAAGACAGTCGGAGTCTCCTTGCTCAGATAATCCGTGCAGGTCTTCACCGGGAACAAAACCAGGCGCCCCTCAAGCAGATAGCAGCAACGAATCTCTTCTTCCTTCGCGGAGTAGCCAGTCTGAATGCTCGCGTAACGGCAGCTGCGGCAGAGCGACTCCTGCACAGCTCCCGTAACACTGCGAACAAGACGAATGGCCATGACGTGTCTCCTTGCACACGGTTGAGGCGTGCAGCATTTCGCCGCGAGCGGTTGAGGTCTTGCACTGGGGAACAAATAGAATGGGTTTCGTTTTCGTCAGATCGAAGTAACCCACTCCTACGCCACCGGCGCAGTTACAAATTGCAAATCTCCGGGATCAACCGGCCCAGGTTGACCCGCCGGGCCCAGTCGCCCAGCGGGTTGGCGGATTCCTCGTCCGCCTGTTGGCAGGAAGTATCTCGAACCCTCACCACCGGAGGAACTTCTTTCGCGCCAGGGTAAAATCGTGCGCGGCCTTTACCGCCCCGGCGAAACCGGGACAGCATGCGGATTCGAACCGCCTCGCCCCGAAGGGCTTGCCGACTGAAGTATCCGCACACTGCGCCACTGGCGCATCCATGCTGTCACGCAAGGGAACGGTCGCCACGCGGAGGGCGTTGTGTCAGAACGAAGTATCCGCGTGCTTCACCACTCGCTATGGCAGCGATTACTGCAGCTTTACGATCAGTTGTCTGGATTCAGCAGAGGAACACCGCGCTTTTTATCGGGCGGTAATTGGCAGAAGCCAGAACGATCCGACGCCGCAATCGTTTGCGGGCCGCATCGTGTGACCGAGTTGGAGGATGGTAGTCATCATTGGCTTCCTCTGCTTCAGATACAGTGACACAGGTCACGAAAAAATATCAAGTGGAAATTACAAATTTCTTTTATTTGTCACATAATCAGTTACAGATACTTTGCCCATCTCTCGCCTTGGCAAACTCCGCATCTCTCGCAGAATCAGGCATCTTACTCACTTTCGCCGAGTTCCCCCAGCCGGCGCATCAGAAACCGCCGCGACGGCTCCTGTTTCGCAAGCTCCAGAGCGCGCCGGTACGATGCCGCCGATTCCTCCCGCTTTCCCAGCCTTCTCAGAAGATCTGCCCGCGCCGCGTGCGCAAGATAGTAGTCCCTCAGCTCGCCGCGACCTAAAATCCCCTCGATCAGCTCTAGCCCCTCTGCCGCCCCATCGCGCATCGCCACCGCCACCGCCCGGTTCAGCTCCACCACCGGCGAGGGATTCGCCCGGAGCAACACATCGTAGATCCCCACAATCTGCACCCAGTCCGTCGCCGACGCCTCACGCGCCTCGGCATGCATCGCCGCGATCGTCGCCTGCAGAGTATACGGCCCGAAGCGCTTCGACGCCAGCGCCTGCTCCACCAGCCTCCCGCCTTCTTCGATCAGCGCCCGGTTCCACAGCGAGCGATCCTGCTCCTCCAGCAGAATCACTTCCCCATCCGCCGAAGCCCGCGACGCCCGCCGCGAATCCTGCAGCAACATCAACGCCAGCAATCCCATCACTTCTGGCTCCGAAAGCAAGGTCAGCAGCAGCCGTCCCAGCCGGATCGCCTCTTCGGAAAGATCAGTCCGCGTCAGCGACGCGCCCGCAGACGCCGAATATCCCTCCGTAAAAATCAGGTACACCACCTGCAGCACCGAATCCAGCCGCTCCGGCAGCTCACTCCGCGAGGGCACCTCGTACGGAATCCCCGCATCGCGAATCTTCGCCTTGGCCCGCACGATGCGCTTGGCAATCGTCGGCGCGCCCGTCAGGAACGCCCGCGCAATCTCTTCGGTCGTCAGCCCGCACACCTCGCGCAGCGTCAACGCAATCTGCGCATCCTGCGGCAGCGCGGGATGGCAGCAGGTAAAGATCAGCCGCAAGCGATCATCTTCAATGTGTCGGTCATCCCACTGCGCCGGATCAAGAGCCTCCGTCTGCAGCTTCTCTGCCGCCTCTTCCAGCGACGCGTCGAAGCGCGCCCGCCGCCGCAGCCGGTCAATTGCCTTGAACCGCCCCGCCGACACCAGCCACGCCCTCGGATTCGCCGGCACGCCATCCCGCGGCCATTGCTCCATCGCCGCCATCACCGCCTCGTGCATCGCCTCTTCGGCGAGATCGAAATCCCCCACCAGCCGGATCAGCGTCGCCAGCACGCGCCGCGATTCGCTGCGATAAACCGTCTCCAGCGCATCACGAGCAGCTTCGGACGAGGTCTCATGCATACGCCCTCAGTCTAGGCTTGATCGCATTTCCGGAAAAAGCGTAAAGGGACTGCTGGCGCAAAGCGACCAACAGACGCGGGGTCCCCACGGACAGGTCTTGGTCCGTGGGGTGCTCTAGTGGCACTTGTTCCCCTGTGCCGCTGCCGGTGCCCTGTATCCGCCCATGGGATCCACCTTGCCGCCCGCGTCATATTGATCGTGCGGCCGCACCCAGGAGCCCATCTTCCCCTCACCCTCATTCCGCCCGAGAGGCGTCAGGTCCAGATACATATACGCGCCCAGCACTTCCTCATTGCCCCGTGCATAGCTCGAGTAGGTATGAAAAATCTCCCCCTCCGGCGACTTGTAGAAAACGCTGATCCCCGGCAGCTCATCGATTGATGCCGGAATCGTCCCGTAGTTGTAATACACCTCGCCGCTCGCCAGTTCCTCAGGCGTAAACGACACGTGATAGTCAAAGTTGAAATCGCTTCCCTCCGACGACACCCACGGAAAGCGCCAGCCCATCCTCTGCCTGTACCCCTCCAGCCTTTCCAGCGGAGCCCGCGAGACCACCACCAGGCTCACGTCATGATGCACCAGGTGCAGCATTGGCCCGTCGAGATGATCCGCCAGAAACGAGCATCCCGTGCACCCGTTGCCCAGGTCATGCCGCCACATGAAGTGGTAGACAATCAGCTGGCTGCGCCTCTCAAAGAGATCCTCCAGCGTCTTTTTCCCCTGCGCGGTATCGAAGACGTATTCTTTCTCCACCTTCACCCACGGCAGCGCCTGCCGCGCCGCACTCACTGCATCCCGCTGCCGCGTAAGCTCTTTTTCCTGCTCCAGCAGCGCCATCCGCGCCGCGACCCATTCTTCCCGCGAAACTACCTTCGCACTCGCCAAAGTCTCCGTGCTCATCGTGCCTTCTCCTCTACCTTGAATTCTCGTGCTGCCGAAATTTTCTTACCCAGATCTGAGCTCCGATCTGAACTCCCTCCGCGCTGGCTCGACGCCTTCTCGCGCGCCCACCACTTCTTGCCCGCCACCGCCGCGCCGACTCCACCCGCCGAGCTCAGGCCGGAAACGATCATCGCTCCCGCCGTAAACATACATACCGGGCACATCGCTTTTCCCCTTTTCCGCCGTCTTTTCCTTCAGTCCGAATTCTTCTGGCCGCTGTGCGTCAACTCCTTCACCGGCCTTACCTCGATGCCCCCCAGCCCGATCGGAGGAATCCCCGACGCCAGCCGGATCGCCTCATTCAGGTCCTTCGCCTCGATCAGAATGAAGCCTCCGATCTGCTCATGTGTCTCCGCAAATGGTCCGTCAGTGACGGATACCTTGCCGTTCCGTATCCTCACCGTGCTCGCCGCGCTCACCGGCTCCAGGGCATTCGCGGTGATAAAGTGGCCACCTTTGCGCAACACCTCGTCATACTCCAGAGCCGCATCCGTCAGCTTCGCGACCTCCTGCTCGGTCAGCGCGTCATGCTTCTTCTCGTCAAAAAAGACCAGACATAGATACTTCATTTCCGTCTCCTGTGCCTTCCATCTTCAGGTATCAGCCTCGCTCATCTGTTAGTCGTTCAGGCATCCCCGAATTGGACAACTAATCTTCTTAATCTGTGAAGAATCGTCAGTAATCAATTTTCGCCCCGTCGCGTCGATTTGAGGTCCACGCCGAACTGTCCGGGGCTATACTCGCTCCGAGGCAGCTATCTCCTTGCAACCAGATATCGATGGCACGGGATGGCGCGTCAGACACTGTCTAAAAAGATAGGTGCCCTTATGGCGATTCGTTGCGTATACTCGCTCCGCATACACAGCCAGCTAACCGCCGCAGCGGGTGCTGCCGTGGCCGGAGACGCGTGCTGGGCAAGGCTCCTGAAACAGCAGTAGATCCTCTTACGGAGAAAACCATGAAGAAAGCTAGCTGGTTTGCAGGTCTCACCACGCTGTTCGTCCTCACCACTCTCGGCGCGGCGCAGGCGCAGGCTCCTGCGGGAGTTCCCGTTTTCAAGGTCACTCCAGGCGCAAGCAATATCAAATTCGACGTCGAGGCATCCGTAGCAATCGCGGGCACCTTCAAGAAGTGGGACGCGACTTTGACCTTTACCTCTCCCAATGTCACAGACAGCGTTCTATTCATCAAAATTGACGCTGCCAGTGTTGACACCGGCAGCGGCTTCAAGAACGACAAGCTGAAGGGCAGCGACTTCTTCGATGTAAAGAAAGACCCCTACATCACCTTCAAGTCAACCAAGGTCGTGCAGACCAGCCCGAACACCTTTGAGCTCGACGGCGATTTCACCATTCGCGGCGTCACCAAGCCGGAGAAGCTCTCCCTCAATCTCACTGGCGGCAAGGGCACCGGGCACGGCACAGTCACCGGCACCATGGCCTTCGACCGTAAGGACTACGGAATGAACAGCGGCATTCCCTTCATCAAAATCGCAAACCGCGTCGAAGTCGACGTCAGTCTCACCGCCGACCGGGTCAGCGGCCCTCCGGTGAAATACCAGCAATAGGCCTGACGGGGTGGAATATCGCCTCATCCAATCAATCTGGCGAAAAGGAGGCGCAAGCCTCCTTTTCGCTCACTGCGCTTCCATACCAGTCTCGTTCCAGGGCGGATCAGGGTTTTCAGGTTGAACAGCAGTGTCCAGCCTGGAACCGCGATCAGAAGCTGTCGAAACAGAAGGGCAGGCTCGTTTCAGGAAAATACTCGGCGCCCCTGCATGTCACCGGCGATATGAACGGCGTGATCCTCACTCTGCCGGAAGCTACCCGCAAAGAGGTGCAAGCATTCCGCGACGCCATCCACCAACGGGAACGTCAAAATCAGACCGCCACGAAAAACTAGCCGACGCGGAATCTTTCGTGTACAGCCCTCGCCACCGGCATGACTCGCGGGCGGACTTTTCGCGAGTATCGGAACGAACACATCGTGGTGACCCATTAAAATGTCCCTGAGCACTCTTCAATCAGCCACTGCACCGGGACCACAATCGGGGACCACAATCATGGACAGAAGGACCTTTCTCGCTTCCGCCGTTGCCCTTCCGAGCGCCTTCGCGCTGGCCCGGAACCAGGCACAGGAGCAGATCACCCACGTAGACACCAGGCAGGGAGGAACGCCGCTTCAGAGTTCCGTCGTCAAAGGCAAAACCCTCCCTGCCGAGGGAAACAGCCCGGGAGCGAAGGCCTTTGTGCACTTCAACGGACCCACGAAACAGCTTGCGGCAGTGGCAACCGGCATGGTGACCCTTGAGCCCGGCTCGCGTCCCCATCCGCCTCACCGCCATCCCGAAGAGGAATTCATCATTATCGCTTCGGGAACGGGCGAAATATCTATCGAGGACGCCGTCACGCCTGTCGAGGCGGGAGACATGATGTTCGCCGAAGCCAACGTACTCCACGGAATCAAAAACACCGGCTCAACCGTCATGGTTTTCTACTTCACCAAGATACTGGCGGCGAGCTGACACAACCCTTCTGTCTTCGACGAGGCTAAAGATAAGACCCGCGACGACCAGGTGCCCCATCCTCAGTGAGCGACAAAAGCCAGCGGACCGCCACGAGCGCTTTGTATCAGGGCACGGCTTCAGCCCTGCCGTAAGGGGTCGGTCCGAAGGCCCGGGCCCCGCGGACGGGTCTTCGTCCGTGGGGTGGAAGACCGTACCTTACTGCCGTAGGCCGGGTTCCCGCAGGCAGGTCGCCGTGAAGCGGAAGACCGAGAGCCGGAAGCAAGCCTTCGAATTAGAACGTGGCGACCCGCGCGGCGATTTTCCCACATCAATGGATAGCGAATGTGGAGACGGATAGCGAATATGGAGACCTGTTCCGCCAATCTGCTTTGTATCAGGGCATGGCTTTAGCCGTGCCGTAAGGGGTTCGGTCCGAAGGACCAACCTTGCTGCCGCAGGCCGGAGCGCAGTCGCAGACGGAGCGACATCGAAAAACCCGCTCCTGTTCCTCGCTCATTTCGAGGAACAGAGGGCGGGCCAGTCTGACGCGCGAAGCGCACCCTTTTCCCAGCGTTCTCTTCCCCGCTCCATCACAACCGCTGTCAAGGCTCAAACCGTCGACATTGCTTTTAACTCTCTCATTCCATAAACCTTGCATCCTCGCTTCGTTGGCGGAACAATTCGCATGACTCGATACAATAGAACTAAGAGGATCCAACCAAAGGCCTGCCTCTGGCCGGCCCTTTTATTGCACAAAGAGGCAGGTCCTCAATCCGCTAACTCTCACCACCACAATGGATTACAAATCGCCCCAATAGAATGAATGGATTACATTTTTTAGTGGCTCATTTCCGAGATAACCCATTTCAGAAGAATGGATTACAGATTTTATTAATGAAATGAATGGGTTACAAAATGAGCAATGGAAACATCTTGGAATGAATGGATTACAAAATAACCCCCAAAGACAGGGGGGAGGGGGTTAACATAATCCGGACCTCTGAGGCTTTACTCTTGTCATTGCGATGAGCACTCCGGAATTCTCCCTGGGAATATTGCTTAGCTCCATCCTGGCGGGCCTGCTTGGCTCTCTCACTGGCCTCGGAGGAGGGGTGGTGATCGTTCCCGTGCTCACCATACTCTTCCATGTCGACATTCACTACGCCATCGGAGCATCCCTGGTATCGGTGATCGCCACCTCCTCCGGGGCAGCCGCTGCCTACGTCCGCGAAGGCTATTCAAATATCCGCATCGGCATGTTTCTGGAGATAGCAACCACGATCGGCGCCCTCTTCGGAGCCTGGCTCACCATCCGTGTGCCCACGCATGCCATTGGCATCATCTTCGGAGTCGTCCTGCTCTACTCCGCCTATGCCTCGATGAGGATGAAGCACAACCTTCATGGCATCGGGATGCCGGACGCACTCGCCACGCATCTCCGGATGAGCGGCACCATGCCCGGGGGCGACGATGGCCCTGAATCCTACGTCGCCCAGCGCGTTCCCGCCGGCTTCAGCCTCATGTTTCTGGCCGGCTCCCTCTCGGGATTGCTTGGCATCGGCTCAGGAGCGGTGAAAGTTCTCGCCATGGATCAGGCGATGCGGCTTCCCTTCAAGGTCTCGACGACGACCAGCAACTTCATGATCGGCGTGACGGCAGCCGCCAGTGCGGGAATCTACCTCAGCCGGGGCTACATCGCACCGGGGCTGGCCATGCCGGTGATGCTTGGCGTCCTCGGCGGATCACTCGTCGGCTCAAAGATTCTGGTGCACGCCGAGGTCAGGACCCTCCGGATTATCTTCGCCTTCGTCATCGTCGCGCTCGGCCTGGAAATGCTCGTCAACAGCATTCGCGGGATATTTTAGAGGTATTTCTCATGCAGGTTACCGATCAGAAGCTCGAAGTCGCCATTGGACGCATGCTGCAGACCGGAGTCCTGCTCGCCGCCGCTGTCGTCCTGTTGGGCGGGATACTCTACCTGCTTCACGAGACCGGTCCCCGACCCGACTACAGTCACTTCCACGGAGAGGCCAACGCCCTGCGGTCGCCGGCGGACATCGCAACCGACGCTTTCCGCGGAGACGCCCGCAGCATCATCCAGCTTGGACTATTGCTATTGATTGCAACCCCAATCGCGCGAGTGATTCTCGCCGCAGTCGGCTTCCTGCTCGAACGGGATCGCCTCTATTTCTGGGTCAGCTTAATCGTCCTCGCGGTGTTGCTCTACAGCCTGTTGCACGCCTTCTGAGCTGGAGACCTACGCTTCCAACACCTCTCCGGAGCGGAGCAGGCTATCAATCCACGGCTGGAGCTCCGGCCCATCGACCCGGACATCCTTAAATACCCAGCCTGCCAGCAATATCACCGGCGACGGCCCCGGCTCGATCGAAGCCAGCGCCCCGAGGGTTGTCACCGTGATCTGTTGATCCGGCTGCGCCACGTGTGAAATGGCTACGCAGGGATAACTGGCCGACACCCCGGTGGCGCTCCACTCCGCGGCCAGCCCGGAGAAATCCCGGCCTGGCATGTAGACAATGCGCGTCGGCTCCGTAATTTCCTCTGGACCGTCCGTCGCTCGATGGCCGGAGCTGAATACGATACTCGACGAAGCCCGGCGGTCCGTGAGCGAGCACTGGAGCGATGCCGCCGCGGCAAAGGCAGCCGTGATGCCGGGGACTATCTCGAAGGGAATGCCTGCCTCCCGCAGAGCATCCGTCTCTTCTGCAGCACGGCCAAAAACTAGAGGATCGCCGCTCTTAAGGCGCACGATGGAAACACCCCGCGAGGCTTTCTCAATCATGAGCTGATTGATCTCAGCCTGCGTGATCTTCTTTACGCCGCAGCGTTTGCCAACGTTCACCGTTAGTGTGCGCGGGCCTGCCAGCGCTAGGACAGCGGGTGTAACCAGGTCATCGTGCAGCACAATCTCGGCGTTGGCGAGCAGGCGAGCAGCCTTGATCGTGAGCAGTTCCGGATCTCCCGGACCTGCGCCGACCAGGTACACTTTGCCGGGAGAACTCATGCGCAGACCTCCTTGGGATCGAGAGCCATTCTCCGGGCGGGGCAATCCCGTGCATCGCAGACCTCGCGCTGCGCAAGCTGATGCAGCAGGAGTTTGCGCTCCTCACCCGCCGGGCGGCCCGCAAGCACCTCACGGCGAAGCGCCCCAAGCTGATGCAGCCAGGGGCCGAGGTCCGCTGGGAGTTGCTCGTCGATCTCGCGGCGAAGGCGCTGCGCAAGCGCCGGACTTTCGCCCGCGGTCGAAATGGCGATCTGCATGTCTCCGCGGCTGACAATCGATCCGAAGTAAAAATCGCAATGCGGCGGATCGTCGACCGAGTTGCACAGAATATTCCGCTCGACGGCTCCGCGATAGACGGCCTCATTGACCGCAGGATCATCTGTAGCTGCAATCACCAGGAATGTACCCTCAAGATCAGAGTCCATGTATTCGCGCCCGATTACCTCGATGCGGCCTTCGCTCGCCAGCACGGCGACTTCTGGTACGACGCGAGGTGCAATCACACGAAGGCGGGCATCCGCGGCAAGCAGCGACGGTATCTTCTGCAGTGCGACCTCGCCTGCTCCAACCAGAAGGCACTGCCGGCCGGCAAGCTTGACGAAGATGGGCAACAGGCTCATGGATTCCTCTAATCGCCGTCGTAGGCCAGGGCCGGCGTATCGCGGTCGACCGCGGCAAGAGTTTCGCCGGCCAGCCGCGCGCGTATCTCTTCCGCGTCATAACGCGAGAAATAGGAGCGAAGGTTTTCATCCGGCAGACGTTCCTCGAGATAGCTGATCAACAGCCGCTCCAGCGCCGCGGGAACCTCCGTGGCGGGCACGCGATAGCCGACCGGCCGGGCGATAGAAGCGTGCTTGCCGACCGCTCCCCCGACGCAAAAATAGAAGGCATCGACCATCTTTCCCTCATGCTTGATCTTCTTGCCTTCGAGGCCGATATCGGCGATCCAGTGCTGGCCGCAGCTATTTGGACATCCGGTCACGTGCAGCTTGAGCTGCTGGTCGAAGCCCGGAAGGCGTCCTTCGAGCTCTTCGACGAGCCATCGCGTGAAGCTCTTGGTTTCGCTGATCGCGAGCTTGCAGAATTCTGTCCCGGTGCAGGCGATCGCTCCGCGCCAGAAGGATGAGCCTTCAACGTGAAGCCCTATCTGCTCGAGCTCGCGTGCCAGTTCTCCAGCGCTCCTGCTCGGGATATTGACGAAGAGCAGATTCTGCATGATTGTCGTGCGAAGCTGGCCATCGCCAAACCGCTCAGCAAGTTCCGCAGCCGCGGCCAGTTGATCGCCGGAGAGACGTCCACGCAGCACCGAAGCTCCGACATAGCTCAGTCCCGGCTGCTTCTGCGGATGAATGCCCACGTGATCACGCAATACATCTTCAGGCGCGACCTCCGGCGGTGCGGGATCGAAGCTTTGTCCGAGGCGATTTTCAATCTCTTCCAGAAAACTCTCGGCAGTCCAGCCTTCGCGGGTGAAGAGGTGTTTCAGGCGAGCGCGATCGCGGCTTTCGCGCAGTCCCTGCTGGTCGCGAAAGATCTGCGTAATCGCATGTGCGACGGCAGGCGCCTGGGAAGGAAGAATAAAGGCATTCAGCTTTACGGCGAGATGAGGATCGCTCGAAAGGCCGCCACCTACCCGCACCGTGTACCCAACTTCATCACCGCGGCGCACCGCTGTAAAGGCAACATCGTTGATCTCCGGATAGGAACACCAGACTGCGCAACCAGTCGCCGACATCTTGAACTTTCGCGGCAGGTTGTAAAACTCAGGATTGGCGACGAGCGTGTGCGCTATCTCTCGCGCCAGCGGTGAGGCGTCGATGATTTCATCGTGAGCGATTCCGGCAAGTGGGCACCCTGTAACATTGCGGACCACGTCACCACAGGCGCCTTTCGGAGAAAGTCCGATACGGTCAAGCGCGTCGACGATCTCCGGAATCGCTTCGATCGTAAGCCAATGAAGTTGGATATTCTGGCGCGTGGTAATGTCGGCAAGATTTCTCGCATGGGTCCTGGTAATCTCGGCGATAACGCGAAGTTGGGACGAAGTCACGATGCCGTTCGGCATGCCGATGCGCATCATGAAATACTCGCTGGCCAGACCTTCGCCGCCTTTGCCGCCAACTGCGCCCACTCCGTCGCCTTGCGTATAGATTCCCCACCACTTGAAATAGGCACCGGCCCACTCGGGAACGACACTCGACCTTCCCTCGCGCGCAAAGGCGCGGACTTCATCGAAGAGTTCCCATGGATTCTTCTCGCGCTTCAGGCGCTCGATTCGCTGAGCCTTGGTTTCTTTGATTACGGGAGCGGCAGTCTCGGTCATCGCATCTCTTCCTATCGGGAAAATGAAAAACCCACCGGAAACGGTGGGCTGAGCGGATATGTGAGTGGAAAGGTGCGGCTACTCGCAAATCCGGCTCAGCGTGAAACAACACGCGTGACAGCGACAAGCCGGAATGGAGACGAAGCTCACTGCTAATAGGATAGGTGTCCTGTCGCGCCAGGTCAAGTCATTCCGACCCGCGAACTAAGCATGGCCTGAAGTGCAACGGCAAAGGTGCCTCTTTGCACTTCAGTTCACAATCTAAAAGCTGAATATCGCTTGCAGGAAGATGCGTCGGCTGGCGGAGCCGGAAGAATAGATTTGTCCGGCAAGTGCGTTTGATTTACCAAAGTTCGGCGTGCCTAACGTGCCTGTTGGCGGGGCGAGGTTGATGTCGTTGAAGAGATTCAGGGCCTGCACGCTAAAGCTCAGATTGTAGCGCCTGGCCACGGCGGTCTGCCCTCCCGCACCGCGCGGACCTCCACTGCCGCTGAGACCACGCGGGCCGAGGCCGCCGCCAGGAGGCCCACCGCCTCGGCCACCTCCGCCGCCACCCATGAATACGCCGCCTCCTGAATGACCCTCGACCTTGGGCCCGAAGGGGATGCTCTTGGTAGCGCGCAGATTGAACGTGAACAGGGTAGGGCCATCGCCGAGATTGACAGGAATGCGCGTTTGATTGGTGGATGGGTTCAGATTGAATGTGCCATACGGAGTCGAGACTGTGTCCGTATCGCCTGGCTGGGCATAAGCCGGACGATCGTTGAAGAATGAGTCCCCATTGAGATCCTGGCCTACGGTTATGTCGAAGGGCTTACCTGAAGCGACGACGATGAAGGGATTAAAGCGGAGCCCCCAGCGTGTGGACCACGATGCCATGAGGAACATCTGATTGCGTACATCGAATGAGGCTCGGCCGTAATCCGCTTTGAGATTCTCCGAGTTCGATGGGTTGGTGTTGATCCCGCCCGTATCGCTGTTTGCGAAGCTGAGAGTGTAGAAGCCAAATATCGACAGGCTCGGAGAGAAGCGGGCATTGAAGTTGGTGATGAGCTGATTCTGCTGAAATTCCGCTTCCGAATAGTACTGATAAATGTTGG
>Ga0335075_10004028_pt1 | contig 23038 bp, 20 predicted proteins | sample Lox_Sample_24_FD_206723 | JGI IMG/M metagenome (GOLD analysis project Ga0335075, IMG submission 206723) | Soil microbial communities from Loxahatchee National Wildlife Refuge, Florida, United States - Lox_Sample_2.4 | ecosystem: Environmental > Terrestrial > Soil > Wetlands | place: USA...
CACCTTGGCGTTCACCACCAAACAAATGCATTCGCCCTCTCCATAAATTACCGGGAAGTCGTAACAGACCTGCCCGTCCTCATTGCCTATGTTTATGCCAGCAATCTGTGTGCGTCTGCCCCTGAGCGCGACAAATCTCACCTCGTTGCCGCCGCTACCCGGCTGATTCCTATACGCGAACCGTCGTGGCTTCGTTCCCTAACGTGGATTTCGCTCCCCGGCCAGCTTTCGTTCCGGGGAACTGGCAGCGAGCGCAGCGTATGACCGGCTCACCTTCCGGAAGAAAATCTGAGTATATCGTAGGCAATCAGATGATTTAGCCTCGCCAAAAGAACCAAATCATGTCGCAAATTTTGAGAAAATGCGCGGAGGTGAATCAATCTCCCGCATTCGAATGAATTGGAAGCTCAAGCTCGCCTACGATGGCACCGATTTTCATGGTTGGCAGGTTCAACCTGATCACACCACCATTCAGGGAGAACTGGCCGCAGCCATCGAGCGCATTACCACAGAGCGCGTCCTGCCTCAGGGCAGCGGACGCACCGACGCGGGAGTGCATGCCCGCGCCCAGGTGGCGTCGTTTGAACTGAATGCACCCATTCCCCCGCAGAATCTTCATCGCGCCCTCAATCGCACTCTTCCCGCGGCCATCCGCGTGCTGAATGCGGAACATGCTCCGCCGGATTTTCACGCGCGACACAGCGCCCGCGCCAAGACATACGAGTATCGCATCCTTCAGGCCGAGATCTGTCCTCCATGGTTGGCGCGGTATGTCTACGCACTGAACTGGCCGCTCAAGATCGAAGCCATGCAGCAGGCGGCTGAGATCGTCATCGGCGAGCACGACTTTACATCGTTCGCGGCGAGCGATCCCGATCTGACGACAAGAACAACCGCTGCGGAAATGGGCGACGCGGTTGATCCCGACGGTAAAGCCGGGAACATTCGCACCATCTATTCGTCTTCGTTTTCGGCAGAAGAAGGTGAGCTGCTTGTCTACCGCGTTCGCGGCAACGGATTCCTTCACCACATGGTCCGCAATCTGGCCGGAACCTTTATTGATGTCGGCCGCGGTCACATTGCGGTCGAAGACATCACTCGAATCCTCGAACAGCGCGCCCGATCCGCTGCAGGAGCAACTGCCCCTGCGCGGGGATTGTTTCTTGACAGCGTCGAGTATTGAGAACTCACTGAAACCGCTCTGCGCGAAGCGCGTTTGCCTGGACGGCGAGTCCTGCTAGGCTGATGAATTATGGCCTCGGCGGCTCCCATATCGGCCTTCGCCCGCATTGCGCAGATTGCGGCTGACCGTCGTGTGCATCGGGCCTTCCGATGGCTTCATCTGCAGGAGCAACAGATTCTGAACTGGCAGGCGAACCTGGTCGCGGTTCCCGCGCCGCCTTTCGGCGAACAGGGGCGAGCGGAGTGGCTCCGGGCGCGTTTTCAGGAACTGAAGCTCGATGAGGTGTATCTGGACCAGATCGGCAACGTCATTGCCGTGCGCAGGCCTGCGAAGCCGGCACGCCGATGCGTGCTTCTCTCCGCGCACATCGACACCGTCTTTCCCGCCGAGACGCCGATCGATCTCAAGATCCGCGGGACGCGTCTTGAAGCTCCGGGCGCCTGCGACAACGGAGCCGGGGTCGTATGCCTGCTGGCCATGGCCGCCGCGCTCATGCATGCCGAGATCGAGCATGACTGCGATGTCGTCTTCGCCGGCAACGTCGGAGAGGAAGGCGAGGGCAATCTGCGGGGAGTGCGGTACATCTACGAGGCATCGGGCTTCAGGGACGCCATCGCCGCACATATTGTGCTGGATGGCGCTGGCCATGAAATCGCCATCACGGACGCGCTGGGCAGCGAGCGCTTCCTGGTCAACGTGAGCGGCCCGGGCGGGCACTCATGGACCGACGCCGGACGCCCCAACCCCATCGTCGCACTCAGCCACGCCATCGCGCGCATGAGTCAAGTCGAGTTGACGAGCCCTCCGCGGACCACTTCTAACGTAGGCATGATCGATGGCGGCACCGCGATCAATGCGATACCTGAACGGGCTTCGGCACGATTTGACTTCCGTTCCACCGATCCGGAGCAGCTGATACGGCTCGAAGTCGAACTGCACCGCGCGGTCGAGGATGCGATCATCGCGGCCAATCAGGCATATCTGGACGGCGAACGGGGCAGGCCAGGGTTGACGTTCAGCATTGACAAAATCGGCTCCCGTCCGGCGGGGCGCCTGCCGCACGAAAGCCATATCTATGAAACTCTGCGCGCCGTCGACCGGCACCTTAATATCCGCACCGAACCGCGCATCGCCTCGACTGACGCCAACATCCCGCTATCTCTCGGCATTCCCGCCATCAGCCTGGGAGCGGGGGGCGAGGGCGGCGGCATCCATACCCGCGCGGAATGGTATGACGCACGCGGACGAGAACTTGGCCTGCGCCGTATCCTGCTGCTGCTGCTTGCCCTGGCCACCGGCTGGTAAGGCATCGCTCACGCGGACATCCCGCGCCCGGACCTGGGAGCCCCGCTCCAAATGCCGTACCTGCTTGTTAAACTTCTGCCTGTGAACGCCCGCTTGCTTCCGCTGCTGCTCTCCTGCTTTTTCTCAGCGCCGCTCTTCGCGCAAACACCGGCGAAAGCCGACGCGATCTACTACAACGGCAACATTCTCACCGGCGTCGATCTGACCGGAGCACATCCACAGCGGGCATCGGCCATTGCCATCGCCGGTGGCGTCATTCTCGCGGCAGCTGACACACCATCGATCGAGGCACAGTTCAAGGGCCCGTCGACGCGGATGATCGACCTGCACGAAGCCTTCGTCATGCCCGGTTTTAACGACGCCCATACGCATCTCGGCGCCGCGGGCCGCATCAAGCTGTCCGTTGACCTCACTGGCTCGCGGTCGCTCGCCGATATGCAAAATCGCATCCGAAAGGCGGCGGAAAGCGCGGCCCCGGGCACATGGCTCACCGGAGGAGGATGGGACCATACGCTCTGGGCGTCGAAAACGCTGCCCACCCGGTCCGATCTCGACGCGGTAACGGGCGGGCATCCCGCCTTCTTCGTCCGCGTTGATGGGCACATTGCCATTGCCAACTCCGCCGCTCTGGCTGCTGCCGGGATCACCAGCAACACTCCGGACCCGCAGGGCGGCAAGATCGACCGCGACGCCAACGGAGAGGCTACGGGCATCATCCGCGAAACAGCGCAGGCGCTGGTCGACAAGAAGATTCCTCCGCCGAGCGCCGATGAGCGGCGCAAGGGCGACATGCTTGCGCTTGAAGATGCGGTCTCCCATGGAGTCACCTCCGTACAGGACTTCTCCGACTGGGACGACTTCCTGGTCTATGAGCAGCTGGAGAAAGAAGGCCGGCTTCCGGCACGTGTCAGCGAGTGGCTTCCCTTTAATGCGTCTCTCGACCAGCTTAGGCAGATGCGCGATCACCATCCCGCCAACGACCGCATGTTGCACACCACCATGCTGAAGGGCTTCATGGATGGATCATTGGGCTCGCGCACCGCCGCCCTCAATGCTCCTTACTCCGACGATCCGGGCAACTCCGGGATACCCCGCTACCAGCAGGACCAGCTGAACGCCATGGCCATCGAACGCCAGCGGGCAGGCTTCCAGCTTGGATTCCACGCCATCGGAGACCGCGCCGTGGAGATGGCCCTCGATGCCTTTACGGTGGCAGAGCAGGGCCCTCCGCCGACTCTGCCCAAACCGCTGCCGCAAGGACCCGGACCGATCCACAACAACGTACGCCCGGCTCTGCGCATCGGTTACCGGCCTTCGCCGCGCAATCGCATCGAGCACTCCCAGGTGGTCGATGCCGGCGACTTCGCCCGGTACGCAAAGCTGGGAGTCATCGCCTCCATGCAGCCCAATCACCTGCTCACCGACATGGCGTGGGCAGTTCAGCGCCTCGGACCCGAGCGCGCCAGGTATTCGTACGCCTGGAAGAGCTTTCTCGACGCGGGCGTGCCGCTTGCCTTCGGCACCGACTATCCCGTTGAGCCGATCACGCCGTTCCGGGGAGTCTACGCGGCCGTCACCCGCATGAACGAAGCGGGAACACAGAGCTACTTCCCCGAGGAGAAGATCACCATCTGGCAAGCCCTCTACGCTTATACGCAGGGCTCGGCCTACGCGGAATTCGCCGAACCGTGGAAGGGCAAACTCGCCCCCGGCTACGTCGCCGATTTTGTTGTCCTGGACCGCGACCTGACAGCCATTCCAGCACCGCAGATCCTGAAGACTCGAGTCTTGCGCACCGTCGTCGGCGGCAAGACGGTTTATGAGCAGGCCGGCGTTACGAAGAACTGAGGCTTGGCTCCGCCTCTTCTCTGCGCGTAACTGTCAGCGCCAGTGGCAAAGCTGACAACAGGATCGCCGACGCCAGCAGGAATGGCGCTCCAGGAAGGTGGAAATGGCTCCCGGGCCGGAGCGCCGCCGCATACGTGAACGTGAACAGCGTCGGCCCGATCAGCGCCGTCAGCCCGCGAATACACTGCACCGAGCCCTGCAACTGACCCTGCTCGTTGTGCGCCACATGCCGTGTCATCAATCCCTGCGCAGCCGGCCCGCACAACGACCACGCCGCCATCACTGGAATCCCCATCAGGAAAATCGTTCCCGTCGGAGCCAGCCCGTAGATCGCGAATCCCATCCATCCGATGGCCAGCCCCAGCAACACCGCGTTCCGTTCGCCGATCCGCGCCACCACCGGCTTGACCAGCAGCGCCCCTACCGCCGCCGAGCAGATCCCCACCAGCGCCAGCGACAGGCCGACCGAGCGATCCGACCAGTGATACCGGTAATCGAGATAAAGCACCCAGGTGTTCATCAAGGACTGCTGTGTCAGATAACTCAGGAAGAGCACTGCCCCCAACCCCAGCAGCTCGCGGTGCCGCCGGAGCAGCTTCAGTGAACCTACAGGGTTGGCGCGCTTCCACGAGAAGCGCCCGCGTGACTCCGGTGGGAGCGACTCCGGCAGCACGAACAACCCATACATCGCGTTCACCAGGCTCATCGCTCCCGCCGCCCAGAAAGGCAGCCGCGGATTCACCCCGCCCAACACACCACCCAGTGCCGGCCCCAGCACAAACCCCAGCCCGAACGCGGCGCCTACCATGCCGAAGGCCGCAGCCCGCTTCTTCGGTGAAGTCACATCGGCTATGTAGGCCATCGCCGTCGGAATACTCGCCGACGTCACCCCCGAAATCAGCCGCCCGGCGAAGAGCCACCCCAGCGTCGGGGCCAGCGCCATCACGAGATAATCCAGGCCCAATCCGAAGTTCGACAACAGGATCACGGGACGCCGCCCGAATCGATCGGAAAGCGACCCCAGCATGGGCGAGAAAAAGAACTGCATCACTGCCCAGACAGTCCCGAAAATGCCGAGGATCTCGGCCGAGCGCGGCTCATTGCCGCCCATGAAATAGGTGATCAGACGGGGCAGTACCGGCGCAATCATGCCCATCGCCAGCATATCCAGGGCAATTGTCACAAAAATGAAGGCAACCGCGGCACGCCGCGGACCGCCGGGCTTTTTTATCTCAACTTCGGGAAGGGGTTCGCCCGGATTGGTCACTTCAGGTGTAGTCGCCATCAGATTCCATTGTCTCGCGAGCGCCGGGCGGCCCGCTTGTAAAAATCTGACCGCCCGTCACAAACGCCTTTGATCTTGCGTCAAAAGCCGCGTCGCGGACACGCAGTTCCTACACCCTGCGCCCTGCACCCTTTACCCTGTCTCCATGTCCCGCTCCCTCAAAGCCCATCTTCTCCTGCTCGCCGTGGTCTTCGTGTGGGGAGCGACCTTCGCCCTCGTAAAAAGCGCCCTCGCCGATATTTCGCCGCTGCTCTTCAACCTGCTCCGCATGCTGCTGGCGGGCCTTTGCCTGGCGCTTCTCTATCGCAGGCACATCGGCCACATCGATCGCCCGGCACTCATCTCTGGAGCCATTACCGGGCTCTGGCTGGCGACCGGCTATCAATTTCAGACGGCAGGGCTGCGGCTTACCACACCATCAAAATCGGCCTTTATCACCGGACTTGTCGTTGTCATCGTCCCGCTGCTGTTGGTTATCCCCCGGCTGCGTCCGGCCGGAACGCATGCCCCGCGCTGGAATGCCTACCTCGGAGCCCTGCTGGCATTCGCCGGTATTCTGCTGCTGACTACTCCGGCTCACGCCGGCTTTGACTTCACTTCGATCAACAAGGGAGACCTGCTCACCCTGGGCTGCTCCATTGGATTTTCCTTTCACATGCTTGCGCTTGCACACTTTTCGCCGCGCATCCGCTTCGAACAGCTCGCCGTGCTTCAGATTTCTTTCGCCGCGCTCTTCATGGGGATCAGCCTGCCGCTTTTTGAGCGCCCATTCCTGCATTGGAGCCCGCGGGTGGTTATTGCGCTGCTGATCGCCTCTCTGCTCGCCACTGCCGTAGCCTTCACCGTCCAGAGCTGGGCGCAGCAGTTCATTCCGGCCACGCACACGGCACTGCTTCTCACCATGGAGCCCGTATTTGCCTGGCTTACCTCCTTTGTTTTTCTCGGAGAGCGGCTTGGCCTGCGTTCTTCACTGGGAGCTTTGCTCATCCTGGGAGGAATTGGCATTACCGAGTTGCTTCCGCAAGGCATCCAACCTACCGCGCACGAAACTGCTCCGCTGGCGGCTGAGGAGTGAACATTCGCCAGCCGATGGCGTCTAATAAATTAGTTGGAGTTACGGGTGGAGTCTGCGCAGCCGACGAAGCCGATTTATACTGAAACCTGGGATAAAGGACCAGGACATCGGCCGCAACAAGGCAGCGGCAGTATTTGACATTGCTCACCAGAGATCACGAGGTTACGCCCGACATGAAATCGCTCCTAGGACGGCTCCGCACGCGCCGTCTCGTATCCACTTTCACTATTCTTGCCACGCTTTCAGCCGGGATCGTCATTGGGTCGTTTATCACCCATGGAGTGCGCGGCCAGGAATCGGCAAAGGTCGACACCTCAGACGCTACCCCGCTCAAGATTCCGCAGCCTCGCCAGCTCTCCACTGACTTTTCGCGAATCGCCAAGGAAGTTGGCCCCGCCGTCGTCAACATCAATACGATCACTCTGCCTCACGACAGAATGGGCCGGCGCAATCCGCATTCGCGGCAGTTCCAGCAGCAGCAGCCTCCTGACGACGATAACAACAACAACGACAACGACGACGATGATCAGGACGACGGCCAGGGCAATTTTCAGGACTTCTTCAACCGATTCTTTGGCGGCCAGGGCCAACTGCCCGATGACAGCGGGCAGGAGCGCGAATCGCTCGGCTCTGGCTTCATCGTCGACCCGCGCGGCTATATCGTGACCAACAACCACGTGGTTGACAAGGCTGACCGCATCTTCGTCCGCCTCTCGACGGATCCTGACGGCGGCAACATCCAGGCACGTCCCGCGAAAGTCGTCGGCGTCGATAAGGACACCGATATCGCTGTCATCAAGATCGACACCAACGAGCCCCTGCCCACGGTCAAGATGGGCAACTCCGACGGCGCGGAAGTCGGCGACTGGGTCATCGCCATCGGCAGCCCCTTCACCCTCTCCCAGACCGTGACCGCCGGCATCGTTTCAGCCCGCAACCGCACCATCGATCCCGGCCAGCGTGGCCAGTTCCAGCACTTCATCCAGACCGATGCCGCGATTAACCCCGGCAATTCCGGCGGACCACTGCTCAATATGGCCGGAGAAGTGATCGGCGTCAACACTGCTATCTACACCCAGTCGGGAACCTACGCGGGCGTTGGCTTTGCGATGCCGGCAAACACGGTCATCAACGTCTACAACCAGCTCATCAGTCCCGAGCACAAGGTGATCCGCGGCAGCATCGGCATTACCTTCCAGGGCAACCTGCCCAGTGCCGTCAGCCGCGTCTACGGCTTCAAGTCCGGAGTGCTCATCAGTAGCGTGCAGCCCGGCTTCGCCGCGGACAAGGCCGGCCTCAAGGCGGGAGACATCATCACTACCATCGACGGCCGGCCGGTCAAGGACGGCGATGACCTGGTCTCCGATATCTCCGCGCGCAAACCCGGTACCACTGTGAAGGTTGGTTACTTGCGTAATGGACAGCCGTCTGAAGTGACTGTGACTATCGGCGACCGCGCCAAGATGATTGCCGCCGCCAGCAACCCACAGGATCAGGAGGAGAAGTCCAGCCCTGAATCTCCCGACGCTTCCCAGTCCAAGCTTGGCCTGACGGTGAGCGACCTGCCGCAGAATGCTCCCACGGGAATTCACGGCGTCATCGTTCAGTCCGTGAAGCCGGGCTCTTTCGCCGACGAAATCAACCTTTCCGGTGCACAGGGAATGTTGATCGTCTCGGTCAACCGCCATCCTGTGCGCAATGTTGCGGAGTTTCGCGCCATTGTCGCCAGCCTCAAGCCGGGTGACGATGTGGTCTTCGAGCTCGTCGACCCGCAGGCTCCGAGACGCGGCAGCAGCTACGTTGGAGGCACTCTGCGATAGGAATCTACATGAGTACCGGCTCCCGGGTAGGTAACGGGGGCCGGTAACTTTTTCTATTGCATTCTTACGGCTACGCCTTTAGGCTGCTCGCATTGCCAGTTGATCTCATTGTTTGCCCTTTCCTGCCGATATATTTCAATTGAGGTTTTACCGCATGATTTCAGCTCGAGCCTGGCAATCACTTTTGATGGTTGCCGTCCTCTCAGCTACCCCAGCTTTCGCCAACCGCACCCATCGTGCTCCTACGGCAGGACACCCGAAGTCTCACAAGAGCAAGAAAGCTGCGCACGCTCCTCAGGGGCAGCGCGGCATCGATCCGGATCGTGCAACTGAGATCCAGGGCGCCCTCATCCGTCAGGGCTACCTGAGCGGTGCGCCGAGCGGTCAGTGGGATTCGGAAACGGAAACCGCGATGCAGAAATATCAGGCTGACCACGGCTGGCAGACCAAACTCACACCCGATTCCCGCGCCATCATCATGCTCGGCCTTGGACCGACTCACAAGACCGATGCGCTGCCCGGAGCCAAGACCAGCCCCTCTCTGCCGGCAAATCCTTCGATCAGCGAGAGCGACACCCTGGCCTCGACCCACTCCATTCAGAATTAGCTCGACCTTCATTGGCTCGACCTTCAAATAAGGAAAGGCTGCGCAAAACGCAGCCTTTTTCTTTGCCGCAACCCCGCTCTACTTCTTGGCGAACGACCGCACCAGCGTCACCATGTTCCAGATGTCTTCCGGCTTCTCGCGATCGCCCTCGGGCGGCATATTGTCGCCCTTGCCCTTCTGAATGATGTAGAAGATCTCCCCGTCGGTCAGATCTTTGAGCGCCGCGGGATCCTGGTAGTTCTTCATCGTGAACTTCGACTCGACCGCCATGTCGCCCTTGCCGTCGCCATCCGCTCCGTGGCACATCGCGCAGTCGTAGCCCCACATCTTCTTGGCCTTGGCCAGTCCGTCAGGAGTAGGCTTGACCGGGTTGGTCTGGTTGGCAATCTCCGGGGGCACTTTGAAGGCGGTTGCCGGAGGCGGCGCAGCCTGTGGAGCCGGACCTCTGACCAGATATGGAGCCGCCCATAGCAGCAACAGGGCAGGCAGAATCGCAACACTCTTGAACACGACAGCCTCCTTGCGGAAGTAAAGGGAATATCGCGCGCGATTTTACGCCTGCCTTAAAACGGCCGGAAAGGTTTATTTCTGCTCTCGAACCAACTTCGTATCCACCCGATCAAGGCGGAGTATCTCTGCAACATCAAAACTGAGCATTCCCCCCAACTCGCCAGCAGCCCCCGGTCTGGTTGACAATACATTCATGCAAGCTCCATCCGCATTTACCGACGTCCCAGGGGCCCTCGAAGAATTCCGCGCCGGGCGCATGATCGTTGTCGTCGACGACGAAGACCGCGAGAATGAAGGCGACCTCACCCTCGCTGCCGAATTCGTCACTCCCGAGGCCATCAATTTCATGGCCCGCTACGGCCGCGGCCTCGTCTGCCTCACCCTCACCGAGGAGCGCGCCGACTACCTCCGCCTCGGCCCCATGACCCAGCAGAACTCCTCGCGCTTCGGCACCGCTTTCACCGAGACTATCGAAGCCCGGGAAGGCGTCACCACTGGCATCTCCGCCGCCGACCGATCGCACACCATAAAAGTCGCCATCGACGCAGGCTCCACCGCGCACGACCTCGCCCGTCCCGGCCACGTCTTCCCTCTCCGGGCCCGCCGCGGCGGCGTTCTCGTCCGTGCCGGCCAGACCGAAGCATCCGTCGATCTCGCCCGTCTCTCGGGCCTCATCCCCGCCGGTGTCATCTGCGAAATCATGAATGACGACGGCAGCATGGCTCGCGTCCCCGACCTGCAGAAATTCTGCGCTGAGCATGGAATGAAGATGCTTACCGTCGCCGAACTCATCCGCTACCGCCTGCAGAACGAGCGCTACATCTTCCGGGTCGCCGAGAGCACGCTGCCCACGCCCTACGGCGAGTTCCGCATGATCGCCTACGAGAGCGAAGTGAATGGCGGCGAAAGCCACCTGGCTCTCGTCAAGGGCGACATCGGTGCTGGCGCGCCGCTCGGTGACGAGCCCGTTCTCGTCCGCGTCCACTCCCACTGCCTCGCGGGAGACATCTTTGCCGCTTCCACCTGCGACTGCCACAAGCTTGTCCAGCAGTCCCTTCGCCTCATCTCCGAAGCCGGACGCGGCGCCCTCGTCTACCTCCACAACACCAGCCGCGGCTTCGATATCGACCGAGGCGTCGACCCGCACAGGATTCTCTTCCACCGCGAAGCCCGTGTTCCTGAGGACGACAAGCACCAGCGTATCCTCCGGCAAGTGGGGCTGGGCGGCCAGATCCTCGCCGATCTCGGCATCCACAAGATCCGCCTGCTCTCCAATACCCCGACTCATGTGCCCGCGCTCCAGGGCTTTAACATCGAAATCGTCGAGCAGGTTCCCATTCCCTGCGAATCGTTCGCAGCTCGCCGGTAATAAATCGGGTTCCGTCACGGAACCCGGGCGCACCGGATCGCGTATCCTTTCTCCGAAGCAGTAAACAGGTCCAACCAGGGCCGGTCCGCCCTCCGGAGCAAGCCAGATGCGCCGCCTCTTCCTCGCTATACTTGCGATCTTCTTTGTCGCTGCCGCCGTTCCGCGCGCGCACGCCGACGACGACCGCGTCTCCTTCTTCAACAGCATCAATGTCGCGGAAGGCGAGGACGTCCACGACGTCGTCTGCATCCTCTGCTCCATCCGCATCGAAGGCGCGGCTCACGGAGACGCCGTCGCCATCCTGGGCAGCATCCGCTCCAACGGCCCCATCAACGGAGACGCCGTCAGCATCCTGGGCAACGTCAATCTCGGCAGCGACGCCCACGTCGGCGGAGACTGCGTCGCCATCCTGGGCAGCGTCCGGCACTCCGCCGGCAATCAGGTAGGCAAGGATCTCGTCGAGATCCCCTTTGCACTGCTTCTTATCCCGATCTTCTTCTTCATCGGCATCATCTACCTGATACGGACTGCGGTATATCGCTCCCGTCTGCCTTACCCGATGCCGCCGCCTCCGCCGCCTCGCCGCTGAGCCGCTCTCAGCTCTGCAGCGGGTTCCGATTCCCTGTTCCCCCGCGGCGGTTCCCTGTCTATACTGTGCTGGCCATGAAAAAGCCCGCATTGCCGCTCCTTCTGCTCGCCCTCCTTTGCGCCACAGCGGTCGCACAAATTCCTTCCACGCATCCTTCATTGCTCGTCGCCAACCAGGGCAGCCGCGACCTCAGCATCATCGATCCGGCTGCCGGGAAACAGCTCGCCGCCGTCCCTGAAGACGGCGTCACCGGTCACGAAGTCGCCGCCTCGCCCGATGGCCGCACGGCCTTTGTCCCCATCTACGGGAACTCCGGCGTGGGCAAGCCCGGCACCGACGGCAGCAATATGGTCGTCGTCGATATTCCCTCGCGCAAGATCATCGGCAACGTCGACTTCGGCCACGGTGTCCGCCCCCACTGCGCCATCTATGACACCAATACCGGCCTGTTGTATGTGACAACCGAGCTCGACCAGACGGTAACCATCATCGATCCGCATACCCTCAAGATCGTCGGCGCCATTCCTACCGAGCAGGAACAGTCGCACATGCTCGTCCTTTCGCATGACGGGCGCCGCGGCTACACCGCCAACGTCGGACCCGGCACCGTCTCCGTCCTCGACATGAAAGCCCGCAAAACCATCGCGGTCATCCCCATCTCCGCAACCACACAGCGCATCTCCATTTCGCGCGATGACAGCATGGTCTTCACCGCGGATCAGACCAAGCCGCAACTTGCCGTCATCGACACAGCGACGAATAAAGTCCGTACCTGGATACCACTGCCTGCCATCGCATACGGCACCGCCTCTACCATTGACGGCCGCTGGCTCCTCGTCTGCATGGAGCCGACCAAGCAGCTCGCTGTTGTCGACCTGAAGACGCTGAAGGTTGCCCGCACCATCGATCTGCCTGCTGCGCCGACCGAGATTCTCCCCAACCCCGACGGCAAAGTCGCCTACGTCTCGCTGCCCGGCGGCAACCAGGTTGCGGTGGTTGACCTGTCGCAATGGAAGGTACGGTCGCTCATCCCCGCCGGGAAATACGCCGACGGCCTCGCCTGGGCAAAGTGAGACAAACCCCGGCCTTTGAAAGCCCACGTCGACCCGGCGTACCATCAAAATCCGATGGGAACGCTGCCCGGGAGGAAGAACGATGCCAGTTTCCTTTGAGAAAGATATCAAGCCGTTGTTCAGGCCGATCGATGTTGAACACATGAAGCGTTACAACATCCCGCTCGACGATTACGCCTACATGTCAGATCCTTCAAACGATCACGGCAACGCCCGCAGCGTCGAAGAAACCTTGAAAGACAAATCCATGCCTCCAGGCGGCCCCTACTGGGACGACAAACAGCTGGCCCTTTACAGCCAGTGGAAAAGCGACGGCTATCAGCCATAATTTCGACCGATAAACAGCCCGGGACGCGCCTAGCGAAGCACAGAGAAACGCCGTGCCTCTCGCCACCCTTGATGGTGCTCTGATTCGTGCCGCCAAGAAGGAGCGCGTTCAAATCCTGCACTAAGTTTCTGATTCACCGCTTCCAACCTCGGTGTTTTCTCCTCTCGCAAATGCAGGCCATTACTGGACTCTCATCTCTCTCCCCGCTACTCTCAAAGAGATCCCAACTCAACAGAGGCCGCTTGACTCCAGTTCGCCCCTTCATCCACACCCGAAAAGATGCACCTCTGTCCTGCGGAGAAATCCCTCTCGATGCCCTCGCCAAAAAATACGGAACCCCGCTCTATGTCTACTCCGCCGACAATCTGCTTTACCGCCTCCAGCTCTTCACCGAGGCCTTCCTGAGCCAGCCGACGCCTATCCCGCACCTCATCTGCTACGCCGTCAAGGCCAATCCGTCGCTCGCTATCCTCAAGCTTCTGCATCACGAAGGCGCAGGCTTCGACATCGTCTCTGGAGGCGAGCTCGAGCGCATCCTGACCATCGACAAGGCCCCTGTCCATCGCGTCGTCTTTAGCGGAGTCGGCAAGACCGCTCCTGAAATCGACCTCGCCCTGCGCTCCGGTATCTTGCTCTTCAACATCGAGAGCGAAAGTGAGCTCGAACTCGTCGCCGAGCGCGCCGCCAGGCTGCGAAAAAAAGCCCGCATCGCACTCCGCGTCAATCCTGATGTCTTCGCCGAGACGCACCCATACATCTCTACCGGTTTGCGCGAACACAAGTTCGGCATCGACATTCGCCGCGCCCGCGCCGTTTATCGTAACTCTGCCAGCTACAAATGGATCGAGCCTGCCGGGGTCAGCGTCCATATTGGCTCGCAGATCCGCAGCACCGAGCCCTTCGGCTCCGCTGTCGCCCGCGTCGCCGCCCTGGTTCTCGATCTCCGCAAAGACGGCCTGCCTATCCGTTTCCTGGATGCCGGAGGCGGCCTCGGCATCGAATACCACGCAGGCCAGCACTTTAATCCCGAAGAGAAGGTCCGCAACTATGCCGATACTCTCGCCAAAGCCATCTCCGGACTTGACAGCATCACTCTCCTTCTCGAACCGGGCCGCTTTCTGATCGCGCAGGCCGGAGCGCTGCTAACACGCGTGCTCTATGTCAAGAAGAACGGCGAGAAGACCTTCATTATCACTGACGCCGCCATGAATGACCTCATCCGTCCAGCGCTCTACCAGGCGCATCACGAGATTGTGCCCGTCATGCCGCGCAAGGGCGGGCGCAAAATCACGGCTGACGTCGTCGGCCCGGTCTGCGAGACCGGAGACTTCTTCGCCCGCGACCGCGAGATTCCCGCCGTCCAGCCGGGCGATCTGGTTGCAATTCTCGATGCCGGGGCTTACGGGATGTCTCTCGCCTCGAACTACAACTCACGGCCCCGCCCAGCAGAAGTCCTGGTGCAGGGCAAGCGCGTGCGCCTCATCCGCCGCCGCGAAACCACAAGCGACATGCTCGCCGCCGAAAGCATGTGATAGCTTGGCTGACGTGTGAATTTTCGGAGGACCCAACTGCTCATGAAACGTTTTCCGTCGCTGGCTCTTGCAGCAGCTCTCGCGCTCGCTCCCGCACTGCGCGCCTCCAACCAGCTACAGATCAAGACCGACAAGGGCAAGGTCGAAGGCACTCTGACCAACGATGGGAAAATTCGCGCCTTCAAAGGCATTCCTTATGCAGCGCCACCCGTGGGCAATCTGCGCTGGCAGCCTCCGCAGGGCGCCGCAAAATGGAAGGGCGTGCGCGCGGCGAAGGACTTCGGCTACCACTGCATGCAGACGGGCGGCTATCCCGACATGATTTTTCATGATCCGGGCGAGAGTGAGGACTGCCTCACGCTCAATGTGTGGACGCCGGCGGAGGCGAAGCCTGGCAGTCTGCCGGTGATGGTGTGGATTTTCGGCGGAGGATTCAATACCGGTGGAACATCCGAGAGTCGCCAGGATGGCCAGTTTCTCGCGCGCCGTAATGTCGTTGTCGTGTCGATGAATTACCGGCTCGGCATCTTCGGATTCTTCACGCATCCCGAGCTTACGGCGGAGTCGCCGCATCACGCTTCCGGCAATTACGGCCTCATGGATGAAACAGCCGCCATCGAGTGGGTCAAGCGCAACATCAAGGCCTTCGGAGGCGATCCCAACAACATCACCATCTTCGGCGAATCCGCCGGATCGTTTGCAGTCAGCGCGCAAATGGCCTCGCCACTCTCAAGGGATCTCTTCCAGAAAGCCATTGGCGAAAGTGGCGGAGCCTTCTACAGCACTGGACTCAGCTTCCAGCCGCGCGAAGCCCGCGAGCAGCGCGACGCGAAGTTTGCCGAGACTGAGTTGCACGCGACGACGCTGGCTGAGCTTCGCAAGCTCTCGGCCGATGACCTGGTGAAGGCCGCGACCGCCAAGACTACTCCGCCTCCGCCGCGCTTTGGGCCGGACGTGGACGGCTGGTTCCTGCCCGACAGCGTGCCGAATATTTATGCGGCGGGCAAGCAGGCGCACATACCGATGATCGGCGGCTGGAATAAGGATGAAGAGCGCTCGGCGGTGATCTTCGCCAATCCCAAAGTGACGGCCGAGAGCTTCAAAGCGCAGGCTCAGGGCGAGTTCGGCGAGAACGCCGACAAATTTCTCGCACTGTATCCGGCGAACAGCGATGAGGAAGCGGTCGCATCCGCGGGCGATCTTGCCAGCGACCGGTTCATCATCTACTCCACGTGGCGCTGGCTTGAAGCGCAGGTTGAGACCGGGAAGGCGCCGGTTTATCACTATCGTCTCGATCTGGGCTCGCCGGGCGACAAATTCCATCTCGCCGCGATCGGGGCGTTTCATTCCGACGACATCGAATACGTCTTCGGGACGCTCGACTCACGCCAGCAGATCACGGTGCGTCCGGTAGACCGCAAGCTCTCTGACCTGATCCAGACTTACTGGACAAACTTCGCGCGGACGGGCGATCCCAACGGCGGCAGCCCGGCTGCAGATGTGCCCAAATGGCCCGCCTACAACTCAACAGATGGTTGGATGGTGATGCATCTCGACGCGACATCGGAGGCGAAGCCGGACTCGCAGCGCGACCGATATCTCTTCCTCGACAGCGTGTGGGGCAAGCCGAAGGCTCCCGCTGGCGCCGGAGAGTAGCCTTCGGCGCCACAACAAACAAAATTTCATCCGCCAGTCACGTTACGGCGATTGCGCAAACGCTTCGCGGGTTGCTCCCGTAATCTCGCACCGTTATCCTTCGATGTGGAGATGGAGCGAGATCTGAAATGAGCGAGACCCCGAAGCACATGAATGGAATACCAATGCACATGATTGAAGAGCAAACGCACCATCGTCCGCTGCGCACGCGCCGAGTCGACGAATGCGACACCCTCGACGAGATTTTTCGCGATTGCCTGCCCGCATTTGGCGGGGCGTTCCTGCGCCGCATTTACACGATCCTCGATCGCGCTATCGGCGAAGGCTACCCGATGACGATGTCGATCTCCGGCCCGGTGACGGTTTCCGGGCAGCACATCACCTGGCTCATTCCCCTGCTCGAGACCGGATGGATTGCCTATCTGAGCACGACAGACGCGGTCTGCTATCACGATGGACACCGCAGCCTCGATGCGCACGGGCATAATCCCTTTCACGAAGTGCCGATCTTCGGCGATGACGCCAAGCTGCGCGACGACCAGATCATTCGCGTCACTGACGTGGGCTTCCCCGAAGAAGTGCTGCTCGACCAGGACCGCTTCCTCTCCGCCTGCCTGCAGCTGCCCGAATTCCAGAACAAAATGACGGGCACGGAGATGCGCTATCGCCTCGGCGCGCTTTACGCCACGCAGGAGCGCCGCGCACGCGCCCCGCATGGATTGCTGGCGACGTGCAATCGCCTCGCACTTCCCATTTTTGTGGGAGCGCCGGCCGATGGCAGCGTCTTCCTCAATTCCATGAAGCTCTGGGCGATGCAGAAGGCGGGCATGGTCGGCAGCTACAACTTCGAGCTCGATCTGCACGCGGAAGTTTTCGAAGCCTGCGCCTATCACCGCTGGGGGCTGTTTGAGAGCGATGCGAAGGGGCTGGCAACGTTCATCCTCGGCGGAGGCGTACCGAAGAATTACAACCTGCAGCCTGAGCCCGCGCTGGGCCAGGTGCTCGGGCTGCCTGATATCCGCGGCTATCAGTTCGATGTGCAGATCACTACTGCGCCGGTCATGGATGGATCGCTCTCATCGTGTCCGCCGGCGGAAGCTGTAACGTGGGGTAAGGTCGACAAGGACACCTACCTGCAAACCACCGAAAGCATGTTCGGAGACTATTCGCAGGTGATGCCATTCCTGGTCAAGGCTCTGCTCGATAACCGCAAGCGCTTCGAGAAGCGGCTCGCCGAGGTCGGCGAGGAGCAGCTTTTCAAGGAAGAACCGCGAGCTCGCGGGTATCTGCGGCCGCGTGCCGGATACCGGCTCTACGAACGCCGCGACGAGCTGACCGCGAAGCTGCTTGAAGACGTGAAGAACAATGAAGATTGGCTGCGCAGCAGCATCGCGTATCAGCCCACGACTGTCTGATTAGCCGGCCCAGGACGAGGCATGATGAAGTGACGGCTCTTACCCGCCGCGGCTTTCTTCATTTCGTCAGGCCGAGATAATCCGGCCGGTCTGCGATGGTTCGATGGCGAAAGACGCTGGCGATGGCGCGGTCCTTGAGGAAGAAGACGCCCGGCATCTGCTGAATGTCTTCTTTCAGCAATCCGATTCGATATTTGAAGATCACGCCGCGCAGCCATCCGATCCACACTGCGGGCCGGAAGAGCTGGAGCAAACTCACTCGCGCCAGCGCGAAGGCCGGCTCGCGATAGAGCGAACCGTCCGGGTCGCTTACGCGCTCGACATCCGATAGCTTGTAATAGTCGAAGTAGGGCTTCGCGCGCTCCGGAGAGCCGAGATGCACGAACGCCACCTGCACTCCACGCTCGGCGAGCTTTCCGCGCAGCTGCGCCACATCATCGATTGCCTGCCGGCAGAAGGCGCACCCGAAGTGACGCAGAAAAACAAGCAGCACGGGACGCTCATCGACCAGCTCGAGCAGCGTGCGCCTGGACTCGGTGCGCGTCCTCTCCAGCAGAGAAATCAGGGCGGCGGGATCTGTTTTTGGAGGCACGTTACTGCGAGCCTTTCTCTCCTGAAGAAAAGACAGTCCATGGGCCAGCCTTCATGTCCTTGAGGATCGGGGCTTGCCAGGAATACTCAGGGTGCGCGGCAAGAAAAGGCTTGGCGAGAAAGTCTTCGCCGCAGGGATGGCCGGCATGCGCGACAAGGCTCATCTTCGCAGCCATGTCGCTGTCGGTAGCCTTGCCCTCGACGGCTCCGCCCGGATAGTAGGCTCCCCATTCCCACTCGGGAACGCCCTCTTTGGCTGCATCGACGTGGCCGCACAGCGAGCGCTGATCGGCTCGCTTCTCTTTGAGGAATGAATCTTCATGATCGGCGAGAAACTGCTCCGCCAAAGGCACATCGATCTTGCCCTTGTTGGCGGCCATCAGATCTTCCCAGCGTACTCGGCGTGCATTGGGTGACGAGCTCAGGTCCTTGATGTCGAAGCCGTCGGTTTCATCCTGGATGAGCTTCGGATCGCGCGCCCAGTTGGAGCTCACGAAGTAGCCGTCCTTCTTGCGCCACACAGGAGTGTGCTTCAGCCCCAGTTCCAGATAGGCGATTTCGCCGGTCTTGCGATCGCCGATGAGCCAGTCATTTGCATAGCCGCCGTTGTCGTCTTTGATCATGATGGCGATGTAGTCGTCAATCGAGTCAGCATACTGCAGCGCCTTGCGTGAGCGGACAAATTCCGGCTTGCCCTTTGAATCCCATCCGACAAACTGCGTAATCGTCGTTTCGGTGATCATGATGCCGGCATCGTTGATGCCGAAATCGTCCTGGCTGGTGATCACTCCGGGCAGGCCGTCCATCAGCATGCGATGTCCATGGTCGGGTTGAATGTCAAACATGATCACCCACCGCGATCCCTCGGCATACGACGACCAGTTATTGTGGGCGATGACGATCTTGCCATCCCTCGTATAGCTGCCGGTTGCGATGAACGCGCTGCAATTGCCGGGAGCCCTGAGCGCAGGTCCGTCGTCAGGGCGGATGCCTTCCGCGTGCTCCTGTTTGTCGAGCCAGGGCACGTAGTAGTCTTCCAACTCGATCTTGGCATTCATCGCGACAATATCCCACACGTCGAGATTCACACCCTTCGCAGCCACTCCGTCGGCGATACCCTGCAACTCCTTCTGATACTCGGGATCGATGTGCGGCCACAGGATCGTCCGCCCCGCATCGCGAAAAAAGGCCCAATCGCGCTTTGTCACGTGCTCAGTCTCGGTCTTCAGGACGTGGTAGGTGTCTTCGATCTCGGCCGACAGCAGATATCCGTGCTGATATCCAATCTGCTCGGGCGAGCCCTGCAGATGCACATAAGTCCAGCCACCACGCTCAAAGCGATAGGCGCCGTCGAGGCGCGAGTCCTGGGCTTTCGAGGATGCATCCGCCACAGCAGCCGCGGAAATCGCTACTAAGAAAAGGAAAGAGACAGCACGGAATCTTGCGGACATGCAGAATCGTCTCCGATGGAATGTAGAGACAATACTACAGAGGCCTGGGAAAGCTTATGCGGTGAATCGGAAGGATCGTGAATGGCGCTCCGCCGCCCCGCCGCGCTATCGCTTCTTCTTGACGGGCTTTGCAGCGGGCTTCTTCACAGTCTTGGCTGCCGGTTTGGGAGCCGGTTTCTTCGCCGGCTTTTTCTGCGGCTTTGCAGCGGGCTTCGGGGCCTTCTTTGCGGCCTTTGCCGCTGTGTGGACAGCTTTCGCCGGAGCCTTCGCCGCCACCTTACTCGCGACGGGATGCTTGGGCTGCGCGGCATGAGCGACAGGCTTCTTTGCCGGTACCGGAACCTCCGCCTTTGCCGCCGGCTTCTTTCCCGCCGACGGGCCGTGCGGCTCTGAAGCCACCTTGGCGGTCTTTGCATCGATCTTCACCGCGGCTTCCGGCTTCGCAGGAGCTACTTTGCCTGGCTTCGCCTTCACAGCGGGAATCGGCTCAGCCTCTTCCTCTTCTTCCTCTTCTTCGGTCTCAGCTTCGAGCTCTCCGAGCTCGGCGCCTTCCTCGTCGAGCATGCCTGCTACCGGCAACTCTTCTTCTTCCTCGCCTTCGGCTTCCTCTTCTTCCTCGCGGAGCCTGAGTTTTGCCTCGCCTCTTTTGCCGCGAGATCGGCTGATCTTGACCGGCGGCGGGGGAGCGGGTGGAGAGTGCGGCTCGAGAAATGCCCGCATTTCCTCATCGGTTCCAAGCTTGCCGTCCATCAGCTGATAGAAGAGCTCCTGCACCAGATCCTGGTAGCCGGGGAGCTCAGGGACAATCCGCATCTCGAGCATCAGCGCGGTGGGAATCTTCTGCCGGGCTTCCGGCCAGACGGTGAAGAAGTTCTTGAACTTCGTCTGCACCTGACCGTTTTTGCTGGTGTAGGCCAGCCAAAGAACCGGTTCCGGAGCGTAGCTCGTCAGCAGCTTCCAGGTTGCCGACGGTGCACCGTTCTTTTTATCGAGGAGTTCCTTCTGGAACTCCTTGGCCGACTCCTCGAGAGCTTCCCACTGCTCGACGAAACCCTGCCTGGGGAATTTTTTCTTCAGCGCCGCCAGGTCCTTGGGCTGCATTTTTGCCGTCAGCAATTCCATCTGCGCCGTCGAAAGGTCCGGATGGATTCCCTGGATAAGGAGCTGAATCAGCGTCTGGTGGAGAGCCTCGAGCGCAGCCACATCGGCCTTTGCCGTAATCCACGCCGGAAAGAGGTGCTTCATCCAGCCCTCGGCCTCGAGCGCCTTCAGAGCCTTCAGTCCATCTTCCTCGTGGCCGATCTCTTCCAGCTCATATCCCGCCAAGTAAGGAGAGATTGCCTCGATCGCTTCGGACTCTTTGGAGTTTTCGTAGCGAACCTTCGTGCGTTCCTCGAGCTCCCACCCCGTACGTGCCTGAAAACGCACGGCCCGAAGCAGGCGCGATGGATCCTCAATGAATCCGTAACTGCTCACCAGCCGCAGGGTCCGCGCTTCGAGGTCGGCAGTGCCATTCAGCGGGTCGAGCAGGAGCCCGTAGGAGCCTTCGTTCAGCGAAACAGCCATGGCGTTGGCTGTAAAGTCGCGGCGCCGCAGGTCCTCAAGGATGGTCGCCCAGTGATAGACCGGCTTGCCAGGCTTGGGATACTCTTCGCGCCGCGTGCTGGAGATCTCAATGCGCACGCCCTTGAAGCAGAAAAACAGCGTTCGCGACGGCTCATGCTCTCCCCACAGGATAGCCCCAGACTTTTCTAATGATTTCTTTAGCTTGAGAGCATTTCCATGAACCGAAAAGTCAAGGTCTCTGACAGGAAATCCCGTGGTCAGATCCCGGACCGCACCGCCGGTCAAAAAGACGGTCATGCCGTGTTCGCGAGCTGCGTGGCGAACCTGTGCTAACGCATTCCGCTGGGCGGGGGAGAGGCGATTTTCTAGAAGATAAACGTAATCGGGCATGCCTTGGTAATCTGGGAACTCGTATGAACTTCCCGGCCCAAAAAAATTCCGCTAAAGCTTGATTCAGCAATAGCTTACAGACACGCCGGGGGCCCTTCGCAAAACTCCAATGTAACACATGGTTAATGGCTTGGCTACTCTGCACAATTTTCGATGCGGTTGAGTCTCCAACGTGCAACTATACTTTGAGATTACTGATAGCCGTTCAGTGTGAGACGAAGGTATGTCAGGTAAAACCATGCCGGTCTGCGAACCGGCTCTTCTGAATCCGGATCTCTGAACGCCCCATCGCCACAGTTCCGCCCTTATGCCCTCCAGCCGCAAAAAAGCCGTTGCCCGCAGGTTCACACGCGACTGGGTAGCTGGTTACGTCTTCTTCGATGGCTCTTCGCCTGACGGGTTTTTGAAGGATGGCATGCTTGAAATGCTTGCCCATGATGGAAAGGTGCTCACGCTTGATCTCAGGACCATCAAGTGGCTCTGTTTTGTCCGCGATTTCAATTCCGGAGAGACAGAAAACCCGGAGCGGCTTCTGCGCAAGACCTTCTTGGGACGCCCGCGCGCCGAGGGTCTCTACCTTCGTGCCACGCTCACCGACGGAGACATTATCGAAGGAATCGCTTCGAACGACCTCAGCCTGCTGACCGCGCAGGGACTCCTGCTTACCCCGCCCGATGCCCGTTCCAATACGCAACGCGTATGGATACCGGCTGCAGCTCTGTCCGGGCTTGAGGTTGTCGCGGTCATTGGAGGCTCGGCAAAGAAGAAGTCGCCCAGAATTGATGACCAGCAGGAGAGTCTCTTTTAGACGGTGAACTCCGCGTCGACCGGGATCTGAAGGGCTGTTGCCAGCGCGTTCGTTTCCGATGCCATGGCGACCACGGCCAGAAATTCTCCGTGCTGCTCTTCCGTAAGGCCCTTGGTTCGCGCCGCTGCGGTGTGAGAGTGGACGCAATAGCTGCAACTATTCACGGTAGAGACCGCAATATAGATCAGTTCCTTCGTAAGCGGATCGAGCGTTCCCGGTTGGATCATGACCGACTTGATGCTGGACCAGGTGCGCTCGAGAAGCGCAGGATGATTGGCCAGTGCTCTCCAGAAGTTGTTCACAAAATCGGATTTGCGCGTTGCGCGGATGTCATCGAAAACTGCCTTGATGCGCGGATCGGACGACACTTCCTCGTTGGTCCAGAGCTTTGCAGTGGCCATAGTGTTGATTCCCTTCTGGGTTCGACGAGCGACAAACTCAGTTGCAGAGGTTGATTGGATTCGCCCGGCGCTCATTTTATTATGCGAAGCTCCGCGACGAAGATCCGGGGGTAATCGAGACTGATCTGCCGTTCTGATAGACTCTGGGGCTATCGATGAGCCTCTTCCGCACCAAGCCGCTGTCCGTCCTACTGGCGCAGGTCAACGAAAGTGGAGGGCTGAAGCGAACTCTACGC
>Ga0335075_10004029_pt1 | contig 23038 bp, 22 predicted proteins | sample Lox_Sample_24_FD_206723 | JGI IMG/M metagenome (GOLD analysis project Ga0335075, IMG submission 206723) | Soil microbial communities from Loxahatchee National Wildlife Refuge, Florida, United States - Lox_Sample_2.4 | ecosystem: Environmental > Terrestrial > Soil > Wetlands | place: USA...
GAGCCTGCCGTCGCGCAGCACCGCGACCTCGTGCCCCATCGACAGCGCCTCCGGCTGGTCGTGCGTGACGAGGAGCGCCGTTGCCTCGGCGGCGAGGAGTGCGGCGGCAACCGCCTGGCGCGTCTCCGCCCGCAAGCCCGGATCAAGGGCGGCAAACGGCTCATCGAGCAGCACGAGCCGGGGCTTCGGCGCCAGCGCACGAGCCAGCGCGACCCGGCTCTGTTCCCCACCCGAAAGCTCGTGCGGCGCCCGCATTGCGTACGCGGCCGGAAGCCCGGCAAGCGCCAGCAGTTCTTCGGCGCGGCGGCGATCCCGCCGTTGCGGGCGTGGCAGGCCGAACAGGACGTTGTCGGCAACCGAGAGATGCGGAAAAAGGGCTCCCTCCTGCGCCATGTAGCCGATCCGCCTTCGTTCCGGCGGCAGATGGACCCCGCGCCCGGAGGCGATTTCGCCGCCGATCGCGATCGTGCCCGCGTCAGCGCGTTCGAAGCCGGCCACCAGCCGCAGCAGCGTTGTCTTGCCGCTGCCCGACGCACCGAGAATGGCAACCAGCGTCCCGGCCGTGACAGCGAGGTCAATGCGTTCAAGCACGCGATGACCTGCGAAGACCTTGGCAAGCCCGGCGATCTCCAGCGCGAACACGGTCCGCCTCAGCCTAATGCTGGAAAAGTCGGGTCGCGCCAAAACGGCGCGTCAACAGCCAGGTCGAGATCAGCGAAAGCACCACCATCATCGCGGCGTATGGCGCCGCGGCGGCAAAAGCGAGCGTGGATGTGTCGGCCCAGATCTGCATGGCAAGCGTATTCGTTCCGATCGGCGCCAGCAGGAGCGTTGCGGTAAGCTCGGTCACAATCGAGATAAAAACGAGCGCCGCGGCGGCGCCCAGACCAGGTCCGGCGAGCGGCAGCATGATGCGCCAGGCAACGCTGAACCACCCGAGTCCGAGCGAGCGGCCGACCTCTTCGAGCCGCCGTTGCGCCTGCGTGAGCGCCGCACGCACGCTGACCAGCGCCAGCGGAAGAAAGAGGATCGCATAGGCGACAATGAGCGTCGCCGCCGTCTGATAGAGAGGCTGCATCGTGCGGATCGTGATGGTGATGAAGGCGAGCGCAATGACGATCCCCGGCACTCCCTGCCCGAGATACGCGGCGCGCTCCAGCAATGTCACGAGCCGTCCCGGGTAGCGGGTCGCAAGCAGGCCGAGGGGCAACGCCAGCACAACCGTGAGCGCCGCGCCGGCAAGTCCGAGCCAGACCGAAGAAAACGTCGCCTCGGCCAGCCCCTCGAGCGATACCTCCGCAGGCGTGACCGCGGCCGAGGCGTGGCGGGTCAACCAGTAAAGGATCATGCCCAGCGGCACGCCGAGCGCGGCCAGCGCGAGCAACGCAAACAGGGCCAACACCGCGAGGTGCGCCCGACCGAGGGAGAGCGGCGCGGCCGGCCGCCGCACGCCGGAACCGATGCGGGCGTACCGGGCAAGGCCGCGAATGCGCAGCTCGGCGAACAGGCAAAAGAGGCACAATGACAGCAGCACCAATGCCAGCAACGCCTCGCCCGGCCCGTTGAACCCGGTCCGGTACTCGGCATAGAGCTCGGTCGTGAAGGTTCGAAATCGCAACAATGCGAACGCCCCGAACTCGACGAGGACATTGAGCGCGACCAGCAGCATGCCGCCAAGCAGCGCCGGGCGAAGCTGCGGCAGCACGACCCGGAGAAAGGTGCCACCGGCGCCCTGGCCAAGCGAGCGGGCCGTCTCCTCGAGCGCCGGATCCATGCCGCGCAGGCTTGCCGCAACCGGCAGGTAGACGAGCGGAAAATAGGAGAAGCTCACGACGATCAAGGCACCCAGGAATCCTTCGAGCGCCGGACTGATCGAGAGCCACGCATACGAACTGATGAACGGTGGAACGGCAAGCGGCACGGCGGCAGCCACGGCGAAGAATCGGCGCGCCGGCATGTCGGTGCGCTCGACGAGCCAGGCCGCCGCCGTTCCGATCAGGGCCGCGCTGAGCGTGGCCGCGATCACGAGACCGATCGTGTTGACCAGAAGCTCGCCAACCAATGGGCGCCACAGAAGTCTCACGGCTTGCGCCGGGCCGATGCGCGCCACCTCGAGCAGGACTTCGCCAATCGGCAGCACAACGATGAGCGGCCCCGCCACCCCCGCCGCAAGCAGCAGCGGAGGCGGCCACTGCCGGCAGACTCGTGCGCCGGAAAGCCGAATCTCGAGGCCGGACCCCGACGCCTCGGGCATCAGATCAGCCCGGCCTCCCTGAGCAGCCGCGCCGCCAGGCTGTCATCGCCGAGAGTGGCCATGCTGATCTCCGGCGGACGAAGCTCGGAAAACGGCTTCAGAATCGGATTGGCCGCCACGCCCTCCGCGAGCGGGTATTCGAAATCGACGTCGTTCTTCCCCAGCATCTCCTGCACCGGACGGCTGACCAGGAAGGCCAGAAAACGCTGCGCCTCCGTTGGATGGCGCGAGGATTTGAGCACTGCCGCACCCGAGACATTGACCAGCGCGCCGGCATTGCCGGGCGGGAAATGGTGGATCCGGCTCTTGGTCTTCCCGGCGCCGATCTCGGTTCTCAGCCTCGCCCAATAATAGCTGTTGATGATGCCGGTGGCGACCGCACCGCGATTGACCGCGGCGACGACGCCTTCGTCGTCCTCATAAAGGGCGGCATTCCTTTTCAATCCCTTGAGCCAGGCGAGCGCCGCCGCCTCACCCTTCAGGGCCGCCACCGCATCGACGAGCGGCAGGAAGTCCGAATCGGTCGGCGCGATCGCAACCCTGCCCTTCCATTGCGGCTCCGCAAGATCAAGCAGCGAGGCCGGCAGCGCGCTTTCCTCGATGAGCGACGGATTCCACGCCAGCACGTTCTCGCGTGCGAGCACGCCGACCCACCGCCCGTCGGCAGCGCTGAAGCGGCGTGGTATTTGCGCGAGCGTTGCCGGATCGACGGGCGCCAGCAGTCCCTTCTCGGCGAGCAGCGTGAGTTCGGGGGAATTCTCCGTGAAGAACACATCGGCCGGCGAGCGCGCGCCCTCGGCCACGATCTGGTTCGCGATTTCGGGACCGTCACCCGAATGGATCCGGACCGGAATCCCGGTCTCCTTGGTGAAGCGGGCGGTCAGCAACGCGACGGTCTGCGGGTGCTGGCCACTATAGAGGGTCAAGGGGCTGGCCGCCCGCGCCCTCCAGGCCAACCCGCCGGTGGCGGCGAGCGTTGCGCCGAGAACGAACCGCCGACCCAGGCGGCGGTCAGGCATGGAAGCGTTCGACATGGGTTCCTTCCTGAAGAGGCAGGGTTGCCTATATGCGAATTATTCTTATTTGCAAATCCACCACCCCGGCCGCGCCGCCCTCGGGACCCCGAACCAAAGGATAAAAGTTTTCTGGTTCTCTTTTTCAAAAGAGAACAATCTTCATGCCTCGCGGATCACGCGTTCAAGTTGAATGTTCCCCTCGATCATGGCAATCTTGAAACTCATGGTTGTGATCGAGGGCAAAGGAACGACGCACCGTGCGCTGGTCCCGAATGATGGGCCGATTCGGCGCGAGCAAGGCCGTCGGGCACTTACGGGCCAATGCATCTCGCACAATCGAGGGGTTTGCTGAAGGCTCCGTTCCTGGCCCGGTTCCGCCGACGAGCGGCGCCGTTCCCGCATCTCCCGCCACGGCCGGCCAATCCGTCACGTCCTCGCGCGCACCCATCTGGCCCGCCAGGCCAGGCGCCGAGGAGGAGAAATCCGATCTTCCTTTCCCCAGCACGGGACCACACGGTCATCGTGCGCGGATGCGCGAGAAGCTTCTCTCCCGCGGTCCGGACGCCCTCGCGGACTACGAACTTCTCGAGATGCTGCTTTTCTTTGTCATTCCCAAGGGCGATACCAAGCCACTTGCGAAAGCGCTGATCAATCGCTTCGGCAGCTTTGCCGACGTCCTCACGGCGCCGCAGGACGACCTTCTTCGGATGCGCGGGCTCGGTGTGCACAGCGTCTCGGCGATGAAGCTCGTGCAGGCCGCCGCAGTGAGGCTTGCCCGCGCTCAGGTCCTTGGCCAGCCGGTGCTGTCCAACTGGGAGGCTCTCATCAATTACCTGAACATTGCGCAAGGGCGTGAGCACATTGAGCAGTTCCGCGTCTTGTTCCTCGACAGCCGGAACCGCCTCCTGGCCGACGAGATAGAGGCGCGTGGCACCGTCAATCACACACCGGTCTATCCGCGCGAGATCCTGAAGCGCGCGCTCGATCTCCATGCGACGGCATTGATCCTCGTGCACAATCATCCGAGTGGCGATCCCACGCCATCACCCCAGGACATAGAGATGACGCGAGAAGTTCAGGACGGCGGGAGATTCCTTTCGGTTGCCCTGCACGATCACATCATCATTGGCAAGGGAAGCTGGGCCAGTTTCCGTCAACTGGGTCTTTTGTAGAACGCGCGGCCCCATAGCGCGGATCGGCCCGCGCCCCGCCATCCTGGTGCGGAGCGGTCGATCACCTCAGCGCGAGTCGATAGGCGATGCCGAGCAGATCGAAGAGGTCGAGCAGCCGCGCCACGTAATGATCGTGCACGGCGAAGCCCGGTGCAGCGGGATCGAGCATCTGGTGCTCGACGGCATCGAGCATGCGGTGGAGGCGCCGCGTGTGCAGCCCGAGACGCCGTTGAATCGGGTCCGTCGCCAACCCGGCAAAAGCGGCCACGCATGCGGCCGCGATCATGAGTCCGCCGGTCAGTCCGGCCACCAGCGTGGCCGATGGGGCAATCGGGAAGGTGGCGTACCAGAAGCGGCCGAGGCCGGCGCCGAGGGGAAATGCGGAAATGGCCGCATGTCGGGCGACCATCGCGGCAAGTGCGGGGCCAAGCGTGACCGCCCCGGGAGTGAGCTGCCTGAGTATCAACGCTCCTGTGCTCAGGGTGAGCAGGGAGACCGTGATTCCCGAAGCGGCGGCTCGCGCCGATACGTAAGTGGAGATTGCTTCCGCCAATCGGGTGCGGAATGCTGCGTGATCGTCCCGCCAGCCGGTGGGCAGCTCGAAAAGTTCGGTCAACACCAGCCCTTCGATCCGGCGCGAGACATCAGTGCGAAGCAGGAGGTTCCGTCCCTCGATCTTGCGCGCGATCCGATGATATCCGAGTTTCCCGGCCAGAAGCCCGAACGCCTTCATCGCGGCGTGCGGCCCCACGAGCAGCAGGTTCGCCGGAGCCCGCAGCATGTCCCAGCCGAATGCAATCCGATGAATCGCAAGGCTGCCCCTGAAGCTGAAATGACGATCGACGAAATCCGGCACGCGTTGCCGTCGCGCCGCCATGTAGCGGCGGATTCCGTTCTCCATCGCCTGGGCGGTCAGCCCTTCCGCCGGGGCTGCCGGCGAGGCCGCTCCGATCACGTTCGGAGTCCCCGGGGCGGCGCCGGGTCCGGGAAACGGGGAAAAGTCTTTTTGCTTCTTTTTCTTCAGAAAAAGAAGGAACTTCCTTTTCAATACGTCATCAGGGTTCATCACACCCTCTCATCGTCGGGCCTCAGGGCGCGGCGAATGACGGCGAGCGGGGCCTGGCCGGCGCGCGAGGAAGCGGTTTCGAGCGCGCGGTACGCGGCAAGGACCTTTGCTCCGAGCGGGGTCAGGACAGCGCCGCCACCGTGCGCACCGCCCTTGGCAGCATCGACAACCGCGCCACGGAACATCTCGTTCAGCGCTTCGACGAGGCTCCAGGCGCGCTTGTAGCTCATGCCGAGCCGCCGGCCGGCAGCGGCAATCGAGCCCGTCTCGGCGATTGCCGTCAGCAGATCCGCCTTGCCAGGCCCGAAGGCGACCGGTCGGCCGGCCCCGTCCCGCAACACCACGCGGAGATGCAGGCCGATCCGATCGGGGTGGCGAATGCCCGGCATCAGGGCGAGGAGACGGGGAAGGTTTCGATCAGGGCACGAATCTGTTCGGGATCGGCGCGCTCCATGATGTGATGGGCCAGTCGGGCGCAATCATCGGCGCGCAAGGCACGCACCGCCTGCTTCACGCGCGGGACCGCCGATGCGTTCATGCTGAAGCTGCGCAAGCCAAGCCCCAGCAGCAGCGGGGTAAAGCGCGGATTGGCAGCCATCTCGCCGCACACGGAGACCGGACGACGCATGCGCAGCGCTGCCTCGGTTGCGAACTGGACCAGGCGGAGCACGGCTGGATGCAAGGGGTCATAGAGCGGCGCGACCTCGGCGGTGCTGCGATCGACCGCGAGCGTATACATCGCCAGATCGTTGGTGCCGATGGCAAAGAAGTCACTTTCGAGGGCCAGCGCATCGGCGGCGAGCGCCGCACCCGGCGTCTCGATCATGATCCCGAGCGGCGGCACCGGCTCGGGCAAGCGTTCGCCGCGCCGACGCAGCCGCCGGACCACCCGCTCCAGCACCTCGCGCGCGGCCCGCACCTCGGCGAGCGTCGTCACCATCGGCAGCAGGATGCGTACCGGGCCCGCCACGCCGGCCCGCAGGATCGCCGCAAGCTGGGTTTCAAAAAGCTCGGTGTGGCACAGCAGGAGCCGAATGCCGCGCATTCCGAGTGCCGGATTCGCATCCGCGTATTCGGGGACGATCGAGGCCGCTGCCAGCGCCTCGATTTCCTTTTCTCCTCCCCAATCGAGCACCCGAACGGTGACCGGATCGCCGGCCATCGCCTCGACGACGCTGCGGTAGTGCTCGGTCTGAACGTCCTCATCGGGCAGCGTCTCGCGATTCATGAACAGGAATTCGCTGCGCAAGAGACCAATTCCAGCCGCGCCCGCGTTGGCGATCAGCGGCAGTTCGCGCGGCAACTCGAGATTCGCCTGCAGCTCGACCGCCTGCCCGTCCACCGTCTCGGCCGCCAGACGCCTCAGCCTGCCGAGCCGGGCGCGCTCCCGCGCGAACGCATTGAAACTTCGCCGCGCGGCGGCCAGGCTCGCCGGGGTCGGATCCAGCGTGACCGTTCCCGCGGTCCCATCCACGATCGCCACTTGGCCAGGGCGCACTGCCTCGCTCAGCCCGGTGGCACCAAGGACGGCCGGCACGCCGAGCGCGCGCAGCATAACGGCCGTGTGCCCCTCGCGCCCGCCTTCGGCAGCCGCCACGCCGGCGATGCGCGCCGGATCGATCAGGGCGGCGTCGGCCGGGCGCAGTTCGTCGGCCAGCAGCACGGCGCCCTGAGGCAGGCTCGCGAAGCTCTGGAACGGCTGACGGGTGAGATTGCGCAGGATCCGGCGGGCGATTTCGTGCACCTCTTCAGCCCGCCGCCGCCGCCCGGTGCCTTCATCGCCCGGGGTCGCCAGGATCACGGCGCCAATCGCGTCCGCCTCCTCGCTCACGGCTGTCTCCGCCGTCACCAGCCTCTCGGAAATCCGACGATGCGCGCCGCGAATCAGCCGGGAGGGTCCAAGCATCTGTAAATAGGCGTCGATCAGCGGGCCAATTTCGACCTGGCTGTCCTCGGGAAGGAAGGCAAGCCGCGCCCTGAGCTTGCCAAGCTGCTTGCGCGACTGCGCGATCGCCGCCTCGAGGCGCGCGCCCTCTGCCTCGGCATCGGCTGCCGTGATCTTGTGGTGCATGACAACGGCCGGCGGCTCAGTGCTTCCGTACGCCGGGCCGATCGCGACGCCAGGGGAAATGGGGATGCCCGGAAATTGCCGTTCGACCGTCGGCTCGCCTGGCAGACGGCGATTCGTCCTCGCTTCCGGCCCTGGCGCGCGCGCCCCGGGCGGGACCTCAGTCCTGCTCATCGAAGCCGGCCTCGATCAGAGCGGCGATCGCCTCCAGCGCCTCTTTTGCGTCCCACCCTTGGGCACGCACCAGGACCTCGGTGCCGGGGCCGGCACCGAGCATCATCAACCCCATGATCGAGCGCGCGGACACCGCCTGGCCGTCCTTCAGCACTTCCACGAGGGCGCCGAACCGCTCGGCGGTCGTGACCAGGCGGGCAGCGGCACGTGCATGCAGCCCGCGCCGATTGGGAACAAGAACCGACCGGCAGAGCACCGTCGGCTCTGCCCCGGGGGCGCTCATCCGCCGTTCCCGTTGAGCTTGCCGCTGTGCAGGACGTGGGAGGCCGAAGCGATGTATTTGCGACCAGCCTCCTGGGCGCAATCGACCGCGACCGACAGCGGCTCGTTGGAGCGCACCTTGGCGAGCTTCACCAGCATCGGCAGGTTGACGCCGGCAAGCACTTCCACGCCTTTGCGTTCCATCATTGATATGGCGAGGTTCGAGGGAGTGCCGCCGAACATGTCCGTCAACAGCACCACGCCGTCTCCCGTATCGACACAGTCGATGCAGTGCTGAATGTCGGTGCGCCGGTTTTCGATGTCATCGTCGGGCCCGATGCACACCGTGGCGACATTGCGCTGCTCGCCGACCACGTGCTCCATGGCCGCGCGCAATTCCTCGGCCAGGCGGCCGTGCGTCACCAGGACCATGCCGATCATGGCTGCGTCCGTCGATCCGTGATCACGGGATTGTCAGTCCTCCCCGAGTGGAGTGCCCGCATATCTCGGCGGGCCAACGAGCTCGCGATGCGTCGTCTCCACACGCCAACCCGCCTTTCCCAGAACCTCGTTGAGCCGTTCCACGACGTGCACTGAACGGTGCCTTCCGCCGGTGCAGCCGACGGCAATGGTTGCGTAACTTTTGCCCTCTTGTCGGTAGCGCGGCAAGAGCAGCATCAACAAATCGCAAATGCGCGAGAAAAAGGGCACGAAATCGGGGTCGGCCTCGACATAGGCGCCAACCTCGGGGTCGCGGCCGGTCAGGCGGCTGAGCGCCGGAACGTAGTGGGGGTTGCGCAGGAAACGGACGTCGAAGACCAGGTCGGCCTCACGCGGCAGGCCGGCGGCGTAGGCAAAGGAAATGACCGTCACGGCCAGGCCGGACTCGGCCTCGGCGCCGAAATGCCCGCTGATCAGCCTCCTGAGCGCGGCAGGGGTCGTTTCCGAGGTGTCCACGACCAAGTCCGCGGCTTCCCGTAACGGAAGAGTGACCGCCCGCTCGGCCGCGATTCCCTCGGCAACCTTGCCGCTCGGGGCCAGCGGATGGCGGCGGCGGCTTTCCGTAAATCGACGCAGCAGCACGGCCTCGTCAGCCTCGGCGAACACCAGGGCGGGCGCCAGTGCCGGGTTGCATCTGAGCGCCGCGAGCGCATCCAATACGGCGGTGCCGTCGAAGCCACGGGTTCGCGCATCAATGCCGACCGCGAGCTTCCGCTCGCTCCGACTCACCAGCGAGGGAAGCAGCGGCAATGGCGGGTTGTCCACGGCCTCGTAGCCCAGGTCCTCGAACGCCCGGAGGATCGTCGCCTTGCCGCTGCCGGAAAGGCCGCTGACGAGGACGACGCGCAGTGCTGCGGAGCGCGGTTCGGCGCTCATGCGGCAAAGGCGCCGGCGGCCTGGGTCACCAGGCCAAGCGCGCACTCCAGGGCCAGCCTCACCTTGACGGGCGCGGACGGAGCGTTCGCGTCGAGCGAGATGAGCGGCAGGCCGGTTGCCGGGTGGCGGGCAGGCTGCGGCAGGCGCTCCCCGGCGCCGCCAAGCTCAACGGCCAGCGCCAGGCGCACGCTCGCTGTATGGGGCAGCCTGACCAGCCCGAGCCCGCGCACCTCGATCAGGCCGGCGATCTCGGAAGGCGCGGACGCGATCCCGTCCACGATCTCGACCCGATCGTCCGCGACCAGGGAGAAACCGTGCTCGAGAAGACGGAGGAGGAGATCCGACTTGCCGCTGCCCGGGGGCCCCAACAGGAGCACCCCTGCACCGCCGCGAGCGGCGCAGCTCGCATGGGTCTGCATGGACGCCAATGTGGGACAGGGCCAGCCCGAAAGGAAGCGGCTTGTGGCAAAATGATGGCCATGCCAGCGTCGGACGCATGGGTCAGGCGCCTGTCCCGCCGGCACCCAACGGGGTTTCGCCAGGCCCGCTCCGAGCCCTGAGCAGTGAGCGGTTCGACCCCGTCACGCCAGCACGCCCCCGCCGGGGGACGCCCGGAGCAGGCGGCTGTGCTAAGCATGAGCGAGCCAGATCGCCGGATGCAAAGCCTGATGCAGATGAAGCGCGAACACCATGTTCATTTTTGGTACTTCATCCTGGCGTTCCTGGCCGTCCTCGCGATCGAGCAGGTCCTCGGCCAGCCGAGCGATGTCAAAACAATTCCCTACAATGAATTCCTCGGCCTCGTGCACGACCACAAGGTCAAAGACCTCGTGGTGGGGCAGAACGATATTACCGGGGCCTTCACCACTGTTGAGAAAGGTCAGCCATCGAGGTTCCTGACGGAGCGCGTGGATCCGACGCTGGCCGCCGCGCTGCAGAAATCGGGTGTCACCTTCTCGGGCGAAGCCTCGCCCGGGCTTCTCGCGAATGTGCTCGCCTGGTTCATGCCGGTGCTGCTCTTTGTGCTGCTTTGGATGTTCCTCATCCAACCGGCGGCGAGCGGCGGCGGCATGGGCGGGCTGTTCGCGGTGGGCAAGAGCCGGGCCAAGATCTATGCCGAGAATGACGTGCCGGTCCGATTCTCCGATGTCGCGGGCGTGGACGAAGCCAAGGCGGAACTCGAGGAGATCGTCTCGTTTCTCAAAGATCCGAAGCGCTATAGTCGGCTCGGCGCGCATATTCCGAAGGGTATTCTGCTGGTGGGGCCGCCGGGCACCGGAAAGACGCTCCTTGCCCGTGCGGTCGCGGGCGAAGCGGGCGTTCCGTTTTTCTCCATCGCCGGCTCGGAGTTCGTCGAGATGTTCGTGGGCGTCGGAGCGGCGCGCGTGCGGGATCTGTTCAAGCAGGCACGCGAGCGCGCGCCCTCGATCGTTTTCATCGACGAGCTTGACGCCCTCGGCCGTGCCCGCTCGGGTTTCATGGGGCCAAGCGGCGGCCATGACGAGAAGGAGCAAACGCTCAATCAGCTCCTGACAGAGCTTGACGGCTTCGATCCCTCGAGCGGCGTTGTCCTGCTTGGGGCCACCAACCGCCCGGAGATCCTCGACCCCGCCCTGCTGCGCGCCGGCCGCTTCGACCGGCAGGTCCTCGTGGACAGGCCGGACAAGAAGGGGCGAATGGAGATTCTCGAGCTCCACATCCGCAACGTGCATCTGGCCGAGGGCGTATCAATCGAGAACATTGCCGCCTTGACCCCAGGCTTCACCGGGGCGGACCTTGCCAATCTGGTGAACGAGGCAGCCTTGCTCGCCACCCGGCGCAACGCCCAGGAAGTCACATTTCACGATTTCGAGCAGGCAGTGGAGCGAATCGTTGCCGGGCTCGAAAAACGGAATCGCCTGCTCAACGCCCATGAGCGAACGGTGGTTGCGCACCACGAGACGGGACACGCCCTGGTCGCCATGGCGCTGCCGGGGACCGACCCCGTGCAGAAGGTTTCCATCATTCCCCGCGGGATGGGCGCGCTCGGCTACACGATCCAGCGACCGCTCGAGGACCGCTATTTGATGGAGCGCAAGGAGCTTCTCAATCGGATGGCCGTGCTGCTCGGCGGGCGTGCGGCGGAGAGCGTGATCTTCGGCGAAGTTTCCACCGGTGCCGCCGATGACCTCGCCAAGGCCACCGACATCGCGCGGAACATGGTCGTGCGCTTCGGAATGGATCCGCGGCTCGGCCAGGTCACCTACGAACCGCAGCGCCAGAGCATCCTGCAAAGTCCGGTCGATTGGCAACCGAGACAATACGGAGAGGAAACCGCCACCGCGATCGACGACGCGGTGCGTGAGCTTGTCGATGGTGCGTATGCGCGCGCGCGTGCCATTCTCGTGGCCAACGAGAAAGTGTTGCGCGAAACCGCGCGCCTTCTGCTGGAGAAGGAGACATTGAGCGCGGCGGAGATCAGGGCGATCACCGGCCCGCTTGCCGCGCCGCCGGCGCTGCCCCCGCCCTCTGAGGCGGTGCCGGCGGCCTGACCCCCGTTGCGTTGACGCCTCACGAGGCGTCGGCCTAGTGTTCCGGTTCCGAAGTTCGTTATCACATGCAAGTGGCCGGATCGGGACACTCGCTCTTTATTTTCGGTGGCCTGCCGATCCCCTCCGTTCGCTGCACATGGCGGCGAACTTCGGGGGCGGGACACTGGCGTCTTTTGCCAATATACGGAGAAATGGAATGGCGAACCGGGTGAAGCAGCTCTGGCAGCAGGGCAAGGCGGTGGTCAATGGCTGGCTTGCCATTCCCTCGGGCTTCTCCGCTGAAGTGATGTCGCAGGCCGGCTGGGACAGCTTGACCGTCGATCTGCAGCACGGCGTGCAGGACTACCAGAGCATGGTGGCCTGCTTTCAGGGCATGCAGGCTCGCGAGGTCACTCCCCTCGTTCGTGTGCCCTGGAATGAACCAGGCATCATCGGCAAGTGCCTGGATGGCGGCGCGATGGGCGTGATCTGCCCGATGGTCAACACGCGCGCCGCGGCCGAGGCGTTCGTCTCCGCCTGCCGCTATCCGCCCCAGGGATCGCGGAGCAACGGCCCGATCCGGGCCGGGATCTACGGCGAGGCCGGAGGCTATGTGAAGACGGCGAACACCGAGGTGCTCTGCATCCCGATGATCGAGACGCAGGAAGCACTCGACAATCTGGAAGCCATCCTCGACGTGCCGGGAATCAACGGCATCTATGTCGGACCGAGCGATCTCGGATTCTCGCTCGGCCTCGAGCCGAGGCAGGATCGGGAGGAGCCGCAGATCCTCAAGATCTATGAGCGGCTGGTGAAAGAATGCGAGAAGCGCGGGCTCGCTCCGGGGCTGCACAATCTCACGCCTGCCTATGCGGCGCGCATGATCGGCATGGGCTTTCGTTTCGTGACGCTCAGCAACGATAGCGGCTTGATGCTGCGGTCCGCCCAGGCGGCGGTTGCCGCGGTCCGCCAGGCCGCCGGGGGGAAAGCCTGAAGCAGGAGCAGAGCCATGTCGCCTCCACCAGTGATTCGCCTCCATCCCGATGACGGGGTAGTGATCGCACGCGCAACCCTGCTGCCCGGAGCGCCGGTCGCGCCGGATCTCGTCGCCTCGGAGCGCATTCCCGCCGGGCACAAGGTTGCGGTACGCGCGCATGCGCCTGGCGAGGCGATCCGGCGCTACGGCCAGGTGATCGGCTTCGCCACCCGGCGCATCGAGCCAGGGCAGCACGTGCATGTCCAGAATTGTGGGATGGGCGACTTCACCAAGGACTATGCCTACGGGGAGGATGCGCAGCCGACCACGATGCTCGACCCGCCCGCGACGTTCAAGGGAATCCGACGCACGGACGGCAGGGTCGCAACGCGCAACTATATCGGTATCGTCACCAGCGTGAATTGCAGCGCGCATGTGGCCGACCTGATTGCCGATGCCTTCAAGCGAACCCCATTTTCGAATGCGGACCCGCTCCGCGAGTTTCCGAACGTCGATGGCGTGGTGGCGATCACGCACAAGTCCGGCTGCGGCATGAGCATGGGCGAGCCGCTGAAGCTGTTGCGCCGCACGCTCGCCGGGTACGCGCGGCACGTGAATTTCTCGCATGTTGTCCTGCTCGGACTCGGCTGCGAAGTGAACCAGATCGGCCCGATGTTGGAGGAAGAGAAACTCTCCGGGCGGCTCCGCTCGATGGACATCCAATCCATGGGCGGCACCCGCAAGACGACCGAGCGTGGGATTGCTTTCGTGCGCGAGGTGCTGGCGGAGGCCAACGCCGTCCATCGCGAAACCGTGCCGGTTTCCGGCCTGACCGTGGCGCTGCAGTGCGGTGGATCGGACGGCTATTCCGGGGTTTCCGCCAATCCCGCGCTCGGAGCGGCGAGCGACCTCGTCGTCCGGAATGGCGGCACGGTCATTCTCTCCGAAACCCCGGAGACGTACGGGGCCGAGCATCTGCTGACGCGCCGGGCGGTCAGTCGCGAAGTCGGAGAGAAGCTGGTCGGGCTGATGCGCTGGTGGGAGGAATACACCGCGCGGGAAGGCGCGGAGATGAACGCCAACCCCTCACCCGGCAACAAGGCCGGCGGGCTCACGACCATTCTCGAGAAATCGCTCGGTGCAATGGCGAAGGCGGGGCACACCAATCTGGTCCAGGTGGTGCATTACGCGGAGGCACCGACGAAGCCAGGCTTCGTCTTCATGGATACTCCGGGCTTCGATCCGGTCGCGGCAACCGGGCAGGTGGCCGGTGGAGCGAACCTGGTCTGCTTCACCACCGGGCGGGGCAGCGTGTTCGGGTGCAAGCCTGCCCCCTCCATCAAGCTCGCGACCAACACGCCCATGTACCAGCGGATGGAAGATGACATGGACGTCAATTGCGGCACCATCCTGGATGGCGCGGAAACCGTGCAGGAGTGCGGCGAGCGGATTTTCGACCTGATCCTGCGCGTCGCCTCGGGCGAGAAGACGAAGAGCGAAACCTACGACTTCGGCAGTTCGGAATTTGCTCCCTGGGTCACCGGCGCCACGATGTGAAACCGCTCGCTGAAAGCCTGCTCGTCGTGACCGTTCGGCACCTCGAGCGTGGTCGCGGCCAGATGAACGATCGTGCATGCAAAACCTGCCGGCAGCCGGACGCCTCGGCGCATGGATCCGCTCGGGTAGACAAAAGAGAGCGTGTTCAGTCAAGCTGAACAGGCTCCAGATCGGGGAGCAGGTCATGAAGCTCAGGATTGTCGCGCTCGGTGCCGTGCTGGCGGTCGGCTCGTCCGCCGCGGCTTTGGCGGCCGCCGGCGCCTTGCAGTTCCCGCCAAGGACGGTCAGCGATCTGCTTGCGATCTGCTCGGTCGGGCAGAACGACCCGATGCGGACCGCAGCCGTCAGCTACTGCAACGGCTACGTGACCGGCGCGGTCATCGTCGAGAAGGCTCACGGCATGCAGAAGAATGCTCACCCGCTGTTTTGCCTTCCCACGCCGCCGCCCACGCACAGCCAGGCGCTTGCCGCGTTCGGCACCTGGGCGCATGCGCAACCCTCCCGACTCGACCAGCCGGCGATCGATGGCTTGTTCACCTGGCTGGCTGAGACCTATCCCTGTGCCAACCGCATGTGACGCGATGGGGAGCAGAGAAACCATGAAAGGGCTTGTCCTGGCTGCCGTCGCAACGACGTTGTCTTTGGCCGGCTGCAACGGCGTGACATTGTCCGGCCCAGGGGCCGGTCCAGGGGGCGCCGGGTATGCGGAGCAAGGCTCGGCCGCCGGCCTGGTGGTCGGCGATACCGGCCTCGACGCCGGTGGCTGGGCAGCCTCCGGCCTGGCCGGCGGCGAATTCGGAGGGGGCGGCGGACACGGAGGCCGATAAACGGGCAAACTCGCCGCTGGCGGCGCAAGAGGCATGACGCCCGCCGCATCCGTGCTCCGTGACGAAACGGAGCGGGCTCCGCCCTTCAAAAATGTAACGGAGTAGCCTGCATGACGAGCGGGAGGGAGCGGACCTCGGCGAGGACGGGCTCCGGCACCGGCTCGTCCACCGCCACAAGGCAGATCGCGTCCCCGCCCGGTGCGGCCCGGCCAAGATGGAAGGTCGCGATATTGATGCCGGCGTCCGCCAGTGTCGCACCGAAACGACCGATGAAGCCCGGGCGATCCTGGTTCGTCACATAGATCATGTGGCGGAAGAAATCCGCCTCGATCGGGATTCCCTTGACCGAAACGATGCGCGGGCGGTCGTTTGCGAAGAGCGTCCCGGAAACGGCGCGCGTGCCCTGCTCCGTGGTAACCGCAAGAGTGACGAGAGCCTGGTACTCGCCGGGGCGATCGTGCGCAATCTCCGAAAATTCGATGCCGCGCGCGTGTGCGAGAGCGGGCGCATTGACCATGTTGACGCCTTCGAGGATCGGTCCAAGCAGGCCGGCGAGCGCGGCCGCCGAAAGTGGCTTCAGGTTCAGCACCCCCGCCGCACCTTCGTACTCGATCGACACGCTGCGAATCACCCCTTCGCGGGCGTGCGTGAGCTGACCGGCGAAACTCCCGAGAAGGCGGCAAAGTTCCATGTAGGGACGAAGGCGCGGAGCCTCTTCGGCAGAGACCGAGGGCATGTTGACCGCGTTGACGACCGCGCCCGTCAGCAGGAAGTCGCTCATCTGCTCGGCGACCTGGATTCCAACCTTCTCCTGCGCCTCTTCGGTTGCCGCGCCGAGATGCGGCGTGCAGACCACGTTGTCGAGCGCGAAGAGCGGGCTTTCGCCGGGCGGCTCGGTGGCAAAGACATCGAGCGCGGCACCGGCGACCCGGCCGGAACGGATTGCCGCGGCGAGCGCCGTCTCGTCAAGCAAGCCCCCGCGCGCGCAATTGATGATGCGCACGCCCTTCTTCATTGCCGCCATTGCCTCGGCGGACAGGATATTGCGGGTCGCATCGGTGAGCGGGGTGTGCAAAGTGACGACATCCGCCCGCGAGAGAAGGTCGGCGAGCGACACCTTCTCCGCGCCGAGCGCCATCGCCCGTGCCTCGGTCAGATAGGGATCGTAGGCGATCACCTTCATGCCGAGGCCGATTGCACGCTCGACCACGATCGAGCCGATATTGCCGCACCCGATCACGCCGAGCGTCTTGGCGAACAGCTCCATCCCCATGAAGCGGCTCTTCTCCCATTTTCCAGATCTCGTCGAAGCCGACGCCTCGGGGATTTGCCGGGCAAGCGCCATCATCATGGCAATCGCGTGCTCGGCGGTGGTGATCGCGTTGCCATGCGGCGTGTTCATGACAACCACGCCGCGCGCCGTCGCGGAGGTCACATCCACATTATCGACACCGATGCCGGCGCGACCCACCACCTTGAGGTTCGGCGCCACTTCGATCAGTTCACGCGTCACCTTGGTCGCGGAGCGCACCGCAAGTCCGTCATAAGGGGCGATGATGCCGCGCAATTCCGCCGGCGTGAGGCCAGGGCGAAACGCGGCCTCGATTCCCCGCGCGCGAAAGATCGAGAGGGCGGCTGGAGAAAGCTTGTCGGAAACGAGCACCTTCGGCATCGGCCTTACTCCGCGGCGCGCGCCGGTTGCGCATCCTCGGCCACCACCGAAAACGCCCACTCCAGCCAGGGCAGAAGTGCGAGGATGTCGTCGGTTTCGACCGTCGCGCCGCCCCAGATGCGAAGGCCGGGCGGTGCATCCCGATAAGAGCCGATATCGTAGGCAACACCTTCCGATTCGAGCAGGCCGGCCAGCCGCTTCGCCGCTTCGGTCTGGCCTTGGGCCGTCATGGCCAGGAACCAGGGCGCGGTGATTCTGAGGCAGATCGAGGTGGGTGAGCGCCACTCCGGCCGGACGGCAAGGAAATCGACCCATGATGTGCGTTCCACCCAGGACGCGATGGCAGAAAGATTCGCCTCCGCGCGCGCGATCAGTCTCGGAAGCCCACCGATCGTCTCGGCCCAGCGCAGGCCATCGAGCGCATCCTCGACTGCGAGCATGCTCGGCGTATTGATGGTCTCGCCCTTGAAGATGCCCTCGATGAGCTTTCCTCCCTTCGTCAGCCGAAAGATTTTGGGCAGCGGCCAGGAAGGCCTGTACGACTCCAGGCGCTGAACCGCCCGAGGCGAGAGTGCCAGCATGCCGAATCCGGCCTCTCCGCCAAGCACCTTCTGCCAGGACCAGGTCACGACATCGAGCTTGTTCCAAGGAAGATCCATGGCGAAAGCTGCCGAAGTCGCGTCGGCGATCGTCAGGCCTTGTCGGTTGTCGGGGATCCACGCACTACCCGGCACCCGCACGCCCGACGTGGTGCCATTCCAGGCGAGCACCACGTCGCGTGAGAAATCGACCGCGGCAAGGTCGGGCAGCCCGCCATACGGCGCCTCGAGCGCCCGCGCTTCGGACAGGCGAAGCTCTTTCAGGATGTCGTTTGCCCAGCCGGAGGAGAAGCTTTCGAAGGCGAGCACATCGACGCCACGCGCGCCCAGCAGCGACCAGAGCGCCATCTCGACCGCGCCCGTATCCGAGGCCGGCACGATGCCGAGCTTCCACTCCTCCGGCATGCCGAGAAGGGCACGTGAGCGCTGGATCACTTCCTGAAGCCGCGCCTTGGGCGACTTCGCGCGGTGGCTCCGCCCGAGCAGCGCGCCGCTCAGAGCCTCGACCCGGTAGCCGGGGCGTTTGGCGCATGGACCTGAAGAAAAGCATGGGTTGGCCGGACGCACCTCCGGCCGCGCGGCAATAGCTGCCATGTCGGCTCTCCCTTGCAGAAGACGAGCGCCCCGGTGGGGGGGCGTGACCCGGCGTGGTGGTTAGCCGAAGCTGGCGGTGCAGGCAAGCTTCGTTGCAGCGTCTCCGCAACCGTGTGTAGTGTCGATGTCTCGATTTGAACCAAATAAGCGGAGATCCGGATGCGCCTGGTGCCCGCCCTCTTTGGCGCGATCGCGGCCCTTGAGCTGATGCTCGTTCCGCCAGCCTCGGGAGCGACCAGGAAGGAGGTTTCCCTCAGTGCGGTCGCGCACTTTTCAAGCCTGGCCGAAGCGCAAAAATCCTGCGGCGCAGACACGGTGGTCTGGGCCAATCTGCGCACGGATGTTTATCACCTGTCCGGGTCGCGCTGGTTCGGAAAGACCAAGAAGGGAGCATATTTTTGCAAGAGCGCGGTCGAAAAGGCGGGCGTGCGCGCCTCCAAGGAGTGAGAGAAGCCGGGCTCACCCGCCGAGCATCCTGATTCGCTTCTGGTCGAGTGTCACGGAGTGATTCAAAAAGCCTGAACCGCTGCCGGTCTCGGGCGCGGTCGCAATAGCGGCCCGGACATAGGCGCGGGCACACCGGATCGAGTCCTCGAGGGCAAGCCCCTGGGCGATCCCTGCGGCGATGGCGCTTGCCAGCGTGCAGCCGGTGCCACGGCGAGGCAAACCGGGCAGGCGCGGCGCCTCGAAACGCCTGATCCCTTCTGCCGTCGCCAGCACGTCTGTGACCATCTCGCCCGGGAGATGGCCGCCCTTGACCAGCACCGCGCCCGATTTCCCTTTGGCGACGAGTGAGCGAGCGGCCAGTTCCATCGAGGGCAGGTCGTGGATGGCGATGCCGGAGAGGAACGCCGCCTCCGGAACGTTGGGCGTGACCAGCATCGCGAGCGGGAAAAGTTCAGCACGCAGAACCTCGATGGCGTCCTCTGCGAGAAGGCGCGCGCCGCTCGAGGCGGAAAGCACTGGATCGATGATGACCGGGGGACCTGCCGCACTGCGCAGCACCGCCGCCACGGCAGCGGTGATTGCCGCGTTGCCAAGCATTCCGATCTTGACGGCGTCCGCGCCGGGATCTGCGAGTGCACGCTCGATCTGGGCCGTAACCAGAGCGGTGGGCAGGAGATGCACGGCATGCACGGCGCGGGAATCCTGCGCGGTGATCGCCGTGATGGCGGTCGCAGCATGGGCGCCAAGCGCCGTGATGGTCATTATGTCCGCCTGGATGCCGGCGCCGCCGCTCGAGTCCGATCCGGCGATCACCAGCACCCTTCCCCGCGCGTGATGATTTTCAATCATCCCGCCCTCGGTCAATCTGCTGCATCAATTTCATGCCTGCCGGAGCTTCGCTCCGCGGCCCCTCAAGAATCTACGTTATTATCCTTCATTTTTGCATCGTGCCGCCATTCGAGACAATGCGCGCATCACTTGTTGCGCGAATGCCTCGAGAAGGACGCCTCCGTGTCAGTCGTTCGTTATCTCGACCCGCGACCATGTGGCATCCGGTTCGAAAGTCGTCATTTGCGGGGCGATGCGCCCGGTTTGCGGTCCGAGGTCTTTCTGATACACGTCGCCGTCCGGGCCGGCAATGAACGTCATGATACCGCTCGACCCGAACACCGCGGGCCAGGCGACAAGCGCGAAACCGCCCGTCATTTGGCCGGCCCGGATGTAGCTCTTGGCACCGCCATCCCCATTTGGACCTTGTGCCGTGAGTACGCGGAAGAAATAGCCTTCGTACGGATCGGGCTTACCGCCGACGATTTCGCCAGGATAACCCGCATTCTCCGCCGCGTCGATCAGTGGCCCGAGGGGGCTTTCCATCTCGCCCTTGGCCACCGGCCAATAAAGGCCATCGTAGTGTCCGGGCGTGCTGACCAGACGGGTGGCATACATGCCGGTGCCCGTCGCCTGCTTGGCACGATCGAAATAATCATGCTGTGCATCGACAGTGGCGAGCAGCGTACGGATCGCAGACAACTCGTTGCGGCCGATGCGGCGGTCAATGATGGTCTGCGCGCCGGCTTTCGTGTCGAACGTCCATCGCCCGTTGTTCTCGACGAGCGGGATCGGAAGCGGCCAGGCGTCCGGGCCGACATCCAACTCGGCGTGCCCGGGGCTTTTCTGTTCGATTATGTGCTTCTCGTCGTACAGGGCAACGAAGCGACGATGCAATTCCTGGTCTGCATAGCGATCGCCCGAGTCGATCACGCGGTCAGCTTTCGGCCCTAGGATGGCCCGCAGGTCGGCCTCCTGATTGTTGCGCAGCGCGGTGACCAGCGCGCTCGCCGCCTCCTCGGCGGATGCGAAGCTGCGTTGAGGCTCGGGGGCGACCGGCGGCGACGCTTGCACGATTCCGAACCAAACGATCGCCGCCAAGATCGAGTACGGCCAGACTTTCGGCATTGCCATCGATGACCCTCCTAGCGCCGCCTGCCGCCCCCGCCCCCACGCCGGGCGCCGCCGCCAGCCGATCGCTGATTGAATGATCGGCTCTGCGCACCACGCTGGCCGAACTGTCGAGCCTGGCGTCCTGAACCCATGTTGCTGAACGCAGTACTCCGCGCTCCCGTTCCGCCGAGGCGTTGGCCTCCACCCGCCGGGCCCTGGGCCGGCCTCGCACCGCCAACGCGGCTACCTGCTGCGCCGACACCGCCCGGGCTCCCTGGCTTGCCGGCACCGCCTATCCCACCCGGACCACCCGGTCCGCCAACACCGCCGATGCCGCCAGGCCCGCCCGGCTTGCCAACCCCGCCTACCCCGCCCACACCCCCGATACCGCCCGGTCCACCCGGCTTGCCGGCACCGCCTATCCCACCCGGACCACCCGGTCCGCCAACACCGCCGATGCCGCCAAGCCCGCCCGGCTTGCCAACTCCCCCAAGCCCACCAGCACCGCCTACGCCGGCAAGGCGGGTCGGAGGCCGCACTGCACTGCCCGGAACGGAGACTCTTGAAAGGCCCGGAGCCCCTGCGGGCCCGCCGGGCGCGCGCGGAAAGTTGGCCGGCCGGCCCCCGGCGTAAGCAGCACCCCAGCGGGACGATGAAATGGACGCCCGGTTCACGTTGATATTATTGTATCGATTGACATTGACGTTGGCGTAGCCACCGCCCCACGCGGGCCGCGCCCAGCCCCACAACCCGCCAACGATCGCCGCACCCGCCGTGAAAGCGAGGCCCGTGGCCAGCGCCGCGCCAAAATAATAGCCCGCCGGAGGTGCCGCATAGTACGGTGGATACGACGGATAGGGCCAGGAACCATACACCGTCGCTGGATTATAGGTCGGCACGGAGACCACATCCGGTTGTGCCGGCTCAATAACGATTACCTGCTGTTGCGTCGGGGCTTGGCCGCTACCTTCTGGTGGCGGCGTCGTTACCTCCTGGGTGCTCACGACCTGCTCGGGAGACGATTGCAGCTTGTCGTTCTCCTGGGCTTGGCGCCGAAGGCGCTGAATGGAGGCGAACACGTCGGCCTGCTGCGTCGCAAAAGCGTACCCGAGCTGCTGCAACCAGGACAGATGGCTGTTCATGGTCGCGAGTACGACCGGGAATGGCACCAGGGATTTCACGCTCGGATCCCAGGGCTCGGTTTCCAGCGCCTTCGCCAGGGCGTCTCCTGACAAGGACTTGTGCGCCGGGTCTTCCAGCCAGCGCGCCGCCGCCACAACTTCGAGTGGGAAGGTGGAGGCCATCAGAAGCTGGGTCAGCAGCTCGTCCGGGTAAAGCGCGACCGATGCAAGCAACGCATCGAGCTGTTCACTGTTGAACGCCTCGTTGGCAGCCGGCTGCGCTGCCGTGGCAGTCGGTTCTTGGGCCAGCGCATCCAAGGGGGATGTCGCGATGAGAATCAGGATGCTCGCTAAAATCCTCATCAATCGGCTGGTCAATACCCCGCTGAGGGTTGTCGCCTTCCCATTGCGCAGGCATGGCGGAGCTACAGAACGAGGCAACGATGTTGCGCGCCCTGGATTGAGCATTTTCGCCTCGGCAAAAGAGGTCTTCGCCCTTATGCAATCGCCGGATCGACCGTCCCCCCGATCGATTTGATATCAGTATAAGTCGTTGGCCGGAAATTACCACACATTCCGCAACGGTGATTCCGGATTGCGGGTGCATCCGCCCGCTTGGCGGTTGCACGCAAGCCGTCCTCGTACGCTCCGGGGTCAGCCCATGCCGGCGTGCCGTTGATCTTCCCGGCCGCCCGACCAGCCGCGCTTACCAGGCCCTTGTCGAGTCTCCGCCCACCGCGGCAATACACGCGCAAAGGCCGTTGACGACCGATTCGATGAGCGTCTCGTCCTCGGCTTCCGCCATCACGCGAATGACGGGTTCGGTTCCGCTCTCGCGAATCACCAGCCGTCCGGCGCCGTCCAACTGCGCCTCGGCCTCGGCGATTCCATCTTTGACGGCAGGGTCCGCAAGGGGCGATTGGCCAACGAAGCGTACGCTTCGCATGGTCTGGGGAAGAGGCTGGAAGACACGGCAGACCTCGCTTGCCGTCCGCTGCTCGCCGATAATGACGGCCAACACCTGCAGCGCACCCACCAAGCCGTCGCCGGTGGTTGCGAAATCAGAAAGAATCATGTGACCCGATTGCTCGCCGCCGACATTGATGCCGCGGGCGCGCATCTCGGCTGCGACGTAGCGGTCTCCGACCTGAGTCCGATAGAGGCCGAGCCCGAGGGTCGCGAGGAACCGCTCAAGTCCGAGATTCGACATGACCGTGGCGACGACGCCGTTTCCGGTGAGCCGTCCCTCGCGCTGCCAGGAGCGGGCGATCAGGGCGAGAATCTGATCGCCATCCACCAGCTCCCCGTGCTCGTCCGCGAGCAGGAGTCGATCGGCGTCACCGTCGAGCGCTATCCCGAGATCCGCTTTCTGATCGAGCACCGCCTTGCGGAAGTTCTCCGGAGAT